>Ga0209777_10002918_pt1 | contig 21775 bp, 33 predicted proteins | sample FrelakmetHBP12HB_FD_187147 | JGI IMG/M metagenome (GOLD analysis project Ga0209777, IMG submission 187147) | Freshwater lake sediment microbial communities from the University of Notre Dame, USA, for methane emissions studies -HBP12 HB (SPAdes)... | ecosystem: Environmental > Aquatic >...
GGGTATCATCCCCACTCTCAAAGTAGGTGGCATAGAAGCCGTGAATGTTATAGTGGGCGATGAAGGAACAATGGTTGATGAGATGCTTATAAAGTGCCTCGGTGAAGTACTTTTTCTCCAGGCCGCCTCTCAAAAACATCTCCCAGTGCTTCAAAACTTTGGTTTTTTCGGCAACTGACATGAACTTGGAGTCATGGAGCTGCCCTGGTCCTCTTGATTGAGCCAAATCGTTTAATGTCAGCTCTTTCATAAAGCCTCCTTTTTTGTATATTAAAAACAAAGAGGGGTGCTGGAGCCTTGCCGCCCCAGCACCCCAGACCAATTCCCGGGAACTGGTCTACTCGGTTACGGTTCCTCTTTACCGGTTTCTTGTTCTACAGTGTTCTCTTCCAGCGAGGATTCGGATTCGTCTGGTTCGGCATCTGACGTTTCATCAGTCGCCTCTGCTTGCGGTTCTGCTTTTTCCGCCGGCGGCGTCTCGTCGCCCCATTGCACGGCCATGGGCATGATGAGCACCCTGGGAGATTTCTGGTACTCGAAGACGACCGGGCCGGTGTCGGTGTACTTGGAGAAGATGACGATACCCTGCTTGCCGGAGAGGTAGCCGAGAAGGTATTTCTGGTTGAGGGCGGTTCTTCCCGGTTCCCCCTGGGTGTGGAGAGTGTCCATGGTGGCACTGATTTCCTGGTCGTCTCCTCTAGCAGACACCTTCAGCTTGCCTTCGGCAAACTCCAGGCGGACAATGTCGCTGCCGTCTTTGGCGATTGTTCGGACCCGCTTGGCGGCCGCTTCCAGTTGCGGAGCGAAGATCTGGCTCTGGAGTACGGGTTCGCCTTTAGGGATGAGCGCCAGCCATTCTGGCGGCTTGCCCAAGATCAGGTTGATGACCACGGAGGCGGTCGTCCCAAAGTCCAGTCTGAGCTTGTTGTCACCGATGAGAGCCACGCGGAGCTGCCGCTTGGCGGTGACCACTTTTATCAGGGAGTCGGCCGTTGTGGGAGGTGTCCGGGGTGTCTTCGTAAAGACATGGTCCAGGATTGCCACACCGTGTGCCGGGACGATGATTTTTTCCTCCAGTGGGAAGTACAGCCCCAGTACCTGGTGGGACATCCTGAAGCCGTCGCCGGCCGCGACCTCGATGGGAGTCCCCAATACCAGTGTGACGCCGCTCAGCACGGGCCGGGCGGTATCGGTGGCGGTGTACGGTAGAGCGGCCAGCATGGCCGCTATCAGAGTGTCGCCGTCTACTTGACCATCGGCTCTAACCGGCATTTCCGGCATGATTGGGAAGTCCATGGGATCCTCGGTGGGATAGCTCGCGTTGCCGCCGTTCCAGGAAAGGTAAATCTTTTTGCTCTTCTCCTCTACCTTGAGTGTCTCGTTGCCGGGTACGTACTTTAGCATTTCGGCAATAGAAGAATAGGGGAGCAGCATCGGCTCTTGGGCTTCGGGCAGGTTGGCGACGACCATTGTTTCCAGATCGGTCGCCACCGCTTTCCCGTTGCCCAGGCTGAGGCAGGCGACGGACTTCACCGTGGGTTTCTTCGGGACCACCGGCTTCATCAGGTCCATGACCTCTTTTAGTTTGCTAACTTTAATTTCCAATTGTTTCACCTCCTTTTGGTCACATATTTACGCCTCTGGAGACCAGGCCAGAGGCGTGTATTAAATGCAGTTTGCGTTTTTGCGCAAGTTAGAAGAAATTCTGTTGTGCCGGTTGGCCGGGCTTGGCGGCAGCCGGATTAGTTGCCACTGGCGCCGCTGTTCTGACTGGGGCTACCGGCTCCGGGACGGTAGATTTGGGATTGTGCGGAGAAGCGTCCCACTGCCGGTTAGCTTCCTCGATAAATGATGGTATACGCTCGAGAGCGGTCTGAAGATTACCCTGCAGTGTCGTCATCTTCGGGTCGCAGTCGGTCGCCTGAGCCCCCAGAAAGATGCGGTCGCCCTTGATGATCATACTTACCTTTAGCTCTTCCCTTGACATAGTTGCCTCCTTTACTTATCTATTAATTTGCTGGTTTTTATTCTCGTTAGCCGGGACACCGTTTCCGGTGTGGCCATGGTCGGGGTCAGTGTGCCGACCTCTAAATCCAGGTAAAGCTGCATCCACGGGCAGGTGCCTTCGATGATGCGCCTCACTACCTCGAGCACCAGGGTGCCCATCGCCTGGTTGATGGTCGGGCTCTGGTCGTCGGCGGCCACCGCCTCGGCACAGCTTCTCTGTCTGGGTACCTGGGTAAGCAGCGCCGGCTGCTGAACAGTGGGCAACGGTAGTCTTACACAGAGGTCAGCGTTAAAAGACGGGCGCAGTTTCTCAACCTTTGAATTACCGATTAATACTTGCCCGAAATTAGTGCCATTCCCGGAATCAACCCACCACTGTCCATCATGGATGCGGTCGGCGATCGCCTGTCGAGCAAGTCCATTATCGACGCAACCGACCACTATTCCTTTGGGTAAATCGGCCGCTCCGACCGGCAAAATACTATATTGCACCGGGCGCTGGAATTTACCTGCCAGGCGTTTGGCCAGCGCCTCACTCTTAAATAACCCCACATCGGCTGCGGTAAAGCTCTGCCGGTTCAGGTTGCGTTCCTCGACCCTGTCCATATCAATGAGTATCAGTCCTATGTTTGGCGGGAGCATCCTGGCGAGTCCGTCGGCGACAAACCCACCGGTACCGCCGCAACCTACGACGATAATGGCGGGTATGCGCGAGGCGTTTGATACCTCGAGTGTTTTGTCTTTCCACGCCAAGGCGATCCTATACAAAGATATCTTCCTTCCCGATGGGCATGAAGTAACCGTATATCCCTAACCGGAGCTCTATTGTGGGACAAAGGTGGCGGAGATCTCCGACGACGGCATAAAGACAAAGCCCCTGCTCATCACGGTTATCAATACCGCTAAAATGGGCCGGCACGCCGCCGACGTGGCTGTGGATATCCAGCACCGTGCCGGGCAAGGTCTCATATGTCACCGAGACGTCAGTCTGTAACTGAGATGGAACACTCAGGGTGTAGTTCCCTTGCCAGGTGACTGCCAGGTACTGCTCGGTATCCGGCTTAATGCAGAGTATCGACAGCGCCAGCTTGAGGAAATACATAGGTATTTTGCCGTGCAGAAGCTGTATTTCCTCTTTCAGCGGTGCCAGTCCTCGAATCTCCTGGGGAGCAATGCAAACAGTGGCCGTAAGGTGGGCATTCTTTGCCCGGAGAAACAGTCCATCGCCAGCCATGATGTAGTCATAGAAGACGCCGGGTTCTCCCTCGACGCCTGTCAAGGAATTGATCAAGTAATTTACTGGTTTGGTCATCGCATTTACCGTAGGAGGTCAGCCACCTTGCCGCACGGTAAAAGGTCCCGTAGCGGGTACCTCTTTTTGCCGTCAATGCTCTCCCACAACTTGGTCAAGTCGTGTCCGTATAATCGTGATATTTCACCGCCAAGGGATTGCGTGAAAAAGGCCGTGAAAAACTCCTCCGGAATCTTGGCGATATCATCCGCATACTTATGGCTGCCGGGGCAAGTGTTTCCATCTGTGTACACGTTATAGAGCGGGGCGCGATAGACCGGCTCCTCGGGTGTCGTTGGCCGTTTCTTTACGGCGACCACTCTTGGGGGACTCCCCGGTCGGCACATGAAGATCATTCCGGGCATAGGTAGCCTGAAACGCCGCGGTGGTTTGAAAGGTTCCAACTGCAAGGCCACCGGCCAGATCTGGGGAGGGCGCCATAATGCTGCTACCGGTGCGCCGTCCTGTCTGTGCTGCCACCAGAGAGTGTTTTCGGGCAGTACTCCCGACCCGAGCGGTATATCTCTGAGCAGCGCCAAAGCGATATCCTGGGCGCTTACCATCCTGGTGGTAACAATCCCCTCTTCCAGGACGTACATCACCACGCTTTGACCGTAGAAGTCGAGCCGTACCTTCAGTTCGTCACGCGGGATATCGACATTTTCCGGCAGTGCCCACTGGTAGCCTACCGGCTCTTTAGTTAGTTCCTGTACCATTTACACCTCCTCCCTGTTAGGGAAGCCCGAACTCTTTTTTAATGGCGTTCTCAATGGGATTACGAAAGTCCTCTTTCGGTGGACAGCGCCAGCCGATGACCTCGCCGTTAAGGTCAATGGCCACGGCTCCCCATATCTCGCAGGCATCGTGGATGGTATACCAGCATCCGGATGTTGCAGTCGGTATATAGGTAACGGTGAATCTGGAACCTGCGACCTCTATTTCCGCCTGCTCTACAGTTACTTCTTTGGGCACAATTTCACCTCTTTATTTCTTATTGGCCAGAAGGAAATCTACCGTTTGCTTGAAATGCGCAACCCCTTCTTTCTTATCCTCCAGCCACTCAGCGAACTCCATTATCTTGTCGTAAAAAGCATTGGCTTTAAGCCACTCCTGGGTCATTGATGCAACGGTTTCCTTATCCCATTCCATCGGCTGCATGTCACCCCTCATCTCATCGTCGGTATCGAGGAACCAGTTATCAGTGGACTGGTTTATGTATTCAGCGCAATTTCGTAAGCCTATCCATTTCTTGCCCTTAAATATGAGCTTGGCATCATCAAGTCTAACGCCGCCTGTCGGAACTCTCTGGGCCTCATGCTGGTATGCAGACTGGAATCCGTCAACCAGGGCAACTCTCTCCCCTGCCACGTCGTTATCCCCCTGCATGGGCGGCTCGAAAAGGTAACACATCAGCTGCATTCCCAGCCGGTTATTGTGCAGCTCATGGTAATCTTCCCAGCTAAAGCCCATCACCATGACCGGAATATCGCGCAGGATCTCATAGTAGTCATCCTCTATCTCACCATCCTTGAAGATCGGATGTAACGGGAGGTACCGGTCCTCAAAATATGAGGCGAAGGCGGCTATCTGTGCTGAGGGGGATGGTTTCTCCAGTATCTCCTTCTCCCTCTCCGGTAAGAAGTCCCTGACCAGTTTCACGAAGTCATTGTAAGTTTCGACATTCTGGAACATGCTCCGGATTAGAGAGATGGAAGGGGGGTGAACATCGTGCAGTTTTTCACGGAGCGCCGCCAGGGGAGTGGTGGGTTTTTGTCTCAGATATTCCTGGTGCGCACGTTCTTCCATGTCATGGATTGTATTCAAGTCCCACATTTTTCTTCCCTTGTTATCGAAGCAGATTCTTCAGATGAGAAACGGCGTTCCCCGTTTGTCGAGCATAGTTATCAGCCTCCTCTAATGCAGCATCGACCTCTGTGGTATCGTAGGATGCCTTCTTGATGTCGATACGGCCATCCTCACCTAGCAGTTTCCAGGTAAGCGGTATGACCTTGAGTTTGACCTCCGGGACGCTCTTCAAAATCTCGGTTATATTACCCATTTGTTTATCCTTTGACGCCGACGCGCTTCTTAAAGCGGTAGATAGTGTCTTCTCCCTGTTTTTCCTGGGTCATTTCGGCGGTGGCCAGCTCAGGTAAAAAGCCGGCCATCATCTGCTTGAACTGGTCCGGGGTCACTTCGGGGCCCGGGTCTGGGTACTCGGTACCATCGACGATGAATGTTCTTGCCACGTTACACCTCCTTTCTTGGTATTTAATCTGCCCTTTATTTACAGCCTGTCTTTCAACCGTGCCACATCTTTCAGTTTCGGCATGCCGAAATAGCGGTCACGTTCGATGCCAAGACCGAATCGCCCCTTAACGGACTGTAGTTCAGATAGCGAGAAGTCGCCCCACTCAAGCTCGAACCCATCCACCAGACCAAAGAACGTATCTTCACCGTCGAACTCGGTGGCATACCACGTCCAACTTCCGGTCGGGTCGAAGAACTTCGCGATACAGGTCGCCTCGTCGCCTTTCCCGTCCTGGCTGCCGGTCTTCCGGAACGCCTCACGGATCTCTTTCGTCAATAGTTCCACATGTCACCTCCTTTAATACGATTATTAGAGTTCTTAAGAAACCATTATCGTTGCTGCCAGTTGGCGCATTTGAACGATGGCTCGGCCAGGGACTCCAGACGCCACAGGGAAAGGAATCCATAGTCTTTATATTCCTGCATGTAACAGTCGCCTCCAGTCTGTTCGTCCAGCATCTTCGCCTGGGCTTCACTGGTACAATGCACCCCGTCCTCGGCAAAATCGAAGACGGCGGCAAATTTACAAGTGCCGCATTGTCCCTCTACCGCTTCTGATTGAGTTGGTTCTGTCATGCTTTCACCTTCTTATTCCAATTGCTGCTGCCATCCGGTTTTAAGTTCGCTTCCCTTCACCGGGAATTGGATTGTCCCTGAAATGCCGGGGGCCATCATAGGGGCGAAAACATACCAGCCTGGTACACCGGATGTAAATACTTCCAGCCTGGGGTGTGTCTTATTGGCTGGGATTTCCCCCAGGCGCTGCTTAATCATCAAGCGTCTGTCATAACTCATCTCCCTACTCCTTTGTAGCAGGCAGGTCGTCGCCGCTGATTACACGTGTGATGATTGCTTTTAATCCTTCTTCTGTCTTGGACCCCCACTCGGTTATGTATCTGGGGGTTGACCAATCAGGATTACGAGACCTTTTAAGGCAGGGCTTAAGTAGTTTGACTAAATACTCAGCTCGTTCCTGGTCATTCATTGAATTCATTGCCGAGCATGAATTCGGCGTCTTCCATCTCGGCAGCCAAGCCGTCATGGTCGTCGCCCAGGATACCTTCCAGCGCTTCCTGAAGCTCGGCTCGGAAAGGCCGCTTGTCTGGTGCCGGCTTGCCATAGCAGCACGGGCAACCTTTACCGGCCCAGAAGCGTTTCTTTTCCTCGTCCGTGAAGTCGTCAGTAATGCCTAACAACTCGAACGGCTCCCCGCAGCGTTTGCAATATACATCCATGCCGTCTTACCTCCTTACTCGACACGCAATACATAAAAAAAGAGGGCGCTACGAGAATGTAACGCCCGATTAAAGCACCGTGAAAAAAGCAAAAAACGCCCCTAGTAAACTAGCAGCGTTTTTGTGTTTGCGCTTGTTAGTAGTTTAGATAATGTTTAACAGCTTCCCATATTAGCTTTGATACTATATCATTGGCTTGCTGTGGTAGTGGTTTATTGTACCTTATGGCTTTCCGCTTTTTGTTTTTGCTGATGCCTCTTAGACTATCCCCCAAGTCAACATATAGATGTTGATAACTGCTGGATAATTTCACTTTCGCAAATGGCTTTAATTTTAAGCCATCCATCCCTAGACCTTCTATGTAATAGACAGGCTGTTGACTATGGAATATCTCACTAGAGATGTTATTAAATCTACCCCTGAGTGGTAGACGTTTCTCATTTAATGAGTGCATTAGCTTTCTTTCCATCTGCCATTCAAATTTAGCTTGCTCTCTATCCTCTGCTTGCCAGTCATCAATTAAACCTTCAATAAAGATTTCATAATGATGAGAGGGAATGACACAATTACGCTCACCAAAGACACAAAATCCCCTGCTTCTGACAAACAAAGAAACTAAGTGAGCCTGTCTAATGGGATTAACCCACTTTGGTTTTGTCATAATTCCTCACTTTCCAGTTAAACCCTAAAATGTGGGTGCTAAGTCCTATTCTTTAGACTGCGACCGCTTCTCTTTCCGTATTGGCTTCTGCGTGCGCTTTTGTGTACGCTTCTGTGACTGCTTGCGCTTCTGCTTCTGCTTTGACTTCTAACGCTTTGCTTAATTCGAGCCTATCGTGTTGAGCAATAGGTTCTCCAGCTTTGCGAGCCGTCTCGACTTGCTGTCTGTATTCTGTCTGGTGTACTGTCATTACCTCACCAGCGTAGCTGATAAGGTTGGCAGTAAAGTTGTCCCTCACAAGTCGTACATTGTCGCTAAGTTCTTTGGCTACTCTGACAACTGGTCTACCAGCTTGCGAGAAGCGAACCGCACCAGTTTTGTCATAAGCTAAGCGCATTGGACAGCCAAGCGCATCCGATGGGATAGCAGTATCACCCATCGTATTAGTAGCTGTGAAGAATGGAAGCCATACGGTTTCTAAGTCTATTGACCAGACTTTGCGACCCTGTGGTTTCTTTGTGTTCGGTGCCAAGAGTGATTTAATGTAGTTTGGCGTATTCATTTTAAGTTCAATACCTCACTTTTCAATTATTGAACTTAGCACCCACACTTTAGGGTTTAACTACTCATTATTACCACTAGGTTTCTCAGCTTTCGACTTGAGTCCGTTTGTCTATTCACTTTGAGACTATCACCCATTCTATAAATGGTAAGTGGTTTTTGTTAATGTACATATATATCAGGTGTAGTTTTTGAGATTGCCAGTCTCGTATAATGTGTGTTTTGGCTTTTGTTTGTCCTCACTTATTAGCTTCATTGTCTAACAAAAAGTCATTTTATGATATTTCAAGAACTAGCACGTTTATGTAGGTAATCCCCTGGGATTAGGGAAGACACACAAAAACAAAAAAGCCTCTCAAGACGGGAGGCTTAAGTCGAAAGTTTTAGTAGAAAGCTTCTAAAGAGTCGACATTGGAAGATAATCAGATTTCACGAAAAGATGATTTGTTCAAGGGACAAAATTTATTCCTAAGGCTATGTTCCACTCGCATCTCGTTAATTTTTAATTAGCTGGCTCGATTGTGCCACCCCGTGCGATCAGTTGTAATGAGTTGTTGGGCCGAACTAGTAACGTTCAGTAGCGTTGGAATATCATGAGTCAGATTGCTCAGCGAATTCGAGAAACGACTAACTTCTTGACAGAACTAGACCAGGGGGCTAGAGTGTCTATAACCACGCTGGCATGCTGCGTGCATTTCACAGCCTGTTGGGGAGGGGTAGGTGAGCATTCAAATCCGATTACCTGCCAAGAGGAAACGCCTAGTTGGTTCTGTAAAGAAGCAACTACTGGCACAGGCACAAGAGGCAGCTCTTTGTGCAATCAAAGTCTTCAACGACCCTCTAGTTAAATTCAAGTCCGAGGCTTTCATTGTGCTGATGGTTATCGCGTGGACATATCTTCTCCATGCTTACTATAGGTCGAAAGGAATCGACTATTGTTACTTCCAAAAGCCAATGAAGAAAAAGGTGTATGACAAAACGAAGAATGGAGCCAGAAAGCACTGGGAGCTTGAAAGATGTCTGAATGACGAGGTTTGCACAATAGATCAAATAACACAAAAGAACTTACGGTTTTTGATCGGGCTACGGCATGAGATCGAACATCACATGTCCAGCCATGTCGACGATTACCTAAGTGCACGGTACCAGGCATGCACCATTAATTTCAATGACTACATTAAGGGATTGTTTGGGGAAGAATATGGTCTCGACAGATACCTGACCTATAGTATTCAACTAGCCGGGCTGGACGAACGTCAGTTGAGAATAGCTGAAGCTGGGATTATCCCTCCTAATCTGATGAAGTATATAGACAGCTTTGACAAAGGTCTGACACCTGAGGAATATAATGACTCTCGGTTTTCATATAGGCTTCTGTTTGTGAAAAAGTTGGCAAATAGGCCTGGACAAGCCGACGGAGTCATCGAATTCGTCGACCCCAATTCAGAGCTAGCAAAAAGCATTAGTAAAGAGTACTGGGTGAGAAAAGAGACCGAACGGAAGAAGTATCGTGCAAAGGAGATAGTTGCTGAGGTTAACAAGGCTGGTTTCACGAAATTCAAGACTAATCCGGAGCATGTTCGGATGTGGCAATCTGAGGATGGTAAGAATCCTGGTAAAGGCTATAGCGTTGAGATTTACGGAACGTGGTATTGGTACGAATCTTGGCTAAAGAGATGTCTAGAACTATGTGCGGTAGCAGGGGACAAATACAGGTAGCAAGTATACATCTCAACCCTAGCAGGGTGCTGAAGAAGGGTGGTTTCGGATGGGCCTACGTTCAGGAAAGCGGCAGTCCCCGAAGCTGATGCGGTTTTTCGAGCGACTTTTTCAGTACCCTGCAAAGGGGAAAATTTGCTCAGTTGAAGGAGCGGTGCTATGCCTGCTGGGAACAACGATAGTTTAAAACACCCAAGACCCATCAATCCAAAGGAAGATATTGAGGCTCTTGAGGGAAACCTAGAACAAGCCCAAAAAGGGCTTACCCTCTCGGCTGAAGAGATCGGATACCAGTTGGATGTCGTCAAAGCAGTAAAACCATTTTGGAGATGCGTTACGAATGAAATGCTTCAGGGTGCGGTTGCGTCTGGAGCAGCTACTATCTCTTTCTGGCGAGAAGATGCAGAATCTTGGAACAAGCAAAGTAATGAGCTTCTAAATAGGATAGTTGTCGCTTCGGGAACCGCTACTACGTTAGCCTCAAACACCGCTCCAATCGAGTATATACATTTGTCAAAGCCGGTCATTGACAGCGAAGTCCTCCATCGCGTTATGGTGCAGAGAGACGAAAGAGCTTTTGTCCAAACCGAACTTGAGAAAATCGACACAAGTCTAGCAAACACATATGCTACTACCTGGCAGTACTTACATTTGCCAGCATTCGATCCAATGAGGGGTCCACTGTTTTTGATGCGTCAGGTGTTTGATCATTTTCTTGACAAACTTGCGCCTGATTCTGACGTTATAGCCCAGACCGACTTTGTCTCCAATGAAAAGCTGAAAGAGAAGGACGGCAAGGGAGTGACTCGGCGTCATCGAGTTGAATTTTTAGCTAAAGTAAAGATCAAGGATGAAAGCTCGAGGCTGCTGCTATTTCAGTCGACACAGAACTGCCTTGATGTGTATGAGGAGCTCAACGATGCACATAAGAGAGCACAGCTAGATGAAAGCAAGGCTAGCGATGCTGTCTACGCCGGTAGCGCCTTGCTGGCGACTTGGCTGAAAGCACTTAGTCATACGTGACGGCTCTAGTGAACAAATACTCGCTTCGTTTGTTTTGAAGAAATTAGAATACGGGAGGGAATTCCGAACACAGATGTTAAGTCAGCGGATGCCTGCTGGAGTGATTTTATCTGATGGGCAATAGTAGAGCCGGCACGATTAGATGTAAAAATAGATTTGGTCTAGGATTAAAATACTTTGTAAGGCTTTTGTTCTTGTATATGCACTAGCTGGGGCAACCCCGTGGCTTGAGCTGTGACGCGACAAATCAACTTGACCAGTTGCGAGGTCAAATTGCGAAAAAACAACGTTCCTGAGATAGTCAAGAAATGGAAATGGTAAAAGCAACGAGTAATCAGAACCAGATTTTGTTTTTCCCCTTTCGATGAGGTAGTCCAATAGCTCTGGCACTCCAACCTTTCTATCTTTGCCTGTGTCGCCGAAGTGTTGGAGCCTAATGATTCCTTCTGCTTCTGTTAGAAGAGTCTTGATGCAGTTTATATAACCTGCATTGTCGAAGCACAGAAAAGCGTTAATTCCAGCTTGAATGAGTTCCTTCTTGTCTTGAAAAATTTGATTCCTCCACCATTTCCCTGTTATTTTTTCGACAGTTACCCTGTCAAAGCTGCCAACAACTTTTTCAACTGTGTTCTCAAAATCAAATCTTTCTCGGTAAGCTTCTGCTAAAGCCTTGTATTGCCAACTAATAAGTTGCACGAATGGAAACCATCCGTCTTTTACCATTTCTTCAAATTGCGTTTTTGTCTTCAAAACTTCGTACACATGTTGGAATGATAATTCACGATATAGCTTCCCCAATGCCAACCATATGGCTTCGACATCCAATTTTCCTTGGCGCTCTAAATCAAAGAACAGCCCGAACTTCCATCCGACTTTAAAGCAATAAATCAGTTTGTCTGTGTCAGCGATTTGAATATTAGGGAATTTCAACCTTCGTATGTCTGCAATATCTCTATCCTCGACGAGTTCCAATGCCTTAATATCACGTTTAGCCAGAACCTCGATGTTAATTGGAAAGTCATTTATGTAGAGTTCAGCACTTAGATCCTCATGTATGAGGATCAGAAATTGATAAACAGCATTCTGAAAAACCCTGCATCTACTGAAAAACGGGATAGATAGCTGTTCTATATATCTGTAAAACTCAGGTTCATCAGATGTTATAGATGCTCTGGTTAAGAGCCAGAAATAATTACCTGGATTTACATTCGTAGGCGAAAAACCACTGATGTCTTGGACCGCCTCGAGATGGAAATGTGTTTCGTTATTCTGTAAATTGGTCATATTCAGTTTAACCTCGGGAGTCGTTAGCTTCATGAGAGAGTAGATTTGTTATTAAATACGAGAGTTCCATTCACCATTATCGTATGCTTTGTCGTCCTACAGGTCAATACTTAAACAAATAGCTTATTGGATTATTCCAAAGATTCGCCCTAGATATATAGATCGAGGGAACAAACTAGTAAATTGGGACATTTGAAAATTTACTTCCAGAGATCGTTCATCAGCTTGTCAATGGATTTCTTTCGCTTGACTGTGCCGGCGGTATCAATCTTAATGCTATCCCCTTCGATGACTAGAATGTCTCCTTCTTTGGCTTCGACCGGGATTTTATCTTTCGGGATATCAATCATGGTGCGATCAGCTTTCTCACAAACCGCGAAATTACCTTCAAATCTATCAATGGTTACTTTCATACTCACTTCACCACACTGACTGAGATTTTGTCACCGCTGACCACAAATTTAATGTCGCCTCCACTCAGATCAGTCCGGTATATTTTTACTCCGGCGGCATTCAGTTTATCTAGTGTCTCCTGGTGGGGATGACCATACGTGTTATTTACCCCGACGAATATCACGGCATACTCCGGTGACGCAGCTTTTAAGAACTCTGTTGATGTTGAGCTGGTGCTCCCGTGATGACCCACCTTTAATACCTCGGCCTTCAAGTCATACCCCTTGGCTAGCATTTCCCGCTCAGAGTCAACCTCGGCATCCCCGGTAAACAAGAATGCTTTCCCGTTAAACGTAACCTTGAGGACTATCGAGTAGCTATTCAATTCTGAATAGCTCTGGCTGTTTGGTGCCAGGATGGTACACTGCACATCACCACCTAAGGTAAAGCTGGCGCCCGGAACAGGGGTAGTCACTGTTAAGCCTTTGTTTTTTATAGCGAGTAACACATCCTCGAAAGTCTTGGTATTATGGGAAACCTTGGGCATATAAATCGTTCCGATATTGAAGTTATTGATTACCGCATCCAGGCCGCCGATATGATCTTCGTGGGGATGTGTCCCAACCACTACATCGAATTTGCTGATGTTCATGTTTTTTAGTTTGGTGACAAGTGAGGTTGCTCCGGAGTTACCACCGGCATCGATAATCATGGCGCTATTGCCGTATTGGATAACCGTACAATCGGCTTGCCCAACGTTAAGAAAGGACACCGTTAAAGGCTGTGACGAACTAGATGTCGGACTCTGAGCGGGAGTCGTGGTTGGTGTTGTTGGTGTAGTACTGGTTACACTTGGCGTTGATGTCTGGCTTGGAGTGGTTGGTAAATTAACCTGACCGCATCCTGTGAAAACAACTGCCGAGATAATAAGTAATACTGCTAATAAACTCTGTAGTTTCTTCAATCGCTAAACCCTTAGGTATTTTAAGTAATCGCTTATATAATAACGCAATTGTACAGCTAAAGTAACTTTGGACTCGCAAAGAAGGTGTAGATAACAAATAATTCGGTATTCGTGGCTAATCCGGTTTTTTCATATGACTCGGGCCGATCTCTGGATAAAGGGTAAACAGGGGATTCGACCAGAGTTCTTCACCATCTGTAATACCCTGCTTGGTAAGCCGGTAATAAGTTCTGGATGGAGCCTGGGGATAATTATCCTGTATTGCCGATGGCTGAATTTCTTCGGTGACTTCTACCCATCCAAGACGCTTTAACACACCGAAGTACATCAGGAAGGAGTGATACCGCATGTGGGTAAATTTGCGGGATACTCTTCTCGATTCACGTTGGTAAATCTTCTCGGCCTCCTCTTCAGTAACGTCAGCGCCCTTAACTACCATGTCGCTGATTATTTTCTCTGCCCGCTCACGTGCAGTAGCACGAGCGAGGGCATCTTTGTATTCGAAATTGATGTCTGTCTGAGTGGAACCGCGGTTGGGGTCAATCCTGGTTGAGCCCTCCGGTCCGTTGCCCAGAAGAAACTCACGGATAAACCAGCCACAGCCAAACGGACGGAGGAAGCCACCTCTAGTCGGTGTCAATCGCATTGCCATGAGCTACATTATTCCTACCATCTTATTTGCTGTCTGATCAAGAGCATCAATGATCTTTGAGGACATCTCGCGTATCGCCGCCAAGTTTGTTTCCAGGACCTTCTTGTCCTGTGACCACAGAGCAACATAAGGAAATGAGCGGGTACCGGTATCAAAGCCGAAATGAGCGCCGGTGGTGAAAGCTACACTTTCGGCGATGGTTTCAGCATCCGCTCGCGCTATCTGAAATAACCCTTCGGAATAATAATGGGCCACTTCATGCAGAAGGGTTTTAAGTTGCTGGGCGCGAGATTCCTCTGGTCTGACCCAGATTGTCTTTCCGAAGTAAATCCCCTTGATATCCGGGTCCTGTTGAGGTCTTACCTCGGAGCTTACCTCAAGTCCTTGCGTCCGGGTCAGCTGCATTACCTGATCGAAAAGTGTTTCGTTGGCCTCTCCAGTGAGACTGGGTACTTCAAATTCGGGCAGAGGCTTACCCTCTGTCTGGCCAACATCAAAAACGTAAACAACCTTGAAATACAGGGGGCGAATCTCTTCTTTCTCCTCCGTCTCCCCTGCCTCGCTTTCACCCGCTGCCTTTTCCCTTGGCGCATCTCTGGTTTCCTTCGGCCGCATGCACGGAGCCAGGATTGCAATTCCCTTCTCACTTTTCTTGACCCACCGGCCGAGTTCCTTCCATGTACTGAAGCCGGCGACATGTGTAGCATTCGGTTTTTGCAGCATGATAAGTATCAGGTTACCGATACTGTAGTCATGGAACTTCGACATGGTCAGCAGAAACTGGCGGAAATTATCACTCTGCTGAATACTGTCGACACCATCCTTGAGACTCTTCAAAACCTCATCGATCTTGCGGTCACCGGTAGCGGGTTCAACAGCGAAGCTGTAGTCCGGGGCCGGAGCGCCTACCCAACTGAGCAAGCTATAGTCTCGAGGTGAAATCCTCTCACAAACTGCACACTGTGAAATCGAACCGCGGCAATATCTTGGTTCTATCGTTCTTCGAGTGCCAAGAGGAAAAGAGGGTGTCTTTTCCTGGTCGGCAAACAATGACTTGGTAAGGCTTGCCGCTATACCGACCACAAAAAACCCCATCAAAGTAAACCCCATAAATGAAATCATGGGTGTCGCCCAATCAGAGGAGGTTACGGGGCTGACAGGAGTTAAAAACTCAAAGGAAGCCTGCCTACCGCTATTTATGCCGTCAAACTCACCGGAGTTGACCTCAAGAAAATAACGGGCTGGCGAGGTTGAGGTTACCAGGTACCCCGGTTGAATATTGCGATAAATCTCAGTTATTACCAGCGCTTCAGAGAAAAAAGCGATATCAAGCGGGAAAAGCATTGGCTCCGTGGTCACAGTGATGATCTGCCCAAAACCCAGATCAAAGAGCATCCCGGTACCCTGGGAGATTTCGGGAATGCCACCCAAGCCCTGCACCAGTTCTGATGGGGTACTGGCGAAAGCAACCGCCCACTGTTTATCCTCGATATTTACATTCGCTTGTCCGGCCATTTCTACCCTCCTTTCGCATCGTCCATCCTTCTACCCGCGCCACATCCTCAAGGAATTTTTGATACCTGTCCAATAGCTTGATCTTAAGGTCCAAAGCGCGTAACTCGTAGTTCAGAGCCTGAACGCGCAGATTATTGCATTCAACCAGATTACCCCGCTCAACCGCCGCAATAGCACGGTCCAGCGTGCACACGGACAATTCGTAAAGGGTTGCGGACTCCTTGCTCATGGCAATGATGGCGTCCAGTTCCAGCTTTTCTTCCGGGGTGAACATGTGAGTCCCGCCCATTACTAACGCCTCCCAGTGATTCTCCTGGCGCCGTCGAGTTTCTCCTCGAGCCGCAATTGCCTGGCCTCGAAGTCCGTCGTGCCGATGTCGGAGCCGCCGAACATCGCAGCATCGAAGTTGCGGTGCCACCTGGCGGAAGCCTTGAAATCAGTATTCTCCTCGAACTTGTGACCACGCGTAACCTTCGGTTTCATACCGGGCGGTGAAATCGCTGACATACCCTTGAGAAACGACTCGCTGGTGGTGTCCTCCCTGTAATTTATCGGAGCATTGCCTCCGAACTCTTCGTGGTTAGCGTATCTACCCATCTTTTTTACCTCCTTCCCACAACTTCTCGTACCACGCCTTTTGCTCCTCACCTGATACTTTCCGGTACCGCATGGTGGTTGTTATGCTATGGTGCCCCAGGTGCTCCTGCAGCATTCTGATACCATCGCCCGAGTCGTCGAGTTTTACCGCGTAGACGGCAAATGCATCTCTGAGCCGGTGTGGACTAACATTGTGTACTTTCCCACTTTCGGAGTTAACCAGACGTGGAAGTCGGGCTTTCTCAGCGCAGTCCCTGACGATCTGCCAGGCGCGGTGGCGGCTTAAGTCAAATATCCGATTGCTTTTAGATTTGGCTCCACCCCGGCTTAGATATTCCTTCAGCATACCCAGGGTGACACTATCCAGTGGCAATACACGAAACTTTCGATGTTCTTTTTCATCTGCCACAGCCTTCTCCACTTTACGGCCGCATACCGGACAAAACTTGTGCCCCTTGCTCAACCTGGCACTGCATTCCGGACAGGAGAGCTTGATACGTTGCTTCAGGTGCTCGATAGTCACTAAACCCTGTTTGAAGTCGATACCATTCGTTTTAATCCCAAGTGCCTCCGATATGCGACAACCCAGGTGAAACAGCAGACGGATAAGCAGTCGATCCCGCAGGTACTCTGCGGCTTGTTCGAGCCTCTCAATCTCCTCCAGTTCAAGGTAGGCTTTCATTCCTCTTCTGCTCCTTGTCCCATTTGCTGAGTCATCGGCATGATCATACCCATCATCATCAGCATCATTATCATAGGCATCATGGAGCTGAACATGTCGCTGCTACCAGTATTCCCGGTAACAATAATCACGTCATCCTGCTCGGAAACGGCATTGGCATCCTCAATCCACACCCTCAACCCGTAGGTCCCGTTGTCGATACCACTATTGGCTTTGGGAATTAGAATAAAGTCAACAGTGGCTGTCTGTGACGCTGGAGTAGAAGCGGGAATAAGCGATACATCCGCATCACCAACACACTGGTCAACCAGGTGCTTGCCGAAGAGATTGGTATAGTAGGGACCGGCAAAGAGTCTCACCGTCTTGTTCACACCCACGGTGTACTTGAACGAGGCGGTTACCCTGACCGTATCCCCAACGTTAAATGTTTTCGGCTCCAGCGCCAGTGGTGCCAGAACAATATCGATGGCCACGCTATCTCCTAAACCTTGGCAAAGTCGCTGATCTTAAACTCGGTGATGCTTGGCTGGATGCCGGCGATCGACAGAGCATTTTCATAGCCGAACATGAACGATGTTGTTGCCTGCCCGCCAATACTCGGATTGCCGCCGAATATCTTTACGTAGATATCATCCCAGTCGGTGCCGATAGTGGTCGGTATCGTGAAGGTATACGAGTCGGTCACATTTGGCGACGAGGGAGGACTCACTACCTGGGGAATGCTGAACGTTGTCTGCCCGACCATCGTCTCATTGAAGCCGAACAAACCGTTCACCCCGATGCAGTAATATCCGGTCACCCCGGTAATAGCCGGCCCCGTGTACTTGAAAGACAAGGTTATCTTGAGTCTATCACCGGGAGCCACGGCCACTTGTTTCGGTGCCGGATTCATATACCCGAGCGGGATGTAAACACCACCGGCCAGGGTAAAAAACTTCCCGGCGGTCGAGTCATAGAAAATGCGCTGCCCAGTTCGCGGGTCAACATACCAACCCGACAGAGTTGGATCCTGCAATGGCTGGCCGGGATCTTCCTGAAGCAGTTTGAACGCTCCCAAATCTAAAGCCAGATTTTTGATTTCCATATTTGCCTCCTATACCTTGTAGAAATCAGCTATTTTGAACTCGCTCACCTGCGGTGTTAAAACTGTAATAGCAATATCCTTTGTCATCAGATCATCCTGTACCCACTGACTGCCGTCCCAATACCAACTCCAGGCTGTTACTTTCACGTTCTTCGATGGCATGGTGAACCAGCCACGGAATATCACCGTCTGACCGGGTGACACCAGCAGGTAGTCGAACTGGAAGGGGATACTGGTGGATTCATACCCGGCAGTAACCGCGATATTCCAGTCGTTACTGCTAATGTTTTTCACGCTGACATCAATAATGACCGTATCGCCCACCGCAGCACTCACCGGTGCATCAATTTGAATAATGTCAGCGTACATTTAGCTCTCTCCCTCATTTGGAGTTTCCGGTGAGTTGGATAATGGAAAACTCCCGTTGCCAAATTTGCCGGCAATACGGTTACCGATGACATCAACCCCGGCGCCAGCAAGGAAGGCGTAAAACAAGTCGCGCCAACCCGCAGCGTCAGACATTTCGTAGCCTGCCGCGAAGATAGCGCCCGCAATCAGGGCGCGGATCACCGAACCGCCAAATTTGCGGATGTTAAAGGACTCACTGCTTTCCAGCCATCCCAGCAGGGCAACGACCACTCCACCCATTACAGCCGCAATTGATATATAAAGCCTGTCCATCGTCGAACTCCTATTTATTGTTTTCGTTATACATAAATTTCCCCCAGATAACACCGCCGATAGCTACCAGACAGCTGCCGCTGGTGACTATCACCCAACCTGTGTCGGCGTGTGTCGCCAGTTCAATACCGATACCCGATCCAATGGCTGCTATCCCGGTAAGTTCAATGAGGATTGGCAGTATCTTTTTTCTGCTCATCTATATCCCTCCCATCATCCCGCTCAGCATCGCCATCATCATGATCATAGGGAACGCTTCCACTCCTCCCTGACTAGGTGTACTAACCTGGGCTACCTGCCCCAGCATCGTGCCCATAGCCGGGAGACCATAGCCGTAGGCATTGTCTTTGTTGAGTGGCGCATCCACCGGCTTAGTCGAAAAATATAGTGCATACTGCCTGGCATCTCTCCAGCGAAACTGCCAGCTCTCACCATACGCCCGCCGGCCGCTTTCCCAAAGTAGCCCTGTGAGACCGGAAAGCATGGGGGCAGCAAAGCTTGTCCCGGACTTGGTAATATACTCATCGTCGGCTTTGTGGCTGGCCATCTCCAGGTCGGTGCCCCAGATAACGAAGTCCGGCTTGGTTTCTCCCTGCACTGTTGGCCCGCGCGAAGACTTCTCCCAGATGATCAAATCCCCGGTGGTCTCAACAGCGCCAACAGCAATAACCTCAGGATCACAAGCCGGAAGCATCACGGTGGTCATCGTGGGACCGGAGTTACCCGCCGCGGCGACGACATCCAGTCCGTAGTCGATACTCGCCAGGCGGCAGGCGGCTCTTACCGGATTATCGGGATCACCGTCATCATCGGCTCCCAGGGAAATATTTATAAGGTTCGGATAAAGGTCATCGGTAGGCCAGAGACCTTTCTTTCTGGCTTCCTCTGCCAGTTCACAAACACGGTCGATACCGAGCACGATATCCTCGTCACTACCAATACCTTCATCATTAATAACCTTGATGTTCATCAGTACGGCACCGGGAGACACACCCGATTTGCTGCCAAGTGCATGGAAGCCTCCGGCAATAACAAAGGCTACCTGCGTACCATGTCCAAAGACATCGGTAGGAGAAGGTGAACTGGTCAGATTGACTTCATAAACAACCTTGTTTTGCAGGGCTTCGTGGCTCTTGCGGATACCGCTATCCAACACTGCCACAGTGAGACCGACTCCGGTAAGCGGTGGGTTGAAATAGGACCGCAGCAGATAAAAGACATCCGATATAGATTCAACCGCAGGTGCAGTTGCCAGAACCTGGTCGGTCTTATATTCCTTGAGCGGTTTCAGTATCAAGCCTAGTACTTGGGCTAATGCCTTTGCCTGCTCATCGTCCATCTCGCAGAAGAGTTGTCCCACGAGCTTGGTCTTAACAATATTCCCAGCGCCTACTTTCTTTACTTCCGTCTCAAGTTGTACCGGGCTAAGTCCCTTCGAAATCACCGCATATCTCATTGTCATCCTCCTTATGATGGGTACACCAATGAAATCGTATAGACAATCTTAATTTGAGCTTTGTCGGGTATATCTAATGGTGATGTTAATAAGTCTCTGCTAAAGACTACGGAATATGCATCGTAATACCAGCCAGATAGGGTGCCATAAGAATAGGCAAAGTTGACCTTGCCGATTAAGATAATTTCTCCCCAACCATTGATTTGACCACCACTGTTGTTGTTAAAGTACCGCTTGATGGAATTAGACAGTGTTCTGGTTCCGGCCGACCACACTTTGGTAAGAGCCTCAGTGGGGTTATAGTTAAGTTGCCCAGATCCGTTGCCATTAGGTATTACTGCGCCACTTAAATAGTAATCTTCAAAGCTCTCGGCACCGGTCCCCAATCCTAGTACTATGCCATGGGTACTTATACCTTCATCGCCACGAAATCCATTGCCCAATGAGGAAACATCATTAGGTATCCAGCTCACAGGGGTGTCCCGTTTTCCGATTGTCCCGGTTATAGTCTTTACGTTGACATAACCCGCCCCGAAAGTTGTATCGTCAGCTTCACTGGCTGAGGCTTGAGAGAATAGTACGTTATAGGCATTCCGGACAAAACTCTTACTCCGTTGCCGTTTGTGCAACAGACTCTTGCCATCTCTTGTCATTTCAACTTCAAGATGAGCTTCAATATATGGCAAATGAAGATTATGTGCTGTTTTCCTTGCTATTTTACCGGCTATATAATCTATCATCGCTTCCCCCTATGATGGATATACAAGACTGATTGTATAAGTGACTTTCAACTGGGCTTTATCGTAAATACTTATTGCCGGCGTCACGAGGTCACGGCTGAACAAAGCGTACATCGAACTATCACCACCGGTAATAACGCGTCCTATTAATCCAACTTCTCCCAAGCTTATGGTTGATCCTGAATTATTGTTGAAGTAGCGTACCAGGGTTCTTTCCTTGGTGAGGCTGATGTAGGAATCGACCGGGTCCTCACTCCTCAAGGTATATAACTGACCGGTTCCATTACCAATGGCGATCTTTGTGCCGAGAGCATAGCTATCAAAAGATTCTGCCCCCGTGCCCGTACCGACAACGATTCCAAAATCATTAGCGCTACCGGGTGAAAGAAATCCTTGTCCGTTACTATCAACCCCGAAACAGAAACCGCGATAAGAACCAGAGCTCAACGAGCCACCGGTGTTTTTCATATTTATATAGCCATCTCCCCATGTACCATCATTCATGGGATAACCGGCGATGGTGTGAAAGAACAGGTTATAAGCATTTCTAACAAAGCTTTTGCTACGCTGGTGGCGGTGCTGTGTAGTATCACCTTCTGGCATTCTGACCTCTAAATCCAGATACATGGCAATATGGGGTACGTGGAGTTGCAGGCTGGATTTTTTCAGTAGCCAGCCCTGGAGTTCATCGATAAATTGTCTTATCACGGGTATGCTCCTATAGATACATTCCCAATCTTTGGCATTTGAGTTATGCTCGAATAGGCTGTAACCTCAAACTTGATCCAGTAGAGGCTATTACCATCTACCGTGAACACTGCCCAATCTGTTGGCCTCACGAATGAAAGCCATCTGTGTCCTGACCGCTTATAACTGAATATCTGGTCTCCGCTACCTATAAGAGTAGCGGCAATCCAGCT
>Ga0209777_10002920_pt1 | contig 21770 bp, 21 predicted proteins | sample FrelakmetHBP12HB_FD_187147 | JGI IMG/M metagenome (GOLD analysis project Ga0209777, IMG submission 187147) | Freshwater lake sediment microbial communities from the University of Notre Dame, USA, for methane emissions studies -HBP12 HB (SPAdes)... | ecosystem: Environmental > Aquatic >...
TGCTTATTTTCGGCCTCATTTTCATTTTGGTGGTTATGTTCTTGAGAGGTGGCATATATGGAGGAGTAGAAAAGATCATTCAGTCAGCCTGGAGAAAACAACAATAGCAAGAAGAAGACTCCCATAATTTGTCCAGAGTAGAGGCACGAAGCTTTTTGAGGGTCGGAAGACCATCCTGATAAGTTAGATCCGTAGCCATCAATGCCCTAACAGTGAAGTGTCATTTTGGAATCATTTAAGCTGCTGCCTATCCTCTTTTATGGGCGTAGTTCAGTTTAATATAACTTATATTTTGGTCTATTTATATTTTGAAATATGAGGTAAAATTGTCTTCTTGCTCCGAGCTTTTCGGAGGTTATCATGGCATTACATTCCACAGTACCCTTAAGGACCCACTCCAGACTTGTTAGTTCAGTGCAGCAAAGACAAACATGTCTGGCTACTACCTAACTGGAGTAGGAAAGGAGGATGGCATGCAAGGCGTAGTGTTTCTGGGCGATCGAAAGGTTGAGTTACGGGAATTTCCGGACCCCACACCGGGGCAGGCCGAGGTGGTGCTGGAGATCAAGGCCTCAGGTATGTGCGGTAGCGATCTGAAAGGATATCGTGCGCCCCGGGGCGGGGGAGTGAAGGATCTGGGTGTGGGCGGCATTAGTGAACCGGTGATTGCGGGACATGAGCCATGTGGCGTGGTGGCTGGGGTGGGACCGTATGTGCCGGAGTCGCACGCCCGCGTGGGCATGCGGGTCATGGTACATCACTACTCGGGTTGCGGGGTGTGCAAACACTGCCGTTCAGGGTGGTCGCAACTCTGCTTGGGGGGCATTATGGTATACGGGGTTATCGGGCATGGAGGCCATGCACAGTACATGAAGGTGCCCGCATCTACACTCGTGCCACTGCCGGAAGAGCTTTCGTTCGAGGTGGGGTCGGCGATCTCCTGCGGGACGGGCACCGCATACGGCGCGCTGCGGCGTATCGGACTTTCCGGCCGCGACACGATTGCGATTTTTGGGCAAGGCCCGGTGGGGCTCAGTGCTACGCAATTGGCTAAGGCCATGGGTGCTCGAGTCATCGCATTGGATGTAGGTGAGGCCCGGTTGAAGCTTGCCAAAGAGTTTGGCGCGGACGTAGCGATTGATCCTAAGAAGGATAATCCAGTGCAAACCATCAAGGAGTTAACCCACGGCGAGGGTGCGGAACTGACGATGGACTGCAGTGGCAGCCCAGAAGCGCGGCTGGCCGCTGTCCGCAGCACCCGCACATGGGGCACAGTGGCACTTGTAGGCGAAGGCAACACGGTCACCTTGGACGTCAGCCTGGATTTACTGCGCCGGCAACTTACATTGGTGGGCTCGTGGACTTTTAGTACTGTGGGCCAGGCCGAGTGCGCCCGCTTCATTGCAGATCGGCGAATCCCAGTGGAAAAGCTGTTTACGCATCGGTACCGGTTGGATCAGGCCGCGGAGGCCTACGAGCTGTTTGATACGCAAACTACGGGAAAAGGGGTGATTCTCCCATGAGCCAGTAGATAGCGCAGCGATTCTCAGACCCTCAATTTGCTGTAAAGAGGCCGGAGGTAGCTGTTCCTATCGACGGCTACTTGCTATTAGGCTATGTTGTTTAGACGAAAGCTGAATATTCTAACTCAGGCTTTTTGTCCGGGCCTTCAATGCGCAAAGAAAGGGTGCATTTACGCCTGATATTTAGAGCTTTTTCAAGATCACGATATTCTTCGCGAAACACTATTTACCGCAATATGCCATTGGTTTCTCCACAAGCTGGAACCTACTCTGGCATAGTCTGACCAACATGCACAAACTCCCAGGATAGTCAGAAGTACCTGTTCCTCACCCGCCCGCATACATAGGAAGAATTGTTATCTTATCTCCATCCTTCAGGGTTTTATCGTATGCCTCATAAAAACTGATGACTTGGTCATTGTAGTTTAATACAAGATGAGGGTACAGGCTTTTTGTCTCTGTGTCAAAGACTTTTCGAGCAAAATGAAAATTGCTCCTTGCTATCCTGTCTAATAACTGCCGGATGGTTGTTGCCTCTTCCACATCTTCGTCCCTTCCGGAACGTATCTCGGATAGCGACTGAAAATATCCTTCGAGCTCCTTGCTTAATCCCAACCACAATTCAATTGTGACTCGGCTCATTTGCTATCCAGATCCGTAATCAGCTCGTCTAATCCAAGCTTCTTTAAGGTTTCTGAAAGGGGAATGCCCGTCGCCGGGTCCCATCCCATCAAAGTATAGTAGTTCTCGACCATCCAGTCCCACTTTTCCATAATATTTTTCCCCTTGCAAGGCCCATCCGCCGGAATGGACCCATAACGCTTCGAAGGCCGCTCGTCCTCTTTTTTCATTCCGTGACGGAAGTTGAACATCCTCAATTGGTTTATCACCCTTTGACCGATTGTTAAGGTGTCCTCAATGGCCAGATTCCAGCCCGTAACAGCATTGAGACAGTCCACCAGTAGTTTTCGATCTAAAGCGGTAATTCCGCAGATGCCCAAACAGTCCACGAACAGATTCATCCCATTCAGTTTAGCGTTAAGCATTGATACTTCTTCGTGAGAGAAGGGATCAGCCACTGGAGGCAGATTGATCAGCTGGGGTTGATGAGGCGCGCCCGTCGATTCGATAGTGCTTGTGTTGGTAAGACAGGTGTCAAAAAGTTCTGACCACCTCCCACGATGGTCATGACCTCTCGGGGTACACCCCTTTAGAGTATAGATAGCAAAGTCGGCTGCTTCCCCCCCAATCTTTTGAGAGGCTCGCTTAACTCCATCGGCCAAAAGATCACCAATCCCCTCCCTTTTGGCGATTTTATTGAGCATGACCTTGACCGCTTCCACATTACCCCACCTCATTTCTAATCCATCCAAATCTTTATTCGAAAAGGTACCCTTTTCGTAGCATTCCATTACCCACGAAATTATCCAGGAGGCTTCATTGCAGTCCATACCCAGACGATCAACCTCCCGAGCGAGCATAACGGTCGCGCCTAACTCCGTATTTCCTATGTTGGGACCCCAAGCAGCAAGCTGCTCGTACTCTGGCTCCTCACCTACGAAACCCTTATAGGGACCTTCAGTGACCGTGACCTCTTTCACATGATCCAACCTGCACATATAGCATGGACTGGATCGGATTGTGAAGTGAGTGCGCATGTATTGCCCGTTCATCCGTTCATGCTCAGGATAAGAGTGCGCAGTGTAATTCCTTATCGGAAGAGTTCCACTTGCATAGATTGGTGAGAAACCACCTCCGGTTCCCCATTGATAAAAAGGGCCAGTTTTTTTGGCATGCTCGAATAGGGCTTCATTCTTTTCTTTCAAACGTTCTGGATCTTTTATATCAAAATTCCGCTTCCCCCGATAGGCGACTACGGCCTTTAAATTCTTAGACCCCATTACAGCTCCTAAACCATTGTGAGCAGCCACATGACCTCGATCTCCGACAATGGATGAGAAAAAGACCCCATTTTCTCCAGCGGGGCCGATTCCAAAAATACTCACTTCCTTTTCCTTGACCTCTAATTCTCTTCTCAGGCCATCTTCTGTCTCCCAGAGGTCTTTACCAACCAGATGGTGTGAATCCCGAATCTCGGCCTTTCCATCCTTTATCCACAGATAGACTGGATTCGATGCCTTTCCATTAATAACAATCCCGTCAAATCCGGAAAACTTCAAATAAGCTCCAAAGTAACCGTTCGCCTGCGAAGAACCTGCCAAATTAGTCATCGGACCCTTTGAGGCAACATTGAAAGTTCCTGCCCCATAGACTCCGCTACCCGCAAGAGGGCCAGAGGTCCAAACAAGGCAATTCCCAGGATCTGACCATTTGATGCCAGCGGAGACTTCATCATATAGATACTTCGCCCCAAAGCCCACCCCACCTACCCATTTTTCAATAGACCCCCGATCCAATTCTTCGACGGACATTTTCCTATGAGATAGATCGACATGCAATATTTTTCCTACATATCCACCAATATTCATGTAACTCTCCCCCTTCCTCTGTCATATACCTAAAGGGCCTCGAAGATGAAGATGATAATTCGTGTTTGCCCACGGGTGTCCTGGGTAGCCAGAAAGCCAATTTCGGAAAGGAAACTACAATTGTCCCCATCAGGAAGGACGTCTGAGAAAAGGAAAACCCCCTTCCACTTCATCTCTACGCGACTTGCCACTTTTTTGAGGGGGTGGTAACTCCAAAGATGCCAGGGAATATCCCACGGATCTCGAAATCTCACCTGCTGTCTCCAGTAATTCCTTAATCAATCCTGTCTTCTGTTTCCCAAGTATGCGATCTGACGATCCAGAGAGACTTATCGAACCGACTAGAAGCCCCCCACGCCCCAATATTGGTGCTCCAATACAGGTCAAACCAAGCATTGTTTCCTCTCGATCAATCGCATATCCTCTTAGTCGCACCTCTTCCAGCTCCTTCAATAGTTGTTCCTTTCGGATGATTGTTTTGGAGGTATAACGTGCAAGCTTACATTGCTCCAGGTATGTCTTGATTTCCTGAGGTTGTAGATAGGCAAGGAGAGCTTTCCCCACGGCTGAGCAATGGGCAGAAACGCGGGGTCCCATCTGGTAGACAGACTTTGGATTAAATCGAGGGTCAACATTCAGAGTGACAAGCGCAGAGTCTCCATCCCAGATAGCAATGTGGCATACAAGGCGTGTGCGTTTAGCGAGTTCCTGAACAGGTCTAGTTGCCTTCTGGTTAACATCCAGGGTTCCAGCAAGGATGGCACCCAGTTCGTAGATTCGCATACCTATTTGGTATTTCCTCGTCTCAGGATTTTGTTGCAGAAATCCCGTATTCAGTAAAGTACGAGCAAAGCCGTGCACTGTTCCCTTGGGGAGGTTAAGCATGGCACTGATTTCCTTGATTCCCAAACTGGGAAAACCATGGGTAAAAAGACAGAGTAACTCCATCGCCTTTCTTACAGATTGGATATCATTTCTTGTTTTCATCGATTTGACACCGCCGAACTACATTTGACATGATAAACCCTACCATATTTCATTTTTTCTGTCAATCTTCTTTTCGTTTTTTTCGTTTGCTGTGTTTATCGTTTGCAAGAAAATTAGTGCTACTCCTTTGTGAATATCGATTGTGGGTCGAAATCTTCACTGTTAACAAAGAAACTGAGGCGACAGGTGGAATCAATGAGACAACAACACAATATGTTGGGGGGCTTTTGCACCTCTGAAAGTGCACAATTCTTGCTTGACCCAGAAGAAGGTACCTTTGGGCCTGAGCTGGAGGTTGTGGGTTTTGATCTTGGTTCGAAGAAGGGTCAGGTTTCAGTTGGCGAGGTGGCTCTAAAGGTCTCGGAGTGGCTGGCTGATTCTATTGTTGGCTCCCTTGGGGAGGCCCTTGCTGAGGACGTATATGATTTGACGGTTATCCCCAAAGAACCGAGAGGTATTTTGCCGATTACTGGTCAGGAGTTCTTTGCAGTTAAACCTCCAGAGGTTGTTTCACTTAGTTCTTCGAGTGGGAAGCCCTTGGAAGAGATCACGATTTCTGGTCGATTCTTCGGGTCGAAGAAGGGCAAAGTCCTCTTTGAATATGAGTCCAAAGGTATCATGAAACTGTAGAATTATAAGGTGTTGCGTTGGGAGATGGAGTCAACGAGCGGCGATAGTAAGATTCTCTTTGTCGTGCCCAAAGGATTACCTCCCGGACTATATCCGCTAAACCTTGTTAACTCGGTGGGCGAGGCTCTTGCAGATTTTACCATTCTTTCTCCGTAGGGTAGATTTACGTCCGCTTCTGAAATGAGGTTGGGAGAGGAATTCCCCTGCGCCACTCAACTGGATACCGAGGAGGACGGAGTGGTCACCTTTTTTGTAGATTGTCACTGACGATATCGCAGAGGTTTCGATATCTGCTATGGAAGTTGCGTTTTTCAAGCTCCAAAAAGCTACAATCTGAAGATAATATTGCTTGAGTTTGTTAGAAAAAGGGGGAATTGTCGCCTCTATGGGGTTAGGATCGGACGAGAAGGAAAAAATGTCGCCCAGACCTCGGGCACTCGCCACAGCGGACGGAATTCTGGGGGCAGCGCTTCTCTGCGGGGAGGGTGTTATCACCCCGGCAATCTCGGTCCTTTCGGCTGTTGAGGGCCTTAAAGTCACCACCCGGATGGCGACTCCAGTTGTTATACCGCTCACGCGTCCAATTCTTTTCTTACTCTTTTTCTCACAACATCGTGGAACTGCAGGCATCAAGAACCTAAGCTTCAACACCGTAATCTCTAAGTTTTTTGTATAATGTGGAGCGCGGGATACCGAGAAGGAAGGCAGACCTGCGCTTGTTTCCTCCCGTTTGTTCTAACGCCTGGATAATTAACTTTCTCTCTTGCTCTTGGATCTCACCTCTAAAAACTCTGGACGAATGAATGCCTTTCGCAGAGGGAGAGATACTTAGCGAAGATGGATTGGTGAACTCAGAGGGCAGGCTACTCAGGGGAATCTCTTCCCCTTCCCCTTTCTTCAGGCAGGCTTGGTCAAGGACGTTTAAGAGCTCCCGGACGTTTCCAGGCCAGTCATAGCGCATAAGACAAGAGAGAGCCTCATTGGACAATCTCCTAAATTTGGTGCCAAACCGCTCAGCGATAGTCCTAAAGAAATAGTCGACATAAATCGGTATGTCTTCCTTCCTTTTCCTGAGAGGCGGAATATATACTGTGCCCTTTGCTATTCGAAAGTAAAAGTCATCACGAAATTTGCCTTCTTTCACCAATGGTTTCAAATCTATATTGGTAGCAGCGATAAATCGGAAGTCTACTTTCTGGACCCTTGTACTACCAAGCTTTTCTATCTCTCTTTCCTGAAGGACACGCAATAATTTTGCTTGAGTCGAAAGCGGCAGGACACTTATTTCATCGAGAAAAAATGTACCGTTATTGGCAATCTCAAATTTGCCCAGCTTCCCATCTGGCCTGGCTCCTGTGAAAGCCCCTTTCTCATAACCGAATAACTCGGACTCGACCAGATCAAAGGGGATCGCTGACGAATTTATTCTGACGAATGGTTTCTTAGGGTTGACAAAGTTGTGAATTGCCTGAGCGAAAAGCTCTTTTCCCGTTCCGCTTTCTCCCACAATCATGGCGTCGATATCTGCCACGGCGATATTCTTTGCTATGTCGATAGCTTCCTTCAAAGCCGGGCTAACTCCCAAAATATGGTCGAAGGTATATATTGCATAATCTTGATAGTTTTGCTTCTCACGCAACGATTTAACCTCACTCCTCAAGCGAACCCTTTCTCTCTCTATTCGGTCTAACTCTTCCAAGGAATGGAAGATAAGGCGAGCCATTGCTCCTATTACCTCGCCATTTTTAATTAATGGGTAAGTCGACCCAAGCCTACGTATGCCGTTTACATTAAAGACTTTGCCGATGAACGGAACCCCTTCGGCAATGGCCTTTGGGATGAACGACTCAGGAATAAGCTCCGTTATTTTCGTTCCCCTCGCGCCCCCTACTGGAAGTTCAAAAAACTTCTCTGACCCCCTATCCATGAATTCTATCTTCGCTTCCTTGTTCGCGATCACCAAGCTTTCGTAAGGATTACGCAGAAAAAACCTTAGAGCCCAGGTGATAACCGGGGAATAACCGTAACCTCCAAGTATATCCCCTAAGACCATCTCGAATTCCTTTTGGTTTGGCGTTTCCATCACTTTGCTCCTCCGTATTCTTTATGGACATGTCCAAAAGATACATGTCCATATTAGCGACACTTTTCACACCGAAACCTATCATATTATGTCAAAATTGTCAATTTTCAGCCTTTTTTCAATGGCACGAAAGTTGCTCTAATCCCTTAAAGAAGTTACCCGGGAAGACAAAAAATACGAAAAGTCGAGGGAGGGATGAAAGAACTCAGAACGACCGAAAAACTCATCATAACGGTAGCCACCACCGGAGCCTTTCAAGGCAAGGAGGCAAACCCGAACCTTCCAACAACGCCGGAGGAGATCGCGAAGGCTGCTTATGACTCTTGGAATGACGGGGCCTCCATCGTTCACATTCATGCCAGGGAGAGGGAGACGGGAAGACCGACAAGTGATCCCGAAATCCTGCGTGAGATCGACCAGCGGATTAGAGATCTGGGCTGCGATATCATTATTCAACACAGTACGGCCTCAGATTACTTACCACGCTTGGGGGCTGATAAAAGGATAAAATCGATCGAGATGAATCCTGAAATGGCCTCTTTAGACATTACGATCCCGCGGATGAGTACCTTTGGAGGAAAGGAATCCATTTTGATTACGACGTTTCCTGAGATTGAATACGGTGCGAAAGTCATGTTGGAGAGAGGGATTAAGCCTGAACTTGAAATTTTCAATCCGGTATTAATGGAGGACGTTGACGCCCTTGTAGACAAAGGACTTCTCGGCAAACCGTATTGGGCCAGTTTTGTCATGGGGATGCGCCGGACGATCAGGGCTTATATGCCCTATTCGGCGAAACTCCTGATGCAGTTGATCGATGCCTTACCCGTTGATTCCATGTTCACTGTTATGGGTGTTGGAACGGATGAGCTGCCCGCAACGACGCAATCGATCCTGTTGGGAGGACACCTTCGCGTTGGGTTTGAGGACAACGTCTACTACAGAAAAGGGGAATTAGCCGAAAGCAACGCCCAGTTGGTGGCAAGAGCGGCCCGGATTGGCAGAGAGCTTGGTTGTGAAATCGCCTCCCCTGCCGAGGCGAGGCAGCTCCTGAATATTCCGCCGTATAAAAAGTAGCATCAACATACGGTGGGGTCTTTCTAAGAACCTTTTAAGAAGCCGTCGTGAAAAGATGAGGAGGTCGATCATGAAGATAGATATCTTTCCGCACATTCTACCAGTGAAGTACAAGGAAGCGCTCTACCGGGTTGCCCCTTCCGATTTCTACATCAAAGATGTGATCGAAACCCTTCCGACATTGTATGACCTCGAACACCGTTTCCGAATCATGGATAAATTCGGTGGTCTGAGGCAAATTCTGACGCTGAGCTCCCCTCCTATTGAGCAGATTGGCGATGTAAAGAAGGCAGCGGATTTGGCAAGACTTGCCAACGACGAAATGGCCGAATTGGTCCTCAAATATCCAGACCGATTTGTGGCAGCCGTTGCGGCTTTGCCATTGAACGATATGGAGGCAGCTCTGAAGGAGTTAGACAGGGCCATCACTGACTTAAGGTTCCGGGGGATTCAACTCAATACGCCGATCAATGGAAAGCCCCTGGACTCAGCCGAGTTTTTGCCGCTTTATGAAAAGATGTCGCAATATAATCTGCCCATTTGGATTCATCCGGTGAGGGAGGTGGACCATGCGGACTACAGGACGGAGAAGAGGTCGAAGTATATGATCTTCCATGTTTTTGGTTGGCCCTATGAGACCGCAGCCGCCATGACTCGTTTAGTATTCAGTGGGATACTCGAAAAATATAAACATCTGAAGATCATTACCCATCACTGCGGAGGTATGATTCCATATCTTGAACAAAGAATAATAGGTGCCTATGACCATGCTGACATACTTCGCGGGGCAAAATATAAGCAAGGGCTAACCAAACCGCCTATAGACTATTTTAAGATGTTTTACAACGACACGGCGATCTATGGAAGTGCAGCAGGTTTGATGTGTGCCTATGCTTTTTGTGGGGTTGACCACCTGGTATTTGCAACTGACTTCCCCTATGATAGTCAATTTGGGGAAAGATATATCCGACAGACCATCGAATCGGTAGAGCAGATGAATATCAGTGATTTGGAAAAAAAGAAGATATTTGAGGATAACGCCAGAAGACTCCTGCATTTACCGATCTGAAGCCACTTTCGAACATATTTGGGGTTGATCCCCACAACTGCCCCAAGTCCCAGGGTCAGATGCGAATCCGCGCTTTTATCGAGGACGAAGAGGTGACCGAGAAGATCCTCAAACATCATTGGAGGAGACGTTTCTTGATAAGATTTGCGCCATTTAGTACAACCACCACATACGTACCAAATAATGATACAAGGTTGTCAAAAAATATCACATTTGAGAAGCTTTTTCTTGACATACTACTTTCCTTTTTATATATTCAACCCATCCCGAAGCGAGTTCTTATCGCTTTTCTTGGAACGATTTGATGCAGAGTCTGCGTTGGAAGCGGCCCACTGAAAAAAGTCGACGATTATGGCGGGAACTGGCACTCAGTTTATAAAGATGGTGGATGTTGACAATATCAGACAGAGATATGATTTGTCATGTCTGCGTCTGGCAACCAACGCAGCAGCTTCGCTTCCTCCTGAGATTGCGCAGCGGATCGAGCAGCGATTTGAAGTGCGTGTCATGAATATTTATGGAACAACGGATGTGGGAGTCCCAGCCTCAACGAGCTTAGAGGATCCACCAGAAAAGACTATTAGGTAATGCATGAGCTTCCTGTATCGGGTGGGATCCCCAGGGTTATGAGAAATAGTCTGATAGAGGACGTTACTAAAAACCTAAAGAAGGAGGGAGTATGGTAGAAATGTCATCTACTCGACGGCTAGAGGGCAAGGTGGCCATAGTAGTGGGGGTAAGCGAAGGGGGGATGGGTAGAGCTGTTGCGTTGACGTTTGCCCGGGAAGGAGCTGCTATAACCGTGTCTTCCCGGACGCAGAGCCGGATTGAAAAAGTGGCTGAAGAGATTACGACCAAGGGTGGACAGGCGATAGCAGTGAGGGCCGATGCCACGCTAAAAGATCAAGTTGAAACAATGGTCGAGGCCACGATTAAGCAGTATGGTTCGGTAGATATCCTGTTTTACAATGCGGGTTTCGAGGGAGTAAGGGGAGCGCCAGTTGACGTTAGGTTTGAGGATTGGCAGGACGCTATCGATAACAAATTGAAGGGGGCATTTCTCTGCACACAGGCTGTACTGAGAAAGATGATACCTCAGCAAAGTGGCAGGATAATTATTACTGCTTCTGGCGCTGGTGTCAGGCCTATAAGCGGCGATTCGTCAGCCTACAATGTCGCCAACGCCGGCGAAATTGCCCTGGCCAAGTCGCTGGCTGCGGCTACGACATATCATGGTATATGTGTCAATGTCATCTGCCCGGGAGCGGTTAATAGTCCAGACTGGTCAAGAACGCTTGCACGTAACTCATCAGTACCCCAGGGTAAAACGGTCAATCCTGAGCGCTTTAATCAACCAGAGGAGATTGCCGACGTAGTTCTGTTTTTAGCGTCGTACGAATCGAGAGCTCTCACGGGTGCCGTAATCAACCTACACTTTCGTAGTGACATGAGGGCCTATTCGGTGTGGAGAGAGGCCGAGCCCCAGTATATAGAACGCCCCACTACATATAAATGGTGACACGGTCCGACGGGAGGCTATGCCCCACATTACACTCCAGGATGCATGCAATTCGGGTGATTTTGCAGCGACACCTAAACTAAGGCGGGGATGAACTGCCGGAGGCTAGGGATCGGCTAACGAGGTAGCATTTGCGTTTGCCGTGCCATTCCTTTTGGGTCCCGTTGCACCACCGGCTGGACTTGGCTGTCTATGAGACGCCCTGGATAACGGAACGGTTAACGTAATGCCCACAACAGTTGCAAGTTTAGCGATTTTAACTACAAGGAGGGACGAAGCTCAATATCGGAAAGAGGAGTTAGAAACTCTTTCACTTGGTACTTATCACAAAGCTATCGGTTATTATTTCCCGAGCAGTGATTTAGCGTATAGGTCCTCCTGATGCGGTTAGCAGGGGACGCTAATCTCATATTCAGTCAACAAATATGTTGGGAGGAAACCAGCCTATGAAAGCAGTGGTATTGAAGGAAGTTGGCGTGCTGGAGGTGCAGGATATTCCTGAGCCTGAGGCAGCGCCACACGAAATTAAGGTTAAGATTGCCTATGCTGGGATATGCGGCAGCGACCCAGAAATCATCGAGGGTAGGATTGGAAGGGGGGCAGGCCAAGAGCCCAGTATAGGTAGGCCTCAGAGTCCTCCTGCGATGCGCAATGGGATATGGGTTGTGGGACACGAAGCCTCAGGGGTCATTGTGCAGATAGGCAGTGATATTAGAGGAGATTTCAAGCTTGGACAACGGGTAGCCATGAATTTCAGGAGCGTTTGTGGAGCTTGTTATTACTGCACCAATAGGATGGAGCACTTTTGCGAGAGGGAGGCCCCTTACTCAGGCGCAATGGCTGAGTATTCCGTCTATCGAGAGAACACTGTCTTCCCACTGCCTGACGATGTACCCCTGGATATTGGGGCATTTCTTGAGCCGGTATCCGTAGCCGTTCATACACTTGACATTTCCCACATGAAAGTGGGATATTCTGTAATTATTACGGGTGGAGGGTCTATTGGCTTACTAATACTGCAGCTCGCAATGAAATCCGGAGCATCGAAGGTCCTCGTCTCGGAACCGGTTGCCGAGAAAAGACAACTGGCGAAGCAGCTTGGAGCCGATGTCGTTGTAGATCCGATGAAGGAAGACCTGCTGGAAATATCGAAGAAGGTTACCGACGGGAGAGGGTATAATGTGTGCTTTGAGACAAGCGGAAAACCGACTGTTGCCAGGCAACTCATATTGCTGGCTGAGCGGGGCGGCGCTATTGTCTGGACCGCAGTGTATCCTCAGAATCTTGATGTAGGAGTTCCAATATGCCATATGAATCTGCGAGAACTTAGCATTCACTCGGTAAGGTTAGCTCCGTATTCGTTCCCCAGGGCTGTGCAAATGCTGCCCAAGCTAGATCTCAAGCCTCTGATCACGGTTTATCCTCTAAAGGAAGTGGTCAGAGCATTTGAAGCTCACAAAATGGGTAAAGGTGTGAAGATAATGCTTCAACCGTAAAGCTGGTCTATAGAATGAACCTGTACATCTGATGCCCTGGAACTGGTAATAGAGAGCAAGAAAGGGAAGGTAGAAATGACGGAGAAGATACTTTGTGGTAATTGTAAGATGTTGCTGTATTTCGGGGAGGAGATAGGAAGACGGCTTTACATGCGAGCGATACCATCGGAGGAGACGGTTCTGGGCTACTATAAGAATACGTGTCCGAGCTGTGGAAATGGGCTGTCCTCAGAAACGGTAAACATTGAAACGAAAGGTAGAAAAACATGGCACACAAACCGGAAGTAATAAAAGAACTTGAGGATAAGGCGAACGTAGTCCGTGAGAACATCTTCAGCATATTTGCTTCAAGCGGGATGGGACATTGCGGCGGAACAATGTCGATAGTCGAGATTGTGACCTCACTTTACTTTCATCACCTTAAGCTTGACCCTGAAAATTGCGATTGGCCAGAAAGAGACCGCGTTGTTCTATCCAAGGCTCATGCGTGCGAGGCGATCTATGCGGTCCTGCCGGAGATTGGTTATATACCCAAGGAGACACTCCATACGTACTACTGTTATGGCTCACAGTTTCAGGGGCATGCCGACCGGTGGTGTACGCCGGGGATTGATTATTCCGGTGGTTCGCTCGGGCAGGGTCTATCCTTTGCCGCAGGAATGGCTATGGCTGAAAAGATGAAGACGGCGACAAACCCGCCTGTTTTGCCTGTTGGGCCATCGAATTTACCGAGATTAGTGATGAAACACACGCCGATCTACCGCGTCTTCTGTATTGTTGGTGATGGAGAGTGCAATGAAGGGCAGATATGGGAAGCGGCCATGTTTGCGGCAAAGTACAAACTGGATAATCTGATAAATATCGTTGACTACAACAAATTCTCCATCGATGGGCCAACAGAGGAGATAATGCCGCTGGCCCCCCTGGACGAGAAGTTCAAGGCATTTGGATGGTGGGTCAAGGAGATTGACGGCCATAATCTGACAGAGATCGTGGACACTCTCGACTTGGCCAATAACCTTTATGGAGACGGCAAGCCGAAGTGCATAATCGCACACACGGTCAAAGGTCATGGAGTCCCATTATGGGAGAAGACCCATGCGCATTATGGGAGAGGAGAGGCCATAACCTTGGGACTCGAAGAAGGGAGAGAGATACATGGCTGAATTTAATAGATATGTTGAGATTGGTCAGCCAACGGCCAGTGCTCCGGCGGCCGACGCTGCGATGATAAAAGTGGCTCAAAAGTACAAGAATGTGGTCGCTGTTCTCGAAGACATGGGTATGCCGGGACTGGGCTGGTTCAAAGAGAATGCACCGGAGCGGATAATTGAGTGTGGGGTTGCTGAGGCTAATGGGGCAGTTATCGCGGCGGGCCTGGCGGCCGAAGGGTTCATGCCCTTTCTGAATAGTTTTGTCTTCGCGGTGCTTGGCCGGGCCTATAATCAGATAAGGCAGAGCATCCTGGTGGACCGCTTCAATGTCAAGATAATAGGTCGTGAAGGGCCGTGGGGAGAAATCGGCATATCTCACAACGGTGTTGAGGGAATTGGGTACGCGCGCGTCATGCCGAATCTCGTCATCTTAAATGCCGCAGATTATGTTGAGACGGAGAAAGCCTTCATGGCTATGGCGGACTACATTGGACCAGTGTTCTTCAAGACGGAGATGAGCCCGGCCCCGGTAAAGATATTTACGAATGACTATCCTTTTCAAATAGGTAAAGCGTACGCAATAAAAGATGGTAAGGACGCGACCATTATAGCCACGGGCTATATGGTGACAGAAGCGATCAGGGCGATAGATATTCTGGAGAAAGAGGGGCTGGATGTGGGGATTATAAATATGAGCACCTTAAAGCCGCTGGATGAAGAGGCAATCATCAAGGCTGCGGAGGAGACACGGGCTATTATTACGGCGGAAACGGGCAGCATCATTGGCGGTTTGGGGGAAGGAGTTGCTGCTGTTCTGGCTGAGAATATGCCAGCAGCGCTGGTAAGAGTCGGCATCGAGGACGAGTTCAGCCAGTCAGGTAAACTCACTCTGGAGAGAGATGACCTTAAGGTTCACTTCGGGCTTGGTGCTGAAGATTTGGTGGTGTCAGTAAAAGAATGCATCGCTAAGAGAGATAAATTCAAGCTCGTCAGAAAGTAGAGGTGCTGAGTTGGTCTCCTGGTTCCGTTACAACAAAGTATCGATCGTATCTGCCGATTGTCGCTTTGAGTGTCCCCATGGTTTATTGCACGGTAATCCAGAATGTTTCCATTCTGCTGAGAAAAAAATCTTAGTCGTTAGATTCAGAGATCGGAGGTGATGACAAGGTGGTAATTCCATAACGCAGGCAGGGTTCCCTATGGGAGCGAAAGAAAATTAAGTCTGTTGAAGGCGGCGAGTGAAAATGCTGTTTGAGAAGATGGGTGTACTTAAATCAAAAAAGGGAGGTAACACGATGAAAAGCTTAGGCAGAGCAGTTCGGACGTTTTGGGTTGGACTGTTTGTACTGGCGTTTTTTGCAAGCACTGTCCATGCGTTTACTACGCCGACGTTCAAGATAGCGCCAAAGGGCAATAAGAAAATCAGGATAGGGGTGATGGACCCTTTGGCAAGTTTCGAGCTCGCGGCCCTTTTCAACAGACTGCATATGGAAGCCGCGAAATCAAGAGGATGGGATCTCCAATATTTCGATCTCAAGGACAATTATCCGGAGTCGGTAAACTACATGGAAAATATGATATCAGCCGGCTACGACGCCATTATTATTCACTTCGTGGGCCTTAAAGTTTGCGACAAACAGATAAAGAAGGCGTTCGACATGGGGATTCCGGTCATTACCGTCTGTGCTCAGGGCGCGAAATTTCCCGGCGTCGTCGCAGAAATCGGCCCCATGGATGCGGCGCTGAGCGCGACTGTGGCCGAGTATGTTGCCTCAAGAATCGGACCGGGTGAGAAGCTTTTAACGTACCATATTCCATTGCTGGACATACACGCTCTCAGGTTCAACGTTGCGAAGGCCGTATTTCAGGCCTATAATCGACAAATTGCTCATGAATTTTATTATTCGCTTACCGGAGATAATATGCAGTGGGGTTATGACCAAGCAAAGAACGCTCTGTTGGGGGATACAAAAAAAGAAATAAAGGGAGTATGGTCGGCATGGGAAGGCTTCGGTATTAGTGCTGCCAGAGCTGCTCGTGATATGGGGCGTGACGACATCATAGTCGCTACGATGGATGATAGCCCGAACACATATACCGAATTGGCAAGGCTCCCTGCATTACAAGCGATAAGCGGGTTCGCCTGCATGTCGAAGGATATGAACAATCAGATATTCTCACTATTGGAGAAGATATTCAAGGGAGAGCCGATCCCCAGTCAAAAGGCTTACCCATACCCGCCGAGACTGGTGACCAAGGAGAACATGCCGCCAAAGGGGTACTTTGCTAATCCATGTGGATACAACGGCCCTCCTGATTTTGTGGTTAAATAGGGAGGTTTCTATGTGTCTGTTACCTCATTATGAAATGTTACCGAAGTAAGTCGTGGGATTGGCGCCCCGTGATGAAAGCCGCCGTAAGAGAATTTCGAACTTTGTTTTCTGGTCCGTCTGAAGCTGTCACCCCGGGGAAAGCCGGGGTGACAGAGTTCCTGGAGTTCACTGAATGTGGGTTTTTACCAGGGTGGCGACAGAGAGAACGACGCTAATCAAGGCGCATTGGGGTATTTCCAGCCGAGATGTCGGGTAGCATCATTTAAGAGTCAACGATCCCTTGTAACGTAATTCTTTTGCGAACGGTATTTGTGATGCAATTCGGGTTGACATGAACCATCCGTCCTTCCCATACACTTGAAAGACGAATGGCCTGGAGGTTACGCAATGACTGTGACGGGGGAGGCGGAAGTATTACTCGAGGCGCGGGGGATAGTCAAGAACTTCCCTGGACAGCGGGCCTTGGATGGGGTGGATTTTGATGTACGCAAAGGCGAGGTGCACGCGCTCATAGGCGAAAACGGCGCCGGGAAATCCACGTTGATCAAGATCTTCGCCGGCGCATACCGGCAGGACCAAGGGGAGATAGTAATAGGCGGAGAGAGGAAGGATATCTCGAGTTCGGGAGATAGTCAGAGTCTCGGTCTGGCCTTTATACATCAGGATCTTAACATTGTGCCGCATCTCTCGGTGGCGGAGAACATATTCCTCGGGAAATATCCCCGAAATCGCTTCGGCCTTGTGCGGTTCTCCAAGATGGTGGAAATGGCGAGATCCATCCCGCAAGCCGTAACAATTCATGCAGATCTTCGAGCGCCGGCTGGATCATTGCCGATCATAGAACAATGGAAGACAGTCATTAACCGCGCCCTCGCCCAGAGGTCCCGGATTATTTTCATGGATGAACCGACAACATCATTAACGCACACCGAGGTAGATGAGCTGTTTCACGCCATTGCTGACCTGAAGAGAACAGGCAAGGCGATTGTCTATGTATCGCATCGCATGGAGGAGGTCTTTCGGATTGCCGACAGGGTGACCGTCATTAAAGACGCAAAGAAGATAGGCACATCCCTCATGCGCGATCTGGACCACGGAAAGCTATACAATATGATGTTGGGACGGGAACTCAAGGATGTATTCCCGTCCAGGGGCCGTCGCACGGATGTCGTTTGTCTTGAGACAAACAACCTGAGCAGGGCAGGCGCGGTAAAGAATGTCAGTTTTCGCCTTCACGGGGGCGAGATCCTGGGCATTGCCGGTCTTGTCGGATCGGGACGGACCGAACTGGCCCGCCTTCTCTTCGGCGCCGACAAGAAGGATAGAGGGGATATTATCATAAATGGCAAGAAAATGAATTTCAAATCGCCGGCCGATGCCATCCGCTGTGGTATTGCATTGGTTCCGGAGGAACGTCACACGCAAGGTCTCGTTCTGCACATGGATGTAAAGGAGAACATTACTCTTGCCAGCCTCGACCGGATCCGCCGCTGGTCCCGGATCCCGGTCCTGAGCCGACAGAAAGAGGGGTCTCTCGGCCGGCAATTCGCATCAGTGACAAATATCAAGGCTCGTGATCTCAGACAACCGGTAAACTCACTGAGCGGGGGGAATCAGCAAAAGGTTGTCCTATCAAAATGGCTGTGCAGCAACGCCCGGATCCTGATATTGGACGAGCCTACCAGGGGTATCGATGTAGGAGCGAAGTTTTCCCTCTATTCCACTATTACGGAGCTTGCAGGCAGAGGCGTAGCAATTATCCTGATATCCTCGGATCTTACGGAAGTGGCAGGGATGTCGCATCGAGTCCTCGTGTTGCATGAAGGCGCGATCGCCGCAGAAATACCGAACGATGGGGCAGATCCGCAAGTGACTCTTCGCCTCTGCCTGGAGGCGTGCAAGTTATAGGAATTCAAAGGACAAGAAGAAGGGTGACCAGATAATGCATATCAAAGAAAAGAAAACAGCACGCAATGAAGGGTTTCTCTTTTTCGGAAAATACGGGACCATCATGTGGCTTCTGGGCATGATCGCGGTCTTCTGCACTCTTCCGGCCTTTCGTACGGTGAACAACGTAATGAACCTTCTTGGCCAAACAGCTATCCTCTCGATAATGGCAGCAGGCATGACGTGCTGTCTCAAAATGGGTGACTTTGACCTCTCGATAGGCGCCATTGCAGCCATCACCAGTGTCGTAGTGGCCAAAATACTGGTCGGCGGCGGAGGTATGCCTCTTGCCATACTGGCCGGCATCGGAACCGGCGTACTGGTCGGGCTGGTGAATGGCGTTCTTGTTGCCTACATAGGGCTTCCTCCCTTCATCTGCACGCTTGCGACTATGAGCATCATATTGGGCATGGGGCTGGCTGTGACCAGAGGCATAGCCGTATGGGATCTGCCTGCAGCATTCGAGTTCATAGGAAGAGGAGATTTGTACGGCATCCCCAATCGTTTTATTCTCATGATCTGTCTGCTTGCGATCATATGGTTCATGCATGCCTACACGCCTACCGGTAGACGGATGGAAGCCATAGGAGGAAATGCGGATGCGTCGAAACTGTCAGGAATCAGGGTGGAACGGCACAGATTACTGGGGTATGTCCTTGCCGGTGTTTGTGCAGCCATTGCGGGTATAGTCCTGACTTCGTCATCCATGTCGGGCAATGCGACACAGGGGTCTCTCTACACGCTTGATGCCGTTGGCGCCGCATTCATTGGGGCAGCCACCGTTCGGTTAGGTCGATTTCATATCTGGGGCACACTAATCGGTGTCTTGATTGTCGTGGTAGCGGTCAATGGCCTGGTTATCCTTATGGTGCCGGGCTACTTCACCGATATGATCAAAGGAATAATTCTGCTCTTCGCAATCCTGCTGTCGGGCATCTCAGGAAAGTTCCTTACCGGCAAGTAGTTTCGGGGACGGCGTGATTTTGGCGATCATGGGAGTAGATGGGAGGAACAAAGGGCAAACGTTGCTGACTTTTTGAACCTTACAGAGATCCTCAGTTGTGTGCAAAGTTATCTCATGCCACGACAAGCCAGATCGGATGCCCACGGAACTCTTCACCACGTGATAATCCGGGGAACCGTGGGGCAGTCGGTTGTCTTGAGACGTCTTCTCATATTCGATCGCCGTCTGCTTCAGGAATTCAGCGTCTGCGAAAGGGATCTTTTCCGTTCCCAGGACTGCCACGGGTCGGAATGGGTTAACACGATTGAGAGTACAAGTGTGAATAGGGCTGATGAACAGGCCAACGATGTAGACTCTGTGTTCGGTTGTAAAGAAGAGGGAATGTTTCCGATTAAGGATGGCCCGTTGGGGGGCCTGTTTGCAGAGGTTGTTGTGGAAGGGCGCTCCCGGTATTCGCGGAAACAGAGTCAATGGCTCCCAACGCTTGATGATATAGGTGATAGCCTTTCCCATGGAGGAATTGGGTTCTACCCTTCGTTCACTCAGTTATTTTTGCAACCACTTGTCGAGCCTTTTGATGATCGGACCGCTGCGATCCTGATGAAACCGGAGGCGCTGGTCTGATGATAGACTTTGTTGTTTAGCGATTTTGTCATGATGATGGGCCTCATCTAATCCTTGCATCACATAGCGGCACTCCTCCGAAAAGCTTCGGACCAGATCCACAAAGTTAGCCGGGCATGAGCGAGGTAGCTGGCCAGAAGGGGCTCAACCTCTTTGGACACATTGCGATTCGCGGCATCACACATTTGGATAAAGGGGTCTCAGACCCGGGGCCCGTTGCTCGAGCAGTTTCTCCCGTGAAGAAAAGAGGCCATGATTGAAAAGCTGGCAGCAACGGGATAGATTTATACCGTCCTGGACGCGTTATGTCGATGAAGAGGGAACGGACTTCAAAGTTCAGGGTCCGAAAACGGTGAACCCTGAATCGTCTTTGTGGCCTTTGTGACAAAATAACCCAAAAAGGAGGAATCAGATGAAAGGCGCATATGCAGGCAAATTACTTTTTGTCGATTTGACGAAGGGAACCCTTGAAGAAAAGACGCTTTCAGAGGAATTGGCGAGAAACTTCATTGGAGGATACGGCATTGGGGCCCGTCTCCTCTACGATAGGATGAAGCCGGGGGCGGATCCTCTGGGCCCTGACAACATTTTAGGTTTTGTCTCCGGGCCGTTAAATGGAACAGGAGCCATGTTGGGTGGCCGATACATGGTCGTCTGCAAGTCACCGGTTACCGGAGGCTGGAATGACGCCAACTCGGGCGGATTTTTCGGACCCGAGCTTAAACGAGCCGGCTTTGACGGTGTTTTCATATCAGGTGCTTCGAATAAACCCGTTTATCTATTTATCAAGGATGGGAAGGCTGAAATAAGGGATGCGGGAGCGCTCTGGGGAAAAGACACCGCGGAGACGGAGGAGGCATTGATTCGAGAGACAGGGGAAAAGCAGCTTCGGGCCGCGCTTATCGGCCCTGCGGGTGAAAAGAAGTCCCTGATGGCCTGTGTCATCAATGACAAACACCGCGCGGCCGGCCGGGGCGGCTGCGGCGCTGTGATGGGTTCAAAGAACCTCAAGGCGGTTGTGGTAAGGGGCACGGGAAAGGTCCCTGTGGCTCATCCTGAAAAGGTTAAAGAGATCAATGCCGAAATCCTGGACTTCATGAAAAATGGCCCTACGGTCGAACAGGTGAAACTCTTCAGCAACTTTGGCACGGGCGGGCTGACATCAGGAAACGCCCTGAGCGGGGATGCTCCTGTGAAAAACTGGGGTGGTGCGGGCACTGTGGATATGGGGGAGGAATCCGCGACAAAGCTTGGAACGTTTACTTTCGATGCCAAGTACAACACAAAGAAATATGCCTGCGCCAACTGTCCCCTCGGTTGCGGGGCTCATTATAAAGTGGACGATGGAAAGTGGCCCGTGGGAGAGACCGATCGGCCGGAATATGAGACATTGGCGGCCTTTGGGACCATGACCCTGAACGATGATGCGGAATCGATCATTAAATGTAACGATATCTGTAATCGATATGGTTTGGACACCATTTCAGTGGGCTGCACGGTTGCCTGGGCGATCGAATGCTATGAAAACGGGATCTTCACCAAAAAAGAGACCGATGGGATTGAGCTGACCTGGGGGAATGCCCAAGCCATTGTGGCGATGACACAGGCGATTGCCGACCAGACAGGTTTTGGAAAAATCCTGGCCCTGGGTTCGGCAGGGGCCGCAAAAAAGATGGGGAAAGGGTCGGAATACCTCCAGACCGTACGCGGAATCGAGCTTCCCATGCATGATCCCAGATACTCTCCCCGATTCGCGAGAACCTATCAGTACGACCCCACACCCGCCCGGCATGTCAAGGGGGGATTGGGTTTGGCCGATTTCCGGTCTCCCAACGAAGTGAAATACAATTACGAGGGAAGGGGGCAAATGGATGT
>Ga0209777_10002921_pt1 | contig 21761 bp, 35 predicted proteins | sample FrelakmetHBP12HB_FD_187147 | JGI IMG/M metagenome (GOLD analysis project Ga0209777, IMG submission 187147) | Freshwater lake sediment microbial communities from the University of Notre Dame, USA, for methane emissions studies -HBP12 HB (SPAdes)... | ecosystem: Environmental > Aquatic >...
GGTTATATGAGCAGGAACATGATACTCAATTACCCTATTCAAGGCCCTGCTTTCCATTGCTTGTTATATGCTCTGATTCACATAAATGATGAGCTACAGAGACGGAAAATGCACACGAAGATAATAGCTCAGATACATGATAACGTGGTATTCGATTGTTATCCTCCTGAGAAGAAGATTGTCAAGGAAATATCACAGTATTATGCAGTCGAGCAGTTAAAGAGGGATTGGAAGTGGATCATAACGCCGTTAGCTATTGAGTGGGAAGAAACTCGTCCTAATTGTGACTGGGGTTCTAAAAAAGAAACTCGTTCAGAAGATTAAACTTGTTTGGACAGTTTACTCATGATAATATTATCATAATCAAAGGTTCATTATGAAAATAAAAATTACAAAGGTAAAATGTAAGAGGTGCAATCATGAGTGGATTCCCCGAAAGGAAGATATTAAATTCTGCCCAAATTGCAAATCTCCTTATTGGAATAAAGAACGACGGAAATAATTTTTATATTTACATTTATCTCGACCCAAGAAAACCAGGAAAGTTCTGTTATGGCAGATACAGATTTGATTATGAACCTTTCTATGTGGGAAAAGGGCAAAAGAGAAGGTGCATCGTTTCTCAAGGTAGAAATAGATTTTTAGACAGAAAAATTAAAAAGATAGGGAAAATCATAGTTACTATTTATAAGAGCAATTTAGCAGAGGAGAAAGCTTTTGAACTTGAAAAGAGACTCATTGCACGAATTGGTCGTATTGATTTGAAGAAAGGTCCTCTATGCAATCTCACAGATGGTGGAGAAGGAGGAAGTAATCCTTCTAAAGAAACTCGCAGGTTATTATCTGATGCTAAGAAGGGAAAATCCCCTGGCAATAAAGGAAAACATTTGTCTGAAGAAACGAAACAAAAACTTAGGGTATATTTTACAAAACATCCGAGTAGAAAGAAAGGGTGGATTCCTTCTGAAAAATGGATGGAAGCTCGTAGAAATCATAGACACTCTGAGGAAACAAAAAGAAAAATGTCAGAAAGTCATAAGAAGAAAATTAGGGAGGAAGATTAGGCTACATAGTTGAATGAATGATATAATAAAAATAAAAAGAGGTCAACTATGAAAGTAATCACAATGGTTTTAATTACAGTTTTGCTCTCAAGCTGTGCGATTCAATGGAGACACCCTGACCATCATGACAGAAATAGGTTTGACGGAGATGCTGCCCAGTGCAAACAATACGCAGATAAGATGAGTGACCCAGGACCTGATACGACTGTCTATAAAAATCAATCAGCGGCAAGTGGAGGAGCGATGGGGAGAGCAGTCGGACAAATCATAGCTTTCAGAATGTGGTTTGTTCGTTGCATGGAAGAAAGAGGATATTATCAATACAAAGGGAAAGATAAACCTGTAACTCAAGTAGCGGAGGAGAAATAACTATGCCTTTACAAATCGCTTATAGACCACAAAATCTCGATGAGTTCTTCGGGAATCAATCAATCAAAGACAGTCTGCTTTCCATCTTCGCAAGAGAAGACAGACCTCATACATACCTGTTTCACGGACCTTCTGGATGCGGAAAGACAACTTTAGCAAGAATTATAGGAAAGATGTCAGGATGTTCTGATATGGACATTCATGAATACAATGCGGCAAACACAAGAGGTATTGACACAATCAGAGAGATTGTGGAGAACATGGGTTATTCAGGTATGATAACTCGGCAGAAAATGTATATCCTTGATGAAGTTCACCAGATAACTTCTCAAGCAAAAGAAGCCACTCTCAAGATGCTTGAGGAACCTCCTCCCCATGTCACTTTTGTATTATGCACTACAGAGCCTGATAAACTTCCGAAAACTGTTCACACTCGAAGTACAACATATCAAGTTTCCCTTCTTCAAAGCAATGAGATGAGCGAACTGCTTGATTGGGTGATGCGGTCTGAGAGTATCAAGAAGTTCCCTGACAAAGCTCTGAAAGAGATTATCCGAGTATCAGAAGGTTGTCCGAGAGACGCATTAAAACTTCTCGACCAGGTCGTTGACATCAAAGACGAAAAGAAAATGCTTGATGCAATAAAGAATTTCTCTCTCGGTGAAGCTGAAGTCATTGAGATATGCAGAGGTCTTGCAAAGCGAGAATCATGGGACATGTTGAGAGGTAAAATTTCTCTTGTCTTGAAAGGCACAGAACCTGAGAAGTTGAGATATGCAATTCTTGGTTATTTCACGACAATCCTTCTCAATGAGAAAGGCTGGTCTAAACCTGTAGACATGGAGAGGGCAAGTGTCATAATAGACCTGTTCTCTGACAATACTTACTCATCAGGAAAAGCAGGCATTGTCAATATGACCTATCTTGCGAGCAAAAAATGAGCGATTTATTTAAGACTCTGGAAGTATCAGATTCTAAATTTCACTTGTGTTCTTGTTGTCAAGAAAGGGAAAGCCAAAGTTGTGGTTGCCTTTACCGAGACCCTTATGAAGGCGACTATGATTGCATAGCTCCTTTCGATGAGTTCATCTTCTGGACGGATGATTTTGAAGATGAAAATGATGGATGGAAACACATTCAAGATTGTCCGTGTTTTTATACTTATTGTGAAACTTGCAAATTAAACATTCTAATGGGAGGAACACCATAAGAGATGGCACTCCCCAAATAATGTGATATAATTAAAAAGAGAGGCAGAAGAATGGAATTTAAGGAAAGAATAAAACTGAATATCACTACACTTGATAAAGCGGCAATAGACCAGCCGACTCTGTATGAAGAAGCATCTACAGAATGGGCGAAAGCTATGTTTGCAAGAGACCAAGCGAAGGAAAAATTAAAACTTGCTGAAGCTTCCGCAGACATGGAGATAAGAAAGAACCCTAAGAAATTCGGTCATACAAGTGATAAGTCGGCAACTGAAGCGTGGATTGCCAAACAAGTTATACTTCATCCTGATGTCAGAGAAGCATCTAATGAAGTAATCCATGTTCAATATGATGTGAATATATTGGCTTCAGGTAAGGAAGTCCTTGAACATCGCAAGAAGTCGTTAGACATTTTAACAGACCTTTTCAAACAAAATTATTTTGTAGCTCGGTCTCGTTCAGACCGAGACTATGTTAATGCTTTATCAAAGGAGGGAAAAGAGGCACAGGTAGAACACATGAGGAAGAAGAAATGATAGAAATGGATGTTTGGAAAACAGTAACCTTTGTAATATTAGCTCCATTTGTTCTTTATCTGTTAGTGAGGATTGTTAGTGTGGCAGTCTTTCACTCATGGTTTGAAGTCAAAAAAGAGCAAGATAAACGTCAAAAACAATAAGGAGGATAATTTATGTCGGTAAAAGACAGGCAAGAGGCACACAAAGATGCGTTAAGACGCAGACAAGAGGAAGGCTACAATCGGAAAGATGACAGCGGATTGTTCAAATCAATTTACAAACCGGAAACAAAGAAGGACTTGTTTTGGAAATGCACAGAAGGAGAGCATTCCATAAACATTCTCCCTTACAATGCAGGCGACAGGGATAATTTTGCAAAGAAGGGAGAGGAGACTTACTGCTGTGAAATATGGGTTCACACGAATGTTGGTGCAAATAAAGACTCATACATCTGCATGAAGCGAACCTTCAAACAGCAGTGTGCGGAATGTGATTTCCAAGATGAGATGCGGCAAGATCCGAACTGTAGTGACGAAGAAGTAAAGAAACTGTCCCCTTCTCGTCGGGTTATCTACAACATTGAGCTTTGCGATTCTGATGCTTCAAAAGGCAAAGTCATGCTGTTTGAAGCTTCTCATTGGTTGTTTGAGAAAAACCTTCTCGAAGCTTCAAAGAAGAGGAAAGGCGGAGGATACATCTACTTCGCTGACAGAAAAGATGGCAAGATTGTTGGTTTCAAAAGAACAGGTATGGGACCAACAAATACTTCATTCACTCCTTTCTCTTTTGAAGACAGAGAAGAACCGCCCTCTAAAGAACTTCTCAGCAAAGTATATTGTCTTGACGAACTTCTCCATTATCCTGAATATGAAGAAGTCTATGCAGCGAGATACGGGAAAGAGAAGGCAAAACAGAGTAAAGTTGAGGAAGAAGACGGCGGCGGCGGAGAATCTGATCCTGATGTAGGGGACGGTGTTCTCGAACTCGGAGAAGAAGAATGTCCGATAGGGAAAGAATTTGGCAGAGACAATGCAGCGTATGAGGATTGCACTGAATGCCAAAACTTTGATCCTTGTGCAGATAAATACAAAGAACTCGAGGAAGAAGAGGAAGCTCGCATAGCGGCTGAGGAAGAAGCTCGCATAGCGGCTGAGAAGGAGAAGGAGAAGAAGAAACCTTTGTCCCGTGAAGAAATTATGCGGCAGAGGGCAAAAAAGACGAAAGAAACGCCCCCAACAAGCCGGAGGAGCAAGTGACAGAGTGTACTTGCAAACAGCCCTTGTGTCCGAAATGTGAAGGACCGTTAGAAATTACGGAATCTGACGGTCTTTGGTGTCCTAAAGGATGTTATGAAAGCGAGTTCGACCTTTGGGACGCTATTCAAAAAAGGGAACTCGCTATTTGGCGGTCGAGAGGACAAGTATGAAAGAAGAAGATTTGAGAAGACGCCGAAAGGTCGATGAAGTATCTGATGCAATCAACTCAAAAGAAACTCGGAATGAATTTGAGTTGATTGCAGATGGACAAATCATTGAGGAGAAGTTGATCCCTACAGGGTCAACTCTCCTCAATCTCGGACTGTCTGACAATCCTTACGGAGGATTTTATCAAGGCACTATCGTCAATACTATTGGAGACAGTGCCGCAGGCAAGACATTTCTTGCTCTGTCAACCTTTGCAGAAATGACATACAATGACCGATTTGATAAACATGAGCTTATTTATGATGAGCCTGAGCGGTCTCTTGAGTTCAATCTTACCCACCTTTTCGGAGAGCAAGTGTTGAGCAGAGTTATCCAAGACATCACTTCTGAATCAGTGGAAGATTTCCATGACAAAGTGCTTGCGAAAGCGAAAGGTAATGTACCTTTTGCTTACATATTAGACTCCCTTGATGCAATCTGCCCTGAAGATGAGATTGAAAGAGATGTCAGGAAAGGAACATATGGAGCGAACAAGCCAAAACTCATAAGCGAGATTCTCCGGAAAATTGTGCAGGGTGTTAAAGATTCCAACTCATTCGTCAACATCATTTCACAGACAAGGGATAACCTCGGTGTGACATTCGGAAGCAAAAAGACTCGGTCAGGGGGCAAAGCTTTGAAGTTCTTTGCCTCTCATGAAATATGGCTTGCTGTAAAAGGTCACATCAAACGAAAGGAAAGAGATGTTGGTGTTGATGTTCGGGTGAGAATAGGCAAGAACAAACTCACGGGAAAGCTCAGAGAAGTCGAGTTTCCTATCTATAACGATTATGGAATTGATGATACAGTTTCAATGATTCGATTCCTTGTCTCTGATGGCAAGTGGACTCGTGCAAAAGGAGGAATAATCGATTGTAAAAGAGAGTTCAAAGCAGGTTATAATGAGGAAGAACTTGCTCGGTACATTGAATCAGAAAAACAGAAACCTAAACTCATTGAAATGGTGACTAATCTCTGGCGAGAGATTGAGAACAGTATCCGAACTGATAGACCAAGGAAATACGAATGAAAAGGAAAGTCACAACTGTTCGTGGATTTTTTAGTAATTGGGTTTATAAAATAAACGGTGAGAAACATGTTTGCTGTCATGTCCATAGAACATCAAGCGGAGCTGAACGATGTGGAAAAAATCATGCAAAATTCCTCGATAAGGTTGATAAGATAAAGGCAGAGATGAGGGAAACAAGGTGAAAATCGTCATTGACGCAAACGCAGTATGCCATCGTGAAAAGCACACAATGAAAAATCTGTCGTGGGATGAAAAGAAAGTGGGTATTATATTCGGTTTCTTCCTGCGACTGATATGGCTTGCAAAAAAATTTGGAACAACCCAATTCATTTTCTGTTGGGATTCAAAAACGTCTAAAAGAGAATTGTTCTATCCTGTCTATAAATCTAATCGGAAAGATAAGACAGAAGAACAGAAAGAGCTTGACGAAGTTTCTTATCCTCAATTTGATGACTTGAGAATAAGGATTCTCCCCAATCTTGGATTCAAAAACAACTTCATGTATCCTGGTTATGAGTCAGATGATATAATCGCTGAGATAGTACAGAACAATCCTTCGGAAGAGTTCATCATCATTTCTTCAGATAGTGACCTTTATCAACTTCTTGAAAAAAGCAGAGTCAAAATCTATGACCTGAGTAAAAAAGTTTTATTTACAGAGGAGGCTTTTGAGGCAGCTTATGGAATAAAACCTAATGATTGGCCTGTTGTTAAAGCAATGGCTGGCTGCTCATCTGATAACATAAAAGGATTTGAAGGAATAGGAGAGAAAACAGTTCTCAAACTCCTTAGCGGATCACTAAAAAAGACCCATAAGCTTTACAAGCTTATTGATAGTCCTGAAGGTCTCAGAATGTATCAAAGAAATTTAATCCTTGTCCTTCTCCCTTATGCTAAAACTCCTCATTCCAAATTGAGATATGACAGACTGCTTTTCAAAGAATTTACCTTCATGTGCGAGACATATGGTTTCAAATCATTCTTATACAAACATTCTATTATGGAATGGAAGGAACGGTTTAACCTAAAATGAATGACGAATTTGTTCTGGAATTAATAAGAGTTTTCAGAGTTCCTAAATATCCAATATGGTTTGAAATAAGATGTGAGGTGGACAAACCAATGATTGTGAAATGCGAATATTATCCTGAAATAGATAACATAGAAACCATTATTACAGAATATGAGTTAGAGGTTAAGAAATAAAATGGAACTTTGGAAAGTATTGTTAATTGTTGCTATTCTTGGTCTCATTGTTTGTGACTTATTGAGAGGATTGGGATATTAAAATGATAGAATCAATAGAAATCGAAAACTTTCAATCCCACACGGATACATCCATATCTTTCAACAAAGGTTTGAATATTATTTTAGGTCCTTCTGACGCAGGAAAATCTGCAATACTCAGAGCTTTCTTATGGGTGTTGAGAAACAGACCAACAGGAGATTCAATCCATAACTGGAATGCAAAGAAGGAAACTTCAGTAGGAGTTATGATGCCGGAAGGCTCAGTAATTAAAGAGAGAACGAGAGGAGAAACATCTTACTCTCTGATGGGTTCTGATGAAAAACTTCACACCTTTGAAAAAGTAAAGACAGACGTTCCTGAAGAAATACAAGCACTCTTAAATATATCCGATATAAATATTCAGACACAGCACGAACCTTACTTCCTACTCAATGATTCTCCTGGTGAAGTAGCTAAGAAGTTAAATGAGATTGTTGGTTTGGACATCATTGATTCAATGTTCAAAGCTGTTAATAGAATTATCTCCGGTGCAAAAGGAGATGTGGATATTACTGAAATAAATATTAACTCTCTTAGTGGTCAGATTAATGACCTTTCTTATGTCGATAAAGCAGTTGAAGAAATAGAAGAACTTGAGGAATTAATAAAAACTCAAGCTTTTATAAAGAAGAAATATGATTCCGTGTCTGTCATTCTCCGGTCTTTGTCAGATAACAACCAGTATGAAGGAACATTAAAGAACTGGCTGACAGTGAAAGACGAAGTAATAGACTTGATGAATAGGCAAGATATTCTTCATGGCAATAAAGTACAAGCAAAGTCTGTCTCTGAATTTATTCAGTCTATCGAGTCGGCGAGACAGGTTGAAGACATCTGTCAAGGACTGTTGGAAGTAAAGGATGACTACCTCTCAATAGTCAACCTCCTCGCCGTTTATGGAAAGAATGTCCTTGATTACAAAGAGATTGACGATATTGTTGATTCCATCGACTCGAATGACAGGAATCAAGCCCTTCTCCACAAAGAGCGTGACGTTCTGATAGAAAAAAGGCAGAAGATAATCACAAAGAACTTGATATGCCCGACTTGTGGGCAGAGCATCAACAAGACTACAGCGGAGAAAATATACTTATGAAATTTCTTAGCACTGGTGATTGGCACACAACAAATCATACCCCTAAACATAGAAAAGATGATATAGGTCGAGTGTCTCTTGATAAATTAAGATGGCTTGCTAATATTGCAACCAAATATGGTGTTGGTGCTGTATTGCAACCAGGAGATTTTACAGACTCCCCTGTTATGTCCTGGGCTTATTTCACAGAACTTGTTGATGTATTAAACGAATTTCAAGTTCCTATATATACAGTGAGAGGTCAGCATGATTTGAAATATCGGAACAAAGGTAATACAGCACTTGATGGTCTTGCAAGTGCTTGTCCTTATCTGCACATCCTTGATGAAGAAAATCCTTCAGCAGAAGAATCAGGATTTATAATTGCAGGTGCTTCTTATGGAGAATTTCCTACTAATTTTATAGGAGATATTCTTTTAATCCATAAGATGATTATTCCTTCTGACAATGAGAAACTCTGGCCAGGTCAGACAGAATACTCCCTTGCAAAATCTTTCATGAAAAAATATCCTTTCAATCTCATAGTGAGTGGGGACAACCACAAACACTTCAAAGTCGTTGAGAAAGACAGAACTTTAATTAACTGCGGTGCTTTAATTAGGGAGAAGATAAATGAAGTTGACCATATTCCTGTATGCTATATTTATGATACAAAGACAAACGAAACTTCCTTAATTAGAATACCTATAAGACCTGCAAAAGAAGTGTTTGACCTCGAAGCTGTTGAAGCTCTCAAAGTGAAGGATGAAAAGCTCAGTTCATTCGTTGAGGGATTATCTGAAGCGAAAGATATGGGATTGAACTTTGAAGACAATCTAAATGAATATTGCAGGCATAATAAAATAGGAAAAGATATAAAAGACATTATTGCTGAGTGCAAAGGAGAATGACAAATGGGAATACAGGAAATAAAAACTGAGCTTGATAAACTTGGAAAGAAAATCACTCAAGTTGAAAGAGACCTTTCTCAATCTCAAGGTTCTACTATGGAACTGATGAAGCGATTGAAAGATGAACACGGATTCAAAACAGTTGAGGAAGCGAAGAAGTGGCTCGCTCTCACGAAGCCTGCTCTCGAAAAGGAAGAGAAGGACATAGTAAGAACTTTCGAGAAGATGAAAAAGGATTATGATTTATAGGAGAGCAAGGTTATGATTGCAGAGATAAAAACCATAAAAAATAGTCTTCTTCGGAAGCAAGGTGAGAGAGATTCTTTCGTCAAACAGAAAAAACAAGCAGAAATTGACTTGAAAAGATTCAAAAACCGTTACGACAATGCTCTTGTAGTGCGTGTTATTATAACAACTGTTGCGGAAAACACGCAAAAACGTATCGAATATCATATTAGCAATTTGGTAACGATGGCTTTAGCTTCTGTGTTCCCTGAACCGTATGAGTTCAATTTACGGTTTGTTCAGCGTAGAAACAAGACAGAAGCAGACCTAATCTTCACGAAAGACGGAAATGAAACTGATGACATCTTAAATGTGGGCGGTGGAGGAGTTGCAGATGTTGCCTCTCTTGCTTTGCGAATATCATTATGGTCAATAAAAAAGAACAGACCTGTTTTTCTACTTGACGAGAGTGCTAAATTTCTACATAATCCCATCTATCAAGAAAAGTTCTCCGAAATGATTAAAGAAGTTTCACAAAAATTAGGGTTACAAATCCTTATGATTTCAGACCAACCTAACATCATCAAACACGCAGACAAAGTAATCACCATCGAAAATAAGAAAGGTGTATCAAACGCTAAAGGAGGATGAGATGGCGAAAGGGGGAAATTTTGAAAATACCGTGTGCAGAAAACTTTCTCTTTGGTGGACTAACGGAGAGAGGGATGACGTTTTTACAAGGACTGGAGGCAGTGGAGGTAAGTTTACTGCCCGAAAAAAGTCCGGCAAGAATACCGCTTTTCAGTCTGGAGACATTACGTTTGCTGACCCTATCGGTGAACGCCTTATCAAGTGTTTCAATATTGAGTGCAAGACAGGGTATGGCAAGAGAACGAAAGACTCAATCAAGAAATGGGATTTGCTTGAACTCTTAGATTCAAGACAGAAAGAACCTGTATTCATGCAAATGTGGAATCAATGCTGCGAAGATGCTGAAAAGTCAGAGAGAGCCCCTCTGCTCATCTTCAGAAGAAACCAAATGGAAATCTGCATAGCAATGTATGAAGGTGAGTTCATTGATATGGGATGGGAAAGAGCGGATTATTTAGGAATAGTTATTACTGTTACACTTCCTCATTATGATGAGGAAGTGGTTGTTCTTTCATTGAAGGATTTCACAGAATGGATTAAAAATCCGCAAGAATATTTTAAGAGGTGTTAATTTGCTATCTAAATTAAAAATCCTTGCAAGTAAAATTATGCCTTGGCATAAACATGTATTTTTCCTGTTTGCACTTCAATGGGGTAGTTTTTATATATATCAATTCATACCCGATTGGTCAAAAATTCCTTTTATAATAACCACAATAGCTTTAGCAATATATCCTGCAATAATACTTTCACTGTTGGTTGTGATTACAATTTTTGGAACTAAAGAAAGGGGAGAAAAATGAAGAAGCCGAAAGTTATCCTGATAGGTGAACATCCACACGGATTTACGGGGAATAGTCATTACATCTCAGAACTCCTGAGACACATTGATGACGAGAAATTTGATGTATCAGTCTTTGCAGGAACGAAAGGAACGAAAGTTGACCCTTTCGGTGAGAGAGACAAATTTCAAATCATTGAAGGATTTCAACCTGACACTATGCACGGAGATTCTAACCTTTCAATAGTTCTTGAAAATTCTGAGTTTGATGTGATTGTCTTCGTAGGATTAGATTTGTGGGCTTATGCGAGAAACATTCCTCACTGGACAGCTTTGAAGAAAAGGACAGGTTTCAAATGGGTAACAATCTTTCCTTATGACATTCAAGTTCTCAGACAAGACTGGGTTAATCTTCTCAAACCGGTTGACTTTCCCTGCGTATATTCCGAATATGGTTACAACATGCTCAAAAATGTTGTGCCGAATGTAAGATACTTCAGACCTCCCCTTTATGACAGAGAGAAATTTATAGCTCTCAAAAAGGAAGAAAGGATGAAACTTAAAGGGGAATACATAAAGTCTCACCAGAAAAACAACTTCGTCTTTGGATTCTTCGGTGCAAACATGTTCAGGAAAGACCCTCAGCGTTTAATCAAGGCTTTCTTTGAAGTCAAAAAAGAATTTCCTGACATCTTGCTTTACATGCACACAGAGATGAAGCGGGGAGATTATAACCTCGAACAATATCTTCTCGACTGCGGAAAAGAAAAGGGAGATGTCTACGCAAAAATGGAAGGCTCTTTCTATGATACAAAAGCATTATCTACCGCTTACAATATTGTTGACTGTTATGTGTCACCATCAATGCAGGAAGGATTGAACTGGACTGTTCTCGAAGCTATGCTATGCGGAACTCCTGTGATTGCTTCTCATACCACAGCACATAAAGAACTTCTTGAAGGAGGGGCAGGTCTTGCTGTGAAATGTGACCAACTCGCTTATCTTCCTCTTTGGACAGACGGAGGGGTGTCATGGGTTGAGGCAAGGACTTGTGACTTTGATGACCTTGTTGCAAAGATGAAGATGGTTGTTTCAAATCCCGGATTATGCAATGAATTGAGACAGAAAGGATTTGAAAGAGCCAAAGAATGGCTTTCAGGGGTTAGCAACATCAATGACCTTCTTACAGAAGCGACAACAAAGAGACACACCTTTGTAGCAAAAGAGAATGCAGTCCTATTTGTCCAGCATTCCTCAGCAGGTGATGTTCTGATGTCTACACAAACATTCAAAGGTCTGAAGGAGAGACATAAGAACAAACCACTCGTTTACATGACGCAGAAGATATATCAAGACATTGTTGAAGGAAATCCATACATCGACAAGATTATTGACTACGATGAATCCTTATGGGAGAATTACTCAGTTATTTACAATCCTCATGGGGACAAGATTCTCCCTGGCGGATGGAACAATCTTGATGTCACTTTATATTCTATGTATCCTTACTTCTGCAAAGTTGAACCTGATAAGATATTCATTGAGCAAGTGAAGCCTGCAATCTGGAGAGACATAGAGGATAAAGTCATTGATAAACTATCCGGAGAAAAAGGATTCATTCTATTTCACACGACAGGCGGTCATGTAATGTACAGAACTTATGCTCACATGAACATGGTCGTTCAAGGAATGAAAGAACTTGGATATAAAACAGTTCAAGTTGGCGGAAGGACTGACATGCTCTGTGAAGATATAGATTCTGATTTGAGAGGTCACTTATCTTGGAGAGAGACAGCGTGGGTTATGAGCAGAGCAAGAGCGGCTGTGGTCATCGACAGTTTCCCTTCTCACTTAGCAGGGGCATTAGAAGTTCCTGCTGTAGTGCTGTTTGGTCCTGCCCCGGCAAGAGTTACACAACCAAGAAGTGACCATGCAAAACTTATTTGCTTGCAACCAAACATGCTCGATGCTTGCGAGATTCTTTCTCATTGTTGGGGAAGTCCTCCTGAAGGGAAATTTGAGTGCATGAGTCCTTGCATCAATACCATTTCTCCATTCACAGTCATTGAGTCTGTAAAAGAAGTTTTAGGAGTATAATTATGTATGTAGTGATGAAGTGTCGAAATGAGGAACTACGGGTAAAACGGTGCATCTCCAATTTTCATGACGAGCCATTCTGTGAAAAGATAATTGTCATAGATGGAAAGTCTACTGACATGACTCTTTGGGAACTGAAACAGTTTCCAAAGGTTCAGGTCTTTGTTCATGAATGGCTCGACACATACCATGCAAATGAGGTCAGCCAATCGAACATAGCTCTGTCATACGTTCCTAACGGTTCATTAATGATGATAGTTGACTTCGATGAAATTCTCTCCCCAGAACTTATAGAGTTCTTGAACAAAACGCACAAAGATGAAGGAGCAAATATCCCGGAGGAATGTGCAGTTCATTTCTCACGCAGAACTTATGAAGTGATTCGCTATCCTAATTCTCCTCATGCTTTGATAGATAAAAATGGGATGCCTACAAAATCTCATCAGATTGGCCAGTACCCTGATTATCAATGCAGGATGTTTTATAAGAACTACCATCTGCATTGGGTGAACAGCCCTCATCATGTTCTCGATGGTCATAAAACTGAGTTGACCATCGATGCGGATATTATCCATTTTGAGAAAGACGATTACAGAGACAGATTGAGGATTGAAAAGAAATGGGCACGAACTCAAGCGATAAGGAGAGAACTTGGTCTGACTGCTGACATCTTCGAGACGGATGTTAAAATAGAAATCGCAGAATTTTACGATGCGGATACTTGGAAATGAGATACGATTGGAAACAAGTTCCTGGTTACTTTGAAGAAGACGAAGGATTGCTTGCTCAAGAAATCTGCAAGGATAAAGTTGTTCTTGAGATAGGAGCCCTTAACGGGAGAAGCACTTGTTGTATCTCTGATGTTGCGAAGTCAATCCTTACGATAGACATATTCACAGGAGATTTAGGAGGATATGCTCAAGACGGTCCTCCTGAAGGACTTCAATGGTTTCTTACATATACTAAAGGAAGGGACAATATAACATATACTGTCGGGAAATCAGAGCATGTTGTTCCTTCTCTCGCAGATAATTCTTTCGATGTTGCTCTCATCGATGGGATTCATGCTGAGAAGTTCATCAGGCAAGATATTCTGAACTGCTATCCTAAACTAAAAAAAGATGGCTTGTTCCTAATTCACGACTACTTTGACGATCCGGGAAAGTGGCCTGATGTAAAGAGAATAACGGATGAGCTATTCCTAATCACAAAATTAGTAGCAAGAGCAGGAAGTTTAGTTGTTATTGGCAAGGAGGCATTCAAATGAACTTAGAAATACCTTGGTGGATTGACACATTCAGAAAGACCCCTGGAGCTTTCAGCGTTTCAGAAGCTTTAGCCCTTTATCATGCAGTGAAAGATAATATGGACATTAATATCTTTCACCATGTTGCTATCGACCTTGGTTCTAATATAGGAAAATCTTCAATCCCTGCGATAGTCGCTCTGTCTGAATTGGGATACGAAGATTTCTTTTACATGTGTGACCCTATATTTGAACCTCTCAATATAAAACATCCTGGCTGTTATTGGCTTGATGATCCTAACTTTGAAAAGAAGACAGATGCCGTCTTGAAGATACTCGCTCCTAATGTGAAGACTGACACTATAGGAATGTATTCAACTATCTTTTTGAAAGAATACGCAGGAAGGTTCAACTATATCATGATTGATTCAGGAGAGCATCTTATGCCTCTTCTCGAACAAGAGATGTTCTATATCGAAAAGATGGTTGTTCCCGGCACTCTGCTTTTCTTACATGATTGTGGAGCACAATATGTTGCTCCTTATGAAATGTATAACAAACTTGGAGATGAAGGAGGAGGATGGAGAAAATTAGACCTTCATTACCCTGAGATAGTAGAGTTCGTAGGAAAAAATCAACTTGAAGAGGGAAATCAATCATGGCATTGTTATAATAATGTTTATTCACCAGCATTCGTAGGAGGTTTGATAAAGTTATGAAACTCGCAGACGTATGGAATCAAATTGAAGGAGCAAACGAAGCTGATTTCTCCTTCCCTGACAAACCGAGTGACAGTGAACGCAATCCTTGGCACTCAAACCCTTCTGAGTTAGCAAAGATAGGAATGTTCTTGAGATTGTTTCAACCTTCAGTAGTTGTTGAATTAGGAACTTTTGAAGCTCGCGGAACAGAGTTCATTCTCGAAGAAATGAAGAAGTATGCGGGGGGAAAGATAACAATCCTGTTTACTGTAGATGTCCCTTATATTCCTATGTGGTTGCCTAATGGCTATGGGGAGACAACTGCTCCGGGATTTGATGCTTCAGTAACTTTAAGGAGAGCGAGAATCAAAGACTTGGTTATAAGGAGCGGTCCTGTTGAATTGATTTATATTGAAAGGCTCGCTTACGATGCAGGTCCTATAATAGTAAAAGTAGTTCCGGAAGTGAACTTCATTTTTCACGATGCCTGTCATCTCGCCGCGGCGATGATGGATGACATTAAATCATTCGGGGAACTGAAAGAAGGAACTGTGATTTGCTTCGATAATGTTCTCGAAGGTCATTGCATCTTTGATTTTCTCGGAAACGAGTTCAAAGATTGGGATTCTTTTCATTTGAAAACAGAAACAGGTCAACTGTGGTTGCAAAGGAGGTAATATGGGAAAAGCATATATGAAATACAGAGAGATAAGGTTTATTATTGAGGATGAATTGACACAGGTTTATGTTTTCATCGAGGCTATCGGAGACAGTCCTCTCTCAGTTCAAGGATGGCATCATAAAACATTTCCTGCATCAAGAGTAATCGTTGATATTATTAACGAAGACTTGGCTAATTCTGTAATGTGGGGATTGGAAGCCCCTCCAGGAAGGTAAGATGATGGATAAAAAACTTACTTGTTTTGTATGTAAAGGTTGTGGGAGAGCAGTAAAGGCTGAAAGAAAGCCTGATTACTGCTATTGGGACAGGCTTGACCACATCGAGAACATCTCTGATGAAGATTCTATAAAAATGGGATTGTTTCAACATCCTGAGTTGTCAATGGAATTTCAGTCATACGAACCTGAGATGTCTTTCATAGCAGAATTTCCTGGAGATGTGAGATATGATGTTTTCACAGGAGAGAAGATGACTCCTATCATCAGTTACTATTCTCTGTCAGATTTTCATGTAGAGGTTTTAAGCAGAGTTTTTGGATGAGAAGATGTCTGATACAAATTGGAAAGAAGTTGATGCTTATATATCTGCTAATTGGCAGACTATGAGTGATGGTCAGATTGCTAAAGTTCTCAATATCAGAAAATGTCATGTAAAGAAACGAAGGCTTGTTGACTTAAACCTTTTCAAATATTGGAAATCTCCTGACTCTCCTAAAAGAGCAGAATATGGTCTACCATTTACACAGAGAGCAACTTTTAACTATAAAGAGCGGTTAGACAAAGTTCTTGAAATCATCAAGTCAAATCACTATAAAGGTAATAATGAGTTCTTTCAAGAATGGTTAAAAACAGAAGAAGGGGAACTTATCTTTTGTGAAGAAATGGAAAAGAATAATTTACTTATTTTCAGATGTCAATATAAACCAAAGAAATTGAAAGGGGAATAAAATGGTCAATATCGGTGTATGGGGAAGTGGTATAGTAGGAACCGCTACAGGTCACATCTTCGAGCATTTCTGTCCGAATGATGTAAATGTTATCTATTATGACAGATTCAAGAATCCTTACAGAGGCAATGAAATTCAATTACTCAAGGAGAGCAAATTCATTTTTATCTGTCTTCCTACTCCTATGAAAGTTACAGGGGAGATAGACCTGAGCTATATCAATAATGCAATGGTTGAGATAGCACTATTCTATCAACAGGCAAATAGAAAGCCTGAGGAACTCCCTATAATCATTATCAGAAGCACTTCTGTTTCAGGAAGCACGGACAAACTCGCTGAGAGATACCCTGACTTCAAATTTGCCTTCTGTCCTGAGTTCTTAACAGAGAGAAACTTCCTTCAAGATGCTGTCAATACAGACAGGATTGTTATAGGAGCAAACTCTGAGGAAGTTTATCAGAAGATAGAACGGTTATTCTCCTTTGCTTTCAAAGATTCGGTAAACTACTTTCAAATGCGTATAATAGAAGCAGAGACTTTGAAATATATGAGCAACGTCTTTCTTGCAGGTCAAGCCCTTCTCGCAAATGAGATGTATTTCATCTGCAAGAAGGTTGGTGCAAATTATGACACGATAAAAAATGTATTGCGATTTGATGTAAGAATAGGGACGTTCACTCAAGTTCCTGGACATGACGGAGATTTTGGAGTGGGGGGCAAATGTTTTCCTAAAGACCTTGCCGCTTTCGCCCATCTTGCAAAACAGATTGAAGCACCTTCAGACATTATGGATGCAATGATTCACTTCAACGACAAAATCAGAAAAAATAAAGATTGGATAGAAATTCCCGGTGCAGTCACAGAGAAAGGATACAACTAATGTTTAACAAAGTAAAAATACTTATTAAGCAGTCAGATTTCAATTTCCAGAAAGATTCCTATTTTGACCTGTTATTTTTCATGCAAATGGGAGATGGCAGAACTGCTGTCAATGAACCTCTTGTGATGAAAACTCATGAGGAAAATACTTGCATCCCTCATAGCAGTATAATTTCTATAAGCAAAGAAACCGCTCAGAGCTTAATGGATGAATTGTGGAATGCAGGTCTGAGACCTTCTGAGCAGCAATACACTTCAGAAACATTCGCCTCAATGAAGTCACACATTGATGATTTCCGAAAACTTGTTTTCAAATATGCAGGGATAAAATGACTGGAAATATTTACAATCTCGCAAGAGCTTCTGGTAGAATAGAACGTGCCCTTTTGTGGATGGTAAAAAATTGTGATAAAAAAATACTCTTGTACGTTCCTGACAAGGAAAAAAAGAAACAATGGTTAAAACTCTTTAGAAAATATGGAATAAAGAATGTCACAATGGAGGTTCTAAAATGATAGTACAAGCAACAAACATGAAAAGAATAAGGGAAGAAATAGTGGAATACATCAAAAGTAAAGGCTTCAAAAAAGTCATTGATGTAGGAGGTTCAATGTATCCCTGGGCGAGGGAGGTTGTAACAGCTTACTTTGACTTGATGAATCCTCATGAATATCTCAAAGATTCTGACCTAAATGACGACAACTTGAAAAGGGCTATGTATTTCAAAGGTGACATAAGCAGATACCAAGATTGGGGAGAATTGCTTGCATACACATCTCTTAACGGTAAGTTTGATTTTGCAATCTGCACTCAGACATTGGAAGACATTCGAGACCCTGTAACTCCCCTTGACCTTCTTCCTTTAATTGCAAATGAAGGGTTGATAACTGTTCCGTCAAAGTACAGGGAATGTTGCAGACACGGAATCGAGTGGTCATCAGATTGGGGATTGACAGGTCACTATCTCGGTTACTCTCACCACAGATGGATATTCTCTTTCAAAGACGACACTCTGTGGTTGTTCCCTAAACTTGCTTCTCTTGAGCATTGCGAAGGAATAGAAGTTTCCTTTGAGGAACAAAACAAGTATTGTGATGAGTTGTCATTCCATTGGAGAGACTCTATCGCATACGAAATTGTAAACCAGGATTTCATGGGGCCGAATCCCGCCGAAATGTTTGACTACTTCAGAAAAAATTTAAGAGAAGGTTTATGACAAAAATAATGACTGAAGGTTTTCCTAAAACAGGGGGAACAGGGAAGCAACCTATTAAACCTAAACCAAACATTAATCCTCCTTCTCAAAAACCAAAGGAGAAAATATGATTTCTCTCGTAATTAATTTGGACACGAGAAAAGGACTGTTTGATCCTACTTCAACTTCTGACTTGATGCTTCAAGGTGCTCGGAGCGTTGACTTCCTAATCGAAGGAGTGAGAAACAAAATCAACTTCTTCAAAGGACATGAAGTTGAGGTAAATCTTTTCATTGATGTCCATGAAGAACTTCCCCCTGATGTGTTTTATACTATGAATAATATGGCTCATAGTCTCACATTGAGCAAGCATAGGGAATATTTCAAAGAGAGCTTCTACTATCCTAAATGGAACGACTTGAACTTCCTCAATGCTATCATGCTTTCACGGGGGGAATATGTTGCTCACTTCGACGGGGATATGGCGGCTTTTATCAACGATCCTTTCGTCATTGATGAATGGATAAATTGGTTGAACCAAGAGAAGTATAATTACATATCTTATCCATCACAGTGGAGCCCTGTCGCTGTCGCAGATCCTGACTTCAGCGACTACATGTGGGTGTCTACCCGCTTTTTCTTCTGTAAGAAAGACATGATACAGTATGATGAGACGGTTAAATGTCTGTCTGACTCTACTTATCTATACGAGAAATATGGTCAGAAGAAAAGACAATGCCCGTGGATTGAGCATATATTGGGAATCATGACGGAAAGGGATAAGATATTCTATCCGCCTATTCAACCAAGTAGATTCTTAATATTTGCTTGGAATCATTACAAGAGAGGATTATTACAGCATCTTATGGATATGTCTTATGATGGTGTGCAAAATTTTGTAATGCAAAGAGGCATAAGTTATCCGTGTGATGTCAACGGGAGTTACTAATGCATATACCTGACAGTCCTTACGAAACTTTAGGCGTAAAAAAAGACGAGCCAAAAGAGAAAATAAAGAAAAGGTTTAGGAAACTTGCAAAACGCCTTCATCCGGACCAAGGAGGAAATGAAAAGGAATTTATTAAGGCAAGAGAAGCCTATAGGATTCTTATAGATGATGACCTGCGTAGTTATTATGACAAAACAGGAACAATAAAAGCAGAGAACAATGATGTCTTAATTGAAAGAACGGCTATGCAAACCCTTTCCGGTTTGTTCATGAACCTTATTGAAAATGAGCAAACGAGCAATAAGGACATTTTGAAAAGTATTAAAATGAATATGTTAGGCACCAAACCTAATTTACAATCAGAGATTATGGAAATTAAGACTAAGATTAAAAAATGGGAAAGAATAAAAAACAGAATTATTTTCAAAGGGGAAGGGATTGATTTTATCACTTCTGCAATAGGTTCTCGGATTGCTTTAATGTATAAAGAAATAGAAGCAAAAGAATTTGACCTAAAAGTAATACAAAAGATACTGCTCTTAATTGATTACTACGAAATACTTCCTTCAATGGAAAAAGAAGACAGTCCACTTAAAAAAATGGAAGGTTTTGCAACTTATGTAAAATTTACAACAGGAGGCTGGTAATGCAGAGAACAGATGTAAAATCGTCTAATGTGAAGTCGATAGGCTACGATCCTAAAAACCAGATACTTGAAGTTGAGTTCCACAACAAATCAATCTACCAATATGCAAATGTACAAAAGGAACTTTATAAAAGTCTGATGGCTTCTGAATCAATTGGCGGCTTCTTACACAAGAACATCATCAAAAAAGGTTTTAAGGCTGCCCGAACAGATGATGAGTACACAGGAGGATAGAATGGATGCGATAGTAGTTGAGGTAATGAAACTCAAATTGGAAGCAGGGGATGTTCTCTGCTTAAAAATTCCTAACCCTGCAACAGAAGAACAATACCAACACATGCAAAACGGGCTAAAAGAGATACTCCCCAACGGAGTTCGTATTATGTTCCTTGAAGGGAATATGGAACTCTCTGTAATCAAGGGAGAAGAATACAAGGAAGATTTGAAACAGTTAATCCTTAATACCGTTATAAACTCTATAAAAGAAAAATCTATTTTGAAACGAACCATTCAAGACCATATAGCTGTTTCTTTGTTCTCAACAATGAATCTTAAAAAGGAGATTGATATACCATGAAAATAGCGATGACAGGAAATGTGTTCCCTTTTGGGAGAGGACACGCTTACGGCGGTGAGAGAATCATCGGCTATCTTACTGAAGAACTCATCAAACTCGGTCACGATGTCTGGTTGTTTGCAAGAGAAGGAACTGTCCCTCCTGCAGGAGTTCAAGACTTCATACCTGTCGGACCTCTGCAAGACAGCAAAGATGTTCACTATGAAGCAGTTGTAAATTATTGGAAGGAAGAATGGGGAGATGATTCCTTCTTCGATATTTATCAATGCAATTACTTTGGGAACGGCTACAATGCTGACATTCAATATCTCGCAAGACAGGTCTGTGAACTGACCTGGTGTATCTGGTGCCATTGTCAACCTTTCTTTCCTATTCAAAATGCCCAAAACATCATATCCTATTCAAAAGTAATGCAGGAAGATTTCAAAGTGAGGGGAGTCCATACAACAATGATTCATTACGGGATCCCTAAAGACTTGTATTGTTACGAAGACACACCTGAAGATTATGCTGTATGGATCGGGAAGATAGAAGGAGGGAAAGCTCCTGATTTAGCAATCAAGTTAGCAAAAGCGGCAGGTATGAAGATAGTCCTAATAGGTCCTCCATACAATACAGGATGCTTTTGGAATCATGTTCAGCCTTACATCGACAATGTGAATGTATTTTGGGTGAGAGGAGCGGATGATGAGCAGAAACAGAAAATCATGTCTAAGGCAAAGGTTTTTATTTCGAGCAATGACAATACTTGGAAAGAGCATGCGGGAATCGTTAATATGGAATCATTAGCAATGGGAGTTCCAATCATAGGATTCTCAAAGATAGGTCAAGAGTGTGCAATCGAAGTTGACGAGTTTATAGAAGATGGAAGACACGGTTTCTTTTTAAGATACCACGATTCTAATAATGTAGAGGAAATCTTAGATAAAGGTGTTCCCCTCCTCAATAAAATATACACTATCGACAGGATGGAGTGTAGAAAACAATTTGAAAAGATGTTTTCAGCAGGTTTGATGGCTTCCCGTTATGAATATTTCTATAATTACATCTTAGAAAATGGTCCAATTTCTTCATTAGAGATTCCTTTTTAACTTGACTTGGACAGGTAGGAAATTATCTATCAAACACAGACAGAAACTTTCTGAATCTCATAAAAGAAGTTTTTTATAATAGAGAAGGAGAAGATTGATGGGAACTGACATCACCTTAATATTTCCGAGAAGCCCTTTTCTAATCCGAGAAGATGTCATGCCCCCTCTC
>Ga0209777_10002922_pt1 | contig 21758 bp, 19 predicted proteins | sample FrelakmetHBP12HB_FD_187147 | JGI IMG/M metagenome (GOLD analysis project Ga0209777, IMG submission 187147) | Freshwater lake sediment microbial communities from the University of Notre Dame, USA, for methane emissions studies -HBP12 HB (SPAdes)... | ecosystem: Environmental > Aquatic >...
ATCCATTGAAGGCAAAAGGGGAATGCCCAGAACGCGTCCCCCGTTCCCGGCGATTTCCGGTCTGCATGGCGCGCCAACAATTATCAACAACGTGGAAACGCTGGGGGCGCTGCCAAACATCCTCCGGAATGGAGCTGCCTGGTACCGACAGTTTGGCGTACAGGGCAACTACGGAACAAAGACCTTCTCTCTTGTCGGCAAAGTTCGCCGCCCCGGTCTGATTGAAGTACCGCTGGGGATCAAGCTTCGGCAAATCATCTTCGAAATAGGCGGTGGCTCGCAGAAGCGTTTCAAGGCGGTTCAGACCGGCGGGCCGTCCGGTGGCTGTCTTTCCGAGGAGTATCTGGATATTCCCGTCGAATACGAATCCATGACGGCAGCCGGCTCGATCATGGGGTCGGGGGGAATGATCGTAATAGATGAAGAGACCTGCGCCGTAGATCTGGCACTGTATTTTCTTCATTTTACACAGAACGAATCATGCGGTAAGTGTTCGCCCTGCCGCGTCGGAACGCATCACATGGTGGATATTCTGGAGAAGATCGCCCGGGGTCAGGGCCAGATGGATGATCTGTCGAAACTTCAGGTTCTGGCAGAGACCGTGGCCAGAGCATCGCTGTGCGCCTTGGGTCAAACGGCGCCAAACCCGGTGTTGACGACGCTTCGGCATTTCCGCTCGGAATATCTTCAGCATGTCAAGGAAAAGCATTGCTCAGCAGCCGCCTGCAAAGAGCTGGTCGAGTACGATATCGATCCCGTCAAGTGTAATGGTTGTCATCGCTGTGTCAGTGTCTGCCCGACTGCGGCGATCACCGGAGCCAAGTCCGAGTTACACACAATCGACATCTATTTGTGTATTAAGTGCAAGGCCTGTTACGAGATCTGTCGCTTCGATCCACTTGCTGCCGATGCCATTGTCTTCAGGTCAAGACGGAGTGTGTCATGAGTCAAAATGACAACACAATAACTGTTACTATCGACAACAGAGCCTTCCACGTCAGGAAAGGAATCACAATCCTGCAAGCAGCCGAACATAACGACGTCTACATCCCGACTCTTTGCGCGCATGGTGATCTCAGTCCTCACGGAGGCTGTCGCATGTGTATTGTGGAGGTTGAGGGCATGCGCAATCTTCCCACGGCCTGCACAACGCCTGCAGAGAACGGCATGATTATAAGGACTCATACCGCTCAGCTACAGACTATGAGAATGGAAATCTTGCAGTTATTCATGAGTGAACATACGTCCAGTTGTCTGATCTGCGACGAGAAGGAAGAGTGCAAGCGATTCATGGTCACAGTCCGCAAGGCAAGTGTCACCACGGGGTGCCGTTACTGCCCCAACGACGGGCAGTGCGAATTCCAGGCTGTGGCCGAGAAGCTTGGCGTCACTGAAATTAAGTACCCGATCTACTATCGCGGTTTGCGGGTGGAGACGGACGACCCATTTTTTGACAGAGACTATAATCTCTGTATCCTCTGCGGCAGGTGCGTACGCATGTGCCAGGAGGTACGCGTAGCCAATGTTCTGGCCTTCAAGAACCGAGGGCGGCAAACCATAGTTGGTCCCGCTTACGGCCGCACTCATTTTGAGGCGGGTTGCGAATTCTGCGGCGCCTGTGTCTCTGTTTGTCCGACCGGAACTCTGCGCGAGAAGACCCGAGCCTGGGAGGGCAAACCGGATCGTGAAGAGGTAACTACCTGCTCATTCTGTGGCGTAGGTTGCCAAGTGCGCCTGCTAGTCAAGGGTAACAGGATCATCGGCAGTCTGCCGGCCAATGACCCTCTTGTAAACGAGGGACAACTCTGCGTCAAGGGGAGATTCTGTGGTACGGAATTGGCAAATGGTCCGCTCCGATTGAAGAATCCGTATCGCGTCGAAGGGGAAACGAAAGCGGAAATCTCCTGGGAAACGGCAATTAGCTTGGCAGCCGACAAGCTGTCGAACTGCGCTCCCGGTGATTTCGGCATGCTGATTTCCCCCAACTGCTGTAACGAAGATCTCTATGTTGCTCAGAAGTTTGTTCGCATTGCAATGCGTTCACATAAGATTGACACCTCTGCCCGGTTCTTTTATGGCTCTGGTTTGAACGCCTACACTAAGCTTCTGACCATGTCAGTCCCCCTCTCAGCCCTGCAGAAGGCCTCGACAATACTCTGCGTCGGACTGGATTCGCGATTCGCCAGATCAGTGGTAGGGGTCGCACTACGAAGAGCCTCCAAGAGAGGAGCGAAGATCATCACCATTCATCCGAGGCATCACAACTTGTCCATGATCGCTGACAAGTGGTTACAACCGCTGCCCGGAGAAGAGACCGGCCTTCTCGAGAGTCTGGCGGAACTGACAGCAAACGCAATCGAAACGAGCAAAACTCGTTCTCGGTCTCAATCGACTGACGCAAACCATGACCAAGACTTGGCGAGTATCGCCGATCTGCTCAAACGTGCGGAAGCCCCCGTAATTCTGGTCGGTTCCGAATTCCTCCAGTATGATACATCCGCGAGCATTCTTGAAGCTATCGCGCGCATAGCGCGAAACATCAAGGCCGGGGTATTGCCTTTACCTTCACATAACAACTTCTATGGCTCGATAGTCATGGGAGCTTATAGCGAGCTCCTGCCGGGAGGTTACGCGAGAGCCAAAGGCGTTCAGTTGCCTTTGCAATGGGGCGTTGAGCCTCCCGTCGACAACTCGTGCTGGAGTGCGGCATCGTTGTCCGGCAAGGAGAGGATGAAAGCGCTCTACTTGATTGGCGAAATTCCCTACGGTTGGGAACCAAACGCCGACTTCCTGATCTTCCAGAATATCTATCCGCCGGACGGTTTCTGCCACGCAGATCTCGTCCTGCCAGCTGCCGCTTTCACGGAGGTAGATGGAACATTCATTAACGGTGAAGGTCGAGTTCAACCAGTGAGAAAAGCTGTCGATGCCCCGGGAAAAGCATTGCCGGACTGGCAGATACTCTGTCGGATAGCTCAGAAAATGGGTGTGCCCAGCTTCGATTTTTCCTCTGTTGAAAGCATACGCGAGGAAATATCCCAAGTGGCCGGAAACCTCTGTCGATTCACGGAGATTACGCGTGAGCCCAACCCCTTGCCTGCTGCCGGGGAGCTCTTTGTGACCAAACCTAAGTCGGCTGTCGCTGCTCCGAGAAGCGAAGATTATCCTTTTCTGCTGACGGTATCGGCTATCGAGCATTCGCACCGCGGTTTTCCGCTCTCCACCTGGGTGGAGGGATCAAAGATGCTGCTAACTGAAGGGGTGTTGGAGATCAATCCGGAAGATGCGAAGAAGGCAGGCATCGCTCGAGGCGACGAAGTAGTTATAACGTCTGTCCATTTCGAGAAGATTCTGCCGGCGCGACTGGTTCCCGAGCAATCCCCTGGAACCTTGCATGCATCGCTACGTGAGTACACCTACTTCAATCCTAACCCGCAGCCAGTCAGGATAAGGAGACAAGAATGTTCAGGGTGATCGCCAGCAAGATGATTGTGCCTAATATGCACCTGCTCACGCTGGCAGCGCCGGCCGTTGCCCGTGAAGCAAAACCGGGGCAGTTTGTGATCTTACGCGCTGAGGAGGAGGGCGAGAGAGTACCGCTTTCCCTCTCCGACTGGGACGCTCAGAGTGGAACCATAACGGTTGTCTTCATGAGCATCGGAAGCACTACCGGTCGGCTGGCTTTGCTTGCGCCCGGGGCGAGTATTCCGACCGTCGTCGGACCACTCGGCAATGCGACAGAGATTGAAAATTATGGCACCGTTGTATGTGTATGCGGCTGTTACGGAATTGGCAGCATCTTTCCGATTGCCCGGGCTCTCAAGCGAAAAGGAAACCGGGTCATCACGATTATGGAAGCTCGGAGTTCATATCTGTTTTACTGGGAAGAGCGGTTGGAAGCGGTTTCCGACAAGATCATTCACATCACCCGCGATGGCACAAAAGGTCATCGAGGACATGCAGGTAGACTGCCAGAAATCCTGCGCGGGCTGGAAGAACCCGTTGACCGCATCATTGTCAACGGCTGCACCTTCCTCATGAAGAGAACTTCAGATGAGACCAGACCATTGGGTGTCAAAACCATGGTCAGTCTTAACCCAATCATGATTGACGGCACCGGCATGTGTGGAGTGTGCCGCGTCACCGTTGGTTCCGTCACTCGATTCGCCTGCGTGCATGGTCCCGACTTTGATGGACACCAAGTTGATTGGGAAGAACTCCTGCAAAGACGCAAGACCTACATGCCGGAAGAGGTTGTTCCGCTTCGAACGAGTCGGTGCGAGGAACGCCATCTCAGGTCGCAGGAGGGGAAGTCGTGAGCGAATCAGAAAAGAAAAAATACGACCTAAGAAGGCGGGAGATGCCGAAGCAGCCTCCCGAGGTGCGCAGGTACAATTTTAGCGAAGTGGCACTCGGCTATTCGGTCGAAAGCGCAGTCGAAGAGGCCAAGCGCTGCATTCAATGCAAGAAGCCGCTCTGTATTCCTATGTGCCCAGTTGAGATTAATATCCCCGCTTTTATCAAGTCCATCGCTGAGCGAGACTTTGTCGGAGCGGTCAGAATTCTGAAAGATAAGAACTGCCTTCCGGCGGTCTGTGGGCGTGTTTGTCCTCAGGAAGAACAGTGTGAAAAAACCTGTATCTTCCATAAGAAGGGAGGGCAAATCGCCATTGGTCGGCTTGAGCGATTCCTCGCCGATTGGGAAGCCCAGCAGCGCGAGTTGGAGATGCCCGAGATACTACCAAGCAGCGGCCGAAAGATTGCCGTCGTAGGGGGAGGCCCTGCCGGCCTCACCGTTGCCGGCGACCTGATAAAACTCGGACACAAGGTAACCGTGTTCGAAGCCCTGCACAGAATGGGCGGCGTTTTGATCTATGGAATTCCCGAATTTCGACTTCCCAAGGTTATTGTCACGAGAGAAGTCGAATATCTGAGAAAGCTCGGAGTTGAATTGGTCACCGATTTCGTAGTTGGCAAGACGAGAACCATTGACAGCATTCTGGAAGAGTTTGATGCCGTATTTGTCGGTTCCGGAGCGGGGTTACCCTGGTTTATGGAAATTCCCGGAGAGAATTTGAATGGTGTTTACTCGGCCAATGAGTACTTGACGCGGCTGAACTTGATGAAGGGATTTCTCTTTCCGAAATATCACACACCGGTTAAAAGTCATCTCAGAGTGGCAGTTGTCGGCGGTGGAAATGTCGCCATGGACTGTGCTCGCAGCGCGCTTAGGTTGGGTGCGGAATCAAGGATCATCTATCGGCGCTCGCGAGAGGAGCTGCCGGCTCGTCTGGAAGAGGTCGAAAATGCCGAGGAGGAAGGAGTCATTTTTGATTTCCTGACGTTGCCGCTTCGCTATATCGGTGACGAAAACGGCTGGGTGAAAGCAATCGAGTGTCAGAAAATGGAACTGGGTGAGCCCGACGCCTCGGGCCGTAGGAAGCCGATACCGATTGAAGGTTCCGAAGTTACCTACCCATTGGATGCGGTGGTCTGCGCCATTGGCAACAGCCCCAATCCATTGATAGGTGCAACTACTCCGGGTCTTAAGATCGGAAAGAAGGGAAATATCGAAGCCGACGAGAAAACCGGCGCCACTTCGAGGGAGAAGGTCTGGGCGGGAGGTGACGTGGTAACAGGTGCGGCGACTGTCATCCTGGCAATGGGAGCCGGGCGATTTGCAGCCAGATCAATCCATGAGTACCTCTGTTCACTCTAAACGGCCGGGAAGATTGGTGCGTGTCTCGATTTCTAAATTCCGTCCGTCAGAGTCTTGTGCCCACTCTCAAGTTGAAAGGTCTCGGAGGAAGAAATGAATTTGAATTCGGTTAGCCAAATTCTCGACTTTGCTATCGAAAAAGAAGAGGAGGCGGCGCAGTTTTATCGTGATCTGGCTGCAAAGATGGGCCAGCAGCACGTGGGGGAAGTCTTCGAGAGTTTCGCCCGCGAAGAGCTGGAGCACAAAGCGAAGCTTCTTGCCGTTAGACATGGGAACATGACCCTGATTGACAGTCAGCGAGTCACTAATCTCAAGATAGGTGATCATCTTGTCGAAATCGTTCTATCACCTGATCTTGAATACAAACAGGCTTTGATCATTGCCATGAAAGCCGAAAAAGCGGCTTTTAGACTGTATCAGGATCTGGCTTCCAGTACCGATGATGCCAATTTGAAGGGCATTCTGCTGACGCTCGCCAAGGAAGAAGCAAGACACAAGTTGCGGTTTGAAATCGAATACGAGGAAAACTTCCTTCGCGAAAACTGATCTGCGATACAACCAAATTGCTTTCTAATTTCTGCTGGTTTGATTCGTGTTTGCCATTCGAAGCTTCTTTCGCTTCACGGTCTGATTTTGGGTGGAATGCATACCTGGCTGGGGGCATTGACGGCAGAACCGTGCACGTCATCAAACCAATTCGGACACGTTGTGCTGAAAGTCAGCATACGATTTGAACGGTGGCAATCATTTTTCGGTAGTACTTCTTCCTCAGTCTTAGGGTCCGTTCTTTGACCTGATTTCTTCTCGCCAGAATCTCCTGATCCCGGCCAAAGTAGACATCCCCTGGTGTGACATTATTGAGCGATTCGTGGTAGCGTTCGTTGTTTTAACAATCGGCGGAGGCGCCGATCCGGGTTTTCAGTTCCTCTGGCGAGTAGTAGTGCTCCAGCAAGATGACGTTTTTCATCGAGCGGTGATAACGCTCGATCTTGCCTTGAGTAATCGGATGAAACGGCTTGCTGCGGACAAGACTCGCGCCCTGCTCGGAAAGATAGCTCATGAGTTTCTCCGAAATATGGCAGCGACCTTCTATTTCTGTCCTTGACGGTCATAGCCGCGACGATTGAACAAATAGCGGAGCAGGGACTTGAACCCCGGATTTATGGGCCCCATTTTCGCAACTTCTTGCCTCGCATGAAATTGCGTCCTAACCCATTCTGGGGCATTGATTTTCGACTTTGAGGTGTCTTGATTTCTCTTGATGTGTTTTGAAGTATTTTGAGGTGAAAAGGGCACAAGATTGGCACAGGCCGTGTCTTCACTCTTAACACCTCTTGTCCGACTTGGTTGGAGGACGTACTCTTAGCTATTGTTTGAGACTTAGGACAGCACTTGCATTTTCATGTTGTTTTCATAATCTCTTCATATCTACTTCTCATGTTTTCGGTTTCGATAGGATTCATGCACAAAAGGTAAGGTCTCATATGTATCGTTTCAAGTATTTTGTCTCTCTCGTCAGCATGTTATTGTTGTCAAGTGGCCTTTTCGCGCAACGCGCCAATGAAGGCACACTCACAGGTTCGATAACAGCAAAATCAACGAGGCAACCGATTGCAAATGTTAGCGTGGTTTTGTTAGCTCGAAGCGACAGTACGATTGTATCGGGGACGATGACAGATGCTAAGGGCAAATTCACTATGGCTCACATTCCGGGTGGCGATTTCTATGTGGTCCTAAGTTGCATCGGGTATGCGGATATCAGGTCTGGGGCCATTTCGATCGATCCCCAGCACCTGAAACAGGACCTCGGAACGTTTTCAATGACCGAAATCACATTGAAAATGAAGGGAATCACGGTAGAAGGTGAGAAAGAGACCTTCAACAACTCCATAGACCGAAAGATATATAACATTGACAAGGATGTAATGGGTCAAGCTGGTTCAACGAGCGAGTTACTTCAGAATATTCCTTCAGTGTCAGTGGATATCGATGGCAATGTGAGTCTAAGGGGTTCCAGTAATGTATTGATCTTGATAAACGGGCAGACATCTCCCCTGATGAACAAGAGCCGCGCCGATGTTCTTCAGCAGATGCCCGCAAATTCGATCGAGAGAATCGAAGTAATCACCAACCCGTCCGCTAAGTACAAACCTGACGGGACGTCAGGCATTATCAATCTTGTACTAAAGAAATATACACAAGCAGGCTTTGGAGGCACTTTATCTGCCAATGGCGGTATCAATAGCCGATTTAATAGCAATATCAGTCTAAATTACAATCCGGGTCACTTTAATATCTTTGGGAGTTACGGACTCCGCAAGGATAACCGTACTCGTCATTCCATCGATGGACGCCGCTATTACTATCAGGGAGCCGACACAAGCAGTCATTATGATCAGGATGATGCGATACTCGACCGTCCACTCTTACATATTGCTATGCTGGGTATTGATTATAATCCGGACGAGAGGAATCGTCTGGGTATATCCGGGAATTACTTCTACAAAGGGTTTACGCGGACTGAGACTTCCAGGACAATAATCCACAACAATGAAACGGCAATTTCGGGTGATTTCAGCCGACGCCGGTTTGACCCTGAATATGAAAGGGACAATGAAGCAACCATTTACTATGATCATTCCTTCGCGAAGGAAGATCATAAGTTACATGTCGAATACAATATATCCGATCAACCGGAGCAGGAGGACAATCATTACACCAACGTCTACTCGATCCCGGTTCAAATAACCAGTTATGATAACAACTTAGTCAAACAAGGAGAGAGACAAAGCCAACTGTCGATAGAATACGATAATCCACTCTCGAAAAGTGTTACCATCGAGACCGGCTTCAGTCGTGAGGTGCGAAAACAGGACTTCGACTTCTCCGCATCGTATTTTGACAATGATCGGAAGGTTTTCGTAACCGATGTAGCCAAGACAAACCGTTTTCTATTTGACCAATATATCGACGCCTTATACGGGACCTTCAGGCACTCTTCTATGAAGTTCAGTTTTCTCGGAGGTCTCCGCTTCGAATATGTGCAAAACAAGGCTAATCTGGTAACTACCGACTCATCCTTTAGAAAAGACTATTCAAGTCTTTACCCTTCTTTGCATCTGGCCTATCAGCTAAGTAAGATCTCGGAGTTACAACTCAATTACAGTCGCCGTACAAATCGCCCTGAAGGCGAGGAGCTCAATCCATTTCCAGAGTATCGGGATCCCCTCAATGTCAGGGTTGGCAATCCCCACCTTCTGCCGGAATACATTCATTCCGTCGAATTTGGCTGGCAATTGCGTAACGATCAGATCTCAATTATCCCATCTGTCTATTACCGGTACCGATACAATGGTTTTACGTCTGTGAGTGAAGTGGTTCATGATTCAATACTACTGACCACCGAGGCAAATCTCTCCAACGATCAATCGGCGGGTCTGGAGCTGATTATCAACGGTTCGATCGGCAAACACATCAACGCCGACATCGACGCTAGTGTTTTTCACAATACAATCGATGCTTCCAATATTGGCTTTGGTAACAACAAATCGATCATTTCATCGACCGGCAACTTCAATATCAATCTAAAATTCAACCCCAACACAGTGCTGCAAATGAACTCGCATTATCAGTCATCCCGATTGACTCCACAGGGCAAGTACTTGCAGAGTTTTGTAATGAATATTGGCGGGAGGCACAATCTGCTTGACGAAAAGCTGTCATTAGTTGTGACCGTATCGGACTTATTTAAGACCCGCAGCCAGCGAATTGAGCTGCGTACACCCGGGCTAAACCGCGATGCGAAAACTACTCGCGATGCCAGAGTATTCTATGCCGGTCTTATATATCACTTCGGGACATCATCGAAAAAGAACAAAGAGAAGCCACTCGAATTTGATAATGGCAATTAGCTAAGTGGGCCAAAACCCTTTGCGGCTTTGACACGCCTTTTCTTGGTGGAGGGGGGAACCGAATCACGCGTTCATCCTCACTCAGTCTTGGGTGCTATTGCACGCGACGAGACTCTTGACTCCATGGACAGCATCACTGGTTAGACAAGATTACGGGGAGGACCCGGCAGAGAAGCATCTCTCACTCCACCAGTCACGATTCGATAATGAGATCATTGCAAGATGGCGGTAGTGCGGACAAATGAGCATCTTCGGGATTAGGAAGTAGTTGGGTTGAGAGATTCCTCGTCTTGCGGGGTTCTTTTCGAGGCTCCTTCTCGGATTCTTGAGCGTCATTCACCGCATCAGGTCGTTTTTGGGCAGACCTCTCCCTTTAGGCTTCGATCAGAGGAATAGGGGCGGACGCGATCTTAGTCAAACCTTTGATGTTGTAAGCGAAGGCTTGCATGAACGCCCGAAACTGGTTCTCGCCCGTTCCTCGATAACGCGCCTTCTTGTTCAACCAAGCAAACATCCCTTCAAACGGCCTTCGTACCGCACTTAACCAGCGGTCTTTGTCACGGTCTTTTCCCTGCATCTTGTTCTTCAAAATCACCCCCGCATGACACTCACGTCTCGTCAAAGACTCTCTCGCTGCCGCAGCACTGTACCCCCTTGTCCGCAAACACCATCCCACCCCCCGGACAAACCTCCGACAGTGCTTGTTGAGCCGTCACGTTCGTCGGCGGCACCAGCACCTGATTAGTCAGTCCCTTACTCATGTCCACTGACAGGTGGCGCTTGTTACGGCCTCCTTCCGCTTAGCTCGTCCTCTCCCAATCATACACTATCAGCTGTCTCACGGTCTCAGGGGTCCAGGATACGGAGTGCCTACGCTGATTCAAAGGCTGGTTCATTGAGCCAGAACCCATCTGTTCTTTAGCTCTCACGCCAAAAAACAACCACCCGACCAACCATTTTCCCTGTTCAGAGCGAAGCGGCGCAGAAAAAGCCCCCGTCGGCACCACCACTGCTAACTGCTACGCACGAAACGAAGATTACAACACAGCCTCTACGCGTCCAAGTCGGTTTGGCGACATACATACAGAGGGATGACCTTCGGAGAACTGCTCTGAATTGGATCTACCCGCGCCAATTTGCCGGAGCTCGAGCTCGTCAAAAACGTTGACTACAATTACCTGTCCAATCTATCTTGACAAAGAATGAACTGTTTGTGAGGGAACTTTATGGCCGTCAGAAAAACTAAAGAGAAAAGCAGTCAACCCGCGACTATCGATGCTCTGCTTCAGGAAGAACGCCTTTTCAAACCCCCGGCTTCATTTGTTCGACAAGCAAATGGTACGAGGGAGCTTTACCGGATTGGCAAAAACGATCCAGTCAAATTCTGGGAACTCATGGCCGAGGAATTGGTCTGGAAGAGAAGATGGTCTAAAGGGCTTATCTGGAAAGCGCCGGATGCAAAATGGTTTGTTGGCGGCAAACTTAACGTCACGGAATCGTGTCTCGACAGGCACTTGACAAGCGGCCGAAAGAACAAAGCGGCCCTGATATGGGAAGGCGAACCGGGTGATCGTCGGACTCTCACTTATTTTCAGTTGTACCAGCAAGTCAACAAGTTTGCAAACGTTCTTAAGAAGATGGGCATTTGTAAAGGGGATCGAGTGGCGATTTACCTGCCAATGATTCCTGAGCTTATGATTTCGTTGCTCGCGTGCGCAAGGATCGGTGCTGTTCACTCGGTCATCTTCGGGGGATTCTCACCCGAATCTCTGCGCGATCGCATCAACGACGCACAGGCGAAGCTTCTGATTACCGCTGATGGCGGTTACCGTCGGGGACAGATCATCCCACTCAAACATGATGCCGACGTGGCTCTGGCTGATTGTCCTTCTATCGACAATGTTATAATTGTCAAGCGCGGTGACTTTCTTCTTCGCGTCAAGGAGGGCCGTGACCACTGGTATCATCGTCTGATGCAGGAAGCCGAAAACTACTGTCCGCCAGTCTATATGGATAGTGAGGATCCACTCTTCATGCTTTACACTTCCGGTACTACTGGAAAGCCGAAGGGAATAGTGCACACTTGTGGAGGGTACATGGCAGGCGTCCACGCCACCACCAAGTATGTGTTTGATCTGAAAGATGATGATGTCTTCTGGTGTACTGCGGATATCGGTTGGGTGACTGGTCATTCTTATCTCGTATATGGTCCTACTTCTCTTGGGGCGACACAAATCATGTACGAAGGCGCTCCTGACTGGCCCGACCGCGATCGAATCTGGCAAATCATTGAGGAGAACGGAGTCACGATTTTCTACACAGCGCCGACAGCCATCCGCGCAGTCATGAAGTGGGGCCGCGAGTGGCCTGATAAACACAATCTAAATTCTCTGCGGCTGCTAGGAACCGTCGGTGAGCCGATCAATCCGGAAGCATGGATCTGGTATCACGAGACCATTGGAAGAAAGCGTTGCCCGATTGTAGATACTTGGTGGCAGACGGAAACTGGACATATCATGATTACTCCTCTCCCCGGTTTCACCAATACCAAGCCGGGATCGGCGACCAGACCCTTTCCGGGTATCGAGGCGAAGATACTCGACGAAAAAGGGCACGAAGTAAAACAGGGTGGAGGATATCTGGCAATAACCAAACCCTGGCCGGGAATGATTCGCGGCATCTGGGGCGATCGTCAACGCTTTGTTGAAACCTACTGGTCAAAATGGCCGGGCATCTATTTTCCCGGCGACGGAGCCAAATTAGACAAGGATGGCTACTTCTGGATTCTTGGACGCGTTGATGATGTCATCAATACTGCCGGACATCGCATTTCTACGATGGAGGTTGAATCGGCTCTCGTGGAACACAATAGTGTGGTTGAAGCGGCGGTAGTCGGAATTCCTCATGATCTGAAAGGAGAATGCCTTGTGGCGTTCGTGACTTTGGGTCAAGGTTTCACGTTTAATGATCGTCTGGTTGGACAGCTAAAAGATCATACTGCGAGGAAGATTGGGTCAATTGCCAAGCCGGAACGAATCATCAATGCCCCGGAGTTGCCGAAAACACGGTCCGGCAAAATCATGAGGAGACTGTTACGCGATGTTGCCACCGGGAAAGTGATGGGGGATACGACGACTCTGGCCGATCCTGATGTTCTAACGCGCATCAAGCGACAGTATGAAGAAGATTGAAGACATTGTGGCGGCCCTGTCAGAGCCGTATCTGCTAATGCTAATAGTTTGTCCGAGCACTTGGCGCTGCTATCCATGATGTGTTCATCCCAAATTCATCGAGCCGTGATGCTATATGTCGCCAACTGTTTGCAATCAGCTAAATCTAAACACGAAGCGGTGTTGAGCTATGATACAAATCTAGCAGTTTGCTGAAAAACTCTGTTTGTAGTTGAAGTGAGATTAGAGGGGGTTTATCGTCTGGTGGATTTGCCTTGAAGGAGAGAGAGCTATGCGTGGAGAGTCGAATCGCCAGGAAACAATGCTGAGTTTATGGACGCCGGAACAGCGGGTGCCGGCGGATCATCCGTTGCGGAAGATCAAGGCGTTAGCGGATCGGGAGTTGAAACGGTTGTCGCCGGAGTTTGACGCGATGTATTCACATACCGGTCGCCCGTCGGTACCACCGGAGCGAGTGTTAAAGGCGTTGTTGCTGATGGCGCTGTATTCGATCAGAAGTGAGCGACAGTTGTCAGTCCGGCGCCTGACGGATGCGAGCAGTTGGATTACAATCTGTTGTTTCGTTGGTTTCTGGACATGAATCAGATCGAAGAAAGCTTCGATGCGACGGTGTTTTGCAAGAACCGTCAGCGGCTGTTGGCGCATGAGGTCGGGAAGCTGTTTTTCGATGGTGTGGTGAAGAGGGCTCAGGGCGGGGGTTTGATCAGCGCCGATCATTTTACGGTTGACTCGACGTTAATCGAGGCGTGGGCATCTGGCAGGAACGAACACAAAATGCAATCGTCAGCCTTCCCACCGATTCCCTTCAGTTTCAAGCTGGTACATCCTATTTTTGGATCATCCAGACAGACATCGGAAATGCATCGTTGCGATCAGAACAGTCGGTATTCGGAATGATCGACACTCTGAGTCGAATCCAAGTCGCTGAGGCGCTGAAAGAGATCAATGGTTCTGGCTTTGATTCACGATTGGCAGCTTTGCTCAAAATCAACCTCTATCAGGGCCGCAACCTGCTGGTCGAGGAGTATCAGGAAGTCGACGATTTGCTTAAGAAATCACCTCATGACTACATGGCACTGCTGGCAAAAGCACAACTCAGCGAGGCAATGAACATGTATCGAGAGGCCGCGGCTTATTATCGACAAGCACTTACGCAGTGATCATGGGTGACAAAATTCGTGCACTCCTATCAAAACAATCCTGGTTTCTGCATGCTATCTTCGCTTTCATCGTGGGATTGGTTGCTCTGCTCTTGGCAGAACGTTATGGTTGGTTTGATCACTCGGAACAGAGGCTTTACGACATCGGGCTCAATCTCAAAGATCCCCCTATAGACGAAGCCCAATGCGTGATCATTGCCATTGACGATGCCACCATTGAACAATGGTCGGGGCGTCCATTTCCTATCTCTTTACATCTCATCGAGCACGCCCGTCTGGTGAAGGCACTCGATTCGGCTGGCGCTAAGGTGATCTGCTTTGACGTCCTCTTCGATCGTCTGGATTCCGCCAAGAGTGAAGACATTAGCTTCTTTGCTAATGTCTGCAAGAAGGCAGGCAATGTCTTGCTGGCTTCTGCGGTGGAAGACACATTCGATCTGCAGGGCGATCATTTTGCTTCCGCATACTTAGCCCTACCGTGTCCGACTTTGTATGGGTCGGTTGCTGGAGTTGGACTCGCTGATGTTCCCGTTGACTTTGATGGAAAGATTCGCCGTGTAGCTAAGGTGACACGTTTCCAAGATTCTCTACTACTGTCGCTTTCGGCGCAAGCAGCCATCTTATACGGTCAGAACAAGTTTAACGATGTCTCTGAAAATATCACGTACCTTATTGACTATTCCTGGCTCTCGAAGATTCAGCTAATCTCTGGCAAAGATTTCATTGATCATGAAGAAACGAGAGAATCTGTGCACGGGAAAATCGCAATGATTGGAGTCACTAGCGACAAAGCCAATGACAGTTACCATGTCTCTCTGAATTCGGCTCTCGGTAAGCCTCTGATGGTACCTGGTGTGATGGTTCACGCTGTCGCAGTGCAGAGTTTGCTCTCAAGAAATAGGATAGAGCCCGCGCACTCTTCAGCCAACCTGCTACTATTTGTGATGGTCGTCGTTCCATTCGTCTTTCTTGGCAAAGCAGGGAGGACATGGATTGCAGTTGCCGGGTATATTGCGGTCGCGTTGGTATTCGTGATTATTTCTGTATTGGCCGTTTCTTATGCATCTCTTCTTCTACCTGTGATCAAATTGCTATTCAGTCTGGCATTGGTCGTCGGTGTGCAGTTGATCCTGGGGATCACTCTGTTGCGAAGGGAGACGGCATCTCAACTCGCTGTGATTACCGAGTTCAGCGAGGATATGCAATCAGCCAAAGTCATTCAGCAGCATTTGCAGCCACGGATAGTGCCAACGCACCCAAGTTTCGAATTCGCTGCGTTTCAACTGACCTGCAAAGAGGTTGGTGGTGATTACTATGACTTCATTGAACTTGAGAAGGGTAGAATCGGCATCCTAATCGGAGATGTTTCTGGTAAGGTGGTATCAGCTTCCTTGATAGTGTCCAACGTTCAAGCGGTTTTCCGCAAGGAGGCTTTGCCGCAACATTCACCATCCGCCGTGTTGAGGGCAATCAATGCTCACCTTGGCAGTTTGAGCAACGCATCTGGACGTTTCATTTCACTCTTTTATGGAATCCTGGATTCCAATACCCTTCGCCTCACTTGCAGCAACGGCGGACATTGCAGACCGATCGTCTGCAGTGCCAATGGCAACTCGTACGAGCTGGCCGAAGGAGGTCTTTTTGTCGGGCCATTTCCCGACATGGAGTGGGTCAATACAAATGCGCAGCTTAGCCGAGGAGATCTGGTCTGTTTCTATACGGATGGGGTTTCGGAGGCTTACGATGGCAAGAACCTCGAACAGTTTGGCGAAGAGAGGATTCTGAATTTCTTGAAGCAGACTTCCGGAACCTCTGAAGGGATTCTCGATGCACTGTTCAGAACCTGTCAGTCATTTGCCGGAAATCACGCCTTTTCTGACGACTGGACCGCAATCATTCTGAAGTTGAAGTAGTCCTCTCTGACAGGATCAAGCGCCAGAGATCGCGTCGGCTAAATCGTAGGAAGGGGACCATTGCCAACTTGTCAGTTGTTCCCTGTTTTCCGAGGAGGCAGGGACCGCTATCCCTGCTTCACGCACGAACATTGCCCCTTTTGCGCGAATTGAAAGTTCAAGGTTCAGCCGTACCTGTTTACCATTAGCTAAAAGTGGACACGGTGGGGTGTTGAGTCAGAATATGGTTTGAGTAGCTTGTAGAGGTCTCGGAGCCGGATCGAATGGGGATGTAAGATCTTCACTTGCCTTCTAATCGTCGCTGGTTAAGTCTGAGCCTCCAGTTCATTTCCCTTCTGGGTTACCGATTTTGTCGCACCCTTCTCAATACTCGTCCAATATTCTTCTCCAGCAATCTTTCGTTTGAGGAAACACGGTAAAGAGTTTCCGGCAATTGAACGTGGCTTTGCGTCCACTTTTGGCATACAGCACCTTCTAACACCTGCCCAGCAGAACTTGCCGCAACATGGGATAAAACGGGACAAAACTCCTTCCTGCCTGTTTTCGATCGATGGTAACCACACATTAACATCCATCTTTCTTAGAAAATCATGTGCAGCGGAGAGCAGAAAATCGATAAGTAATTGACTGTCAGCGTCTTACGTTGTTAGAAGACAATATGCGGAGAGGCAGGGATTCGAACCCTGGAACCTCTTTCGGGGTTAACGGTTTTCGAGACCGCCGCTTTCGACCACTCAGCCACCTCTCCGGCATTGTCTATAGGTTGGTGGAGACCCGATGGGCTGCCACATACGGGCCTTATATACAACTCCAGATTCGGCTTGCCAAGCGGAATTTCGCGAGCGGATAGGAGGTATTGTACCGTTCAGTGTTGGACTTCAGCGCGTTCCACTGTGACTACAGACGAATGTCACTGTCACCCGTCGGCGCGAATATCTCGGCCGCCAGTCGTTCGATTTCCTCTTCTTTTGGCTTGAGGAAGAGAAATGCCGCCGGACAGACTACGGAAATCAACACATAGGTATCGAGATCGTTTGTGAGAAAGAAGCAGATCATGCCGTAAATTGCCGGCATGGCGCACAACGCGAATATCGACGTGTATGCCTCGGCAAGCTGTCTGGCGAAAGATGCCGGATGAAAGCTGTAGCGCGTTTGCAGCACCGCCGCATTGATAATACGACGCTTCAATATATACGCTGCCAAAGCATCGGCAAGCGCCACCGCGATAAAGGCGTATCCGACGACCCGGGCATCGCTTTCGGCAAGCAGCGGTTGCGACAGGAAATGGAAATTCTTATGCAGAATCAGCACGACTGCCAGCAATCCTGCCGGCACGCCGAGACAAATCTGTACTCCCAGTCGCGCTACCGCGACCCGCACTTCCATGACATTGACCTGAATCACTTCAGTTTCTCCCTGATCGATTCAAAAAACGCTGAAATTAGCGCCGCACATTCAAATTCACGTACCCCACTGACGACTTCCACGCGATGATTAAGCCTCGGATCCTGCACGATATTGAACAGCGACCCACAGGCGCCCGCCTTGGAATCTTTGGCGCCAAACACCAGACGAGGAAGGCGCGCCAGCACGATGGCCCCGGCACACATAGCGCAAGGTTCGATTGTGACGTAGAGCGTGGCCTTGTCAAGATACCTACTCTGCGCCTGATTACAGGCGGCAGTGATGGCGATCATTTCTGCATGCGCCGTCGGATCCTGAAGCGTCTTGTTAGAATTGTTACCGCGCCCGATCACTTTGTTGTCCAGCACAACAACAGCGCCGATCGGGATTTCCTCACGCGATTCCGCAATTTCGGCTTCCTTCAAGGCGAGCACCATAAAATGCTCGTCGATCTGTGCGGGAGTGATTTCGGGGTTGAAAAACAAATGCAATCTCCGATTAGCGTTAAAGTCAGGTACCCCCACTTTCTAGGGAAAGTTGACGAATCTCCGCAGGAGTCATTCTGAGGAGTTCGGCAGTTGCCGGACCACGAAAAATCTCTAATTCGTTGCATGACGAGTGCGCTAGATTCTTCGCCACGCTCAGAATGAAAAACCACCGGGCTTCTTCAACACTCCCTAGAGTGTCGGATAGCCAGCACACAATCTGCGCCTAGATGCGGCAGACGCGCTCAAAGTAGAGATGCTCTGAGAGAAAATCAAGTCAATTGGACGACCAAAATGGTCGCCGTCAGGAATGCTTTCGTGTAGATCGCTCTTGTCGATGTCTTCCGCGCGCGAGATGCTCGCTAAGTCACTCCACCGTCATCCCCAATCTCTGCGCTTCAGTCTCGATAAACCGCTGCAGACCGACGCGATCGTCCTCGTAGATATTGACAAACCTGGCGCCGACTTCGTAATTGCCGTCAGGCAATTTGGCGGTGCGGGTTACCTGGCAGACCGCGGTCAACTCGGAATCGATATCATTTTCGTAGACACGCAGAAATTGTGGGTGCTGTTTTTTCCAGCGCGGGATAGTGATCGTCATCTTGAACATCTCGTCTTTGTGATAATCGCATTTGGCGACAAACATCAAACCGCCCGCTCCGATATTGCGCGCCTCCCCCAGAGTCTCGGTATCGGCTTTGGCGGCAAACAGTATTTTCTGGGCGGTCAGTTTGCAGTGATTCGGAATACGTACGAACTGACGACGATTCTTAACTACTGGTTTTGTGGCTGTAACTGTCATATCCTAAATCCCCTCAGCGGAACGGTTTTACCAACTTCGCGGCGTACATTCATTTTATCGGAGTCTGACACAGCTTTTTAACTGCTTCAACACCAGTATTTTCTTGATCAACCGAACGGGAAGGTGTATCGTATAAGGTTGTGTTATGACTGCTGAACGTCTTCCCAAGCCCAAATGGCTGAAAGTCAACGCGAACTTCGGAGCCGATTACCGACGTGTGCGCGGGTTGTTGGCAGAGCACGAACTCCATTCGGTCTGCCAGGAAGCCAACTGCCCCAATATGGGAGAGTGTTTTGAGGCAGGTACAGCCACGTTCCTGATTCTTGGGCATGTCTGCACGCGCGGTTGCGGCTTCTGCGACATTCTCAAAGGCAAACCCCAAATGCACGATCTGGGTGAGCCGGAACGTCTGGCGAGCGCTGTCGCCAAGCTTGGTCTGAAGCACGTCGTGATTACTTCGGTCACTCGAGACGATCTCGATGACGGCGGGGCTTCGATTTTCGCCCAGACGGTCTGTAAGTTGCGGGAGTACGATCCCGATATTCAGATCGAACTCTTGGTGCCTGATTTTCAGGGTTCCAAGCCGGCGTTAGACCAAGTACTTGCTTCTGCGCCGGATGTGTTCAACCATAATACCGAGACGGTACCGAGGTTGTATGGCACGGTGAGGCCGAAGATGGGCTATCGCCGCAGCTTGTCGATCCTGCGTTACGCCAAAGGTTCCGGCAGGGTTCCGCTGGTCAAATCGGGCATTTTCGTCGGCATCGGCGAAAGGGAAGACGAGATCAAGCAGACTATGCAAGATATTCGCGATTGTGGGGTAGACATGCTCACCATCGGTCAGTATCTGTCACCATCGGGACAACATCTGCCGGTCGAAAAATACTATCATCCCGACGAGTTTGATATGTTCAAGCGCTGGGGTAACGAGATGGGATTTAAGCATACCGAATCGGGTCCGCTCGTGCGCAGTTCTTACAAGGCGTCTTCTCAGAGCGCCAACCTGATTTGAGAAGATGATTCAGATATTTTTCGCCAAAGAACTCGGCTTCTGCTGGGGCGTAGAGCGGGCGATCAATCTCGCTGCCAAAGCCAAGAACGACCATCCGGGGGAAGTGACGATTTTGAAAGAAATCGTGCACAACCGACAAGTGGTAGACTTCTTCAAGGAGAAAGGTGTCGGTCAGGCGGAATCTCTCGATCGCATAGTCTCCGGCACACTGGTGATCTCGGCGCACGGGCTCAGCCCGAGACTAAAAAGACAGGCAACAGACAAAGGGCTCAAAATTGTTGACACAACTTGCCCCCTTGTGGAAAATGTCCACATCTTCACGCGGCAGTTGATTAACGATGGATACAAGGTGATTCTCTACGGTGAACCGGAGCATGATGAAGTGCTGGGTGTAATGGGCATCGATGGGCAGAACATCCATCTGCTGGCGGAATATGGTGATATCGACAAACTGCCGAAATTCGAGGGCAAGGTCGCGCTGATAACACAGACCACGCGCGGTGTCAGAGCTTTTGAGCAGGTCAGCGCCCGGATGAGAGAGATTTATCCGGACATCAAAATTGTCAACACCATCTGTGATGCCACCGACAGACGGCAGCACGCCATTCATGATTTGGCGCCAAATATGGATATGGTGCTGGTGATCGGATCACTCAGCTCCGGCAATTCGCATCGACTCCGCGATATCGCAAGAGACCTCTGCGGCAAGGCCTATTTGATCGACTCGCCGGAAGACATCGACTGGTCGTGGTTTGATAGTTGTCGGAGAGTCGGCATTACTGCGGGTGCCTCGACCCCAAGCTTCTCGGTAGAACAAATACTCAAGGCGCTCCACGAAAGGGTCGGCATCGACTTGGCGAATTCCGACGCTCGCATTTTCGACTACAAATCATTTGCAGGATACAGAGATGTTCAACCAGCCTCGTAAACAGACGCGTCAGATATCGGTCGGCGCGGTCAAAATCGGCGGTGATGCGCCGGTGTCAGTGCAGTCGATGACCACCACTGATACGCGCGACATCGACGCGACGGTCCGGCAGATCCATCAGCTTCAAGAAGCCGGCTGCGATATTATTCGCGTGGCCGTACTCGACAAAAAAGCCGCCGAATCACTGGCGGAGATCAAACGGCAGATCAATATTCCGCTGGTAGCCGATATCCACTTTCACTACCGGCTGGCGCTGATAGCGGCTGAACAAGGCGTCGATAAGATTCGCACGAATCCCGGCAATATCGGCGATGACGTCAAGATGGAGACCGTTGTGTCCGCTTGTGAGGAACGCGGTATTCCGATTCGGATCGGCGTCAACACCGGCTCGCTGGAAAACGATCTGGTACAGAAATATGGTCGCTACAGCCCGGAAGCGCTGGTCGAATCGGCGATGCGCAAGGTGCGACTACTGGAGGAAATGGGATTTGAAGATATCGTCATTTCGCTGAAATCCTCCGAGGTCGCCGGCATGGTTCAAGCATACCGCCTCATGTCCCAGAAAACAAACTACCCGCTGCATCTTGGTGTAACCGAAGCCGGACCCCTGCAGGCAGGCACGATCAAGTCCTCAATAGCATTCGGACTGCTGCTGCATGAGGGAATCGGCGACACGATCCGCGTTTCCTTGTCAGCCGACCCGGTCGAGGAAGTCAAGGTTGGCAAGAAAATTCTCCAATCGCTCGGACTGTTTTCCAACATGCCGGAGTTGGTCAGCTGCCCCACCTGTGGACGCCTGCAAACGGATTTGTTTGGACTGATTGGGCGCGTGGAAAAAGTGCTTGAAGGAATCCACAAGCCGATCAAAGTTGCCGTCATGGGGTGCAATGTCAACGGCCCCGGCGAAGTAGCCGGCGCCGATATCGGTGTTGTCGGCGGTGCCGACTATCTGTCACTTGTCTGCGATGGCAAAGTGATCGCCAAACTTCCCCCGGAACAGCTTGAAGAAGCGCTACTAAAAGAACTTGAGCGATTTAGATAGGGGAAACCGCTCTTGAATCCTTTTGTGAGAGGCCCGACCGTTGACTTCGGATAAAGAACCTCGGAATTGTCATCTCTGAAAGCGCGGTCAATAGTTTTTTTGCCTTGTCGACCGATTTGTTTTGTGGTCGACCTGTTGGTTTTCGTTGATCGGCGTCTTGCCTTTGGCCATCAAGCCGGTTTTGCCGGAGT
>Ga0209777_10002923_pt1 | contig 21756 bp, 18 predicted proteins | sample FrelakmetHBP12HB_FD_187147 | JGI IMG/M metagenome (GOLD analysis project Ga0209777, IMG submission 187147) | Freshwater lake sediment microbial communities from the University of Notre Dame, USA, for methane emissions studies -HBP12 HB (SPAdes)... | ecosystem: Environmental > Aquatic >...
TGCTTCTATAAGAGTACGCATATCCATAGTATTATTTAGTCTAGGTACGGTTCATACGCTTCCATAACAAATCCGCCACCATTATACATCGGCCACTCTGAGAAGTTTCCGGCATTTTCTAATACGAGGCGCCATGGGGTAACCTCTATGTGACTATAGTAATTATCCAGCGTATCTAATGCAAATGGCTCCTTCTCTCCAGTGTTCACGTTATACCAGTGCTTGTTGAATCGTGATAGACCCTTTACAACTTCCTGCATATCTTTAGAATGAACCTTTCCTAATACTAAGGGAGAACGATTTAGTCTAGTCTTAAAAAACCACAATAACATTAACAAAATCTGCTTGCCTCTATAGTCCGGACTAACATAAACGTTATCTACAATGTTATCGTCTGTTAACGAGCAACATGCCACAAAAGCTGCATCATCCCACAATGAATAATAGTTACCAAGTTGGATAACTTTATAGTCTTCGATATCTGCTACATGTTTACCATTTTTATACCAGGTTTCTTTATTCTTATTTGCAAATAGTTCTGCCTGTTTTGAGAGGTCTGGTCCTCTCATTGTCATTTCACTGATTTTCATTACTCATCTTCGGCTTCTGAATGGTTCAAAACTTCCTGTAATAATTCATCTGTTGTCCAACCAGACTGACTAAGGATTTGAATGGAACTTATAAAGAGAGTGAAAATTGATGAAGTATAATCAAAGTTTGGAAGTACTCCTTCTTTCATGTAAAGTTCTTCGATTGCCTTTTCTGCTTCTCTATTGCATACATCCAGATCAAAGTAATATACTGTTCCGTCTTCAAGGATTTCGACACACTCATTGTCTTTCATTTTCTTTTCCTTCCACCTAGACTCCAGCCTTCAAGTAGCCATTGATCAAGTGTATCACGTTTGACTTTCTTTTCAATACCGTCTTTGTTGATAGATACATTACCTAGAACGGCATTTCTTACATTGTCGGAGTGACCGGGTTTCTTCTTCTGCCCTGTCATAGTCATAGAACGTTTTAACTTTTGTTCTTCACTCATCGGACCTTTGGGGCGACCTTTCAATGCTAAACTTTTTTTAAGTTTGGCTTCTTCGCTCTGCTTAGTTCCTATTATTTTTGCTACTCTTTTCTTCTGTGATTCCGAAGAATACACTTTACCTGATGCGTGATTAGCTTTAGCGCTTTCTCTTAGCAAGGCTTTTTGTTCTTCGGGCATTGCCCTACCCTTGTTCGCAGGAGTTCTACCTTTCATTGTTTTGGAATGAGCTAGGGAGTGTTCAATACGATATCGTTCATATACACGAGCGGTTATATAGGAAGAGTATCGTTCTTGGTATTCATTGTTTGCCTTCATCCCGCGCAAAGCATATATCATTTTACTTCTTGATTCGCCCTCTGTCATTTTTACAAGGAGCCAATGACAAATGAAATGTTCTCTTGCAGTGAGGTCTACTAGGTTTTCTCTATCATTAGAGCCGCCTAGTGATTGAGGGATTATATGATGGCGTTCGGTATATTCGGTCATCGTCCGACCTTTGGCCCTATCTGTGATGAGCAAGTAGTATTTGGTATATTTGTTTTCTTTGAACATATTGTTATTTAGTCCACATCCTCACATTTCACTAAATAATACTATGTTTTTGGCAATTTTACAATAGAAAAGGGGACCGAAGCCCCCTTTTCCATATAACTTAACGAGTAAGTGATTGAAAAATCACTGAAACGTAAGATTTTGCACCGAAATTTCCCCAACATAGTCAGCGGCGTTGCCGAATGACGATGCAGTATTCGTAAGCTCTATGTAGCCGTAGCGCGTCATAAACGAAACGACTGGTTCGAATGTTGACGGATCAAGGACAACGCCAGATGACATCAACGGAATGTATGGGCAGTAGAATGCTGCTGCGTCAGTTTCAGATGAACCCTTATAACCAACCAGAACTGGCTGAGTGTCAGGAGCATATGAGTTGACGAATACGCGCATTGCACCGTTCAAAGTACCAACGAACTTAGTGTTAGTTGGAGCTTCGAAAGTACCTTCAGTAGTACGAGCAAATGCTGAAGTAGTTGCTGACTGAAGAACAGTAAGTGAAGCTGGTGAAACAACAGCCCAGTTACCTGCACCACGACGAGTGCGCTGTGCAATCAAGTTTGCAACGCGGTTGATAAGAACAGCAAGAGCAGCGTGTTCGTCACCAACGTAAGTAGCAGTACCTGATACAGTTGCCTGGTTGTAAGTGTATTCAGTTGAAGCAAGAGTTGCGAGTGAGAGCAGGATTTCCTGGTCGATTTCAGCAGTGATTTCTTGTGCAAGAGCAGCCATGATTTCTGCTTCTACGTCAATACCATGCTGTGACTGAGCGTCCTGAGCAGCTTCGAAAGTCCAGCGAGCTTGTAGCTTACGTGACTTGGCTTCAACAGCCTGACGAAGGATCTGAACAGAAATCTGCTTACCACCGTCGCCTTCAAGCGAAGCAGTGTCTGCACCAGTGTAGAAGTTAGTGCTTGTTGCTGCTTCAGGAACGCGAGAATATGCCTGCGCGATCTTGAATGGTGATAGAGCTTCTTCACCAGCTACGACCGAAGTCTGTGCTGCTGAGTTGTCAGTCAATGACTGAGCGTAACGTACACGAAGGGTGTGAATCTGGCCGACTGGACCAGTCATTGGCTGAACACCTACGAGTTCGTTTGCGATAACAGTTGGCATAACACGACGAATTACTGGAAGAATAACGCGATTCAGAGTTGCGATATTACCAGCAGTTGTAGTGCCAGCAGAAGATTCTGCAAGCAACTGCTTCTTGGTGTTTTCGAGGATAACACCCATAGTTGAGCGACGATTGCCCTTTAAGCCTTCTAGCAGAGCATCCTTAGTTTCGCTCCAACGGCTTTCTAATAGTACTTTTGACATGTTTATATTCTCCTAATATGTCTTTTTATCAAAGCCCCGCCAGGCGCTTGATGTCGATTACGTTGTCTTTTTCGTATTCATCGACTTCAGTTGGTCTCTGGGCAGTTTTATTACCAGTTGCCTCTACAATAACAGATTCAGTCAAAGGAGCTTTTGCTGCCTTTGGTGCTGCACCAGTATTGAGTACTGCTGGTAAATACTTGTCGAACGCATTCTTCAACTTAGGTGTCTGAACGCTTTCTAGCAAACTTCTCATTACTTCGGCTTTTTGCTCATTGAGAGTTGACAATAGCTCATCCATTGTCTTCTGACGCTGAGTTGATTCCTTAATAATCCGAACTTCGCGGTCCTTGCTTTCTACCAATTTAGCAGCATGTTGTAGTTGCTTCTTGGCTTCTGCAAGCTGACGGTCTTTGGATGCAAGGGCATTCATTGCTTTGCGAGTTTCAGCCTTACTGTTGAGGTAAGTAACTGAGAATTCACCGGCAAAGGATTCGAAAATCTTGCGACCGAAATTGTTTTCTCTTGCGATTTTAATGTCTTCTTTAAGTTGTGATAGTTCACCCTTAAGATGTGTTCCGACCATTGCGCTGACTTTCTTGGCACTTTCAGCAATAAACTTTTCCTTAAGTGCTTCGATTTGTCTGCGACCTTCTGCAACGAGCTTGACCTTTGCTTCAACAACTGCTTCTCTATCGATAGCAAATTCTTTGATTTCACGAGCCAAAGCGTGAACAATAAACTGTTCCAGCTTCTTCTGATTTTCCATTTGAAGTTTACGGTCAGTGCGTAGTTCACGAATTTCTTCGGCTAACTTAGTAACCATGAACTCGTTGAACCTAGTTGCACTTTCACGAAGCTTTACTTGATTCTTTACGCGGTCTTCGTTCATTGCTGCTCTCTCAGATGCAAATTCTGCAATTTCGTCTGCGAGATGGGCAGTGATCATCTTGTCTAGGGATTCTACCATAACCATTCTATCGTGTTCGTAGCGTTGTGCGAACTCTTCATGGAGTTCCGCACGAACTTGATTACGAGCTTCATTCAACTTGGATTCCCAGGCTTCGTTTAGTTCTCTGCCTACGTCCTCATTGATAAGTCCGCTTTCTAGTAGTGGCTTTATGGCGTCTAGCATTTATCTAGTCCCTTTATCTACATAAGTAACATTGTTACTTGTTTTGCCCTTGTTCCATGGAATTCTTCCCTTTAATTTTAAAGATCGCAATTCATTAGATTCGGGCGTTTGCTTGGGTCTTGGTTTTCCTTTATGTCCGGCTGCGTGTTTTTCACAGTATTCCGGAGTCATTTGTTGACCTTTGTTCCAAGCTAATCTTCCTTTTTTGGCCAACCCTAATTTAAGTTTGTGTTCATCAGTTTGAGGTACGCCGCCCTTAAATTTAAAGTTTCCATCTCCATTATGTTGATTGAAACTTTCTTGGTTGTGCTTCGCATCTGATTCAGTTAAAAGTTTGGTTTCTAATTCCAACATTTCATATACTTCACCAGTTGCGATTATTGATCTATCCCAATCTTCTGGATCAGAGACAATCATTGGTTTTACTATTCTACTAGAACAGATATACCCGTCATCAGGGTGGCACGTTTTCGCAGTACGTGAACCAATATACCACTTTCCAGTAGATAATTGTGTCCATTTATATACATACGGAAGTGTCATAAATTCCCCTTATAATTTGAGTTCATTGATGAGGCGTTTTACTTCCTCAGCAAGGAATCTCTGTACTTGTTTGTTGCCTTGAGCTTCCTTAGCAATCTCAAGTACTTTATGACCGTACTTCATGTTCTGAAGTCCTTCATAAATTGCTTTAGGATATGCGTTTGGTGCGCTTGGTTGTGCAACAATATCGACAGTGATTATTTCGAAATCACTGACACGGCCATCTATGTCGTTTACGTTACCTGAACCACGACTGGATACACCTAGCTTAACCCCTGACTCCAACATCGTCTTTACAAGATCACCCATTGGAGTTGGGAGAATTTTTAGCTTGCCGAAACCATTTGGACCATCCATCCACATATGAGTGATCATATGTGAAACTCGGTCTAGATTAATCTTAAGATCATCTGGGTGATCGACTTCGCCTAGAACAGAATAGCCTTCATGAATTTGCTTGTTGAGAGTATCTACAGCGTTTTCGATTTCATTGACGGGGTAAATGCGCTCGTTAGCGTTCTTCACCCCGCCTTGAATGAATATTCCCTTCATGTAGAGGGACTTCAGTTTATCATCGCCTTCTGACACAGACTCGACCACGATATTAGCGCGGTCGAATGTCAGATTCTCTCTAAGATACAAAGCCATTTGTTCTCAGATTCCTATTAACGTGCTGGTCTACGAGCAGGGCGTCTTGACTCTGCTACTGGGCTACGGAAGTTAGAACCATCATCACCGTGCTTTGGCTTAGGTGCTGCATCGCCCTTATCCTTGAAGTTGTTCTTACCCGGTACGTTCTTGAAGTTACCTGCACCTGGAAGATTACCTTCGCCCTTAGTCAAGTAGTCACTTGGCTTCTTTGGGCTTGTTGGGACTGATTCTGCGTCGCCAGAGAACTTAACTGGCTTGCTGTCCATTCCAGCTTGACCTGAATTGAATGTAGTTGGGCTCTTGGTCTGTGCGCCGTTGTCACCGTGAGTGACTGAAACCTTCTGAAGATTGATGTTTTCCATCATCATGTCTTCGTCCATTTCGTCTTCTTCTTCGCCACCGAAGTCACCGCCGAAGTCTTCTTCGCCTTCTTCGCCACCGAAGTCTGCTGCATCATGATCGTCGCCGCCCATGATTTCTTCGAACTCAGCCATCAACTGGTCGAGCTTGTCTTCGATGCGTATTACAGCGTCTTCGATTTCTTCGTGTGCTACACCTTCTTCATCGTCATGGTCTTGTTCGAGGTCGTGAGTGAAGTCCTCACCGTCTTCTTCAGCTTCATCGTCAAAATCGATGTCAGCTTCATCTTCGTCTTCCATGACGCCTGATTCTTCAGCGTTAATCTCGTCAAGCATATCGCCGACTTGTCCGCCCATTCCTTCTTCCATATCCATATCTTCTTCTGCCATAATTGACTCGAAGATTTCGCGTGATTTTTCAACAACGATTTCGTGGAAAAGAGCGTCGGCTGCTTCTTTGTCTTCGTTGATCACTAGATTGATCAACTTTTCATATTTTCTAATGTCCATTAAATTGTCTCCTGATAGAAATGGCTTTGTAAAGTTATTTACACCATATACCAGAAAACAACTCATTAAGTGCTAGTTTTTTGCATTTTTGGTATTTTTATATAAATTATTTAGGCTACGGCTCCGCCAGCAGCTTCAGGCTTCGGCCCGTATTGTTTTTTTACTTTTTCAAGATGCTTCTTTTTCTCATAATTTCTTACATCAAGCATACGTCTTAGTTTACGGATTTGCTTTAGTGTAAGTTTAGTTTTACGAGATGTTCTCCACACAGGTTTACTGTTGTCAGTGTTGACATCCTGAAAGCCCTGAATCGGCGGATCGAACACCTCTAGTAATCGCATAAAATCATCTCCTACGTATTATTTATGCTTCACGATAAATAAAGATGTAGTTCGCGGGACTGGAATCCCCAACTACTCTAATACTATTACGGAGTATCAGTAATGACTATTTATTTGTACAAGAAAACCCACAACAAAACTGGCCTTCAATATTTAGGAAAAACAGTTCAGAATCCATTCAAATATAAAGGTTCCGGAGAACATTGGGTACCTCATATTAAAAAACACGGTTATGATGTTACTACAGAAGTATTACGAGAATGTCAGTCCAATGAAGAAGTTAAACAATGGGGAAGGTATTACAGTGAACTTTGGAATGTTGTAGATGAGAGAGATGAAAATGGTAGAAAAACATGGGCAAATCTTAAACCCGAAGAAGGTGACGGAGGTCGCACTGTTTGGGGTGACAGCCATCCGTCAAAACGTTCTTCATTCAAACAAAGAATGGAAGAAGTATGGACTGAAGAGAAAAGAGAGCAATCTAGTAAATTATCACATAAAATAGCAGAAGAGCGCCCTAACGAAGAGAAAAAGTTAGTTAGTGAGAAACTTAAGAAAACATGGGCTAATAACCCAGACAGGAAAAAAGAACTAAGTGATAGAATGAGGGAGCATAATCCTGTTCAGAATGCTTCCGTGATAGAAAAAATTAAAAACACGAAAAGTGAGTGGTCATCAGAGCAGAAAGCGGAAGTAGTAAAGAAAACCTCAGGTCCAAATCATTATCGTCACGATCCAAACTATAAATCCACTCAAGTCGGTGAGGGGCATCCCAATTTTAATGCTACCTTATACACTTTCTTTAACGAGAATACTCAAGAAATAGTTACTATGACTATTTTCGACTTCATCAACGCTTATAACTTACATCAAGGAAATGTTAGTTTAATAGTAAACGGAAAAAGGAGGTCACACAAAGGATGGGTAGTTTGTTAATATTATGGGCCGACAGGGCCTGCTGCGGCGCCGCCTGCTGCTGCACCTGCACCACTTATGTCAGATGCTACTGGGCCAGTCACTTCTGGTCCACCTTCAAAGTCTTCCTGTGACTGATCGATTTGTTCTGCCGTGTCAGAGTCCGCCTCGAAGTCACCCGTCGATACACCGATGTTTCTAAGATCGGATCCCTTAGGCTCATCAAGCATATCGTCTGCATTTTCTTCTGTCCACATCTTTTCATTTTTCTTGATTTCTTCTTCAGTAAGACCCAAGAATCTTTCAAGTGCAAAACGCTTTGACATATATGGGAATGCTTCCATTGTAGCAAAAGTAGAAACACGAGCAGTATCCATTTCAGCTTGACGATATGAAGCAAAGTTCTGCGGAGCATTGAACATGATACTGAATAGTCCAGTATCAATATTGAATCCTCTCCAGCGCAAGAATAACTTAAACTCTTCGTCAAGCTTCAAGCAAATATAGTTCTGTAGACGTTCACAGTATTGATTGAATCTGAATTCCTGAATCATCGCAGTACCAACACGACCGTCGTTCATTGGTGTAGTGTTATCGTCTGGACCAGTTGGTAGATAAGAACTTGGAACACGAAGACCACGAGCAAGACGGTTGTTAAAGTATTTCAAGTCATCGATTTCTCCGAGATTCTGGCCACCCGGAAGAATATCAACTGTTGATCCACGACCTTCTGCCGTAACAGGGAAGAAATAATCTTCGTTCATTGACAGCGGGTTATAACTAGCATCAACTACAGATTGCCCGCCATATACAGAAGGGATACGGCGTTGGTGAATTTCATTTTTAACACGATCAACGAATGCCATTGCCATGTGTGATGGCATGTTACCAACGTCAATCTTAAAGACTCTGCGTTCTGGTGCTCTTTGAACACGATAGATAAGAACAGCGTCTTCAAGCAATTCTTTTTGCTTGTAAACCTTAAAGATGTTTTCTAGGATACTCTGTCCAAACGGCCAGAAGCGATCAAGTCCTTCAGTCAATGACAAATGCACAACATGCTTAGCATCAATTGCTGATTCCGACTGACCCAAAGTGAATCGTGAACCTGACGTATTATAAGGCATTGCCGGAACAGTGTAGGGCGTGTTAGTTCCACCACCACTACCACCCAAGCCAGTTGCTGGGTTAGCAGCAAAGTCAGTATTGGTCTTCTGTGCTACTGATAAGTTCTGTAGGTTGATGTTGATGTCTTTGATGACATACTGTTCCGGCTTCTTGCCTTCCGATTCGTTAACAATTACCTTGATGACCTTAACCATGTCAACCCAAAAGAGTTTGAACGTTTCCGGGTCTCTCACAAATACTTGGTCTCCGTACTTGACAACGTTTCTGAAAACTTTAAACATACGAACATCAAACTCGTTTAGCTTGCACCACTGTTGTAGTTGCTTAGTGAGAAGTTCAACTTCGTGTGGAGTAGGCTCATCACGGAATTCGATTTGGAATGGAGTTCTATTATGCTGATTGCGTTGGGTAGAGAACTCTGCTAGAATATCCAAACAGGCATTGATTTCAGCATCAACGTCCATCATTTCATACTGATTGTAACGCTCGATTCTGTTTGGGTGCCCAGTATAGACTTCTGGAAGTCTAGACATGTAGTTTTTGTAACCAAAATCATCGTTGTTCCAGCCGCCTGTTGGCATTCCGTTTTGTCCTGGCGATCCATTCCAAGCTCCGGCGTTGCTATTTGCACCCGAGATTGGAGAGGAAACACCGCTCTTATTAATGAATTTCTTTTTAAATGCCATGGACCCAGTTCTCTTATATCATAGATTATTTAGTTTAAGTCTGTACATGTTGCAATATCTTCTTCTGTGTACCGTGACTTTCTTCTATCGCTCTAGTTACACGAGTCATTGTACTATTCAAAGTATCCAAATGACTTCCTAGCTTTTCGAAATGTTTAGTGTTTTCGTTATTTTGCTGCTGCTGGGCAAATTCCTGAGGACGATGTTGTTGCATGTTTTGTCCAGCAGCAGGTTCATTATGAATTTTAGAAGTTATGTAGTTAGGTGCATATGTACCCGATGAATTGTCCAAACGAACATTGGCCACTGCTAAATTCGGTCTTGTTTGTTTTGGGATAGCGAAAATTCTCGGATCTTCTAATTCAGGTGTTTTATTAGAAGCTTTGTGTGCTATTTGTTTTGCTTGTGGCTTTGGTGCAGCTTTTTTCTTAGCATCATCCTTTACCATATAATCAGCGAGTAGTTTGCCGCCCTTTTCGCCTAGCCAACTACCTATTGCACCGCCAGCAGTAGCACCAAGCACAGTGCCAACAGGACCAAGCAATGATCCTAGGGCGCCTCCTGCTAATTCACCAACTCCTGCACCTACCGCTGCCCCTGTTCCAACTATGCCAGCCTTTTTGAGTGAAGTTCCAGTTGAATCACCTTTCTTTTTGTCAGCTTGGTATTCTTCATATCCTGAAAATCCACCTGCAACAAGAGGACCCAAAGCTCTTCCGCCAATCTTAGCTAATGGTTTAGCTAGTTTAGATAAGAAACTACCACCTGCCTTTTCGGCTGCTTCCGCTGCTGCTTTTGCAGGCGCGCCTGCACCAAGACCACCCATTGAACTTCTTGCTGCTTTTGCTTCTGCTATAGCTGCTTCTCTAGCTGACATTTTTGCAGCAGCACGAGCTTCTTCTCCTGTCATGGATTTAGCGACGGTTTTACTACCAAACCCAAACTTTTCAGCCAGTGTTCCCAATGCAGATTTAGCCTTTGACATCAAAGAACTACCAACTGATTTCACGCCTTTCCAGATAGATCCGATGTTTGCCAGCATTTTCCCACCTAAATATCCCATCGGCGCACTGAGAGAAGGGTGACGTTCTAATAATGATTTTTCAGTTTTAGGTGTGGTTGCTTTAGTTTTACTAGCTTTAGCTGATTTTTCAGTTGCAGTTTTGTTAGCAAGATTATGCATCTTATTGATGCCATCTCTTATTTCCTTAAGAAGATTGTTATCGTCTGTGGCCAGTCTTAGGTTTCTATCAGATGCTGGGTCGTAAATCTGTGTTCCGCCTTGACCAGATACTGATGAAGTCTTGTCCATCAAGTCTTTCATCTGTCTCGTCGTGTCAGAATCAGCAACTTTACTAAATTGCTTTAACGTTTCTGATTTAGTGTAATTGTTAAGTTCTTCTAGTTTGCTACCTGCTCTATGCTGAGCATTGTCAACCGGAACGATCATTTCCGTTCCGTGCAACAGTGCAGGATATCCGGAATCCGGACCAGAGAACAATCCGCCGTTAGCTGCTTGAACCCATCCGCCTTCATTTCGTTGGGCGCTAAAATGCATGGCATCTTTTCTAGTTCGCCAGTCACCGCCCCAGCCCAATCCAATATTATGAGCATATTGAATTGCTTCAGGTGGCAAATCACTAATTAACGCATTACCTAAAGGATTCGAATCCGGATTAATGTCTAAAGCAAGACCTTTAGCATGGGCGCTTTTTACACCAGGCATTCCCACAACGTCACGATTGGAATAACCACCTAGACTTTTGATTCTGTATCCTGCTTGAGTCAAGAAATTCAATAAGCTTTGGAAAGCCTGTGCAGCAACTGGAGCAACTTGAACGCTTTTACCTTGTGCTCCTACACTAGTCAATTGTAAATCTTGTGGCCCACCCAATCCAGAACCAAATCCGCCGCGGCCGGTACCACCCATTTCACCGGCAATGCCTCTGTATGTGCCCATCCATTGTTGTGCGTACTGGGACACTTGACCGCTGTTTACTGTGCTATTCGTACCGTTTATATTCCCAGTGTACCACGCTACGGGAACTCTAGATACGTCACCGCCTGACTGCGCTAATATCTCTTGTACCCGATTTGCTGCTACTTGATCTTGAATACTAGCCGGCGCACTAGCAGCGGTGGCATATTGTGTACCTATACCATATTTTCTAGTAAGTCCTTGCCAAGTAGGATTAGTGAATTGATAGGCACCTGACGCAGTAGAACTTGGATTTTGTGCAGTATAGTTACCTTGCGCTGAACCTGATTCTTGCTTTCTAATAGTAGCAAGAACAGCGTCCATGTTACCACCGAATTGAGTAGGTGTATTGGAGTTGTTAGTATCTCCACTTACCCCTAGACTTCCATTACTAGTATTTCTATATTGATCCGCTAAATTATTAACACTCTGTATTAGCTGGTTAATTGAAAAGTTTAATCGGTTAAATGCACCCATTAATCCAGTGCCGCCGCCAACATTCGCGTCGATGGATGATTGATCTACACTATTCCCTGCCTGTTGAGCAGTTGCTTGATCATTTGATATATCAGGAGTTCCCGGAGTAGTTTGGTCCGGTGATGAGGCGGTAGTAGGTTGTGCAGTAGTTTTATCACTATCCCCACCTGTTAGCCACTGATAACCTTTATACAGTCCATATCCAGCGGCGCCTATTGCCAGTGCAGGCAATACTATTTCAGGTGCTATAAGTGCTCCTGCTCCCAACGCTTCGCCACCCGCCGCAAGCCCACCTATACCTTCCGCTGCTCCGACCGCAGTAGCACCTTCCGCTGCTCCGGCTACACCTGCGCCCTCTGCTGCTCCAACTGCTGCTTCACCCTCGGCGGCGGCGCCGCCTCCCTTGAACATTTTACCGAGCTTACTGAACATGCCTCCGCTACCAGCAGCTTCGGCTCCTCCACCTTTGAATAAGTTCAAAACGCTTCCACCAGCATTCATAGTTGCGCCGGCTAAAAATATTTTAGAAGCAACACTGAATACACCAACAGCGGCAGAAAACGCAGCTATTGTTCCTACTAAACCTTTAACACCTTGGGTATCTATTAACTTTTGCAAGTTTTCTTGGTACATCGCTTGCATTTTCAACATTTGATTGTTAATGTCTGCTTTATCGGATGCTTCTTTGCTGTATGGTTTGCCGGTAACCGGATCTATATTTTTACCTATAGATTCTTCACGTTTTTTTTCAGCATCATCCATTTGCTGCAAAGTCGGACCAACACCAGTGCCCGTTTTCTGAGCCAGCATTTTAGCCACGGCGTCTTTGTTTACACCCACAGTTTCTAACTGTTCCGGAGAATATTCTGCTATAGCAGAACCGGGACCAATCAACATATTAGTTTGACCGCGTAATACCTGTTCACCTACGTCTAACGCGGAAATTTTTCCTTCCTTGTATGCATTAAGCTGTGCTAAAACGTTAGGATCGGATACTGTAAGTGGTGCTGAAAATGCACTAGGAGCGCCGCCTGATCTTAAAAGTTGCTGCAATTGCATTACATTAGTTGCACCTATTCTACTAACCATTTCAGGACTGTCTAATGCCCTTAATTGGTCTAGTAGTTTCTGTGCAGCAGCAGCACCAGGGCCGCCGCGGGCCACTTGAGCCTGTAATGCGACTTCCTTTGCTTGCTCTTCAATTCTATTTTGTACTTCGAGTTGTTCTTTTTGTTGCTGGTCTGCGTTTTCCCCTGTTAATGTTCTTACTCGGTTTAATGTTTCCACATATGCGAGGGATTCTTTCTGCAACTGACCCATCGTCATATGCTGCATTTTGTATGCATTGCCTGATGCTGTTTGCATCTCTACATACTTACCCATACCGTCAATCAATTCATCCTGAGAAACACCCAGCATTTCAAATTTCTTACGTATGGAATCAGCAGACTTTCCAGCAATGTCATTCATTGCTGCCATTTTCATGAATTTAGTAGCACCTTCACCTGAAGTGTTTCCAAGTGCAACCATGCTTCCACTAACCTTAGATATGGCTTGCTGAAGCACCTGCATTCTTTCTCCAGAAAATCTAGCTTCAGCCGACAGTTTAGAAATGTCTTCCAGTGATGCTGAGATTGTACCGTTGGTTTTGTTTAGGGCATCTCTAAATCCAGTGGTTTGATCTACTAATTTTAATGCGTCTGCTTCTAGTTTGGCAAAAGCCTGAACTAATAGTCCGGCAATCTGTGCCAATGGTCCCATATTTTCGGTAAGTTTGGATACTGCCATACTAGATTCAATAGCAGCAGCACCGAACTTACCTACACCTTGCTCTCCGCTTAAGGCGGCGCGGCCAAAGCTCATCAAGCTTCTAGTGGACATTTCAATAGCTTGGTTATATACTTGAAGCGTTTTCGCAGTTTCTACCATTGCTTGTCGTTCAGCAGCAGTAAGGTCTTTTACGGCTTGTGATGCGTTTTTGTTTGCTTCTGTGTTTTTGTTTATAGCTTCACTATTGTCAGACAAGTTTTTCATTGAATTTAAGTGCGCTTCCATAGCACTATTATTCTGACCCATAAGATCGGTCATCTGCTTTAGCTGTTCTTGAAACTCATGTAAGATTTCCGGATCTATATCCATTCTACTTCAAACCTAAATAAAATTTTTGGTACTTTTTGCCCAATAAATATACTGTAAGTATTTAGTATCGGCAAAAACCCGTTTTTAAGGAAATCGACTATCATGGATAACACTACACCACCAAACACTACTCCGGCAAGTAATGCAGGTATACCTAGCGGCGGGTTCATACCTACTAATTCAGCGCCGGCTAGCCCTATTCCTACACCACCGCAACCTCAAATAGCAGCCCCAGTTCAAACTACTGTGCCCGTTATGCAGCCGCCAGCAACACCTGTGCAACCTGCTACAGATGTGAACCCACTACGACAGTATTTTAGAAGACCAGCAGTTCATATTAGATTGCCTAGCAACGGAGTGGGGTATTCACCTGAGGTATTAGATATGCCTTCTACTGGAGAACTTCCAGTATACCCAATGACTGCAATTGATGAAATCACTGCTAGAACGCCAGACGCGCTCTTCAATGGTTCGGCAGTCGCTGAGCTAATTAGAAGTTGTATCCCAAGTATCAAAGATCCATGGTCTATAACCAATATTGACTTAGATGCTATTTTGATTGGTATTAAGGCAGCAAGCAGTTCAGGTGATATGGATATCGACACTATTTGTCCCGAATGCAATGAAGAAGGTAGATTCGGTGTAAGCCTAATAGGTCTTCTGTCATCTTTAACTACTCCTGATTACACCGTGCCATTTACAGTAGATGAGCTATCCGTTAAGTTTAGACCTTTAACTTATAAAGAAATAAATGCAGTATCAATCAAGCAGTTTGAAATACAGCGCGAGTTTGCTGCCATTGCTTCCATCACGGATCAAAAAGAAAGAGATGAAAAAAGTCATGCAGCTTTAGAAAAAATCACATTCTTGTCATTGGATTTGCTCGCAGACACAGTTGAATTTATTCAAACTCCTGCGGCTAAAGTTACCGATAAGAAGTTTATTCTTGACTTCTTGAAGAACTGTGACAGAAATGTTTTCATAAAACTAAGAGATTACAATGCATCCTTGAAGGAGTCAGGTGAAATTAAGCCTCTCCAAATCACATGTCAAGAATGTAACCATGAATACACTCAGCCATTCACGTTGAACCCAGCAGATTTTTTCGAGTAAGGCTTCTACACTCCAGCCCCGAGGAGATTAGAAAGCTGCTAGAAGGTTACGAAAAAGATGTCGAGGCAATCAAAAAGGCCGCGCTAACGTTGTCATGGTATATGCGCGGCGGCGTTTCCTATGAAGATGCACTAAACATGAGTGAATTTGAGCGCCGAGCCATACAAGAAATTATCGAAGGTAATTTGGAAATCACTAAGAAAACCCAGATGCCGTTCTTCTAATCCCAGCCGTAGTTAGTCATTTATCTTTAAGAAGTTTCATCTTTTGTCTGGGTCAAGAGATGAACTTCGTTCATCTGAAAACTCACTTCGTTCGTTTTCTTTTTTCTTTAGTTTTATTCAGGATCTATTTGGATTACTGATTCTCTTTAATTGTTTCATTTAGAAAGAGCTACTTGCCGGTCAGGAAGCCATGGTAGAGCCAGTCAATGGCTCTACCTAGACTTGGTCCATGCCATGGCCTGTCATCCTTTGCTGTTTATCCCCCGTCAATCTAGCCCTTATGCTGATTGACGCTACCGGTTGCCCTATAAAGTTTGCTGGGGCTGTAGTGAGGTGTTACCTCGGCAACGCATGTTTCACAGAATCAAAACAGAATATCTGTGAACTCATTCAGGGTTCGACTACCTATCGAGAGCCCTGTCGGTGTTCCACAAGCTTTCAAGAAGCCTGTGCTTATGAAGGAATGCACCTTCGGCCCCAGATTCTGTTCGCAGTATTTCATGCGTTCTCAAGGGGAGTCGAGGATCCTCGACCAAACAGCTATGTTTCGGGTTCTTGGGGAGTTAGATGTTGATGGTTAAAATATTAGCTGATGAATCTGACATGGTGTCTGATGTGCTAGATGTTGAGCCTGAATATGCTTTGTAGAGTTCTTTGTTATTTTTAAAAAAGTGATCAAATTCAATAAAGATCCAGTCGCCTACTTTAGCAGAACTATAGTAGGCGAAGTTATCTGTAACCCAAGTATACTTGGTTTGAACAGCGACATAGCGACCTTTACGATTGAACTTCATGAATAGAATGTTGCAATCGTCTTCGTCGGCTACAGCCATAAGCTGTTCAAGCCAGGCATCAATTACTTTGCAGTTTCCTGAAATCATTAGATGAAACGGGAAGTCTGCATATGATTTGCATTCTGCATTGAACTTAGTAAAAGACTGTCCAGGTACGATGTCACCCTTGAAGCTACGAATCTGTCCTTCATGAAGGAACTCTTTTCGTGATTGGTTCTTACCACCAACATATGCGCCTGAGCCTGGAGCCCTGATGAAACTTTCATTGTAAGTTTCTGACAGGAACTTAGCGACTTCGCGCTCAAATGATGAACCTTTTGCTTTCTGTGGTGATGACATATACTAATTTATCGTCCTCAAACGTACCTGTATTTTTCCTTCTTACCCGATATCAGTTGCAGTTGAATAGCTAGTGAAACCGTTTTCCTTAACAACATTGAGGATGCTAGGAACGCGCCCTGCAAGTTCTTCACGGTGAGACACAAGCCATATAGACTTGTTGCGACGGCGAGACATCTCCTTGAGAACTCCCATAGAGTTTTCTACGCCAATCGAATCAAGTCCCGAATCGATCAATTCATCAATGAATAGAGTGTTGATCGGGTAGTATAGATTTTCCCAAACATCTCTAAACGCAAATGAAAGACCTAGAATCAATCGGTTCCGCTCACCGCGCGAGAGATTGTCAAAGTCAAGTTCACGCCCGAGTTCGGTAATTTCAACCGACAAATCATTCTTGAAGACTACAGTATGGGGAAGACCCATCTTGTCCAAGTAATGAGTAAGTCTTGCATTCAAATACGATAAGTTTTGATCAATGATCTTCTTGCGAACAAAGGAATCCTTGCTCGTCAACAAGTCTAGCAAAAACTTCAAGTGATCGCCGTACTTAGACAGTTCGTTGATTTTGTTGAAATCTACAACTTGTAGAGCTTTAGATTCCATTTCAACTACCTGTTCGCTATACGGATCAACTTCTGCAACCTTGTTTTCAATTTGCTTAAGCAAATTGGCTACAGTAGATCGATGTTCAATCGCTTGTGTCTCTGTATCATATATAGTCACGGGAATTGGACCTAAGTCCTCAGTGATGCATTCCTCATCAATTTGCTCAGCATAAGGATCAGTTTCTTCTAGCTTAGCGTTGATTTGGTTTTGAATGTTTTCGAGTTCAGAGCTATGCTTGATTGCTTCTGCTTGAGTCTTGTAGTGCGTTACAGGGGCCTTACCCAAATCCACAATAGAATTTTTATTTTTTTCTAGCTCGTTTTGGGTTTGGGCAAGTTCAGTCTGAGCAGCCGCTAAAAGGTCACGCTTGCTGTTGATAACAATCGCGTGATTGTCATCATGGAAGTCTTGACCGCAAGTAGAACACTTGTTATCTTCGAGGGTAGCAATCTCATCGGTCAGCTTTGCAATTGCATTCTGATCCTTAGTGATGATAGCTTCTAGCTGCTTAACACGAATCTTTGCATTGTCAACCTCAATCTTGGCTTTGTTGTAAGCAACTAGATCAACGTGGGCTTGCAATTCCGCATCGATGTCGATATGGCTCATTACGTCATACGTACTCTGCAATGTAGCAACATCAGAATCCTTCTTCTGTTGCCATGCAGTCTGGCGAGCAATGAGGGCTTCGCAATTTTCTTTTTGCTTCTTCTTTGTCTGATATACAGCCAAAGCTTTGTGTGCCAAAAGTTCAGCATCAATATCAATCTTGCTTAACTCGTCATAGTCAGCAACAAGTGAACTCAAGTCTTCATCGCGCTTTTTGCTCCAAAGCGTTTGTCTACGCTTCAAGCTTTCGATTTGCTCTTGGACGCGCTTGTTAGCTTCTTCGATTGCCTTTACTTTGAACTCTTCCTGCTGGATGCCGTCCTTATTCAGCTTGATCTTATCTTTGATCGCTTCTGCCTTTTCAGAAAGCAATGTGATGCCGAGCAACTGTTCAATGATCTTACGCTGATCGCCGCCGGGTAGCGCAAGGAACGGAGTCGAGTAAGTGTTCAATGCTACAATGTGCTTGAACATGTCAGAGGTCATTCCAATAGCACGTTCAATTGCTACCTGAGTCTCCTTGTTCTCGCCCTGAGCATCGTCCTTAGCTTCCTGCAAGTCGCTGTTCACATAGAACTTCAACACGTTTGGACGACGACCGCGTTCGATCTTGTATTCAATGCCATTAGCACTAAATTCAAGAGTGACCATCATTGCCTTACCGTTAGTGCGATTGATCAAGTTATCCTTACGAATACTGTTGATCGGAGTGCCGAACAAAACATAGCTCAACCCTTGAATAAGAGTTGTCTTTCCTGTACCATTTCTTGCACCATCACCGCCTAAGTCTAAGTTCTGTCCTAGAATAAGGGTAAGTTCTTTGTTGTCTAAGTTGACTGCCTGTGTTACTGCTCCGATTGAAAGAAAATTTCGGAGAGTGATATTCTTGATAACGATCATAGGTTGCGGTAAATCTCTAATAGAAGTTTTGCGTCATAGAAATCGCTTTCTATGGCTGTGATTTGATCAATGATAATGTGATCGACGGATTCAAACTTGAGTTCGCCGGGCGCTAAGTCTTGTGTGTGTTCGCTGTTCTTTACTGGGATCAGCGCCATTTCACGAAGATTATACTTGGGAATCAATGTTTCTCGAATGAAGTTTGCTTCTTCATACGAAATATCAATGTCGAGGTGCACTCGTACATTTGCTTTGGGCAGAAGCAACCCGTCAGGGTTGTCCAGAACTTCACTGAGTTTGTAAACTCTAAAGACTGGCTGTCCAGGCCATGAATGAAACTCTGGCTCCTGATCCCATTCAAGAATCATCATGCCACGAGCATCATCACCTGCGTCTGCATAGTTGTGGGGGAAAGCGTTTCCGATATACCAAACGTTTCTGCGAGCCTGACGCTTATGGAAGTGTCCAGAAAACACTCGCTCAAACTGCTGAATATGATCTAGGTTGATTTCACCGTGATCTGGCATTTCAACCATTGCGTTCATGAAGAAGTTTGGCAACTCAAAGTGAGAAAACAAATACTTGCCACTTAGCTTAGGTAGCTTCTTATAGTCATCTCCTACTAGCCAGGGAGCAATAACAACATTGTCCTTACTGAACCAGTCATTGACAATAGTTACGTTAGGAAGATGCGATGCCCATTCGACTGAGTGAATATCTCTACGATCACGATAGTAAAGGTCGTGATTACCTGGAATGAAAAACACCTGCTCAAAAGCAGCATTCAATTTTTCTAGGGCACGAAGACCAAACTGAAGGGTCTGAATGTTAATGCTTGCTCTATGGTGATTCCAATCACCTAGAAAGAAACAAGTTTCACACCCTTCAGCTTTTGCCTTTTCAATGAACCAATCAACGAAGTCTGCACAGTCCTGGTTATGTAGTAGACTGTTACTCTTGAGACCAAAATGTATGTCCCCGAACACAGCGGCCTTTTTAAACAAATTCATATTAGTATTCTTTCAATATATAACCGTTATGATACACTTTTGCTTTTGATTTTTCAAGTAAAGTGGAAAACCACTGTCCCGTTTGTCGTTGCATTTCGCTTCTACTTTTAAAGGTTAGAATGGTTCCATCTTCTTTCTCTAGTACTACTGCCTTTGATACTTTTGCAGCACCTTTAAGCCCATTTAATCTACTATTTTCGGTTGCTTTTTCTTTGTTAACTCGGTGCCAGTTTTGAATAGCTTGACCCTTCGCAGCTTTAACCTTTGGATTGTGATCGTAAAATTTCTTTAGCGTAGCAGCTTTTTTCTTCTGAACGTCGGGAGTATGTAAGTGAGCAACCGCCTTTTTCTTCTCATCTTTAGTCATGTTTGACCATTTTTTCTTATTATATTCAGCCCAGTGTTCGCCCAACGACTGTCGTATCATTTGAATTTCTTCTTCAGTCATTGAAGCTAAATCATGTTTACCGATACCATCGCCGCCGGGAGAGGAATTGAGTCCGTTTCTATAAGAATCATGCTGTTTTATTAACTCTATTTCTGCAACTGCTAATGATGACAAGGAAGAAAAGTCAGTCTTTAATACTTCGTAAATGCAATTTTCAAGTCCGGCCTCCCTCATAGCAACATGAATTTTTCTAGCGGAATTGCCTTCCGCATCTTTGCAGTGAAGTTTCCATCTTGATTCTTTGTAAACGGGTTTAGTATCAAGCCCAATATAGCATTTGTTCGTTGTAGTAACTGTGATTTTGTATATAAACATATTTTAATCCTATATGATTGCTTCTATTTATACATTTAGGATTAAAATATTCGCCATAGTGTAACTATATTACAAAATGCTGCAAAAAGCAATCATAATGGTGACCTCAATCGATTGAGGTCACCTTTGTATCTTTCATCTGTCTTGAGAATGATGGGTTTAGACCATTCATCTCTAGAATGTCATCACGAATATTTTGATTGCGCTTCTCAGTATTCAACACACGACAGAAGCTATTAGTAATGGCTGCTGTATAGTATGCGAATGGATTAGCACTCTTAGCTTCATTGAAACGAAGACCAACATAAGTTAACTGTAGAACAGCACTAGCCTTCATTTCATCATTGTAAGTATACCCGCGCCAGTTGAACTTCATGGCATACTTCTCGCAAAGCATCATATACATGCGAGCTAACTTGTTAGTGATGTTGCCATGATCCCTGGAGAAGCTTCCATTCTCAATTCCACCGATCCAGTGCGACTTGCCGACACATTTGAAAGTATTGGTATGGTCAAGCTTGAAATGCTGGAAAGGCGGAAAGTTGACCTTAACATGAACCATGTCATCAACGTCTGCCTTAGTGGTCTTATCTTCTAGATCAGAAAAGTCTTCATTCTCATCCTCGTCAAATACGATGATGTCTTTAGCTGTCTTCTTCTTATTAGTTTTTCTTGGCTGCTTCTGTGAAACTGGAATGTGTTCCCATGTCATTACTCTGAAAATCAAATCTTCAGTTGCGATGTCATCAACTAGAACCTTCTCACCGGTTTCTTGTGTTAATCTGGCTGCTCGTGCAGTCTTTGCAGCTAATATTTGAGCATCTTTGATTGCGTATTCTAGGCTAGTTTCAATTGAACTTTCTGGCATGTCGATGATTAGATCATATGCGTTGTATTCTGGTTCAATGAAGTAGCAATACGTCGATTTACTCTTGTGGATTTCTTTTAGAATGTCTCTGTTGTTGAGATAGTTTATTGATTTTTTAGGTTTAGCTACCACGGATTGTCCTCTACGTTAACAACAATTGTACTACTACCGTTGCAAATTTGCAACGGTTATGGGTAAAAAATCGGGCATTTTTGTGCGATAAATACAATTAGAGCAACTTATTTATCAGAGGAAAAATATGGCTTTTACTCAAGTTATTCCGGGATTTAGTATACAACCGACCGCAAATGGTCATTTCCAAATATACCATGACGGAGTATATACCTACGGGGTAACACTCAGTGAGTTGGAATCCACTCCTACGATACCAAATGCACTATATCCAAATCAAGTTTCTTGGTCTGATGGTGTAAACATACTGAATATGACTGCGGATGAGTGGAGTTCCTTTTTAGCAGCGGTACCTCAAACACTAAATCAACTATCTGCTGAGGCAGCTACAGCACAAACTACTGCACCTGATACCACTGCCGCTAACACTCCTGCTGATGCTACAGACAATACTGAGACATCTATTGCGCCAGAATACGGTGATAATCCACCTGACATCAGTGTTGAAGAAGATCCTGAACTGGCATTAGAAAATCAACCAGAAGATGAATACTCAGACCTAAGTTCTCCGGAAGACATAACGGCTGAAGATGACCCAGAACTGGCATTAGAAAATGAAC
>Ga0209777_10002924_pt1 | contig 21754 bp, 15 predicted proteins | sample FrelakmetHBP12HB_FD_187147 | JGI IMG/M metagenome (GOLD analysis project Ga0209777, IMG submission 187147) | Freshwater lake sediment microbial communities from the University of Notre Dame, USA, for methane emissions studies -HBP12 HB (SPAdes)... | ecosystem: Environmental > Aquatic >...
AGCGGGACCCGTCCGGCCAGCGTGAGCGGGCCGTCGTCAGCCAGCAGGTTCGCTTTGTGCTCCGCGCGGAAGCGTTCAACCCCGGTCTTGAAATCGGAGCCTGTGCCGAAGATCACACAGGCGAAGGCAGCGAGCAGGAACGAGGCGCGACACGAGGGATTCATGGAACGCGCTCAGGATAGCACGTGAACCGCAGGCGTCCGGTGGATCCGCCAGGCCCCCGGGAACTCAGCCTCAGTTCGGCCGGCTCACTGCCGCGCGCCAGACGGTGATTTCCCCGGTGCGGCTGTAATTCCGAGACGAATCCAGCGCTGTTCAGGCTTGAGCGAGAGATAGCCATGGGCGCGCGCATGATCAGGGCGAGGCAACTGGATCGGCCGGGACTGCGGCCCGGTTTCCCAAACCCCGCCCCGTGCACTATGATTCATATGCCCGGAATGAAGCGCCTCTTTGAGTTCGGACCGTATCGCCTCGACGCCGATGACCGCCTGCTCTATCGGGACTCGACGCTTCTCCCACTGCCTCCGAAGGCAATCGACACTCTCCTGGTGCTGGTCTCGAACCACGACCGCGTGGTCGAAAAAGAGGAACTGCTGAAGGCGGTCTGGCCGGATACCTTCGTCGAGGAGGGCGGACTCGCGCGAAACATCTCGGTACTCCGCAAGGTTCTCGGGGACGACAGCAGCGAGGCCAGGTACATCGAAACTATCCCCAAGCGCGGCTACCGCTTCGCTTCGCCGGTGACCGAAGTGGCTCCGAACATTGCGACAGGCAGCAGAGCGAGTGTCGAGCCAGCCGTCGCCGGGCGCCGCAAACTCCGGGTCCGGCTTTTGGCCGCCGGGGCCGCCGTCCTGTGCGCGCTCCTCCTGGTGGTCGCGTTCCGGGGCAGACTCGGTTTCCTCCCTCACGGCCATTCCCGCAAGGTCGGCTCGATCGCGGTTCTCCCGGCCAGAAATCTTGCGAACGATCCGTCGCAGGACTACTTCGGAGCCGGCATCACTGAAGAGATCAAGACGAAGCTCACGAAAATCCGGGACTTGCGGGTGATCGCAGTTCCGGTCGGCCGCCCGGCGCGTGAGTTTCTGGAAGCGCAGCACGTAGATGCCGTACTCGAAGTCACAGTACTCAGGGACGGGGACCGGGTGCGGACGACCGCCCAGTTGGGGGATGCCCGGAGCGGCGAGCTTTTCTGGGCCGAGCACTACGACCGGCCGGTGGCTGATACCCTCGCGCTGCAAACGGAAATCGCCGCGGCCATCGCGCGGGAAATCCGGAGCCAGTTGAGCCCGGAAGAGGCGACGCTGCTCTCGAGGTCGCACCCGGTCGGAAGTGAAGCATTCAACCTGTACTTGCAGGGACGCTACGCCTGGAACCGGAGGACGGAAGAAGGTCTCAAGCGGGCGATCGGGTATTTCGAGCAGTGCGCCCGAGCGGATTCGCGGTTTCCGCTTGCGTATGCGGGCCTCGCGGACGCATACGCGTTGCTCGGCTCCAATGGTTACGACGCGATTCCGCCGGCCAGGGCGATGCCGCTCGCCCGCGAAGCGGCCAACAAGGCATTGGCGCTCGACCCGACACTGGCCGAGGCGCGGACGACTCTCGGCTATATTGCGCTGGCGTATGACTGGGATCTGAACGTGGCCGGCATTCACTTCCGGGCGGCTCTCGACCTGAACCCGAACTACGCCACCGCGCACCACTGGTACGCGCATTACTGGATCGCGGCCGGAAGGCCCGATCGTGCGCTCGACGAGATGAAACGCGCGCTCGACCTGGAGCCGTCCTCGCTGGCGATCATGGTCGGCGTTGGCTGGGCTTATTACTTCGCGCGGAACTACGATGCCGCGATCGAGCAGTACCGGCGAGCCCTGGAGCTCGAGCCCAATTTCTCGCTGGCCCACCAGACGCTCGCTATGGCCTGCGAGCAGAAAGGGATGCACGCGGAGGCGCTCGCCGAGTTCGAGAAGGCGGTGGGCTCTTCCGGCGGGAACCCAAGTAGCGTGGCGGCGCTGGCCGCCGCTTACGCCGTTTCAGGCGACCGAGCCAGAGCCGGGGAACAACTCGGCCGCCTCCACGGCATGGCTAAGGAACGGTATGTTCCCGCCGTTCTCTTCGCCAACGTGGCCGCCGCCATGAACGATGCCCCCGGCCTCGAGCAATGGCTCGCCAAAGCTGTTGCCGAGCGCTCTGAGTACCTGATTTACGTCAAAGTGGATCCGAGCCTGGATTCATACAGGCGCAATCCGGCTTTCTCTCGCTTCATGGCCGGTTTCGAGCTCGCCAGAACTCACTGAGAACAAGCTAGGAGAACTCCCGAAGGAGTTCGTAAGGGTTTCCGAAGGATTCCCAGCCGGTCGTCGGGCTACATTTGCGCCTGGAGATACGGACACATGGCATTCGAAGGCTTTCGAGCCCCGGGAGGAAGTGAGGCCGGTATGAGCAGCGAGGCAGGAACGCAGGTATGCGGTACAGCCAATTCTATGCCGGGGGTTGTGGTCCACGATGGTGGATGGAGCCTGGTCGAGGAAGCCGCGGCCGGGGGTAGCCGCTCCCGCGCGGCGCTCGAGCAATTGTGCACGGGTTTCTGGCGGCCCATGTACAGCCTGGTTCGGCGCCGCGGTTTCGACGCGGAGGATGCGCGGGACCTGACTCAGGAGTTCTTCACGCGGATGATCGAGAAAGACTACCTGCGCGATGCCAACAGAGCGCTGGGACCTTTGCACTCCTTCCTGGCAGGCTGCCTCAAACACTTCCTGGCGAACGAATGGGACCGGAGGATCGCGCAAAAACGCGGTGGAAACACTGTCTTCGTCAGCCTCGATCAGCCCGTTGCAGACGGCAGGACGCATCAACCGTCACACCGGCACACTCCTGAAACCACCTATGAAACGAAGTGGGTCACGGCATTGCTCGGAAGGGCGCTTGCCCGCCTGCGGCAGGAATATGAAGCTCGCGACAAGGCTGCGACCTTTGAGGGCATCAAGCCCTTCCTGACGGGCGACCAGGTGCGGGGCGGCTACGAAGGGCTTGCCGCAGCACTCCGCGTGACCGAAAACGCCGCCAAAGTAGCCGTCCACCGGGCACGGAGACGTTATGGGCAACTCCTCCGGCAAGAGGTACTCGATATTGTGAAGGATACCGGACGAGTTGAAGGCGAATTGCGCTTCATGCTGTCCGTGTTGGAACGCCGGTAGCACGGTTGGGCCTCGTAACCGTCTGTTGCGTTCGCTTCATGACAAACAGAGATGCCGCGCCGGTCACCTTGCCCCCAATGCGGCCGAGCCATACCTCGAACGGCGCCGGAAGGACTCTGCCCGGCTTGCCTGCTCAGGCTGGTCTTGGACGAACCTCCGCAGGTTACGCGGACCGGAGCGAAGCATGCGAAGCCAGGCGCCCGAACGTGAACAGCGCAGTTCGCCGCAATTACCAAGGCGCGGCCGGCGCCGGATTCGTTAGACTGACGGTTTAACCGAAATCTCAGGAGGACGCCGGAAAGGCCGGGCCCTGCCGGTCGTTGCCGTTCTGCATGGATGACGCTCTCAGCCGCCGCAGCCTGATCCGATCGCTCGCCCTGGCAGCCGCGCCGCGGGTGACCGGGCACGGGGGCCGTGTCGAAGCCGCTTCCGCGGAGGTCAAGATGCACCAGGCGCGGCCGGCGCTGTTCGTGAACGGCCGGGCGGTGTATCCGATGTTCTACCACCTGACGGATTCGCCGGGCGGGCGGTGGAGCTGGGAAGAGCTGCCGCGCCAGAGCCTGGAGAATTTCGCCCGAGCGGGCTTTGAGTTGTACTATGTCGATCTCTGGCTGGCGCAGATGTGGCGCGCGGAGGGACCTCTCGACATCACCCTCGCCCGGCGCCAGGTCCGCGGCATTCTCGACCTGAAGCCATCGGCGACGGTGTTCCTGCGGGTTCACGTGAATGCACCCGAGTGGTGGAACAAGAAGCATCGGGATGAGCTGACTCAATATGCCAACGGCCCCCTGGTGGAGAACCAATACTTCGGCCTGCACCGCTTGCTGGCCGGCGACTTGGAACGCCAGCCGAGAGCCAGCCTTGCTTCCGCCCGCTGGCTGAGCGATGCATCGGCGCGTTTGGCGGAATTCTGCGAGAAACTGGCGCGGACCCCGGAGGGAAACGCCGTCGCGGGCATGCACCTGGCATGCGGCGTGTTTCACGAGTGGCACTACTGGGGGTTCATCGACAACGATCCGGACACCGGCCTGGCGATGACCCGCCATTTCCGCTCCTGGTTGGGAACGCTCTACGACGATGATGAGGACCTGCGCGGGGGCTGGAAGGATGCGCTGGTCACAATTCCAACGGCCGAGGTGCCCGGGACTGAGCGGAACGAGGCGCACGACGGAATCTTCCGCGATCCCGCCCGTGGCGCGCGTGTCCGCGACTACTTCGAGTGCCAGCACGAGGCCGTTGCCGACGCCATCCTGCAATTCTGCGCCGTTGCCAAGAAGAACTGGCCCAGGCCGCTCGTCACCGGGGCATTCTACGGGTACTTTTTCAACCTGTTCGGACGTGCGGCGACCGGCGGACACCTCAAGCCGCAAAAGCTTCTCGGCTCCGCCGCCGTCGACTACCTCTCGGCGCCGCAGGCCTACGGATCGTACTGCCGCGAGATGGGCGGAAGCGGCCAGTCGCGCGGGCTGCTGGAATCCGTCCGCCTCGCGGGCAAGCTCTGGCTTGACGAGATGGATCAGAAACCGTCGTTGCGGTACGCCGTTTCCGACGGTGTCCGCGCGCAGGACGAGAAGCCCGAAGCGCTCGCCGACTCAATCGCCATCCTGCGCCGCAACCTGGCGCAGTCCTACACGCGGGGCATGGGCCTCTGGTTTTACGACTTTGGCGAGCACTTCACCACCGGTTGGTGGAATCACCCTGCGCTGCTCGACGAGATCCGCAAGCTGAAGGGGCTGTTCGAAGAGTATTCGAAGCGGGAGTTCGAGCGCCCGGCGGACGTGCTGCTGGTCAACGATACCGACGTCTTCTACCATCTGGCGCTCAGCGACACCCAGGATCCCCTCACGGATCCCATCGCAGTCAATCTGTTCTCAGCGGCGCTGTTCCACAGCGGCGTTGTCGCGGACCAGATCTATCTCGCTGACCTCGAGAAGGTCGAGTTGGCCCGCTACCGGGCGGTAATCTTCGCCAACACGTGGCTGCTCACGGCCGCACAGCGCTCTTTCATCAGCGAGAAGGTTGCCAGGGCGAACCGGCATCTCATCTGGTGCTACGCGCCCGGCTACACGGACGGAGAGCGCCTCGATGTGGAGCTGATCCGGGAAGCCACGGGCATCCGCATGGAGAAGCTGGACGGGACCTCCGCGCATGAACTGGCCGTGACTGCGACGGGATGGCCGGAGGTCCGTGTTCGAATTCGCGAGCCCTTCGGCCCCCTGTTTGTCCCGGATGACAAAGCGGCCGAGGTCCTCGGGACCGTCGATGGCCGCCCCGGGTTCGTGCGTAAGCGTTCGGCGGAGAGCACGGGCTGGTTTTCCTCCCTGCCCCTCGTGAACGAAAGGGTCCTTACGCACCTGCTGGGTGAGTGCGGAGCGCACATCTGGGATGATGCGGGAGATACGGTTCACTGCGGCGGAGGCATCCTCGCCGTGCACACGCTCACGGGCGGGAAGCGCAAGCTCGCCTTGAGAAACGGAAAGAGCGTCACGCTCACGCTTGCGCCGCGCTCCACGACGCTGCTCGATGGCGAGAGCGGCAGCGTTCTGCTCTGACCCCGGCGACCCCGGCGGAACCGCCTCTACGGTGCGGCTGCAATCTGGTATAGTGGCGCCACCTCTATGAACCGCCGACAATTCCTGCGCACGGCCGGGGTTGCCGCTGGCGCATTTGCCGCCCCCCACGATCGCCTGGCTGCCGCGCTGCGGAAGAAGGTCCGCATCACGGACGTGAAGTGCATGATCGTGCGCGGCACCTGGGACTGGAACCTCATCAAGATCGAGACCGACTCGGGCCTCTACGGCATCGGCGAAGCCTACTGGGGCTGGGGCGTCAAGGACCTCGTCGTAAACAAGATGAAGCCCATCGTCCTCGGCGAGGACCCGCTCAATGTGGACCAGCTTTACACCAAGATGCTGCTGCAGAGCGCCGGCGCCGGCGCAATCGCGGGCGTGACGGTGACGGCGGCGAGCGGAGTCGAGATTGCGCTCTGGGACCTTTGTGGCCGGATTCTCGAGACACCCGTCGTGAACCTGCTGGGCGGACGCTTCCGCGACCGTATCCGGTTCTATCGCACCATGCAGGCGGTGGACAGGGTGGACGATCCGGCAGCGTGGCGGGCGCAAGTGGATGAGGCGCGTGCCGACAAGTGGGGCTGGACCGCGTTCAAGTTTCAAGGCGATGCCGTGCCGATCAAGGCCGATCCCGGTTTCACCGAGCCCGGTCACGATCCCTATGCGCGCAACCTCACGAATCGCGACTACCGGCGCATTGTGAAGGGTATGGAGATCGTGCGCGAGACGCTGGGTCCGGATGCGGACTTCGCTGTGGAGTGCCACTGGCGCTACGACACGCAGGATGTGATCCGCCTGGGACGGGACCTCGAACCGGTCAAGCCCATGTGGCTCGAGGATCCCGTGCCGCCGGACAACGTCGAGGCGATGGCGCGCGTCACGCACTCCATCGGCATCCCGGTCTGCACCGGGGAGAACCTGTACGGCAGGCAGGGCTTCCGGAAGCTGATCGAGATGCAGGCGTGCTCCGGAATCCACATCGACGTTCCCAAGTCCGGCGGGCTACTCGAGTCGAAGAAGATCTCCGACCTTGCGGAGATGTACTACATCTGGACCGCGCACCATAATCCGAACAGCCCGTTAGGAACCATTGCTTCCTGCCACGCCGCGGCGGCCATGCGCGAGTTTCGGATTCACGAGCTGGCGAGATATGTGGATTGGTGGCCGGACCTCGTGGTCCGCGAGGGCCCGTTCTGGAAGGGCGGCTACTTCACGATCGAGGACAAACCCGGCTACGGAGTCGAGCTGAATCCGGACGTGGTCAAGGCTCATCTCGCGCCAGGCGAATCCTGGTGGGGATGAGCCGGACGGTTTGCGTGATCAGCGGCCGCGCCTACTGCTCGTGGCCGTCCTCGAGGTAAGTGTAGCCGCGCAGGCCCTCTTCGTAGAACCGGAGCAGCCGGCCTGATTCCTCGTACCCGATCCTGCCTTCCCGAAGCGCCGTTTCCACGTCGCGCCGGAACTGGCTCAGCAGCGATTCCGCACGGAACTGAACATAGTCGAGCACCTCGCGCACGGTGTCACCCTTGATGACGTTGTCGAGGATCACCTCGCCGGTGCTGCTCAGGCTCACGTGCACGGCGTTTGTATCGCCGAAGAGATTGTGGAGGTCGCCCAGGATCTCCTGGTAAGCGCCGATCAGAAATGCTCCCAGGTAGTACTCCTGCCCGTTGAACGGATGGAGCGGGAGCGTCCGCTTGACGTCGCGCCGGTCGATGAACTGGTCGATCTTCCCGTCGGAGTCGCACGAAATGTCGCCCAGGATGGCGTTTCGGGTGGGCCGCTCCTCCAGCCGGTGAATCGGCATGATCGGGAACAACTGCTTGATGGCCCAGCTATCCGGCATGCTCTGGAAAATCGAGAAGTTGCAGAAGTAGGTATCCGAAAGCATCGCATCGAGGCCCTCGAGTTCCTCGGGGAAGTACTCGAGTTCCTTGGCGAGCCGGGTGATGCGCCTGCAAATGGCCCAGTAAAGGTTCTCCGCCAGAGATCGCTGCTCGAGCGGCAGGTACCCCAGGCTGAACAGGTTCAGCGCCTGGTCGAGTGCCTGCTGCGCATCATGGAAGCTCTCGAGGAGGTTCTTCGTGCTGAGCGAGCGGTTGGTCTCCCGAAGGTCGATGAGAGGCTGTTCCATGTCATCGGACACGTCCGGCGGGTCCTGCTCGCCGAATCCGCTGACACCAAGAACATTGAAGACCAGCAGGCTGTGATAGGCGACCACGGCGCGGCCGCTCTCGGAAATGATCGTGGGATGCGCAACCCCGGTCTCGTCGCAAACGCTCTGGACGTGGTAGACGATATCGTTGGCGTATTCCTGCAGCGTGTAGTTCACGCTCGATTCGAAATCCGTCTGTGATCCGTCGTAATCGATTCCGAGCCCGCCGCCCACGTCGAGGTATTTCAGCCCCGCGCCCGTCCGCGCCAGTTCGGTGTAGATCCGCGCGGCCTCGATGACCGCCGCCTTGATGTAGCGGATGTTCGTGATCTGGCTGCCGAGGTGGAAATGGAGGAGTTCCAGGCAGTCCGCCATACCGATGAGCTTCAAGTGCTCCAGCGCGCGGACGGACTCGCTCACCGTAAGCCCAAACTTCGACCGGAACCCGCCCGAGGATTTCCAGCGGCCGGAGCCTCGGCTTGCGAGCTTGAGGCGAAGTCCGATGCGTGGCCGCACACCGACACGCTGCGCGTGACGGGCCACCAGATCCAGCTCCGTGTACTTCTCGACGACGGTCGTGATCTGGCGGCCAATCTTGGTGGCCAGCATGACCATCTCGATGTACTCGTCGTCCTTGAAGCCGTTGCAGATGATCGGCGTGTCGTTGTCCGCGATGGCCAGCACGGCCAGCAGCTCCGGCTTCGAACCCGCCTCGAGACCGTATTTGTAGGGCCTGCCGAACTGAAAGACCTCTTCGACCACCTGCCGCTGCTGATTGACCTTGATGGGGTATACGCAGCAGTAGCCGCCCTTGTACCCGTGTTCGTTGATGGCGCCTTCGAACGCGTTGTGGACCTCGCTCAAGCGGTGGCGCAGGATCTCGGCGAACCGGATGAGGATCGGGAGAGAGATGCCGCGAAGAAGAAGCGTATCGACGAGCTGCTTCAGGTCGATTGTGCGTGCCGGATCCTTGTCGGGGTGAACGCAGAGGTTCCCGTTCTGGCCGACCGAGAAATAGCCCTTGCCCCAGCTCGCCACATCGTACAGCTCGCTGGTATCCGCGGTGGTCCAGCGCTTTGCTGGCTCCCGAACGGCAAGGCTGTCGGACACTTTTACACTCAAGGCGACTCCTCCCGATTCTCCAAGTGTCTACCGAAAACCCTTGGCGGGCAAGTAGAAATCAAAGCCGGTTCCAATGAAGAGACGCTCTTCGCCGCGGTGGGGTTGACAGCCGGCTCGCGAAAGTGCAACCCCTGCGGGAAATGGGGCGCACCGGTGCACGGCGGCCCGTCCGCCCATCCATACGAGACTCAGCCTGGCCGGACCTTCACGCCATCGCCAGAATCTTGTCGAGCGTGTCGGACACCTTGCGCAGGTAAGCCGGGTCGTTCGCGTTGTAGTCCATCTCGGGAGAGATGAAGCCCTCGTATCCAACCTTCGTGAGGGCTGCCATCACCTGCTTCCAATCGACGTCGCCCTCCAGCAGATCCACGAAATGGCCGGCTTCGGCGCGCGTGGAAAGCTTGTAGTCCTTGAAGTGCACCCGCCGGATCCGCTGGCCGAGCGTGAGAATCCAGTCCTGCGGATACCCGTACTGCATGACGTTCCCCGTGTCAAAGTGGGTCTGAAGCCACGGACTCTTGAACTGATCCACGAATGACCGCATCTCGAGCGGGCTGACGAGGAACTTGTTCCAGACGTTCTCGGGCGTGATGACGACCTTGCTTCGCTCCGCTGCCGGGACCAGCTTCTTCAGCTCAGCCGTCACCCGGTCCCAGGTGTCCTGATACCCGACCTCGAATTTCGGCCCCGAGCCCAGGTGCGCCGGCACGAGCAGCATCGCCCCGCACCCCAGGGTTTTCGCGTGCTCCAGGCAGCGCGCGATCACCTGGGCGCCTTTCGCGCGCACGGCGGCATCGGGGCTGTTGAGCGGGTTGTCCCAGAGCGGACCGGAGACCCACAGGCTGACGATGGTGACGCCGGCCCGGCGCGCCGCGTCGCTGACCCGCGCCACCTGGCCCGGCGTTGCGGTGACGTCAACCTCGCCGCGGGCGGGGATCTCCACCCCGTCGAAACCGGCATTCTTCGCTACCAGGAAGCATTCGGCCAACGGCATTTTTTGCGGAAAAATGGTGTTACAAATGCCCTTCTTGAAGCGCACAGGCGGAGTCGTCGTGTCGCCTTTCAAGCCGGCCGCGGCCGCGAAAGCGCTAGCCAGTTCCCGACGGGTGATTTCCATGGCAGCCGATTTTAGCACGCGCCGCCGCCGCCCGCCGCCTTACTCGGGCCTGCGTATGTACGTTTCATGACGGCCGGCACCGACCTCCGAGGAGAAGACGTCGAATCCCGCATTGCGCATCGCCGCGAGCAGCGGCTCCGGACGGAACGGGGTGATGAGCCGGACCATGTCCCCGGGCGCCAGACCCGCGGTCAATTCGCGCACCTTGCCGATGGGGTGCACGCCTGCCTCGAGCATCGCGCCTCCATCGATTTCGTGCCGCACCCGCTCCGGTGCGAGCCATCGCGGCGCACCGCCAGCCGCGTTGGACCCGGTCATCGCGACGGCTCCCACGCCCGCTGCGGTGCGCAGCTTCGCGACCAGTTCATCGACGTTCACCCCGCCCAGCCGGGCCACCTGTTCGATGGTGGATGTCCGGGCCACCGCGTCGCACAGAACGGGATGGCGGAGCGCAGCCAGGCCCGGAACCGACGCGAGCAGCACATCGCCAACCGAAGGGCTGGCTTGAAGCAGCGCGCTGAGAGTCATCTCGGGCACGATCGGCGAGCTCACAGGACGGCCTCCGTGCCCGCAGCGGCGTTGTACTCGAGGAGGCGGCGCTCCCCCTGGAGCGCCCGGACGTGCGTCAGATCCTGCGTCACTTCGAGCGTGCCCAGGTATTCCTGCTGAACGCCACGGACCGCGAAGTAGCGGATGTGCACAAAACGGCCCTGGAAGTTGATCCAGAACTCCGCCACATTCTGCCGCCCCTCACGGAAATCCGACAGGATCCGGTCGACCACCTCCACCGACCGCGGCGGATGGCAGTGCTGCACCTTCCTCCCGATGATGGCCTTGCTGCGCGCGAACACGCGGTCGGGCCCTTCGGAGAAGAAGGCCACCTCATCGTCGGCATCGACGTAAGTAATGTCAACCGGCAGCGTGGAGAAGATCGCGGTCAACTGGCTCAGCGTCAGGTTACCCGTCGGCAGCTCTACAGCCGCCGCGGCGGGAACCTGCACGGCCTCTCGAACCACCGCGGGCGGCGGTGCGTAACCTGTGCGCGGCTCCACGAGGCACCAGCCGTAGCGGGGCGACGACGCCCAGATCCCGGCCCAGTCCTGTTCGGTGAAGGTGTCGAGGCACATCGGCAACAGGATGCTGTCCTCCTTGTAGATCATCTCCTCGACGGCCGCGACAACCTTTTCGCCCAAGGTGGCAGCTACCATCTTCCATTCGGCGAGGCCGGCGTCCCGCACCGCGAGGACGGAGTCGAGCGCCTTCAAGAACTGGCGCACCTCGTCGTCTTTGGCCCACATCACCTTGGAAGGTCCCGTGATGCCATGCCGCTCCAACGCTGAAAAAAAGACGTGTTCCTTCCGCTGATAGTGCTTCTCCACATCCATCAGCTCGTTGGAGGATTGACGCCAGGCGAGCAACAGTTCCTCGATATCGCCGCCCTCGGGCAGAGACTGTACGGCGGCCAGCGCCTGCTTCATTCTTTCGAGTGCTCCCCGAAGCGCCTCGTTTTCGCGCCGCAAGGTATCCGCCGGATGCCCGGGCGGAACAACCCGAGGGGGCAGTTGCACCAGCACCTCGCGGGTAACCTGTGAGTGGAGGTCGCACATGCACTGGATCTCCTCCACCGGCATTCCCTCAGCGATGAGATCCTGCTCCATGGCTACGATCTCGGAGTAGTCGGTCTGGCGAACGATCTCAGCCAGTTCACTCTTCACCGCTTCCGGCGGTTCTCCGCCGTGCAGCTTCCTGATGATGGTCTTCAGCGAGCGGATGCGCTGCGCCCGATTATCGATAACTTCGCTCATCTTAGTCCCCCATGGGCGGCGGCTCTTGCGGCAGTCTCAGGCACGGACGCACGCCGAGGGCGAATCGAGAATACGAAGAACACCAGCGCGAGTTCGCCGATGGCGAAGATCGTATCTCCCGGCACGCGAAGCCACCGCAACGTCTGCATCAGCGGCGTTCCCAGGAACTCCGTGCTGCGCGCGTACCAGTAGCCATGCTCCACAGAGGCCCACGTCTGCAGCAGTCCCACCGGAAGCAGGCTTCCCACGCACATCACGAACAGGCCGATGTTCATCGCCCAGAAGCTCAGCTTCAGAGGGCGCTCCTTCCACTCGATATCCGGCACCAGCGCCCGCAGGCACACCAGCATCAGGCCGATGCCGAGCATGCCGTAAACGCCGAACAGGGCCGCGTGACCGTGCAAAGGAGTGGTGTTCAGCCCCTGCATGAAATAGAGGGCGATGGGCGGATTGATCATGAATCCGAACAGCCCGGCGCCAACCATGTTCCAGAACGCCACCGCGACGAAGAAATAGATGGGCCATGTGTACCGCTGCGCCCAGGTTGTCAGCTTGCCGCGCCGCAGATCATCGAGCGCGGAGAAGGCCACCAGCGTGAGCGGCACCACTTCCAGCGCGCTGAACACCGAGCCCCACGCCAGCGCGACCGTGGGCGTCCCCGAGAAGTAGAGGTGGTGACACGTGCCGATGATGCCGCCGGAGAGATAGATGGTGGCGGACAGCAGGGCGGACTTCACGGCCAGGCGCGGCTGGATCAACTGCAGCCGCGCAAAGAAGAAGGCGATGACGGTGGTGGCGAACACTTCGAAGAAGCCCTCGACCCAGAGGTGGACCACCCACCAGCGCCAATACTCCACGATCGAGAGGTGCGAGTGCTGGCCCCACGTCAGGCCTGCTCCATAGAAGAGCCCGATCGCCCCCGCCGAGATAAGGAAAAGCCACAGCAAGGGCCGTCCTTCTCCGGTCTTGCCTAGGACCGGGCGCACGCTGCGGATCACGAGCGCGAGCCAGATCAGCAGCCCCACGAATAGCAACGCCTGCCACCCGCGCCCTAGATCTACGTACTCGTAGCCCTGGTGTCCCCACAAGAACGATGTGGCATCGGAGAGCTTGTTCTTGATGCTCAGCCATTCGCCCGTCAGCGAGCCGGCGACAATGGCCAATAGAGCCAGGAAGAGAACATTCACCCCGAGGCGCTGCCCTTTCGGCTCGTGCCCGCTCACCAGCGGCCCGATGAAGAGGCCCGCCGCCAACCATGCCGTGGCGATCCAGAATATTCCGGTCTGCACGTGCCAGGTTCGCGTGACGCTGTAGGGCAGCAGATTCGAGAGGCGAATTCCGTAGAGACCATCGCCTTCAACACCGTAGTGTGCCGTTACCACTCCCATCAGCATCTGAAAGAGAATCAGGGCGGCGACCACCCAGAAGTACTTCAGCGTGGCGCGCTGTGATGCGGTGGCCTGCCAGCGGCCCAGCGGATCGGCGGGGGGCAGAGGACCGTGCGAGTCCTCCTTCTTTTGCGCCGAGTACCACCAGACCAGCGCACAGATGCCGGCCAGCAGCATGATGATGCTCACGCCGGTCCACATGACCATCTCACCGCTCGGCCTGTTGCCCACCAGCGGCTCGTGCGGCCAGTTGTGCGTGTAGGTGACGTTATCGCCCGGTCTCTCTGCCGAGGCTGCCCAGGCCGTCCAGAAGAAAAACGAGGCCAACTGGCGCAGGCGTTCAGGGCTGCTCACCGTTCCGGGCGGGATCGCGTATGACTTGTTGCCGTTGAGGAAAACTTCGGAGTAGTGCGCCACACACGCCTCAAACGCATCGGCGCGTACCGGACTGATGCGGATCGTGTTCGTCGCCGGATCATACGTGTTGGTGCGGTAGAGCTGCTCCAGACGCCCGCGAAGCCTGGCGCGGTCTTCGGCGCCGAGAAGCGTGTATTTTTTTTCGTACTCCCGGCCCGCCCAACTGTCCAGCACGGATGTCACTTCGCGGTGCAGCCAGTCGGCGGTCCAGTCCGGCGCAACATAACTGCCATGGCCCCAGATGGAGCCCACTTGCATTCCGCCCATCGATTGCCAGACGTTCTGGCCGCGGCCGATTTCACCGGGGCCGATTAGCGTGCGACCGTCGGTCGCGACCACTTTGTCCGGAATTGGCGGCTTCTCCTGGTAGATCCGCGTCCCAATCCATCCGAGAATCGAGAAGGAAATAACGATAACGACTGCAAATGCGATCCAGAGTCTTTTCATGGGTGTTCCCTCTCTCAACCTATCTGGACTCAGCAAGCTGCGCCGTGACTGAGGTCACGCGCCCGGACAATTTCAAGCAAGCGCGCTTGGCCGTGATTCTGTCACATTTCGGCGTTATGGTGAGGGAGCGGTGGCGAGATCTGCAAGTACATGGGCGCTCACGCGGTCGTGAGGAAGCCGCAAGCCGGCAAGGCATTCGCAGAGGCGGAGTGGCTCGCTGCGTTGAATACCGTGCTCGGCACCGAGAACGACCTCGACCGCGCCGGCACCAAGGATCTTTTGCCGTAGGCGCATCGCCCTCAGCGAACCGCACGTCGAACTTCAGTTCCGTGCGCCGGCGCCGCTCGTCAACGTCCGTTTGCGTGATAGTTCGGGAACGGCGGCCGCTTGTGCACCGGCAGCGGGTTCTTCGCTAACTCCGCGAGTGCGATTTCGACGGCGCTCTCCAATTGAGGGTCGTGACCCTCGCGCCAGGCGTGCGGGTCGAACTCCACCTCGACATCCGGCGCCACGCCGTGGTTCTCCACCTCCCAGTCGCCCTCCGTGTTGTAGAAGGCCAGGTTGGGCGCGGTCACCCCGCCGCCGTCAATGAGCGGCGGGAAGCCGAATATGCCGACCAGGCCGCCCCAGGTGCGCTTGCCGACCAGCTTGCCCACGTGAGCCTTGCGGAACAACCACGGCATCATGTCGCCGCCCGAACCGGCGTATTCATTCACGATCATCACCTTGGGGCCGAAGATGGAGCCCGTAGGCGTCGTGAACGGCTCGCCATCCCGCGTCATGAAGTAGTTCATGAGCGGCCGATGCATGTAATCGACAATGTAATCCGCGGCCGAACCGCCGCCATTGAACCGCTCGTCGATGACGGCGCCGGACTTCCCGACCTGCGCGAAGTAGTAGCGGTTGAAATTCGTGTAGCCGCCCACGGACGTGTCGGGAAGGTAGACGTAGGCGAGCTGGCCGCCGCTCAGCTTGTCCACCTTGCGGCGGTTCTCCTCGATCCACGCCAGATTGCGCAGCCGGAACTCGTCGTCAACCGGCACGACGGTCACTTCGCGCGCTCCCGTGCCGGAGGCATCCGGCCCTACTCGCAGCACGACGGATTTGCCGGCGGTCGTCTCGAAAAAGCTGTCCACGTCATCGGTGGCGCGCAGTTCCCGCCCATTCACGGCCAGCAGGTACTCGCCCGCAACCACATTCACGCCGGGCTGGGTGAGCGGCGCTCTGAGCTGCGGATTCCAGTTCTCGCCGTTGTAGACCCGGGCGAAGCGGTAGCGGCCGTTCTCAATCTTGTAGTCGGCGCCGAGGAGGCCGCCTTTGACGCGCTTCACCTCGGGATGGGCTCCGCCGCCGACATAGAGATGGCCGACGCTGAGCTCGCCGAGCATCTCCGAAAAGAGATAGTTCAGCTCGGCCCGGCTGCCCAGCCGCTCTAAGTAAGGCTCGTACTTCGCTTCGTATGTTCTGAGATCGACTCCGTGCAGGCCGGGATCGTAGAAGAAATCGCGCTCGATGCGCCAGACCTCGTTGTACATCTGCTTCCACTCGGCGCGCGGCTCCACGCGGATCTCGGCATCCAGCTTGAGCGCACCCTCCCCAGCCTTGGGCGGAGCGCCCGCAGCCGCGATGAACCACTGGTCGCTCTTCCGGTACAGCACCTTTTCTCCATCGAACGAAACGTCGAAAGTGCGCACGCCTTCGAGGAACTTCTCAGCCTTGCGCTTCTTCAGCTCGAATCTCTGAACAGTGAGGGCTTCCGGGCCGTTCGCCGCGGTGACCACCTGCTGCTCGGCTTCGAGCAGATAGAGAATGCCGGTCTTCCCCATGAACAGACCCGCGTAGTTGTGCTGCGGAACGGGCAGTGCCAGAATCCGCTGGCCGATGTTCTCGAAATCGATCTTGACCGGCGCCGGCGGGGTCTTCTCTTTCGGTTTGTCGGATTCCTTCTGATCCAGCTTCGCCTCGTCGGCTTTCTTCTCGGCCGCCTTCTTCTCGCTTTCCGCCTTCTCTTCGTCACTTTCGGGCGCGAGCGGCGAGGCCAAATCCTTTCGCAGGACGCACACGTACACGCTGCGCGTAACGGGACGGTTCATGCTCGACATGTCCAGCCAGCCGAGCGTGGGGGCGGCGTCCGTGCTGGCGGTGAAATACAGGTGCTCGCCGTTTTTGTCGAACGCGGCGTAGCGCGTGTCGCTCATCCCGTCGGTCACCTGCTCGGACTTCCCGCTCTCGAGCGAGTAGATGAAGACCGCGCGCAGGTGGCTCTTCAGGTTCTTCGTGTATGCGATCCAGCGGCTGTCGGGCGCCCAGGCCGGATCGAGCGCTCCGTCCGGCGCCTTGTAGGTGTCGGCATCGATGCGCACGGGCTCACCCTTGTCCAGGTCGATGTACCACGCGGCGGCCGCCTTGTCCGTGAACACCAGTTTCTTGCTGTCCGGCGCCCACCGCAGCGATTCATAGAATGAGGGCGGCAGCTTCACCTTGCTCACATCGCCCATGCCGTTCTGCGCGCGGATGTGCAGCGCGTACTCGCCGGATTCGTCGGAGAAGTAGGCGATGCGCTTGCCGTCCGGCGACCACGCCGGCCTGCGCTCGGCCACGCCCGGGGTGTTCGTCAGGTTGCGAATGTCGCCCTTCTCCGCGGGCACGGTCACAATCTCGCCGCGCGCCTCGAATAAAGCCCGTGCGCCCGTCGGGGAAATCCCGGCGTCGCGGACGAGCGGCCCCACTTTCTCGTAAGTCGGGCGCACCTGGGGCAGGTCCGCCGCGATCCGCACTTCGAGCGCACGCGCTTTCCCCGTCTTCAAGTCGTACAGGTGCAGCGCGCCGAATTGCTCGTACGCGATCACGCCGGGCCCGGCGGTTGCGGCCTTGATGTCCAGGCCGGTGTTCTGGATGGCCTGCGCTACCTTTTTCGTCTTCAGATCGTAGTGGTAGAGCGTGACGGGGCCGCCGCGGTCCGAAAGAAAGTAAACCCGCTCGCCGGCCCACATAGGGGCGAAGTCGTTGGAGTTTTCGCGCGGCACTCTCTCGATCTTCGAATCCGCCAGGTCCGCGATCCAAATGGGAGTGGTGCGCCCGCCGCGATATCGCTTCCACGCTTCGAAGGCACGGCCGAGCGGGACGTACGCGATTCGCTTGCCATCCGGGGAGTAGGACCCTTCGGAGCCCATCGGCAGCGGTAGCTCTTCGGGTAGGCCGCCTCCTTCCACAGCCACCGTATACAGCCGGTTGAATCGCGAGTAGCTCTTGCGCGAAGAGCGGAATAGAATCCGTCTGCCGTCTGGTGTCCAGCCGAGTACCGTGTCCGCGGCGGGGTGATACGTGAGCCGCTTCGGCACGCCGCCCGCGGCGGGAACCACATAAACGTCCTGGTTGCCGTCGTATTCACCCGTAAAGGCAATGAGCGAGCCGTCGGGCGAGAACACCGGATCGGTTTCGACGCCGATGCCCGTGGTAAGTCGGCGGGCGTCCCCACCGTCGCGGCTCACCACCCAAAGGTCGCCTGCGTAAGAAAAGGCCACCTCCGTGCGGCTGGCCGTCGGCTTCTGCAAGAGCAGCGGCTGGGCAAACGAGCACACCGCGACGAAGGCCGCAAGCGCGGCGAGGCTGGGTTTCAACATGCGAATGAGTATACAGCGGTCGCGCCAGGCCGCCCCGGGCTGCGGCGATGGGGCCCATTCGCTGTGTGGGTCCGCTGCTCCGGCGGGCGTGCGGCGGGCAATTAAACTGCATCGCGATTCGGACGTGGGTGTCGCATTTCAGTCCGGCCATGTGCCATGATAAGCGTCCATGATTCCCAACAACGGCGCCGAGCAAGCGGCCTGTACGCCTGTAGCGCTCGACCCGACCGGATTCAATCCCGACGCGGTGATCCCGTGCGGATGCGCCGTGGAACACATCCGGGCGTCGATGCAGGAGTTTTTGGATTTCCTCTGCTTCCTAAATCACCAGATGAACGCGCGATCCCTGCCGCGTTTCGAATCCATGCTGATGCCCGCGAATTTCAGCAGCATTGTTGGAGAGTTCATGAGTGCCACGATTCCGAAGCACTGCAGAGGGCTGGTCAAGAATCGCTACCACAACGGCCATCCGGACCTCATCCCTGCCGGATGTTTCGAGAACGACATGTGCCAGCACGGTGGTCAGGGGGTTGAGATCAAGGCTCACGCTACCCCAAGGCGTGGCAGGGACACAATCCTGAAGACACCTGGTTGATGGTCTTCGTTTTCGATGGCAACCGCCAATCCGACGTGGGGAAGGGCGTCGGACCGAAGCCGTTCCGGTTCCGGATGGTCCTTGGGGCGCAACTCAAGAAGGCCGATTGGAAGTTCTCCGGGCGATCAGAAGAGAGTCGCCGGACGATTACCGCGAGTGTGACGGGCGGTGGCTACGACAAGATGCTGGCCAACTGGATATATATGGAAGAGGCGTTGCGCGTTGGTGACGTTCCGTACAGCGGAGAGGATGAACTCAGTAAGGAATGAGCCTCAGTCCATGCTGAACGCCAACTGACCGGGTCTTTCAATCGCGGTCTCAAGGCCGGCGAGTTTCGGCACCGCCCTCCGGCTCATCTCGAAGTAGCCCACGTGACGCTCCGTCCCAATGCTCAGGACGCCGATGGCTTCCGCAGCCGCGACGGTCGAGCCGGAACCGCTGAACGGGTCCATGATGATACCCAGCCCCAAAGGCAATGCCGCATGAACGATCTGTCGGAGGAGCGATTGCGGCTTGAGGCTTGGATGATCGGCCATGTCCCGCTCGTCACGCGGTGTCCGCTCGCTATAGATTACGTCTTCAAACGGCCCGCCGTCAGGCTTGCGTCGCAACGCTCCCGTCTGGTACTCGCGCAGGCAATCGCTAACCCTCATGCCGGGCAGCAACGGCTTCCGCAGAATTCCCCACGGTTCATAACACCCGCGGGGTAGAGAGGAGCAATCCGGAAACTCGTCTTCAGCGTTCTTCGGGCGATCGCCACCACGCAGGGTGCGGACGATGCGGACTAACTGCGTTCTGAACTCAAGACCGCTCTCGATCAGAACGCCAAAGACCAGCTGAGAGAGAAAGGCGTTGCTGGCGAGAAACACATGGCCGCCCGGGCGAAGGGCGTGGAACGCCACCTTGCCCCATTCGAGAAAGAACCGTCTCAGGGTCGCCCGCTCTTTTGGATTCAGCGCCGTGAAACGAGGAAGCGGGGCTCTTTCGTGGCCGTCGAACGATGGAGGTATGCGCCAGATTCCGCCGTTGCCGTTGGAGCGCTTCTCCAACTGATCGAAGTCGTATTCCTTTACTCCGTATGGAGGGTCAGTGACGATGGCGTGAACCGAATTCTCAGGAATGCGGCCCATCCACTCGAAGCAATCGGCGTGCAGAATAACGGAGCGCCCGACCCTGAAGTGCTTGTAATCGAGGATCAGGTGCTCAATTCTTTGCTCATCCGTGTGTTGCGCGTTCTGCAACATTCCGTAGTCTTTATCGGCAGTTGCCGCCCACAGGATTACGACAATTATAGGCTAGTCTGCCGTACGCAGCACTGACAAACGATTGGCGAACCAAGGAATGCCAATCGCTTTGGGTTCCCGGTCCGCCGCATTTCTGATCAAGAGCCTACAATATCCGCCGCGCGCTGGCCTTCCCTTCGGTTCCCACTCACCCCCGAACAGTTTCTGCGGGGCGGCCCCTAACCCGGGAGCCGACGCCCCACCGGGTTTGTGCGAATTCCAGTCACACTCCGTTGAATCCGGCAGAGCTGATTAATGCCGGAAGTGCCGCACGCCGGTGAAGACCATCGCCAGCCCCAGGCGGTTTGCCGCGGCGATCACCAGGTCATCCCGCACCGACCCGCCCGGCTGGATCACCGCGGTAATCCCGTGTTTCGCAGCCTCTTCCACGCCGTCCGGGAACGGGAAGAACGCATCGGAACCGAGCACCGTTCCCTCGATCGGCAGCACGGCTTTCATCGCGCCCACCTTCACCGAATCCACACGGCTCATCTGGCCCGCGCCCACAGAAATCGTCTGGCCCTCCCGCGCATACACGATGGCGTTCGATTTGACGTGCTTCGTCACCTTCCACGCGAACATCAGCGCCCGCCACTCGTCCTCCGATGGCTCGCGCTCGGTCTTCACCCGCACCTGGGCGCGATCCAGCCGGTGAAGGTCCGCGGTTTGCGCGAGGTAGCCGCCGCTGATCGATTTCACCACCAGCGGGTCGGCCACCGGGTTGGTCACCTTAAGGAGGCGCAGGTTCTTCTTCGCCGTAAGTGCCGTGAGAGCACCGCTCGAGTAGTCCGGCGCGGCGATGGCCTCGATGAACGTCTTCGCGATCTCGGCCGCCGTTTCGTCATCCACGGGACGGTTGAACGCCAGAACGCCGCCGAAGGCCGACACCGGGTCGGCTTCGAAAGCCTTCCGGTACGCGCCGGCGAGAGTCGGCTGCTCGGCGCAGCCGCAGGGGTTGGTGTGTTTGATGATGACGGCCGCCGGGTTCTCGAACTCCTGGACCAGCACCCATGCGGCATCCAGGTCTACGAGGTTGTTGTAGGACAGCTCTTTGCCGTGCAGTTGCCCGGCCCCGGCGATTCCGCTCGTGCGGTCTGAGTACAACGCCGCCTGCTGGTGCGGGTTCTCGCCGTAGCGTAGATCGAGCGATCGCGGCGCGCGGATGTCGAGCGCGGCGGGGAGCGCCGCCGCGGGCCGGTCCACGAGATGGCCGCCTTCCAGGTCGATGCGCGCCAGCCTCCCCGAGATCGCGCGGTCGTAAGCCGCCGTCCTCTCGAATGCCTGGCGCGCCAGCCGCCAATGAGTGGCCAGGGTCAGAGATCCGCCATGTGCATCCATTTCGGCCAGAATCGCCGGATAGTCCGCGGCGGACGTCACCACGGCCACGTCCTGGTAATTCTTGGCCGCCGCGCGGATGAGTGTCGGCCCGCCGATGTCTATGTTCTCGATCAGCTCGCCAACCTCGACGCCTTCCCTCGCCGCCACCTTCTCGAAGGCGTACAGGTTCACCACCACCATATCGATGAGTTGAATGCCGAGTTCGGCCACCGCGCGCATGTGCTCGGCGTTGTTGCGGATCGCGAGGACCCCTCCGGCTACCTTCGGGTGAATGGTCTTCACCCGGCCATCGAGCATCTCGGGAAAACCCGTCACGTCGGAGATATCGCGAACCGGCAGGCCCGCATCCCGCAGCAGCTTCGCGGTGCCCCCGGTGGAGATGATCTCAACACCTGAGGAGTGAAGCCCCCTCGCGAAATCGGCCAGGCCGGTCTTGTCCGTAACACTGATGAGAGCGCGCGAGATCTTGGACATGAATCTAACATTCTAGCCCGCTTCTCTCACACGGTTTCGTCGCGAGACGCATACGATGCTCCCACGTTTTCGAGCCGCAACCGTAGTTGTTTCCGAGCCGGTAGAGTAGGAGAGAGGGCGACGCAAAGCGCGACCCACTCTCCCCTCGTCGAACCGGAGGTGCAGATTTCCCGCGTCCGGCTCTCCTGAAAACTCTCGCCTCAGGCATGCACAAGCTCCGAGAGAC
>Ga0209777_10002925_pt1 | contig 21749 bp, 31 predicted proteins | sample FrelakmetHBP12HB_FD_187147 | JGI IMG/M metagenome (GOLD analysis project Ga0209777, IMG submission 187147) | Freshwater lake sediment microbial communities from the University of Notre Dame, USA, for methane emissions studies -HBP12 HB (SPAdes)... | ecosystem: Environmental > Aquatic >...
GCTGTAAAAGACCTGCTTGCCCCTGGCCCCCCAGATGCGGCCGAAAGCATAAACGAAGTGCGTGAACCCCGGGGGAGGCTGTACCATGAAGGACGGTAGGGGCTTCATCCACGGACTCTGAGCGGAGACCACCCCGCCAGAGACGGTGGCCAGGAACAACTTCTCACCGTTGGGCTGCGTGATCCAGCACAGGGCCCCGGCAGGTAGATTGCGCAACAGGATCCCCTGGGCTCCACCTTCCCACTTGATTCGCACCAGGGGGCCGTTGCCACCGAGACGGCCCCCTATTACGTTAGTGTAGGTGAGCGAATATGTGCCTGGCGGCAGGTCTCCCTCTACCAGGGTGATGTTCGGGGCGGGCGGAAGAGGCACACCCCAGGACGACACCGCTCCTGTCGCGAGGTCATAGGTAGCCCTCCAATAAGGATTTGACGCATAGATCACGTTATTGATTTCGACGTAATTGACGATGGCCTGGGGGCCGGCGACCTCACAAAGTTCTGTGGCTACCTGTCCTTCAACATGCCAAAGCGAAGCGACCGACGTGGTTGCCGGTTTGGCCTCCATAGCCCATGTGACCGTATTAATGAATAATTGTCTAAAGTTACGATCACTTAACTCGTCTAGTCCCAGGCAGTTGGCAAATTGAGCGACCTTCCCGGCGCCGTAAGTCCGGCCCATCAAGCCAGGGGCGCCGCCTACCGCAGAGCTACTGTAAAAAATATCTACCCCATTGGCCGGGGTCAGTTGCGATTCGGTTCCCGCAAAATCCGTCATGGGGAAAGTGAATTCTGTGGGCAGGCCTTGGTTGATCTGAGCGTTGGCCGTTACTTGGGTGAAAGTGGTAGAGAGGCTTTCGTCAAAATCACCCCCCGGGTCTGAACCACAAAAAACGTCCTTGAGGATGCCGAAGAAAGAGTCCTCAAGGCCAAAGCCATTTTGCGTGTACAAGACCCATTCACCGGTTATTAACCCGCCGCCAGCCGCTATAAAATTTTTGAGAGCCGTCTGGCCAGCTTCGGGCATTGGGTCCACGATCCCTGCCAACAGCACGACAAGGCTATACTGGCTCAAATCAACTGAGCCATCAAAATCAGTGAGATAAACCCCGACCGTGACCTCTCCCAGGGACGAAAGAATCTCGACCATCTTGGCGTCTTGAGCAGCGAAGACCTCTTGAGTGACTCCCCCACCTTGGCTGATCCACAAAGCAAGGATATCGGGGTTCCATCCTGGCATGAAATAGATTTTCGGTTTCCTGTCCGCCACACAAAGCATGGTGCTCAAACCGTTATCTTCGCCTGTAAGAGAGTGGCAGTTGGCCATGTCCTTCGTCAGCGTATAACCACGACGGGACCGGATTACTCCGCCGTCGGTTACATCCGCGTTAAGGATAATTTGAGGGGTGATCTGCCGTTCCCGGTCCAACAACTTGGCAGCCGCTTCTGGCAAGTTGTTCATGCCCTTGAACCCAAAAGCGGCAACAGGTTCCCCTATCTTGGATTTTTTAGCGGTTGTAGCCACTATAGAATCTCCCAGGACCTATAGGGTCCCGGCCACCGTGCCGCCGGGGACCGCCCCTGAGCTTGGCAAGATAATTGACCAAGCCGATATCTCCCCGGGGTTCGCCATACAACCCCCGACGATAAAGCTCCTCCCAATAGGTGAGGCTCTTCATGGGGCCATCCTCAATGGCATCCGTGAATAACCGGAAGTTTTTGAGGATGGTTTTGACCACGATCACCCGGTAATGGTACTCGGGGGGTATGCAGTCGGGAATGTCGGCCGGTTTCACCAAGATGGCAGGCTTCCGGTAGAACCAAAGCTCCAGGACATCTTGGGTCAGGGGAAGGGGGTAAATGCCCAGATACCAGTCTTCCCCCTGCATGGCCGTGGCTACCACATGCACATGGTCGGCCATAGTATCGTGCGCCATGTTCTGGCGAGTCAGGCCTTCAATGTCTCGGTGAATATGAATGTGACCCCAAGGAGTCAGGCTACTGTTGGCTACCCGGAAAAGTTTCTTGTGGAAGCTGTCCGGCATGGGCCAGAGCCACTTGGAGTCATCCACCGTCAAAGGAACCGGATCCAGGAGCTTGAGCGCCGGCAACTCAAAGTCGCCGGCCAACTCAAGGATGGTGTCGTTGAGTTTTTGGGTAAAGCTCAAGGCCAGACGAAAATCCTGCACCACCTCTGTCAGCGCCGCCAACATCTCATCGAGGTCCATCGTCTTCTGGCCTCCCTATCGAGGGCGGGGGTTGAGAAAGATCGGCCCCGCACTTGGGACAATATTTATCGCCACCACGATAAATCTGCGGATCGGGCTTGAAAACTATCCCACACTGCGGATTCGGGCAGTGGACGATATATTCGGTCATAACCTACGCCGTCGCCTGGGCCGCCTGCGCCAGAGGGGCGGTTGATGTCTTGGGGGCGCTGGTCTTGGCTTGCCCCTTGGTCTTCCCCTTGCCTGTACCCTTCTTGGTCCACATGGGATGAGGCTTTTTCTCATCCTTAGCCTGGACTGGTTGTGCTACCTCGTGCTCCTGAGTCGGCGGGGGTGTTGCTGGCGCAAAGACCGGTTGGGCGGCTTCGGTCTCTGTCAAAGCCTTGCGCCGTTCGGCCAATCCTACGATGGCGGCCGTCATGACGGGGCCCGGCTTCAGGCATTGATAGATTTCATCCTCCGTGGCCAGGTAGGTTCCGTCCGCATACTTGGGAAACCCATTGGCATCGAAGCTGATTTCCGGGATCGCCGCCGCTTCGTTTTCATGGCGATGCTCGAACCATTCCAAGGAATCGGCCAAAACCATTTCCATTCCCCGGATGATATTGCCCTGATAATCACAGAAAACGGAGCGGAGTTCGTCCGGGGAATTGATGGGCAGACCGCTCATGTGACAGTAGGCCCCGTTGACCAGGAGGGCGACATGCCCGCCTTGCTGAATCGGCTCACCTTCCGGGCCGTTCTTTTGGGCCACCTGCCAACTGCGGTCTACCTCGATCACGCCGTAATTCTTGGTTCCGATAAATTGGGCCATTAAAAAACCTATCTTCCTTTCTTCCTTTGAGTTTGGGTTATTTGCCCACCACGAACAGCATCATGCTGAGGGCAGGGACGGCCACATGGCCGAGTTCCACCATAGGGGCACCGGCTCCGGCGCATTGGTAAATCCGGATGGTGTTGTAGGTTGCGTCATAAACACACATATACCCAGAGGCCATGACCGGCGGCACATAGCCGACAGCCTGTTTCATGCCGAACAGACCGTCAGGCATGGGAACGCCATGGGTCGGGTACGTCTTGGCCCCGTTCCCGAAGGCTACCACCGGGAAACTCAAGGTAACGGGCAGGGGCGGGGAGAACCGCGCCAGAGGGCTCAGGGTTACGGTGACATCAGTTTTTGCCAGATCCATGTTCATATCCTCCAAATCGGCCCCCGGCCAAGTCAAGCACCGGGAGCCGCCGGGTTAGATGTCTCGATTAAGGGTTCTCTCCGGTTTCAGCCGCGGCGACATTCCAGGTCACCGCGGTCTTCTCCGGGGTCCGGTCGATCATGTGCGGCTGGTTGCCCGCATCTTCCGCCCGGGGGTGATAACAGAAGAACGGCTGAAATGCACCGAGGACATAGGCATCGCCAACGCCCTGAGTGGTGATCTCGATCACCACCTGGTCACCGGCCTGCAGGTCACAGGTGCCGTAGGGGACCAGGCCGGTGTAAGGCGCCACCGCCGCCACCGGCTTGTTGTCCAGGTCCACGAAGGGGCAGTCGCCAACGGCATCGCCATCCTTCAGGGTGATGGCGCCCAGGAGCACCTTGTTGGCCGCGACGCCCCCCGGGTACTTATAGATACCCAGCACCCCCTCGGTCGTCTTGGTGTGGTACTGGAACAACTCGGTGACTCTGTAGCCGAAACGAGTCACGGTGATGGGTTGCTCGAAGCTCTTGGTAAGAATGGCCCCGGTAGCCGCTTCCATTTCGATAGCCGTAGCCATCCCATGATCGTCGCCGGCGCTATTCACCAGATAATGGTCGTCTTGAGAGTAGGGCATATTAAGTTCCTCCTGCTGTTCTTGCTGTTCTTGGCGCCGGCTTACAGAGAGCCGATGCGAATGATCTTGGCCCAACCGTCATCGGGCACGTCGTAGACCGATCCGAACCCGAGAATCCCGTACCACGCCGCCGCCTTCATGCGGCCAAAATCACCGCTATAGTTGGCATCGTAGCGCAGGTGTGGGGTTTCGGCTTCCAGGCGGGCGACCGCCTCGTCCCCAAAGACCACGCCTTCACCCAGGTAGGCGGAATTACCGGCCACATTGGAGAAGGCCAGGGCACGATTGCACTCGACCCACCGGATGCGCTCGGTCATGCCCATCTCACCCTTGAACACGAAGTCACCCTTGGACAGGTACTTGTGCCACTCCTGCCAGTACCGGTCATTCTTCAGAGACCGCATGTTCTTGTTGCAGGTGATACCGACGAAGTTGTCACCTTCAAACGGCGGGCAATGGATGGTGTCCCGCAGGTAGTCAGCGATCATGCAGCAGTGATCGAAGGTGAGGCCCGCGGTGGCCAGGGCTGCCGCTGTGCCGTTGGTGGCCCAGGAGCCGGTGGTCAGACTGGTGGGGGTGAACACCACCATTACCGCGTCGGAGTCCATAAACGCCTTGGCGGTCGCCGTGTCCAGGGCCTCCTCCATCTGCACTTTCAGCGCAGCCTGCAGTTGGTCCATGGGGTTGAAAACCGACAACTGCTCCGCCAGGTTGGTGACCTCAACGCCTTCCCCGTACTCAATCACCTTGATCTGGCGATTGCCGTAGGCCTGCTTACGGATGGGGATACGGTTGAACTCATTCAGAGCGGAAGAGGGGCTGTTGGGCAGCCGCTCAACCCGCATAATGTTGATATACTGCCCGGCATGGGCCTTGAAGCCGATCCCATAATCCCGGGCGAAAGGCGCCACAATACAGGATCCGGCGGCAGCTTTCCGTAACTTCTTGGAAATCTGGTGGTTCTTTTGAACCCCCACCTCTGCATCAAATGTCCAGTTGGAAGCATCAGGCATGACTTAATCCTCCTATGCCATCGTTCGCCCTTGACGAATTTCAGCGAAATCCGACCCGAGCGAACCGAGGTCTCCGTCTTTCGGAGACGTTTTTGTCGGTTTGACGCCGCCTCTTCCGAGGACGCCGTTTTCATTTTGCGCTTTGCGCGCCACTTCCTCACGTTCCGCGGCAGTTTGGGCCGCCTTGCCGGTACGCTTCCGAACCTCGGCAGCCACCCACTCGACCTGAGCCTCCAGGGTTCCCTTGTCATAAACTTCCTGAGGGATTTGCCTGGCCATCCGGTCCCAGATGATTGAATCGGCCGATTCGGGGTCAGCCAGGGCGAGGCCTGCTTTGGTCCCCAATTCCCTGGCTTTGGCCTCGATACGGGCCCCCTCTGCCGCCTCGTCCTTCTTGCGCTGTTCTTCCCGAGTGGCCTTGTCGGCTTCTCGTTCAGCCGCGAGCGTCGTTTTGACCTGCTCGGCGACCATCTTGCCGACGGCCTCCGGTGAAACACCGCCGATGCCGGCTTCAAGGAGAGCTTCGGTATTGGCTTCGGCCCAGGCCCCAGCTACCTGATCCTGGTAATCCGGATCGGTGCGGTCGAGTTCCCCGATTTTTTCCAGAGCCTTCTTGTTGGCTATCCGGGCCACCGACATCAGCCGGGCCTTTTGCTCATCCCGGGTAGCGAGTTTCGTTTCCGCGGGTTCTTCGGCAGGCTTCTCCGGAGGTTTCGAGGCTTCTTCCAGCTTTTGCCGGAGTTCATCACGCTCGCGCTCGGCGGCCTCCCGGGTTTCTCTCTCCCGCTTGGCCTCCTCCGCTTTCTCTGTGGCGAACCGTTGATGTTCCCGGGCCCCCTCTTCGGCTTCCTCGTGAGTCTTGTACTTCTTCTCAGGAGGAGACGCTGGGGGCTTTACTTCCTCGGCTGGAACTTCATCTTTGTCGCCTTCCGGAACAGGTTCATCTTCCGGCATGGCCGGGTCACCGGTAATCTGAAAACCGGGGCGTCCGCCGAAATCTTCAGCTAACGTCCCCGCCTCAGTGTTTTTCGGGCCGGTTTGAACCCTTTCTTCTTCTGTGCCTGCCATGACCTTCTCCTTTCTGCGGTGGGAATCCTTGCGGGCCACCGTACTGCTTTATTCTGAGCCGGAATCCCTTATGGGGCGGCTTCAGTTTCAACCAAACGTGCTAACTGCGGCCCCAGGCGGCGGATGGCTTCCCTCTCCGCCATGACGGGCTTGACTTCCAAAGTTTCCCGGATGGCCCGGATTGGGGCCTCCAGGGCTTGAAGCTGTCCAACTTTCCTGCTAAGAGACGTGGTATCCGTAGGATCAGTGTTCAATAAGCTCACCAAGAGATCCCGGTACTGCTCCAGGAAAAGCCGAAGGATGACCTTGTTCTCGTGGAGTTCGGCGGAGATGGCCCAGGCATCCTGGACCGCCGCCTCAAACCGGTGCATTGTCTTGGCTCGCTGTTCCTCGGGCTTCGGCGGACCTGTAGGCCTTCCGGTCCTCATGTCAACATCGGTGCCACCGGGTCCCATTGGCATTACTGCACCCCTCCTTGGACTTCTCCGCCATAGCCTGGAGCCTCCGGCGGCTGTACGGCACCGGCCTGGGCCTCGAACAGCCCGGCCTGGGCGGTGTTAGCCGCGGCCTCAGCCCTGGCCTTGTCGGCCTCGCCTCCCTTGTGGTCCGCAATGGCCCCGGCCTGGGCAGCTTCCCCAGCCTGTTGTCGGCCCTGCATCTCAATGGCCTGCTCCTGCTGCTGCTGCTGAGCGTCGTCTATCCTCTTGGCATCATCTTCGGTCACGACGATCCCCTCGTCCTGGAGGTTAAGGCGACGCTCGATGGACTTGAGCAGGCTGAAATTCTTGATGTACGGTGCGAACAGGTTGCCATATTTCCCCTGGTCCAGTAACGGCAGAACCAGGGTGGCGATGGAGTTGACCACCTCCTGATTTCTCAGGAGAGTGGACACCCCGGAGACCTTGAAGGAGCCGCTTGTCAGATCCGGGAGTTTAAGGCCGGTGGGGGCGGACTGGTCAGCGTACTTGTCCGCCACCTCCTGCCCCATCCAGGTGGCCAATTCCTTATAGGTGATGTTGATGCGCACCGTCTCGTAGGCGGCCTGAATGGCATAAAGAGCCCCGTCCTCCAGGTTCTCGCCCATGAGACCCACGATGGTAGTAGACTGCTCCAAATTTTGAGCGGACTCCCGGGCGGTTACTTCAGCCCGAAATCCCGGAAGACCTTGAAGGGCGTAAGAAACCATACCGCCATTCTGGAAAGTCTGGTCGAACCAATTTTGCTGGGCCAGCACATCACCGACGTTGCTTTTCCGATCCACGGTGCGCACGGCCTGGTTACCTTGCGGAGTGCCGTGGGTGAGATACTGCTTCCCGGGATAGTCGTCAATGTCACCTTGGTCCACCAGGGAAGTAATGTCGATCTCAGAAGGCGGGTTCACGATCCAGTTGAGATTGTCAACGTGCAGGGCCAGCATGGAGCACATGGCATACCAAAGACTTTTGATGCCCTGAATGAGCGGCCGGCCATCATACCGAAGCAAGTCGGGCAGAGGGCTGAATCCGGTTCCCGGCCACCGAAGGCTGGGGTACTGACTGGTTTTGGGAAGCCTGGCCACCCGATCTCCCACCACCGTAAAAGTGGCCTTGGGCATAAGCAATTCGCCCCGCTTATCAACGATGGTGCCCCAAAACTCGCGGGTCAGAACCTTGGATCTGAAGGCTGACTGCTCGTAAATCATGCCCCGGCGACGCTTGAGTTCTTCCTGTGTGAGACCTGAATCATCCTTGGGATTGCCCCAATTACTGCCTGGGCCACAGTTGGGGATGTTTCTTAGGATGCCGTCTTTCTCTTGCTGTTTCAGATCATAATAATCAAGCCATTCCTGGTGAATCCAGTACATTCCGGATTGTGGCCGGCGGCTGAGAGAGTCTGGGTCCCGGTGAATCTTCCAAGGCTCGATGAGGTCCCATTCCAAGCCACGGCCAGCGCGCCATTGGGGGATCATTTCCATGCTCTGCCCCACCGCGGTCCCCATGCCGGTAGCGTCTGTGAAGTTGATCGGGAAATTGGATTGAGTCCGGGAGAGCACCAGAGTCATAAGTTTCTGAATAAAATCGGCGGCGTCCTGGTCCTGCTCATTTTCTATGCTGAGGAACTGCGGGTCAAAGGCCTTGCGTACCATGGCCAGGAAGGTCTGCACATAGGCGTAGGGCTTGGGAATAACCACCCTTGACTGCCACGCTTCCTTGAAGGCAAAGCCAGGCGGCTCCTTTTCAAGGTAAACATCGTAGCACTCATATTGCTGGTCACGGATGTCCTTCATGGTCCTGACCGACGTGTCTACGCAGTCTTCCATCCACCGCACGAAATGGTTCTCGTCTTCACCGGCGTATGCCTGGGCCGCCTCTTCGCGCTCCGCGAGTTCCTTCCCGTCCAACTCCGGCTCGGCGCTCTTGATCTCCAGCTTATTGCGGAGCTTCAGTGCCTCGGCCGTTGGATCGGCCATGGGTGGATTAATGGCCATCTACTGCCCCTTCTCCTTCTTGGGCCTATCGCCTCCAAAAGCCTGCTTAATCACATCGCCCGTCGGATGAGGCATGAAACCGCCAAGGGCGCCAGTCCCTTTCTCTGGGTGGGCGCCGGCCTTTTGCTCTTTATGACTTCTGGGGGGACTACCCCGCTTTCCCTGTCTGCCCATGATAGCCCTCCTAAAAAGGCTTTTTGGTAAGGTCGCCCGTCGGGGTCGCCTTGACTTCAATCCCTTTACCGCGGTTGACAGCTTCCTGCCTGGCAGCATCTCCCCGGGCCGTGGCCGCCTTCAGCCCGGTCGGATCAGATTCAGGGGCCGGGGCCACCGCCTTCCCAACCTCTCGGCTTGCTGGCCGTAAGGGTTGAGCAATGTCGAGAGCCTTTTTAATCCCGCCAAGAATGTCCATAGCTAAAAATTCCTTTTGGACAACTTCCCGGTCGGGGTCTTCTTTTCCGGCAGCCCCGCGTGTTTGGTGCTGGCGAAATCTTTGGCACTCTTCTTGCTCATGCCCTTGGCGGCTGCCGCTACTTCCGGGCTGGCGGCCTTCTCGCCCGTCTGGGCGGCATGAACCATCCCCATAAACTTCTGTTGGGCTTTGCTTTTGGCAGGCATAGCTACCTCCTATTTGTCCACATACCAGAGGGAACCTGGCCCGTGGGCCACCTTCCCTCGGCCGAAGAACTCGTTCAAGGCCTTCTCAACCCCAGGGGTGTTGGGGCTAAAATCATGGCCACAAACCATCTTTCTGGTCCGAAGATCCCAGGTGTTGAGGTCATCCAGAACCGACTCATAAGCGTGGTCCCCGTCGATGAACACCACGTCCACCATGGACGGGATGAGGTCAGAAACGGCGGCCTCCGCAAAATTCATTTCAAGAGCGGTCAGGTTGGGGAAATGACCAACGGCTTGGTCGAACTCAGGGCGGGTGTGCTGGGCCTCGCCCTCAAAGGGATACATGGTGCCGCACCAATGACAGTCAACTGCGTAGACCTTACCAGGACAGCCGGCGCACAGGACATAGGTACTCCGGCCCCGGTGGCACCCAAGCTCCACGATAGAATCCATGCGTTTGGCAACTTCATAAAGCCATTCGAGTTCGGCCCGATTCATCCAACCGAGTATTGTTTGCGCCTTTTCAACTGGATTATCCATGGACCCTCTCTATAACGGCGCTGATTTCTCCCCAAAACTGCTGCGGGACTTCCTTGAGCCAGGCCCGTAGAACCTGCTGGTCAGTCAGGTCCTTCTCCCAGGACAGGGCCTCAACGATCTCGCCGGCCACCACCTTGCAGCCGCACAGGGCCGCCTCATAGATCACCCGGTCACAGGGCCATTTCTTCTGGGGGAAGTGGGCAAAATATTCGTACTGCGAATAGAGGGCCGGCATCTGATCGTGGGGCACCTTCCGATCCAGCACCTCGACCTTGAGGTTCGGATTTTCCTTGATGTAGTTCTTCAGGATCTCCGGGGCCCACTTCCCGGGCACGGCTATCAGGGCCGTGTTCGGATTCCTCTTGATGCCCTTGACCGGCACGAACATCTCGGTGTCGAGCGGTTCAGGGATGCAAATGCCATCTCCCAGGGCAGCGTAGTCAGCTTGGTGCGCCGGCGAGACGAAGATGTTGAGGGCCGATTGACCGTAAATCTTCTTGGCGTAATCGGCCTGGGGCCACTTCCCCAGGGCCTTCCCGCCCAGGCCATCATGATCGTGCTCGTATTTAACGTAGGGCACGGTGCGGATAACCTTCATGATGATGTTCATGGCCGCATCGCTGAACCGCCAGATGTTGGACAGGATGATCAGGTCGTAGCCGTAGAGGCCGCAAAACTGATCGAGGGGTGTGTCATTATCGAAAACCCGGATGCTGTACCCCATCTCCCGGCCGGCCTTCACCATACCTTTCGTGGTGATCTCGGCCCCACCGACGTAGGTCAACGAGGTGTCATGCAGGTAGGCGATGCGTTTCCCGTTGTAAAAGCTACGGAAGGCCTCGCTGATCCTATCCGGCGTCATCAGCCTCATACACTCTGCACCGAATTGCTTCTTCGGCAGCGGCGTACAGGGGATGCTCCGGTCGTTACACGGAACACAGGGCAGTTCCTTCGCGCTCGGCTGTATCGCTTTCACGGTGGGGTAGAAGTCGGAGAAGTTCTTGGGGTTGTTGTTACCCATGACAGCCAGGCATTTAATCCCCAAGGCCCCGGCGATGTGCATGGTGCCCGTATCCGGGCTGATCATGGCGTCCATCAGGGAACACGCAGCTATCAGTTCATTAACTTCCAGGGTATCGACCAAGTTAACGACGTTGGGCATTTTGAGGTCGGCCAGAGGTTTGCTCCAACTGGTCGTCTTGCCCAGCAAAACGACTGTGCCGCCATAGTCTGCCTGGATCTTCTTGACCAAGGGTTCCACATATTCAGGGGGGATGGTACGCACCGGGGAGTTGCAGGTTGGCGCCACGCCGATCAGGGGCCGCTTGCACCAGCCCAGGGTGACCTGCATTTTGTTCAGGGCAGCCGGGTCAATGGGCAGGGGGAACTTCTCGGCCCCACCTTTCACCCCGAGCAGTTGAGCAAAAATGTCGGGCCGGGATTTTGACAGATAATCCTTTACGGGCAATTTCCCGCCACATTCGGTCTCGACGGCATGGCACAAATCATAGGTGCGGTAAAAATTGGCGTGTTCATATTGGTCTTTGGGTAACTGCGCATCCAGATACTCAGCGCCGGACAGGACGCCATAAAGCTCTGGCCGGGTCACCAGCACCAACGGCCTTCCCGGTTCCTTCTGCTTGAGGGCATGGAGGGAGGCCGACAGCATCACCAGATCCCCCAGGGCGTAGTCGCGAATAACCCCAATCGCCTCCTTTACCTCAAGGGATTCAGGGCGTTCTGCAACCTTAGCTTGATGGCCCCGATCCATGGCCTGCAGCCGATATTCTATGGCGTCCAGGTGATCTGCCGTGGTAGGAAATGGTTGAAGACCCTGCTTGCAGTACCAGCAAGGCTCGACAACATGATGATTGGGGCATCGGGGCATCAGTCATTCCCTCGATATTTCTCGACAAACCCCTTAATATTTTCGGAAAGCAACAATGGTAACGACTCTTGGATTTTTGCCATGGGCCAATCCCACCAAGCTATCCGTTCGAGTTCTTCGATAACGTCCACATGAAACCTGAATCGAATCCGCTTCGCCGGGTTCCCCACGACAACAGAATATGGGGCGACATCCTTGGCGATCACAGCGCCGGCGCCGATGACAGCCCCGTTCCCGATGGTGACCCCCGACAGAATCAAGGCGTTGCGGCCGATCCAAACGTCGTTACCCACGATAATGTCGCCCTTGATCTTCCTGTGGGAAGTCTGATTGTCCGCGAACGGGAAGAAGGCATTGAGCGGATAGGTGGTCACCATGTCCATGCGGTGCTCACCGCCCAACAAAAAAACCACACCGTCGGCGATGGAACAAAACTTCCCGATCTTGAGCTTGACGCCCTCCCCGTAACAGACCACCGCGGGGAGCCCGTAAGTCCAGTCACCTATTTCGTGCTGGGCATAATTGGGGTTCCGGTTGGTGACCGGGACAAAATCACAGATTTTGTGAGGCATTGGCTACCACCACTCGCCAGTCATAATCTGGTTTCGACTTCTTCTTTTTGGGATCCGGCTCCTCAAACAATTCAGCGAAGGGGATCAGGCTCTCCCAAAGTTTTGCCCGCCACAGGCACATCAACTCCCGCTCTGATGGCTGTCCGACGCCCACTTGATTCCCTCGTACCCCTTCCGGTAGGCGTCCGACACATGGCGGACGCAAGCCAGGTCGCCGGTCGGCGCCGGCGGCTCTCCGTTCCACCCATCCCTTGGCCTATATAACTGCCCGGTGACGATGTTCCGGAAGCCCTCATCGCCCACCATCTGGCCGTCTTTGTCCTTGCCCTCGAACGCCTTGACTTCCTTCCAGCCATTGAAGCCGGAGGTGTTGCTGTCCATGGCCATTACACTCGCCCCCCGGTAGCATAGCTCTGTGCCCGGCGCCGGAGCTTGGCGGCCTGGGCACGGTGGTTACTTTTCTTGATATTCGAGAGTTTGGTCGGCATGAGGACGCAGACCGCGGCCGCCCATGCGTCGCAGTAGTGACTAGCCTCGTCTTTGACCGGGGAGGTGCTGGTGCGCTTACCCTGGGCGTTGATGTGGTAGTGCCAGCCACCGGACAGGGCCTTATCCAGGAGCTTGTTGTCGGCTGAGAGCAGGATCCTCGGCTCCCCCCGGTGGTCCGATTTGTTTAGCGCCCACTTAATATGGTTCTGAATCATTGACCATGCCGTGGGCCCCGGATCAAAATATGACCCGAAATACTTCTCGACCACCTTTGCCGCGCTGGTCAGCTTGTTCGACTGGTCCATGTTCCTCATGGTCGGATCGCCACCTGTCTTCCAGGACTTGGCCTTGCCTTTCCAACGAGGGCTCTCCAGGAGGGGGATTACCTGGGTTTCGATGAGAGTTTCGATGTCAGAGCCTTCCAGGCGCAAGGTGTCAATGAAGATCAGGCGATTGTACTGAGTGATCTGACCAAGGACGCAAGACGGGTTCGACCAGGAATCGAAGAAGGCGAAGGAGACCAGCCCAGGGGCGGGAATCAGGGAGGCCTTGGCCAGGTGGCGTTCCCGATTATAAGTCGGGGTAACGGCTGGCCCTTTGTAAACCTTGGCGAATTGCCCCAGAACATACCGAGCATAAGAGGCTTCGTCGTCTTTATAGGCGGCACGGACGGCTTGGCGGGAAACTTCCGAAGCGTGGACGTTTTCCCCGTAGGGGACCCGAAAAATCGCCTTGGTGATCAGGGGATTTTCTGGGTCGATCATGTCTTCTTCGATGAATCGCCGGTAAGTCCAGTGGTCTTCGTCGGCCGGGTTCATGTCCACCTGCAGCCGGGCCTTGGTACCCTTCTGCCGGGCGCACCGGACCAGGGCTGCGTTGAAAACCTCCTCCGAGAGACCGGCGCTTATCCGCTCTGAATCGGACATGGGGGCCGGCTCATTAAGCCAGATCAGGGCATATTCAGGCCCCTGCAGTTTTGAAAGGGAGGCAGGGTCATCTATCCCGAACAAGTCGGCCGTAATGGTGAGTGCCCTCTTATTCTCATCTTGAAGGTAGATCGTGAGTTTTTTGAAGCCATCCCAAAAACGATAGGCGCTTGGGCTTGATTGGAAAAATTCTTCGATAGAACGAACGACGGAAGATTTGAGGTTTTCGAGGGTATCCCTAACAATAGCTATGCGAATGGGCTTGCCACACCGATAAGCGTGTTCCAAAATCGCCCTGATACAGGCCCATGTTTTCCCTTCACCGGTATTGCTATAAATAACATTGACTACCGCTTCCGACTTAATAAAGGCTAATTGAGTCGGGGTAGCCATGGCCTTGAATCGAAGGTCTGCCATGACCAAGGAATACTGCTATAAAAAAAAAATACAAGGGCCTTTTTGGCCCTGTACTTTTGGAAAACCCTTGGTTATTCTGCACAAAATTCATAGGTTGTTTGTGGTGTAATCACATGGGCAAAAAAATGCAAAAAAAAGTGCGACCGGCAGTAAAAAAGTTGGTGGCCATTAAGGGGTCATGCTATCTCTGCCTTCCCAAAAAGTTTGTTGATTTCTACGGGATGAGGGCTGGAGATTCCGTTGCCCTCGTGCCTGGGGTAGAGACCATAAGCCTTTTGCCAATGAGGGGGGATTTAAAATGACGAATGTGGTCTGTAAGTTTTGCGGAGCCAAGCCCAGAAGGGCATGGCGGGATTTTGTTATTTTCGAGTGCGGATCCCGCCTCAATGATTTGAGACCATCCACGATGGCCTGCTGGGCCGGCTTCGTCTGGAATCTTCAAGAGAGAATCGCCGCCCTGGAAGGAATCGTGAAGAAAAAGAAGCCCACGACCGTCAGAGAGATGGCGATTGCCGGCGGGTGGCACCCAGAGATTAAGAATGGTTTGGCAAAAACGGAACCAAGTTAAGTGAAATCGGCACCGGCGCCTCCCCGATCAGGCCCACCGCCAATTCTCCGAATATCTCCACGGCCCGGTCCAGAGGGAGAACCCAGGGGAAAACCCCGATCAGTTTTTCCGCCGGGGCGATGGTGATAAACACCGGTGAATCATCACAAGGGTTTGCGATGGTGATGCGCCAAGCTATCAAGTTCATCATTCACTCCCTTTCTTGGCCTGCCGCCATGCCTTCATGACCTCCCGAGAGTAGGCGCCAGTGTCCGTGGGGTTATATTTCTTGAGGATCTGCCGCTTGTCCCCGCCGTATCGCCGCTCCAGCCGGCCGAGGATGCGGGTCCCAGCCCGGATGTTCTGGTCAGCGTCGAAGGGGTCTGTCACTCCCAGGCCCCGGGCCACATCCTTCTGAAGCTGCATGAGGCCGTAGCAGCGATACCGGCGATTGATAGCGAAGCGGTCATAGCGACTTTCGATCACCATGACAGCCGAAACCCAATAGGGGTCGACCCCGTTCTCCTTGGCCACGTCCTTGACAATTTCCCACCAGGGCGCCGGCATGGTCAGGTGGCCGATCTTGGGAGGGCCGTCTGCCCGGGCGAGGCCGGTCCATAAAAGCACGATGATAAGCAGGATTGGTAGTTTCCATGACCTCATTCATTTACCTCTCTTCTTGAGAACCCAAAAAAAACTGTGGAACTTCCGGGCGTGTTTCTGGACCTTGTGAGTCGGGTCCCTCATGCGGTGCTTCGCAAGCAAGATGAAAAGGTCCACCGGCTGGAAACCCAGGCAGGCGGCCATGTCGTAAATCTCGCAATGGGTGAAGTTGTTCCGCCCTGATAAAACCCCGTCCTGGCACTTGAAGATGAGCCAGCCGCCGGGGGCCAGGACCCGGTGAATCTCCAACATGCCCAGATAGTAAAACTTCCAGAGGTCTATCATGTTCCCTATCTGGGACCCGAATCGCTCCTTGAGTTTTGCCCCGGGCCCCGTCTTGATTAAGAACGGCGGGTCGAACATCACCGACCGCAGACACCCGCCCCGGAGGGGTAGCCGGCAGACATCGGCGGCGATCACCCCCGGGACCCGGGGCGCCAGGTCGGAATAGAACGTCGGCCGGGAAATGGCCTTCTTGTAGAAGCACCCGGATCCAAAAGTCACGTCCGCCTGAATCGGCCCGGTGTGCAGGTCAACGATGTGCTGCAAGATCTCATCCTGGGAGAAAGAGATTGACTTGATCAATTTCCCTCCCGTCTCTCCTGCGGCGGGTCCGGCCCCTCCACCGGCAAAATGTTATACCGAACCAGCCCGCACCCTATCGGATCTGCCCAGACCCGGACCCCACAGTTTATGCAGGTGTACGTCTGGCGCTCGTCCTTAACCATCACTGAGTCACAGTGCGGGCAGGGGGCCGTGTCATGGAGGTCTTTAAGCCAGGTCCTCTTCATGTTTACGAAGTCTCCTTGATGCACTCGTACTGCTTTTTCACGTTCATCAAGAAGAAATGCCCCACCGACGGCACCTCCATCAGGGCGTCATAGACCGGCCGGGTGACCCCCCGGTAGATGTACGTCCCGCCTTTATGGAACTGGACGTGAAGCTCTTCTTGCGCTTCGTCATAGCCAACGGCTTTGATGAGGGATGAGGTTACAGGGGTCAACTCAGTCATGTCAGCATCCCCCTCAAGCTATCGACCACCGCTTTAAATAAGTGGTCTTTTGCCCGTTGTTCCGGAGGAAGGGCCGCAAAAGGCATCATGCACGGGTGCTCCTTCTTCTCGGCGTTCTTCATGGGGCCGTACTTCCAACCGTCCGCCGTCTTCATATCCCGCCACGATTCATGCGATGCCCGCGGCGGAGCGTCCGGGTTCTCCAGGTGAAATTTCACGCCGGCCCGGTTAACGTCCTTCTGCCACTCCGGGGCCGAATCCCAGGGGCCGAACGAACGATCCCCCAGGGCCTCGCAGTACGCCCGGTTCACGTTATAGGTGGTTCTGGCAATGTCCTCTCTGGTCATGATGTTCCTCCTTTGACAAGATAGACCGGCGCCAACGATTCGATCATGTGCGCCAGGTCCGGGTCGATCTTTCGCATGGCCTGGATCAGGCGAAGTTCTGAAATCCTGGTCGGGGCAGGGGGAATCGAACCCCCGGCTTCCGGCTCCCAGGGCCGGCGCTCTACCTCTGAGCTACACCCCGATTTAGGGGAATTGCCCAACTCCATCGCTCGCCGGGCAAATTTGCCAATGGTCATACCTTCCCCTCGTCCTCCAAGGTCGCCAGCTTCGTCGCCAGGTTCCTGATCTCTTTCGTTAGATGGTCCATCGACAGTTCGACGCCCCGTGCTGCCTCTCCCGGCGTCATCGACATCCAGATCAACTTCAGCCGGGCCAGAGTGTCCGTCAAGGCCTCCAGGTTCTTCCGCCCTTCTTTCTGGTGGTCCCGGAAGGGTGGGCTCATGCCCCCTCTCCTTCCATCCGGGTGTATCCCCTCTCGAAGGCCTCCGCCGGCGACCAGGACTCGAAACCATCCTCGTACCTGACGTAATAGCCGCCCAAGGACGACAGCCCCTCGGGAACCCGGTGAGCAAGTTCCAAAGAAACCGGGACTGAGGCCCCACAGAGCAAATCCCAATGGCCGGTCATTGACGGTGATTCATCACAGACCGCTACGATCTTGTCGGCCCCCACAACCTTGTGGCTCTGCCACCGGGGGAGTTGCACCATATTCGCAAATCTTGTCTTTGCCTCCATCATCAGTATCGTGCACCATTTCTCTCTCTCCTCGGCCCGCAGCCGCCGCTCCAGTTCCGCCAGAATCAATGCGCCGGCCCGTACCAAGTCCCAGATGGGAGCCTTGGGTTTCATGTCCCAACCCATCTCCTGTACAGCCCCCAACAGATGATCATACAGCCCTCCACCAACACCAACGACCTCCCGGCTCGACAACGCATAAGCCGCCGCCAACACAGCCAACTGGCCCGCAGTATGCTTATCGTCGTGGCCCAGGGTGTAGCCTTTGCCCATCAGTATGTCCTGCTGGCGACATCGCTCTTCAAGGACCAACTCAACAGCCACAAGGGGAATCGGTTTGTCAGTCATCGTCTCCTCCAGAACACATCTGCAAAAACCCAAAGAGCAAGAGCGCCGCCAAGAACCACACCACCATCCCTATATAAAAGGCTATCCAGGGCATACCCCCTCCTCATCTGACCACATCTTCAGACATATTGTCAGTTTTGTCAAGGGGAAAATGAAGGAATGTGTTGGCCCACCCCCTCTGCCCGCCTCTCGCTCCCCTCACCCCGGCCTGCTACCCCTCCCCAGCGCCTATCTCTCAGGAGAAAGCGTGTGGCGCTTCCCTGCAGGGTGTTCAAGCAGGGGACATAGGGAGATTTTCGAGGTGAAATTTTTGGGGGATCGAATGATAGGGGGGGGGTGTTGACAGAATTGACAAGTAGGAAATCGGGAAAAATTTGTGGAGGAAGTATTGCATCTCGCAGGGGGGGTATCCGCCGTCCCGGGTTTTGCACATTGGGCCAAAAAACTGGTGGACCTGGTGGGGGCATGGGCAGGGCCAGGCAGGGGTGAACGTGACAAGTGATTGAGGCATGATAGGCAGGTGGCAGGGGTAGGGGCCTTGATAGGCAGGCATGGCGCACCTATCAAGGCTTGAGGTCCACATATAGGTATATGTGGACCTATTTAGTTATCATTATAGGCTTGGTTGAGGTAGGGAGCGCCTTAATCTCCCCCTGGCTGGGCGGCAGGGGCGGCGCACCTGGTAGGCTGGCCGTGGTTCCTGGCTGACCATGGCCTTCGAAGATGATAGTTACCCCTCCGGCACCTTCAAGCTGTTCTTTGGTGAGACCAAGGATTTTCGCTATCTGAGTATAGGCATTGAGGCGGACCATATCGGACCTGGACGTTTTTGCTAACTCAATCAATCCATTAGCGACAAAGACCTCGCCCGCTCCCATTGCCCGGAAGATAATTCGATGATCCTGTGCCTGTGATTCATACCTTTGCACCAGATTTCTTCCCAACCTGTAAAGATAGGCCTCACTATATTCCACATAACCAGCTAATATCATTGACTGAATCATAGAATTTCCCCCTACCAGATAATTACTAATGAACCTAAGTTCTCTATCGGTAAGGATATCCTTTAACTTACTGGAATCATTACTATTATAGACAATATTGATATATACTTTCTCCGATTCATTAAAATTATCAATAGGTTGGGCAGGTTGGGCGACGGTTTCAGGTTGAGGTTTTAGCTTTTTGTCGGGCAAGTTATTGGAATTATTAAGAGATTTTGATATATTGGGTAATTTACCTAATGGTTTTATGTACTTAGGCAGTTTAGGTGCAAGAGCTTGGGCGATTGCTTCACGGGTAGAAACCTTTCCTTTCTTGTTTTTACCATCTAACCAATTAGATTTATTACCTTTCTTATCTTTCATGATAGGCTCCCCCCAGGGAATATATAGAGATATTAGATATTTATATATTATAAATCTCGCCCGCGTAAAGTAGATATGACTATATGACAGGGATATGTGGGGGAATTATGGTGTGTAAGTTGCTGTAATTGATAGGGATACAATTATTTTTAAGGAAAGTGAAAATATATTGATTTTAGGGGTTCTGACACCTTGACAGATATATACGGAGTATATAAAATAAGCATAACGATTAACAATAACAACTTGCTCAACTTGTTCATTGACAAATAGGGAAGCGGCGGGACCGGGAGAGTAACAAAGGCATCAAGGCGGAGACGGCGCAAGGCAGGCAGGCCGAGAAACCTTGAAGGCGGACCGGGAGCAAAGCGGACCTTATACAGACAAGGTGGACCCGGGAGAGGAGCGAAGACCCTACGGGACGGACAAAACACCTTGTAACTAACCCCTGGGAAAGTGGCCAGGGCCGGGAGGACCAGGTTTTTGACTTTCACCATGTCCAGGCTTTGCTTTATCCCCTGGCCATGGATGAGCGCCAAAAATCAGATTATGGAAAGGGAGGGATAAGCCATGAAACCAAGTCAATTAACTGCATTATTGGCTAAGACGATACCGGGGCGGAAACCTGTATTGATTAAAGGAGCGCCGGGAATTGGAAAGACGGACGTTGTAACCCAAGCGTGCCAAGCGGCGGGAGCTAACCTCATCGTTTCTCACCCCGTGGTAAGTGACCCGATTGATTTCAAGGGTATGCCATTTGTTTCTGACGGCCGCGCCGACTTCTTGCCATTTGGCGACTTGCGGAAGCTGATTGAAGCGCAAACCTCAACCGTCTTTTTCCTTGATGATTTAGGCCAGGCTCCCCCGACCGTACAAGCGGCGGCTATGCAGTTGATACTTGCCAGGCGAATCAACGGCCATAAGGTGGCGGACGTGGTGACGTTCATTGCTGCCACGAACCGGAAGCAGGACAAGGCCGGGGTGAGCGGGATACTTGAGCCCGTAAAATCCCGGTTTGCGACCATTATTGAGTTGACCCCTGATTTGGAAGATTGGGTAAGCTGGGCACTCAGGGCAGGTTTGCCGACTGAGTTGATCGCCTTTATCCGATTCCGCCCGGCATTGCTTCACAATTTCACCCCGACCGCAGATATCACTAACACCCCTTGCCCGCGGACCGTGGCCAACGTGGGCGGGCTCATGGGTTTGGGGCTCACCCCTGACCTGGAATTTGAAGCGTACTCCGGGGCGGCTGGCGAGGGATTCGCGGCGGAGTTGATGGGCTTCTTGCGGATTTTTCGGAACCTCCCGAACCCCGACGCGGTGTTACTGAATCCAGAAACGGCGGACGTGCCCACGGCCCCCGCGACCTTGTACGCGCTGGCCGGGGCACTCGCCCGGAAAGCATCAGAAAACACCATGGACCGATTGACCCGGTACGCGCTCAGGTTACCGGCGGAATTCCAAGTGCTCTTGATCCGGGACGCGGTGCGGCATGATGGGCAGGTGGTAAATACCAGGGCTTTTATAGACTGGGCATCGAAAAACACTGAAGTCCTCATCTAAATGGTTGACATCCTCTAATGAAAAAAATATTATGGAGTTGTCGAAACAACCTTACCGGGAGGCCCCCCGCAATGGGCGCTTTTTGTTTATCCACCAAAACTAAAATGTCCCGAGTGTCCCGGTGTCCGCGAGGTCCGGGGAGGTGTGTAAGGCACCTTGACAGCACTCGGGACTTTTCTTTTTGGAGGATGTCATGGAAAAGAAGACCCCTGCATTAAGTCTGGAAGTCTCATCTAAAGTCGGCAATTCCTTAAATCTCATCAAAGCTCTGGGTGATTCCCTGGTTTGTATCGGAATCGCCAAGAACCAAGCCAGCTTACTTGATGGCACCCTTCAAAACTTGGGGCTCCTCATCATCGACCAGGTGAATGAGTTGGGCTCATCCCTGGGGGTGATCTGATGCAAGATGAAATCTGGAAAACTCACCCGTACCATACTGACTATGAAATCTCTAACCTTGGCCGCGTTAAAAGACGCACCCCAGCTAAAGGAACGCGGCCGGGGCTCATCATGCGTCAAACAACAAACCGATTCGGCTACCGCAAAATAGGGTTAATGGTGAACGGAAAGCAGAAACTTATAAGCGTCCATACCCTTGTACTTGAAACCTTTGTGGGTCCGAAACCTGACGGCTATATCTGTAACCATAAGGACGGCGTAAAAGCCAAAAATCAAGCATCAAACCTTGAATGGGTAACTTATGCTGAGAATACCAAACACGCCATTACCACAGGCTTAAAACCGATTAATCCTGATGCAGTATACCGGCAGCCTAAGAAGGGCAGGCCAACGGGCGAACGAGTTGGAACAGCCAAACTCACAAATGAGGACGTACTACAAATAAAAGAACTTTTGGCTAAAGGATTTTCTCAACGGAAAATCGCCAAAATGTTCAAGGTTGCTCAATGCACCATTACTGACATCAATAAAAAGAGGACTTGGCAACATATTTAAAGGAGACAAAGACCATGAGCGCAAATCTGACAGAAAAGGCCATGCTGGTTAAGTTGTCAATCTCCAAGTGGAGCGCCCGGAAATACGACAAGAAAGTCAGCGCGGAGGTGGCGGACCAGTACGGGACCGACCAGGAACGCGGCCGTTATAACAAGGTC
>Ga0209777_10002926_pt1 | contig 21749 bp, 22 predicted proteins | sample FrelakmetHBP12HB_FD_187147 | JGI IMG/M metagenome (GOLD analysis project Ga0209777, IMG submission 187147) | Freshwater lake sediment microbial communities from the University of Notre Dame, USA, for methane emissions studies -HBP12 HB (SPAdes)... | ecosystem: Environmental > Aquatic >...
GGTTACGGCGCGTTCAAAGATCTCGATGCGTTCCCTGCCAGGCAGTTCATTGATTCCTCTTTTCTCTTTGGCCGTCTTCGTTGCTGAAATGACATCGCTTACAGTTGCCATCTGGGCCCTTGCCACGATGCTGCCGTCGATTGGGGTATGAACGTCCAGCAGCTCTCCTCTCTCGCTACTTCGCCAGTTACCGTCTATCAGCATCTTGAAGACGGCAATTCCGTTTTGTGTGTCATAAATTCCGTCAAAGGCGGAGCTTAATTTCAGGTCTAAATCACCGTTTGCCATTTGTATCAAATCCTAAACTTAAAAATCAAAAAAATTGATCGAGATAATAAATTTCCCGATCCCGAAAAAGAGAATGAATCTATCTATTTCTTTACATGGTGAGCCTTATGGGCACAAGTACCTGGTCTATGACGTAGACAATGCCGTTAGCATATCTCTCGGACTTCAAGACATTGGCACCGCCCACCAAGCCCATGTTTAGATCGACTGCCAGGGAGTCTCCCTGCATGGTCTTGGCGGAATTGGTTTCGGTCATGTTGAGCAGGTTCTTGGCATCCACCATATGGTAGGACAGTAGGTTCATCATGCCTGCATCTTTCTTGCTGATGGCATCAAGGGTCGCTTTGGCATTATCAAATGCGCTGTCGCTTGGGGCGAATACCGTAAAGGGCCCACCAGCTAAACTAACAAAACCCATCAGGCCCTGGCCGTTGAGCGTCTCCGCCAGTCCGGCTGAATTGATAGCGGACGCGAATTTTTTGGCGCCCAGATCATTTGCGGCCTCAGCCACACCTTGGCTTGAAGCGGTCTTTGGTAGCAGCACTTTGTCGATCACATAGATGGTGCCGTTGTCGTAGCTCTTGGATGCTGTGACATTGGCTCCATTTACTTTCATGCCAGCGGTGTTATCAATGGTCAAATTCTCTCCTTGCATTGTTTTTGCTGAGGAGAGTTCAGAGATGTTCTCAAAGCGACCATCATTCCAGACTACGTGATAGCTGAGTATCCTTTTCAGCTCGGTAGCGTTCTCCTTGATGGTGTTCATGTCAACATCAGTAACTGCTGCAAAGGCCTCATCGCTGGGCGCGAAGATCACGAAGGACCCGGGGCCGATTACGAGCACACCCTGGTTATTCAGAGTATCCGCTAGTCCCGCGCCGTCCATGGCCGCAGCGAATTCTTTGAGGCCCAGCTCGCTTGCCGCATCGATAACTCCCATTTTTGCCGCCCCGCTATCCTGGGCGAAGCCTGAAATCGTGCACAGCACTGCTGCTATGAACAAAAGGCATAGCAAAATCCTATTTCTTACAAACACAACTTGTTCCTCCACTCATTCATTAGTGAAAGTGATGGACGGGATAAAAGATAAATTTATGGGCAGCATGGACAGACTTTCGCTTCTACTATTAATAACATTTATCGGGAGAAGGTTGTCAATTTTACAGATTATTGTGGTGCAATGACACAAAATCTCCCTGGCCAGATAATCATAAACAAAGGCTGCAATCAAAACATAGGTGGGGCCATAAAAGCCGCCATACTTCCTGGTCGCTTCCAGGCCGATCAGGGCTTCTGCTCTTCCCACTACGCCTATGAGAGCATCCGGGCTCTTTTTGAACTTTTTCAAGCCTTTCTTTACTACTATAATACTGGTAATAAATTATAAATTTTTCGGTTAGTGATCCCGTTTTTCAAAGTGCTGCAAGAAGATACTTATAGAATAAAATCCAACAATATGCATCAGGCGAACGGAATGAATCCATTTTAAGATGAGGAGGTTTTGAGAACGGATCAAAATTTAGCTCAAGCTCATGATGCCGAGCTGGACTGTGTGGGCCTCTTTTGCCCCATGCCCATCGCGAGGACTAAGGAAGAGATTGAGAACATCGAAGTGGGGCAGATCTTGAAAGTAGAAGCGGACGATCCTGCCGCCGAGGAAGACATCTCCCGCTGGGCCAAGCGAGCAGGCCATGAGGTCCTCCGGCTGGAGAAGTCCGGAAATATCATCACCTTCTGGATAAGAAGGAAGAAGTAAGAGCACGGAAAATGGTGAATGGTGGTGATATTATTATGAGCAAGATCCTATATGTTCAGACCAGCGGCCTGGATACGCCGGAAAGACTTTACGCGCCCTTTATCCTGGGCATGACGGCTCAGGCGATGGATGTGGAAGCCTCTATCTTTTTCATGATCAAGGGCATCACCGCTATGAAGAAAGGCGAGGCGGAGAAGATCAAGATCGGAAGCTTTCCTTCTCTCAAAGAGGTTATCGATCAGGCCCTCGCCTCCGGTGTGAAGATGTACATCTGCGAGCAGAGCACACAGCTCCTTGGCATGGCGCGGGGCGACTTCATACCCGAGGCAAAAATTGCCGGAGCAGGAACATTAAATGACCTGGCGCTGGATGCAGACTCGACCATCAGCTTCTAGATATATAAAAATAGGGATCTGATATGTGCGGATTTAATCTAGACTACCAGTCTGCGTCTCCCCTGGACCCCAGGGTTGCCGAATTTGCAGAGCGCTTTCTTTCCAGCGATTTTGGCAATCCTTCGGCTCTGCATTCTCGGGGCCTGGCGGCAAAGGCGGCTCTGGAGGAGGCGCGGGCAAAAGTGGCGGAGCTGATAAATGCAGAAAGCCCGGAGAGCATTGTCTTCACAGCAGGTGTCACAGAGGCCAACAACCTGGCCGTTCGGGGAGCTGCTCTACGAAGCGCCGCTAAAGGCAAGAAGCTGCTGGCAAGCCTTATTGAGCACATCTCCGTGCTTAATCCCATGAAAGATCTTAAGAAGGGCGGCTTTGACCTTACCCTGGTTCCGGTGGACCGCATGGGCATTATCGATCTGGCGGCCCTGGAGGGACTGCTTTCTAAGGAGACCGTCCTCACATCGGTGATGTATGCCAACAGCGAGATTGGTACCATTCAGCCCATAAAAGAGGTGAGTGATCTTGTGCACGAGAAAGGGCAGTTTCTGCACGTGGACGGCGCTGCCGCCGCGGGCAAGATCCCTATCGATGTGCAAAATGACGGCATCGATCTGCTCACCCTTTCCTCGAACGATCTTTACGGTCCCCAGGGGGCGGGCGCGCTGTACGTGCGTCCGGGCGTTCGCATTCAACCGGTGCTTTTCGGCGGCGGTCAGGAAAAGGGCCAGCGGCCCGGTACCGAAAATCTCTATGCTCTGGCGGGATTTGGCGAGGCGGCAAGGCTGGTGAAGCTGGAGAAGGCAGAAGAAAGCCAGCGTTTGCAGGCCATCCGGGATGGTCTGATCAAGGAGATCCTCAAGATTGAGGAGTCGTACCTCACCGGTCATCCCACGAAGCGGCTCCCGCATCACGCCAGCTTCCGCTTCAGCCGCATTGAGGGGGAGAGCATTCTCCTCACCATGGATGCCATGTTCAATATTCAGGTATCCACGGGCTCGGCCTGCTCCTCACGTACTTTGGAGCCCTCCCATGTGCTTTTGGCCATAGGATTAAGACATGAGCAGGCGCATGGCTCCATGATCATGACGCTCGGCAGGCAGAACAATCCTGACCAGATAGCTGCAATCGTCCATGCGACGAAAAAGACCGTAGAAAGGCTGAGGGCTCTCTCTCCGCTTTAAAGGTGAAAAGAAATGGCACAGATTGGTTACACCAAGAAAGTTATGGAACACTTCATGAACCCTCGGAATGTGGGGGTGATCGAGAACCCGGACGGATACGGACAGGTGGGCAATCCCGTCTGCGGCGATCTCATGGAGATATTCATCACCGTCAAGGAAGACAAAATAGACGACATCAAATTCAGGACCTTCGGCTGCGGCTCAGCCATAGCTGTCTCCAGCATGGTCACAGAGATGGCCAAGGGCAAGACTCTGGACGAGGCCATGCTGATCACCCGCAAGGATGTAGCGGACGAGCTGGGCGGGCTGCCGCCCCAGAAGATGCACTGCTCCAACCTGGGAGCTGATGCGCTGCATGCCGCCATCAAGAATTACTGGGTGAAGATCGGCAAGATCAAGCCAGAGGAAGCCAAGGAAGAGAGCCACGAGGGCGAAGAGGGGGAGAGCTGCGGTACGTGAAGTGAGACATACTTGATAATGGTTTAGCTCCCTCGGAAGTAATTTTTAATTTTTGCACACTCGGTGCAATTTGATGCAATCATGGTTAGATTTTTATCGAACCTCTCAAGATCTTAAAGCGATGAACGAAGCGGTGGTCCAAACACAGATTCATAAGAAAGCACTGAGCGAAGCCGTGGTGGATCGCCGAGAAGCCCTGAATCTGTTGGCCGCAAATTTTTCTCATCTTCCAGACAGAGCCCAGGCAGGTCAGGATCTGCACAATCTGACCCAGGACAAGGACGATTCTGTGCGAGTGGGAGCAGCCGGAGCTCTTGGTGAGGCGTTCGGGCTCGTGCCGGACAGAGCCCAGGCATGGCAAGATCTGCACAATCTGGCTCAAGACAAGGCCAATCTTGTGCGACTCGGAGCGGCTGACGCTCTTGGTAAGGCGTTCGGACTCGTGCCGGATAGAGACCGGGCATGGCAGGATCTGCACAATCTGGCTCAAGACAAGGCCTATTTTGTGCGACGCGGAGCGGCCGGAGCTCTTGGTGAGGCATTCGGGCTCGTGCTGGATAGAGACCAGGCATGGCAGGATCTGCACAATCTGGCCCATGACAAGAACGATTCGGTGCGACAAAGAGCGGCCAGTGCTCTTGGTAAGGCATTCGGACTCGTGCCGGACAGAGCCCAGGCATGGCAGGATCTGCTCAATCTGGCCCAGGAAAAGGCTAATTCTTTGCGATGGATAGCGGCCAGAGATCTTGGTGAGGCATTCGGACTCGTGCCGGACAGAGCCCAGGCATGGCAGGATCTGCTCGATCTGACCCAGGACAAGGAAGAGTTTGTGCGAATATTTGCTCTTCATTCCTTAGGAAAAATATCGATACTCAAAGCGACGGAAACAGATAACCGAGAAAAGCTAATAGAGGAGCTTGAAAACGCTATAGAGTATTTTGAAAGAACCTCAATGGAATCACCAATTATTGATCCGGCGCAATTTTGCCTGCCTTTTTATCGTTCTTATCTTGCTATAACCTTCCGCGGGGCGCCTGAGTCGGAGGTACAGAGTTTTTTAGCGGAAGCAAAGCAAGCAGTCCAAGGATCGGAAAACAAAGAAATGCTTCTTGAAGCCGTAGAGAATCTGGCTAAAGCTTTGCAGGAATCTCAAAAGCTAAAGGGAAGGCCGCTTGAAGAAATAATAGGTGAATTATACTCCTATAGGTGGTACTGCGACAAAGCAACTGAGAATCTGCTAGCCTTAAAGGTGCGGGCTCCAGGAGCTGCCAAGCTCATTTGCAGGGGGCTTCCCATTATTGATGCTCGGATCCAAGCAACCATAGCGGATATTCAAGAAAAAGCCAACAAGATTTGTCAGCTCACCAGAGGAAAGAACTCGGCTTATGAGGCTCTGGGTCGAGAACTGAGCGATGCAGCCGGATCGCTTAGTTCCCATGAACTTGTTCAAATGCTTAAATCCAGTAATAGGATCGTCTCACAGCTCAAAGACTTATGCAAGATACTTCCAGAAGACAAGAGGGAGTTGACATGCGATGCAATCAAGGAGATCGAGCTGGCAGCAAGCCCTCCAGAGCGGTTAGAGAAAATTGAGCTGGCTTTGGCTTATGCCTTGCCAGCAGTCGAAGAAAACATGGGCACAAGGCATGAATTCAAAAAATTCAAGAGGGAACTAGCTGAGGAAATTCGGCAATTTAGAGATAACTTGTTGGAGCATATGGACCAAAATCAGAAAGAAGAAATTGAAATCATCTTAAAGGCTCTGCAGGAAGGTAGGCCACAAGAAGAACAATTTGCAGATCTTTTGGGATGCATAATGCAATTGATCTCACAGCTAAATGAGCAGAAGATCTCTGACAAAACCTTAAGAGAGAATTGGGAAATGATAGCCGAGGCCCTAAATAATCCCAAAAAGGATGACAAAGAAAAGCTGGAACTCATTATCCCCTTTATTCCTGGTTTTCTGCAATATAAAGCTGTTATCGATCTACCGGAAGGCATTCTGCTCAAAAACCTTTATGAAAAGATGGCCGGAATCTCCAAGTCGGGAAAGATATTCGCCATTAAATATCGATAAAATTTTCTTCGAGTAAAATCGACGCCATAACTTAAGTCGTCATATTCCACTTATCCTTATTCCTATCACCTAATCTCAAAGTGTACCACTGCTTTCTCCCTGCTGATCAATTGCATGTCCACAAAGCAGTCTCCCGCGCGCACGTGTGCCTGCGAGCGCCCGTGGCCGCTCGGGGCGGGGGCCGCATGCGACGTAATAGATGCTGCGATGGAGAGATTTAATTATTGTCTGGACACACAAAGTGTTCAAATGCTGAAGTGAGGCCTGTCCGATGCGCGTACTACAATTGCTGCTCCTCTTCTTGCCGGTTGCCCTGCTGGCGCATTTTGCAGGCATTGGTGAGATCTTCGTCTTTGCTGCCTCAGCTCTGGCCATCATTCCACTGGCAAAGATCCTGGGCGAGGCCACAGAAGTTTTGGCAGAGAAGACCGGCCCGCGCCTAGGCGGGCTTCTCAATGCCACCTTCGGAAATGCCGCCGAGCTGATCATCACTCTGGCGGCAATTCGTGCCGGGCAGATGCAACTGGTATTAGCCTCCATCACCGGCTCCATTCTGGGCAACCTTCTCCTGGTCCTGGGCTTTTCCATGTTTTTAGGCGGCCTAAAGAACGGCCGGCAAATGTTCGACCGAAGAGAGGTGGATACGGATGCTACCATGACCATTCTGGCCCTGATCGCCATGAGCGTACCCTCTCTCTTCAGCCTCTACATCCCAAACGCCAGTCTCGTTGAGGAGCTGAGCCTGACCTCTGCAGGAGCCATGCTGATCCTCTATGTGCTCTTCATCATCTACACTTTAAGGAGCTGCTCTTCGGGAAAATGTGAACCCGTAACATTAAGAGAAGCCCTGCCCGAGCATGTCTGGAGTACAAACAAGGCATTGGCCATCATGGGATTCTCCATGATCGGCATCGTCCTGATGAGCGAGCTTTTGGTAGCATCGGTAGAAGCGGTCACGGCTATCCTGGGCCTCACGCCCTTTTTCGTAGGAATAATCATCGTGCCCATCATCGGCAACGTGGCGGAGCACCTGGTCGCCGTTCAGGCTGCCCGGCAGAATAAGATGGACCTGTCCCTCTCGATTGCCCTGGGCTCCAGCCTGCAGATCGCTCTCTTCGTGACGCCGGTGTTGGTCTTCGTCTCACTGCTCCTGGGTAGTCCACTCACGCTGCAGTTTAATCAGCTGGAGCTGATCGCTCTCACGGCTGCGTCCATGATCTCAGCCCTGGTCTCTTTGGATGGAGAGTCCAATTGGCTGGAAGGGGCCATGCTGCTGGCGGTGTACGGCATCCTGGGCCTCGGGTTCTTTTTCTTGCCTTTGCAGCTCTAACAAATGATGAAGGCGAGTTCAGGTATTTGGCAGCCAGGGCATAGGCAGCAGCCTCCCGCGCGCGTGCGTGCCTGCGGGTGCCCATGGCCTCTCGGGCGGGCCCGGCCCGGCTGTCTCAACGGGTAAAGCCGCGATCTTTAGAGAGATTTCGAGACGCCACGCAAAAAGAGACATCCGGCCGCCAGGACATAGTCTCGGACGGATGTTTCCACCAAAAGGATGAAATGGATTCGGCAACAAAACCAGGCCGCAATGAAATCAGTGGCAATAGAATTAATCCTGCTCTTGGTGCTTAGTCTTGCAGCGCCAGCCTTTGCAGCTTACGAATCAGGATCGGTTGGGCCCTACAATGTCTCTTTTGATATGAATACTACCATGGAGTACCGTGTCATTGTTGAGGCACCTACCCGTGGCGTTTCAACGGGAATTGATTTCACAAGGTATAACCTTACCGTGGACAGTGCTGATTATGATACATACTTGACGTTGACGAGATATGAGCAGCCTATGCCCGCCGACATTACCGCCAATATGGGGATCGTTCTAGCTGCTCTCAAGGGAGCGGGCGCCGACCAACCAACTATTTACAAAAATATAACGATAGATGCAAAGCCAGCAGTGCTGGGTAATTTTAGATTTGAGAGACAATTTTTAGGACAGGGCCAATACCAGGAGGGCGAACTCATCGTCGCGGCCATTTACTCCCCGGATGCAAAAGTCTACGAGGATGGCGTCTATCGCGGAAGGACCGACTGCCGCGTCATATCTACCTTCCCCTGGGAGAACATCCGGGACCTGCTTTACACCCTGCATGTCGAATTTCCCAAAGAGGAAGGCGCGTCTATCGACCCGGATAACCTGTCCCCTCCCATAAACCAGTCATCTTTCACCAACCAGTCATGAGCATTGTCGCGGGGTTCATGGGCTATGCGGGCCTCTTGCCGGGCAAAGATGCCGGACTAGAAAAGGAAGGTATGCCGCCGCAAAGTCAGTGTTTTTTTTATTTTTGGGGTCGTAAAATCCCGTCTTTTTAATGAGTTTTTTCCATCCGTGTCCTGCAAAGGGCGTTTTCAGTATCCACTGCTGCATAGTGGGTTCATATAGACATTAGGTGATATCTACATAAAAATCACCTTTTAATATTAAGCAAATGAACAATGGTATTTGGAGGAATCTAAATTAACTCAATAAAACTGATGTTGTCAATCCTGGCGCTGGGAATGCTAGTTGCAGTAGGCTCCGCCATTGATGATGGAACTGGTGGTTACCAATCTGCACCTTATGGGGGTGGTCATGACGGTTACGATAGTCATGGCGGTAATCATGATAGCGGCGGCCATGGATATAACGATTGGTTGAATCCCGGAGGGTATTCGTATAGCTGGGGGTATTATCCAGCTTATTATACAAACTCCTGGTATCCAACATATACGTACACCTATCCGAACTACTATTACACAGCGCCTGCGCCTGTAGTCTATCCCACTTATCCCTACTATGACCCGGTAGTCTATGACCCCTGGTATGGAGCCAATGTCTATGGATGGGGCGGAGCGAGTTACTACTATTCCAATAGCTGGTCCTGGTATAATCATGGCGGATACTTTTTCTAAATATCTGGAGATTTCATAGAAGGCTGCCGGAAAGAGGTTCCGGTAGCAGTATCTCCTTAAACATGAATCGAGTGTTATTCAGATGCTGAAAAATCCTGATGCAGGGGATCAGCAATTTTTTATTATTCATCAATTAATAATAAAAAAATAATTATTCAAAAAAATTGCCCTATCAGGCTGTTGTTGTCTCTTCAGACTTCAGCTCTTCGGATCCAGTTACTTCTGCGGCAGGCTCCTTTGCCGGTGGCGAGATGAGCTCGGCCGTGACACGTTCGCCGGTGTGCTTCTCGACATAGTCCACCTCTTTCAGCCCCAGGTGCTGAATGATCATATCAGCCAGGCCGCGCCTGATCATGAGCCATTCTTTGTAGTAGGAGAGCTCCCAAAGAACGGTAATTATAGCCACATCATCTTTTATTTCCGCTTCAAGATCCATGCGGGCAAAGGTCTTGATGAGGGCTTTGAGCTTCTCTTGCCTATCCTCAATGAACTCATTGATCTTGTACTCATAGACGATGGTCCTGTCGGCCAGAGGATGGTTAAAGTCAACGCTCACCTTTCGTCCGAATACTCTGGTGACGGTTCCAACCCTATTCTCTATGCCGATGCGCATGCCGGGAACGGGCTTTTTCTCCTTAAACCGGTTTATGGGAACGATCTCAGTTTTCTTGGGGTCCCGCAGTCCGAAGGCGCCCTCGGGTGGTATCTCCACCTTACCATCGTAGCCGATCTCTTTTCCGATAAGATCATCTTCGAAGCCCTTCACGAGCTGGCCTGCGCCAATTACTATGAGGTGCGGCCCATACACGGTCTCTTCACTAAATATTCCTTTTTCCGTCGCCACGTCCTTATCGGTGGCAGCAATTACCTGCCCTTCAACGCTCTCTGTGTAATCAATTCTGATGAAATCGCCATTTTTCACAGTCATCTTTTACTCCATCCAAACCTTTCGGTGAATCTTCATCTAATCCGGGGCAAGACAATGCCCCAAACCTGATTTATACTTTCGCATTCCTTCAGATTAAGTATTCTGCTATTCTGTCGGTGAGGGGCTGCTCGCAATAGAGGCAGCGCAGCAAGACTGGGTTTTTGGTCTTGACAAGCATCCTGGATTTGATGGGCTCGAGGGTATTAGAGATGCAGTTGGGATTCTGGCAGCGCACCACGCCCACGATCTCATCGGGCAGATCCACGGTTCGCTTTTCAATGACTTTGCCGTCTCGTATGATATTAATAGATGCGGCCGGGGCAATTAAAGCAATCCTGTTCACTTCCCTCTCTAACAGCTCGCGGTCTTCGACCTTGACTATGTCCTTTTTGCAAAGCTTCCTGCTTTCTACGTTCATGACCACGGAAACGGTGGCGTCTGTGGTGCCGGCTATCCCCAGGATCTTGAGAACATTTAGCGCCTGGCCTCCAGCAATGTGATCAATCACCGTTCCGTTGTTGATGGGCTTTACTCTAAGTCCCTTTGGCTCATCTTTGATCTCGGACATTTTTAAGCACCTTTGCCGATAAGCATTTTAAGAAGAGCCATGCGAACGGGTACGCCGTAAAAGGACTGCTGGAAGTAGCGGGCGTGCGGCGTCTCATCCACGGAGGGAGCAATCTCGTCCACCCGCGGCAAAGGATGCATGACAATGAGGTCCTCTCTGGCTCCGGCCAGGAACTCGGGTGTGATCCGGTAGCTGCTGGCCACCTTTCTATACTCTACCGGGTCCGGGAACCTCTCGCGCTGAATGCGGGTCATGTAAAGCACATCCACGTTGTTGATCACCTCTCCCAGGTCACAGGTCTCGCGAACGCGGGTGCCCTTGCTGGATAGATCTGCCTTTATGGGATCGGGCATTCTCAGGCTTGCGGGAGACACGAGAGTAATATCGGCTCCGAAGAGCGAGAGGGCATAGGCCAGAGAGTGAACGGTGCGGCCATACTTCAGGTCGCCCACAAGAGCAATGCTCAGATTCTCCAGATGGCTCTCTTTTTTGATGGTGTAAAGGTCCAAAAGCGTCTGGGTGGGATGATGCCCGGCTCCATCACCGGCGTTGAGCACGGGCACAGGCGAGAACTGGGAGGCGAGGCGGGCTGAGCCCTCTTTGGGATGACGGATGACCAGAGCATCAGCGTAGCCGCCGATGACCCGCACGGTGTCCGCCAGCGATTCGCCCTTGGAGATGGACGACCCCTCGGCGGGCCCCAGGTTGATGACGCTGCCGCCCAGCCGATTCATGGCCGTCTCAAACGACATGCGTGTGCGCGTGGAGGGCTCAAAAAAAAGCAGAGCCAGTATTTTGCCCGCCATCATATCGCTCTTCTGGCCTCGCGCATAAGGCTCCAGTGACGCAGCCAGATCGAGGACGGAGTCGATCTCCTCCCGGGAGAACTCCCGCATGGTGAGCACATGCCTCTTCATGAACATGTCTTACCATCTTCTATTTATGAGATAATAAGGCTTCCATATCAGTTATGAGGTAAAAGCCAATGAAGAACGCATCACAACAATATTCGCCGACAATGACCGAGGATTACAGCCGGATTTCAGATACGGCCCGTGCGGTGGATGCAGAGGTACTGCCCAGGATGGCGTCTTACATCCGGCGTATCTCGCCGCAGATCGCCACCATGAGCGTAGACGAGGTGTTTGTGATCGCCGATTACGGCGCCGCAGACGGTGTGAATTCGAGCGAGTTGTTTGAAGCCGTCATCTGCCAGATTCACGAGGTGAATCCTGCGGTGACCATCAAATTAGTCTATATTGATCTGGCGGATCCGGCGAATTTCGACGTGTTCTGGGCAACTTCGGCATTAGCGAAATTAAAGCACGTAGAGGCCCAATACATCCAGCGGTCTTTTTATGAACCATTTCCTGAGATCAGAAGCAAACTTCAGATCGGTTTTTCCTCCACTGCGCTGCACTGGCTGAATGCCAAAACGGTTGGACCTGATTATTTTTTACATCCCCTCTGCATACAGCCCAACCAGCTCTCTGATCTGGAACAGAGAAAATTTGCGGAAAAATGGAACGCGGATTGGCGGTCGTTTTTGCAGGAATGTTCGAGGTCGCTGGTTAAGGGGGGTGCTTTGTTTTTTGCCAACCTTGCCAATTTGGGAGACGACCGGTGGCCGGCATCGCCTGGATATAACAACCTCAGTGACATTTGCCAGGAGTTATACGAGGAGGAAAGGCTTTCCCAAGTAGAGCTAAACGCTATTTTTATACCGGATTACTTTGCCTCGCCTCATGAAATGTCAGGTTTGCTGGATGAAGACGATCTTAGGGATTGTTTTGCCGTCAACGCCGTTGATCCCTTGACCATTCCGTGTGCCTATTTTAGCAAGGCGCAGGACAAGCTGGACGACCCACAGGAAAGGTCCGCACTTGCCGCTACCCTGGCTCATGTAGTCAGGGCCTGGAGTGAATCGTCGATGCGTATGGGACTGCACGCAGATAACAAAGAGCTGATAGAAGAAATTTATCGACGGCTGCGGGACAGGTTCTATGAAAAACCCGAGGGCTTGCCTTATCAGTATTGCCTGCTCGAAATGGTAAAAAGGTAGGGATATTGAACGGCTGATCGTTCTTCGTGCCCGTCACGGCTTCGCGTGAGATTCAACCGGGTCCGGTTTCACGCGAAGGCGCGAAGCCGCGCAGTCAAAACATTGGTTTATTTCGGCCTCGCTGTACTCGTGGAGTGAACCCCTCCGAGAATGCAATGGCTCAATTATGTGATGGCTGGAAAGAGGGACGCTTCCTGCAAGTTACACACACTGAAATTACATTTTTTCGGGGACTTTATGATTATCCACCATCGACTTAGCAACTTTTAATGCGATGCTACTGCCAGGTAATAATAGATTGGCCGCATCCGCTCCTACGTCGAAAATAAGATCGCGAGTTATCATCTTCTCGAACTGCTGGCGCAATGTTACACCGCCAGAGGTCATCACTCCAGTGAGACCATCGAATTCGGCCACAGTAGTCTTACCCTTAGACTCCCATTTATACTCGAAAGCGTAGACCGGCCGAAAATAGAGGTCTACGATGCGTATATTTGCTTTTTCCTCGTGAATCGTGTCTGCTTGAATTGGTCGCATCATCGAAGCTAATACCTGACGTACTGCGGCGCTTGCACGCATTTCTGGCATTACAGCGATGCTTGCGTCAGTTGATAGCTTGTCTATATCGATCACAGCCTCCTTTTCAAAACGCAAATATTTCTCCCATTTTTGCTCTTGTCCACGAACGGCGTCAAAGATGACTTCCGTACCGGATTCTTCTAAACAGTGTTCGGTTCCCTTAATCGTAAACTGTCGTGGTTGTGCCGCAATTGTGTAATCTTTCCCATCTACAGTTACACGTTTTACCTCGGGAGCAAGTACAGGGACGTTATAGGAACGTGTGCGGTCGTACTCGTAGCGCACGTTGCAGGCTATATGCCAGAACGGCTCATAACGAAACTCGCTGTAGGTGATTTTAACGTCCTCGGACTTAGGGCGTGAGAAAAGCCCGGTCAGACCGCTACCGAAGACAGAGGCTTTTTTGTCCCATGCCTTCTCCCGCGTATCATCCATACTAAGTGTGGGCAGTAGGCGGAAAACTTGTTCCTTACCAAATGTGATATCCATACTACACCCTCAAATTCGATTCATGATGAAGGTTCCATAGGTTATTTGTTATTATAAACGTTTTGAGTTGTCTGGGTGGATGGCCATGTTGGGCGCAAGGCTCAACAGCCGCGACCATCGAGATCAATGTTCTCCGGTCCTCTGCCATGCGAGAGAGAGCGCGCTCGCGCCAGTCACGAGCTACGATGAAATTAACCTGCTTTGAACCGGCTTTCAGGAATCTGTTTTATGAACGGCTTATTGGACAAGAGCAGCCATAAGGCAAGACAGCCCAAACCGGTGAGGATGTTCATCGCGCCTAAGACCTGGATGGTATTGCTCCAGGGCAGAGAAATGATGGTCATTCCCGCGCTGCCCATAAAGATGCCAAAGCAGTTCATCAGGACGGAAGGTGAACCGGTATCCTCCTGCTGATCCCCGCGGCATCGCCCTATTGCCCTCGCGCCAGGAGACTGCCCCATACGCTGAATTCTGAATGCAAAAGGAATATATTGTGGAATGTAGAATTATTTAAATAAGCTTGTCCTCCAAAAGGCAGAATGATCGGGGACTTCCTGATAATACCAGCTGCTTAAAGAGTTGACCTATCATGAAACAATACCTGCGTTTTACATCGCTTATGATGGCGTTTGTCCTGATATTTATAACGAATTCGTGCTTAGCTTCAAATATAGACTCCGGCATGAATTCGACCAAGGATAGCATTAATGATTCGTCCAAAGTTTCCTTGGGAGATGCGATAGATTTTCTTATGCCGAAGGCTATCTGGGGAAATTTTTATAATTTGACTAAAGTTCCGCGTCCTTCCCATGGAGAGGCGCAGATAAGCGCCTATATGGCAAATTTTGGCAAAGACTTGGCTCTGGAGACTACAGTAGATGAAGTCGGCAACGTCCTTATTCGCAAGCCTGCCACTCCTGGAATGGAGAACCGGAAAGGGTTGATTCTTCAGGCTCACATGGACATGGTAGCTCAGAAGGACGCGGACAAGGACTTTGACTTTCAGAAGGATCCCATTCAGGCTTACATGGAGGATGGATGGGTAAAGGCCAATGGTACTACCTTAGGTGCTGATGACGGTATCGGGGTTGCCATCATCATGGCCCTTTTGGAGGATAAAGAACTGGTCCACGGTCCCCTAGAGGCCCTCTTCACCGTCAACGAGGAGGACGGTTTTACTGGTATTCATGGTCTCAAGTCAGATCTGCTAAAGGGTGATATCTACATAAACGTAGACTCGGAGACGGAGGGAGAGTTTACCATCGGCAGCGCCGGCGGACTGTACATTGACGCTAAGAAAAATTATTCCGAGGAAGAAACTCCTGCCCAGATGGTTGGATACAAAATCGCCATCAAAGGGCTAAAGGGAGGCCACTCCGGAACTGATATAAACCTGGGCAGGGGGAATGCAGCCAAGATCCTATCCCGTCTGCTATGGACTTCCCAGAGATTGTTCGGCCTGAGGGTTGCCTCCTTTAATGGAGGAGATCGTTACAACGCCATACCCAGAGAAGCAGATGCCATTGTAGCAGTGCCGGAGTCAGAGGCCGACTCCTTTGCCAAGTACGTCCAGGAGTTCGAAGCCACCGTCCAAAAGGAGCTTTCAGCCACAGAGCCGAGCTTGGTCGTAAAGGCAGAGAAGGCTGACCTCCCAGCTAAGCTAATGGTGGCACAGTCCGCCGTAAACCTGATAAGCGTCGTATACAGCTGCCCAAATGGCGTCTTGAGGATGAGCGATGCTGTCCCTGGGCTAGTGGAAACCTCTACCAGCATGGGCATCCTGAAGGCAGAAAAGGGTGAGTTTTGGGCAGGATTCTATGTAAGGAGCTCCCTTGATTCGGCTAGAGACGACACAGGCAACATGATTCGAAGCGTCTTCGAGCTGGCTGGTGCCAATGTATCATTCCCTGATAGTTATTCTGGCTGGGCGCCTAACCCGGAATCTCCTGTATTGGGCCTGATGAAGCAGGTCTATCAGGATAAATTCGGCCAAGAGGCGAAGGTCATAGCCATTCACGCTGGCCTGGAGACGAGCGTGGTTGGGGAAAAGTACCCTGGAATGGATATGATCTCCTTGGGCCCCACGCTGCAACATGTCCATTCACCGGATGAGCGCTTAGAGGTGCCGACCGTATCCAAGGTGTACGACCTGTTGACGGAAACACTGATGCGAGTTCCAGTTAACTAATTAGAGGCGTTTCTTTCGCATCATTTTTTTCCACAATCATAGGGAGGAGGAAAGATGAGTAAACTCGTGCCTGAAGAGCGGCAAGAAGTTGAGTTAAGAGGTGGCATTGGCCAGGAAGCCGCAAGACCATGTGCTCTTATCGTGCCACTCGGCCTTGGCCCCAGGCCAGCTACTTTCGCTCGTCTCTGCCACGCGAGAGAGCGCGCTCGCGCCAGTCACGAGCTACTATGAAATTAACCTGCTTTGAACCGGCTTTCAGGAATCTGTTTTATGAACGGCTTATTGGACAAGAGCAGCCATAGCGCCAGGCATGAAATCCCGGTGAGGATGTTCATCGCGCCTAAGACCAGGATGGTATTGCTCCAGGGCAGAGAAATGATGGTCATTCCCACGCTGCCCATAAAGATGCCAAAGCAGCTCATCAGGGCGGAGGCTGAGCCGGCGTCCTCTTCCTGCTGCTCCAGCATCAGATTTGCGCCGGGAGTGCGCACACAACTGGCCATGAGCGTGGCAGGCAGCAGCACCAGGGCAAATACTATGGGCTCCAGGCCTCCCAGGAGAGCAATGAGAAGTCCGCTGGCTGAGATGGTGGCAAAACAGGCCATGATGATCGATCGGCGCGAAAAACGCCTGGACAGCCGCAGATAAAGCACGGGTCCCGTGATCATTCCCAGGGCATTGAAGGCGAAATAGTAGCTGTAGGTCTGCTCGCTCAGGCTGAATTCATTTATATAAATATATGAAGATGCAGCAATGAATGCCATGCTGGACACGCTGAGCAACGAAAAGATCAGGAGCAGGGAGGTGAAACCTGGATTTTCGGCCACTTTGCCAAGTCTTCCCCAGGCCTGCCCTGCCGTTCCAGTATAGCGTTTATCTATTGTCTCTTGCAAAGCTATGCTTCCCGCCAGCGCCAATAGGCCTATGCCACCTAAAATCAGGAACACTCCTCTCCAGGAAGTGATGCGAAGAAGGAGTGCGCCCAGAACCGGGGCTGCCATGGGAGATATGAGCACCATTGACTGGACCAGAGCTAAAATTGTCTCCCGGTTTTTGCTGTCATAGACATCTTTGATTATGGCGGTGGCTACGGCAAAAGCCCCGCTGCCACCCAGGGCTTGCAGGATTCGGAATAATATTAGGTGGTATATATCCACAGAACCTGCGCATAAAAAGCCGGCCAGAGAATAGATGGACAGCGCAATGAGCAGTACTGGTCTGCGTCCATATTTGTCGCTTAGCGGCCCCCAGAAGAGAGTTCCTGCTGCGAAAAAGACAAAAAACAGGATCAAAGTTAGATTGGCCAGGTCGGTTGTTACGCCGAAAAACTTTGCCATGCCAGGCAATGCGGGGAGATAAAGGTCGGTAGATAACGGAACGAAAGCGCTGAGAAAGGCGATAAGTCCGATAAGGCCCTTTTCGCCCAGATATTTTTGTCTCAATCTCCGCCCCAGCAGCTCTTTTTCTTTTCCAGTCTTTCCAGCAGATCGCACAGCTTATTGGCGCTGGCAACAACCGTCTTCCTGCCGATGCGGTCTTCCGCAGCAGGCCGCACGGCGATGCCGCCGAAGTGAGCATCGTCTCCTACTACTACCATTCCGTGGATGTGCATCCAGGCGTGCACCGTCTCCAGCGCCTTCTCCTGGCCGCCGTTTCTTGCTCCTCCCACGCTGATGGCGCAGCCGACTTTATCCTTGAGATGAGAGCCCTGCCGGCGTAGGGGAATGGTTCTGTCGAAGACGGCCTTTAGCTGAGCAGTTACGCTTCCGAAATAGACCGGCGAGGCCACGATGATGCCGTCTGCCTTCTGGAGCGCGGTTAGGATTCTCTCCATATCGTCTTCTTTAGGACAGGATTTTCCTTTGCTGCAATCTCCGCAGTCATTGCAAAAATCTACCTTCATCTCGGAGATGAGCAGCCTCTCCGTCTCAAAGCCCCTCTCTTTGGCCACAGCCAGGGCTTCATTAAGCAGAAACTCGGTATTGCCGGCCTTTCTAGGACTGCCGCTGATCCCAACCACCAACATCTTTCCTTTCACCCCATGACACGGATTTGCAGGAGCGAAATATAATGCTTTTGCAGCCCGCGAGCCTATTGTGGAGTCCATCGCAAAGTTAATATCTAATACACGAATTTTATTATGGGATTCTAGATGAATGTAGAGATCACATCGCTCCTGGACCAGGATGTCTATACTCAAAATGGCATCTTTGTGGGCAGGGTGGAAGATGCCGTCCTTGACCCTGAGAACGGCGTAGTGAGCGGCTTGGCTCTGGGAGACGTGAACCGGGAGCTGTTTGATCAGAAGGGCAAGGGGATCGTAATACCCTATCGCTGGGTTACTGCAGTTGGCGATATCATCATCATCCGGCACCTGACTCGAAATGCAAAGGATCAGCGCAAAGTCGATTAGCTGGGAGATTTATTCCGGCCTATGTGCTCGCGCGCCACTGGTAGTGAGAGCGGACGGAAGAGGCTTCAAAAAGGTACTGGAGAAAAGCATTAAGCCCTATGACATCGATTTTGCCCGGTCGATGGCAAGCGTTGTGGAGAGCTTCTTTCTGGATTTTGGCCCCACTCCTGCCCTGGCCTTCACATTCTCGGATGAGATCAGCCTTGTCTTTCTTGATGTCCCCTTTGCAGGCAGGGTGGAAAAGATCGATTCCTTGGTCGCGGGCTTTCTCTCTGCAGCCCTTTCCCTGGACCTATGCAGGCCAGTTTCCATGGATTGCCGGACAATCCCTCTTTGCCAGGCGGAGATATGCAGCTACCTCGCGGAGCGGCAGGATGAAACCTGGAGAAATCATATTTTTTCCTATGGCTTTTACATGCTGCGAGAGGATGGTCTCAATGGGACGCAGGCCATGGAGAAGCTGCGAGGGTTAAAGGAGTCAGAGATTCACGAGCTGGTATTCCGGGGGGGCATAAATCTGACCAAGACCCCTGTCTGGGAGAGGCGAGGCGTAATGGTCTACCGCAAAAATGGGCGGGTGGCTGTGGATTGGGAGACACCGCTCTTCTCCTCGCAAGAGGGAAAAGCTCTCTTGGCGGAGATAATAGGTCTTGCAAAGGCAGGATCAAAAAGGTAATTGGGAAAGAATCGTGAAGTATTTCTTGATTATATCCTTGTTTTCGGGAGGAAGGCTCTCGATATAGAGCTCAGAGGGAACTGCGGCTGCCTCTCCTGCCTGGGATTGCAAGAAGACACGCTCCACGGGCTTTGTGTTTCTGGCCAGAGATCCGGCTCCTATTCCCGGATAAAGCATAATTTCCATCTTGTTCTCATTTAAGACGGCAAGAGAGGGATTGCCGAAGAGGTTGCCGGTGAGGTTTATTTCCTGATTTGTGTTTTCTGCCGGCCTAACATTCTCAAAAGCGGAAAGGGCTTTGTCCCTCAGATCAGCTAGAGACTGGAAATCCGATGGAGTGACAATTTCGCTCTGGGCTAAGAGAATGGCTGCACCTGATATGAGTACTATGGCAAATGCCCTGCCGCTTATCTGTCGTGAATTGAGAATTTCAGAGGGCTTGATTTTATTCAGGCTTGCTTTGATCTCATTGGCCAGGTTTTGCATGGGCAGAGAATCAACGTCGCGATTGTCGTAGGCGGTGCGGGCTTTCTCGGAAAGCTCTGGCCCCAAGAGCGGAAAGATATCAGCCTTTTTCCGTCTCTTGATAAGCGTGGCTCCGGCCAGGCCAATGATTATGGAGAGAATCGCGGGTGATGCCGCGAGGAGAGGGACGTCCTGATAATAGAAGCTCATAAAGCCTGGAAGGCCGACAATCTCGGCCAGGGCGTAAACGGCGATGGACAGTATTGCGGTGTTCATTGCCCACAAGGTCCTTTCAAAGCGGTGGTATACCTTTGTCAGCCTCTTCAGGGGCTGGAGAAATTCATAGGGCCCTTTCACAATATTTATTCGGATAGTACCAATAAATAGTTTTTGCAATGAATGCTGAAAAGAGTTTATACCACCCAGGTCAATGGAATGGAAAATGGCTGGCATCGATGGATTAAGGGGTAAGCTCCTGGTGGTTCTGGTAGCTTTTGCTCTACTACCTATGGTAATTCTAGGGATCATAACTTTAGTGGAGATGAACCAGGCATCAATGGACGTCCAAAGCAATATCACCAGCCTCAGCACATCCTTGAACCGCTCTGCTCTGGCGGTCGGTCAAGGCGATGCCGATCAGGTTCAGCTCGCTATCGCGAAGGCACGTCAGTATGACGAGTTCTTCGAGCGTATTGCTTCTGAGAACGAACTTGTCGCTGGCTATGTGGCAGACGGTTCTGCAAACGAGAGCTGTACCCCTCCAGGAATATGGGTTGCTCCAATTGGTTCTAACCAGACAACATCTGAAGTAAGAGATGCTACCGTAAGATCCCTTTGTGCTCCGGCCAGGATTATGCAGGCACTTCACAAGGCCAAATCATCATTGTACCTATCATATATCGGAACCGAGGATGGAGTGCTTGCTGTATGGCCTTACAGCAATAAGACTCTCAGTAACACGGCGCCCTTTAGTTACAAGGATATGCCCTATTATACTCAGGCCAAGCAAAAGAAGAAAACCGTCTGGACCGGGCCCTATGTGGATGGTAAGGGAGATTATGCAATTACCGTTACCACTCCTATCTTTCGGGGTGATGAGTTTGCAGGCATCGCGGGAATGGATGTATCTTTATCTCCGATTTACAGCGACCTATCATCCTTGAAGGGAAGAGGATATCCCTTTATTATGGATTCGGCTGGACTTATAATATACCGGCCAAAAAATAAGCCGGAAAATGATCTGAATGACCTCTTTGTAACGGATAACCTCTTTGAATCCACCAACTCCGAGGTTAAGGCGCTGGGCAAAGGCATGTTAAGAGAAAGCTTCGGTTCCCATGTAGTGGGGCTGGGGGATGGAGACGGCTATGTGGCTTTCTCGCGCATAGCTACACTTGGCTGGATCTTCTGCATTGCCTATCCTGCCGAAGAGATGAGCCTGCCGGCTCGATACATAGATTCCGGCATCAAGGATGTTGCCAGGAGCACAACTGCCGGCTTGAATGATGCCTCGCGAAGAGTTAGGGATTATGCGTTGATCATCTTCGTACTCACCGTTTTTTCCGTGCTGGGGGCGGCATGGTGGCTCTGCAAAAGGATCGACGGCCAGATAGCCAGTCTTTCAAGCGCGGCTGAGAAAATTTCGCGTGGCGAGTTTGACGTCGAGGCGAAGACATCCGGCGAGCTGGCGGTTTTAGCGGTCTCCTTCAATAAAATGGCGCAGGGCCTCAAGGGATACGTGGCAAGGCTGGAGGAAGATGCGGTTTTACTGGGCGGCTCTGGCAAGGAGATGGCCTTTCTGGAAGGGGTAAAGCGTAACCTGGTTCCGGCAAATGTGCCCCAGGAAGATGGATATGAGATCCAAACGCTTTACTGGCCTTCTGAGGCGAATAGTTTTGATCTCTTTGATATTACCAGAGCAGATGAAAAAATTGCCTTCGCCATGGCGGGTGTAGGCGGAGATGGCGTCCAGGCGGCCATGCTTGCCATCATGTCGCGAACGCTCATTCGTGCCTCGCCTGATAAATTGGATCCGTCAAAGGCCATTAGTGACCTGAATATGCAGATAAATCAGCATGGTCACGGAACGAATCTGGCATGCTTTTATGCTCTCTTAGATCCCGTAAACCACACTTTAGAGTATGTGAATGCCGGCTTTAATCCGCCCTTCATTGTCGATCCAGGAGGAATGGTGGATACATTGGGTGGTGGGGGCATTGCTCTTGGTATGCTGAGTAGAATGGAGCTGGAAAAGACGCTCATACCCATCCAGCCGGGCGATGTCA
>Ga0209777_10002927_pt1 | contig 21747 bp, 9 predicted proteins | sample FrelakmetHBP12HB_FD_187147 | JGI IMG/M metagenome (GOLD analysis project Ga0209777, IMG submission 187147) | Freshwater lake sediment microbial communities from the University of Notre Dame, USA, for methane emissions studies -HBP12 HB (SPAdes)... | ecosystem: Environmental > Aquatic >...
TGCCAGGGGTCACTGTCCAAGCAGACCGGGACCCCTGGCAAGGCCGTGTCCTTCACCGTGATCGTCAAGAACAACGGCAACGGCGACGACAACATCGCCCTGACCTTGGAAGACAAGCCCGTCAACTGGGAGAGCCGGTTCATCCTTGACAGCCAAGAGGTCGAGACCCTGCCTTTGCACCCGGGAGGCCAGGCCAAGGTCACCTTGCTCCTGTCGATACCCTTCGCCTACGACACGGACAACACCGAGTACTCGATGTCCGTCACTGGGACCTCTGAGGGCCGCGTGCAGGACAAGGTCACCTTCGTGGTCGATCTTTTGCTGCCCAACCTGAAGATCATGAAGGTCAAGTACAGCTCCTCGCACCTGGTGAACAACAAGCCCGTCTCGATCGAGGTCATAATCTCCAACGAGGGCCTGGTGGCCTGCGAGAACGTCACCGTGCGCTTCTATGACCACGGCATCGCGGGCGAGCAGGTCCTAGAGCGGCTCCCCGGAGGCCAGAACAAGACCGCGGTCTTCCAGTGGATGCCAAAGACGGGATCCCACAAGCTCGAGTTCCTGGTGGACGCGGACAACAAGATCATCGAGTCCAACGAGGACGACAATAGGCTCGTCGACCGCGTGACAGTGGCCAACAACGGCGGCATGATACCCGGCTTCGACGGGGTCATCGTCCTGATGGCCCTGATACCGGTGGCCATCATCGTGCTGCGCAAGAAGGAATAGACGAACATCGGAGGGGACTTCGGTCCCCTCCCTTTTTCCTTATTTTAATTTACTCACCATCCAATCATTTTAAATATCTTGATGGACGGTTAAGACAGATGCCCGGAGGCCCCAAGATGGATAAGCGGCTCCTTGTGATAACAACGGTCCTCGTCTTCTTTATAATGGCCATCCCCCAGGGCGCCCTGGCTGTCTGGGTCGAGCCGGTCCCCGCTTCTAAAACCGATGACGAGTTCTGGCATGTGACTTACAAGTTCGACCAGTACCTGAGCACGGCCTATCCGAACACGACGGCCGTGTCCGACAACAGGGACCCGGACATGGAGTTCTTCCAAGGAAAGCTCTGGATGCTCTGGGAAGGGCCTCTCATCCCCAACGCGACCCACGGCCCCGAGGCCACCTACATGGGCAAGCTCTACATGCGCTCCTACAGCGACTGGAACGGGACGGTCAAGTGGGGCGATTACATAGATGTCACGCCCAACGCCCAATACGCGGACCACGTCAACTCTAAAAGCCATCTCGTCGCCTATAAGGGCCACCTCTACCTCTTCTGGATGTCCTATGACCGCAACCAGAAGCCCAAGGACACCCCCGAGAACCGCTTCGACATCATGATGCGCACCTACGATGGCAACGAGCTGGGAGCGCTCACACAGCCCGACATCATAAGCCGCCAGGGGAGCTTCGCAGGCGGCGGGGCGGACTTCTATCCCCGGCCTATAATCTACCAAGACAAGCTCTACGTCATCTGGTTCCGCCAGAACACGATCACGGGCACCAGCGACATCCTGTATCGCGTCTTCGACGGGACGATCTGGAGCGACATCAATGTCCTTTCCAACTATCCTAATAACAACACCATAAACACCTTTCCGGTGCCTTCCGTCTGGAAGGACAGGCTCTATGTGATGTGGCAAAAGACCCAGAACAATACAAAGTACATGGAGACCGTCTATTCGTACACCTCCAACGGCCACTCCTGGAGCACCGTAGCGCCGCTGTCTCGGCAGATACCGATCTCCGCCCTCACCTTCGACACCACGCCCAACCTCGCGACCTATCACAACCCGACCACTGGTCTCGACGAGCTCCATGCCTTCTGGAGGACCCGCAACTCCGAGAACACCCAAGGTGGCCTGTATGATTTCGATATCGTGACGCGCTCATGGGACGGGACAAGCTGGTCCCCCACGGTCGAGCTGTCGCCCGCTGCCGACAAGGCCGATGACACGCAGCCTTACGGCGCCGACGACCAGCAGGGGATATTGCACATCTTCTGGGCGACCAAGGACGACTCCACCAAGGACGGCCAGGACTACGACATCGTACAAGTGACCTATGACGGAAATACCTATTCAACACCTTCCTTGGTGTCCCGCCTAGGTGATCGGGACGAGGCCTTCCAGGACGACTCCGAGTGGTGGAACAAGGGCGACGACATGAACCCGGTGGCCAAGATCTACCCCAACCAGTGGGGGGACGCAAGGCTCTTCGCACTGTGGTGGAGCTTCGATTACATCACGGGCTGCTGCTACGACCAACCGGAGGAGACCTATCGCTCCATAGTCCTCAAGCTCATAGTGGACGCCGACCATGACAAGGACGGCGTGCCCGACCATCTGGACGCCTGTCCCAACGACCCGACGGATTCAAAGGACACGGACGGCGACGGCGTGTGCGACAACAGGGACTGGAAGCCCCTGGACCCCAACGTCTGGAAGCAGCCGGTCGCGCCCTCTGGCGAAGGGCCCCGGGGGAGCCCCCTGCCGCTCTATATCGTACTATTGCTGTTGTTCATCCTGGGGGTGGCACTGCTGGCCTTCCAGGGGGACAAGAAGAGGCCCCGGCCCAAGAAGAAGGCACCTGCAAGGTCTGAGAGCTCCGAGGAAGAATAGTCGTTCCTTTAATCCCAAATCTTTTTTACCCTTACCCCAATGCCTAGTCCTGATACCATGCCGTCGGAGAAGGATATCGAGGCCCTCAAGACACGGGCCGTCGCCGAGATTGTGACGCCCGAGGAGCTGGACGCAGCCCTAAAGCTCCCCAACCCGAAGGCCTACATCGGTTTCGAGCCCTCGGGGAAGGCCCACATCGCCTGGCTCATGATGGCCGACAAGGTCATCGACCTCACCCGCTGCGGCTTCCATGTGGACATCTTGATGGCCGACTGGCACGCTTACATCAATGACAAGCTCGGCGGAGACATCGATAAGATCAAAAAGTGCGGCAAGTACATGGAGGACTGCTTCAACGCCATGGGCATCGACAAGGACCGCACGAAGTACATCTACGCCTCCGATTACATAGGCGACCCCAAGTACTGGGAGCTCGTGCTGCGCGTCGGGAAGGCATCTTCCTTATCTCGTGTAAAGCGGGCCCTGACCATCATGGGCCGCAAAGAGGACGAGGCCGATCTGGATTCCTCCAAGTTCATCTACCCGCTCATGCAGGTCGCAGACATCTTCTACCTGAAGGTGGACGTCGCCCTCGGCGGCATCGATCAGAGGAAGGCCCACATGCTAGCCAGGGACACCTGCAAGGCCGTCGGTGTCAAGTCCCCTGTCGCACTGCACACGCCCCTCAATGCGGGACTGCAGGGCGCGGGCCGTATGGACCCCTCCGAGGCCAAGATGTCCAAGTCCAAGCCCGAGTCCGCCATCTTCCTGCACGATAGCACTGATGAGGTAAACCGTAAGATCAAGAACGCCTTCTGCCCCGAGAAGGTCGTGGAAGGCAACCCCATCATGGACATTGCAAGAAACATCTTATTCAGCAGGCTCCCGGTCCTCGAGATCAAGAGGCCTGCAAAGTTCGGCGGGGACATCCAGTTCGAATCCTACGCAGTATTGGAAAAGACCTTCATCGAGGGTAAGCTCCACCCAATGGACCTCAAGAAGGGAGTATCCGAGGCCCTCAACAAGATAATGGACCCCATCAGGGAGTACTTCGTCAAGCACTCTGAGAACCTCAAGGTCGTCGATGGCTTTAAGACGACAAGATAATTAAAATTATACCGAAAAATTCTATTTTCAATTACTCTCAATAATACTCTATTAGATAGATAGGTTAAATAATCTCATCGCCAATATTGCAGTCGGTACCCGCATATGAAAAAAGCTATTGCATTAATAATCATCTTTGGAATTCTAACTGCGGGATGCATCTCAAGCTCCACCGTGCCGAAAAAGGTGACCGTTAATTATAATGTGGAAGATGGCACCGTCTTTCAAGCATCAAACGACTCTAAAGGTTGGTCCGAATCCCCTTCGGTTCGCATTCAAACCGACTATAGTATAGACTTGAACACAACAAATCTTACCCTGGTTCTATTTCAATTGAATTGGTCCTATCACAGTACCGAACCAGATGCAAATCCAAATTGTCAAGTAAATATGTCGTTGATCACACCAAGTACAACCGTCGTCATATCCTTCGATCCCTCATCGAATGTAGATATAGAGACAAAAGGGCTTTATGGGAATTCCAGCTCGAACATATCTGCGATTTTATCTCAAGTACCAAATAACATCACGGTCGAGGAAAAAAAGCTAGAAACTTTTTTATTAAAACAAGAGAATATAAACGGAAGGGGCACGTGGACGGTCCACATTAAGATATCCGTTCCTGTTTATAGATTCCCACATACCCCTTCGAGTGTCCATTGGGAAATAAAAATAAAAACGGTCCGTTATTTCGCATCCTTAGACAGAAAATGAAATAAAAAACGACTAGGATACCAATCTATTTCTTTAGTTCCTTCATGACCTTCGGGAAGGCCTCCGCGAACTTCTTCACGCCCGCCTCCGGCACCGTGAACGACAGCCTCACGAACTTGGCGCCGAACTGCTTGCTCACGTACTGGCCCGCCCTCACGAAGATGTTGTGCTCATAGAGCAACTTGTCCTGGATGGGCTCGGTCGGGACCCCTGTTTGGCTCACATCGATGACGAACATATTTGCCTGGGACGGATAGACCGGCAGGAAGGCACCCTCGACCTTGTCGACGGCCTCCTTGATGATCTTCTGGTTCTTGCGGGACTGGTCGACGACGCCCTTAATCCAGTTCTTCTTGGTCTTTAGGGCCGCCAACGCAGCGTACTGGGCAAGGATGTTTATGGACAGGTCGTTCGTGTTATACGGTGCCGCGACATCCATCAGTTTCTGCGGCGCCACCAAGGCGCCGACCCTCAGGCCGGCCAATCCGCAATTCTTGGACACCGAGTATGCGATGAGCGTGTTATCGGGCGCGAACTCCGTCGTCAGGTGGTGCTCCTGGGCGAAGTCCCTGTAGGTGATATCGTCGAAGATCACAAGGTTGTGGTCTATCGCGAGGTCGCATATCGCCTTGATCTCCGCCTTCGTGTAGCCCGTTCCCAACGGATTGATCGGGTCGATGAGCAGTATCATCTTGGTCTTCTTGTTGATGGCCTTCTTGACCTCTTCGATATCGTACTTGTAAGGTGGTTTGTAAATCGGTAGGTTAGTGGGCTTTGCCCCCGACAGCTCGATGAAATGGTGTATGATGAAATAACTCGGGTCCGACGTTATTACCTCGTTCCCTTTCTCCAGGAACGCCCTCATCGCGATGTAAAGTGCCTCGGTCCCTCCCGAGGTCAGCATGCACTTGTAGTTGGGCACTCCCAGGTCCGCCTTGATCGCATCATGGAGCTCCGTAAGGCCCGTCAGGAACGGTGGGTAGAGGTTGTATTCTTTCCGCTTGACAGCGTCGATGATCGCCTTGTCGATGTCCGGTGTCGTTGGCAAGTGGTTCGTGTTCTGGCTCATCCATACGACATCGTGGGTCCTGGCGTAGACAAAGGGATTGGGTTTGTCGGACATGGTTAGGCCGATTTTTCTTCCCAGCGATAAACTTTTTGTCAAGTTTGGTCCATGGAACTAGCACCAGTACCAATCCGACAAGCTTTTTATTCGCCCAGGCCTATCGAACTGACGATGGCAGGCATCGAAAAGCTCAGGACAGGCGTCTTCGGCCTCAACTCCATCACCGAGGGCGGCCTCAACCGAAACTCCACCACCGTCGTCATCGGTGCTTCCGGGGCCGGCAAGACCACCTTGGCTTTGCAGTTCGTGCGTCGGGGCCTGGAAGAAGGCCAAGAAGGCGTCTTCATCAGCCTCGACGAGGCCCAGGACCAGATAATCAAAGAAGCAGAGGCCATGGGCTGGACCAACATCCGGTCCCAGATCGAAGAGGGCAAGCTCGTCTTCATAGACGCCTCCGCAAAAGAGTTCACGGAGTTCGTCAAGACCGAGCTGCCGATACTCGTCGAGGAATGGCACGGCATCAACGCGCGTATCGTGGTCGATCCACTGACCCCCGTCATGTGGACAATCAAGGACATCTACGAGCAGCGCGAGTATGTCACGCTCCTCATGAACCAGCTGCGCACCGTCGGCACGGTGATATGCACCTTGGAAGAACACGGAGGCCAAGGCAACCTCTCGGGCTCCGAGATAACCATCCCGATGTACGTCGCCGACTGCGTCATACACCTCAGGCACAACCTCCTGAGCAAGGATTCCGAGCGCTCCCTCAAGATCATAAAGTTCCGCGGGAGCGCTCACGACGAGTCCGCCCATCCTTACAAGATCATCAAGGGCCTTGGCATCGTCGTCAATCCCTTAAGAGGCTACAGGCGCGCCTCCAAGGCCGTCATGGACAAGATCAAAAAATCCCTCAAGGAGAAGTCCGCTGGTTTATCACCACAGGGGGCAAAGCGTATCCTTCAAGTTCTCGACGATCTGACCGACCAAGATCTCGAAGGATTGGACTCCGACAAGTTCGTCCAAAACATCCTTGACGAGTACCGCTGAGGCTTTTTATGTCGCAAAGAACTGGGGCCGAGGGAAGTCTTGGACAGAGGATGCGCAGGGCCCTCGAGCGCCGGCGGCGCCCGGGGCCCATCCAGCCTTCCAAGACCTTCAGACGCAGCCTCATGATGAACCCGCTCCGAAGGGCGATCTTCTCGGAATTATCCAACCGGCCTGGATTGCCTTCGGGGGAGTTGGCACGCACCCTGAGAACCTCCCGGGCCAACATCAACTGGCATCTGGACAAGCTCGTTCGGGCCCGATTTCTTTCCAGGATCAAGCTCGGAGGGCGCTGGGCCTATTTCCCGACGAACCTTCTGTCCGACGAGGAGCTGCCCTTGTTCTCTGTCTTAGGCAACCCAGTCACCAAAATGGGCTATCTTGCAGTCTGCCAAAGGCCTGGGGCCTCCCAGGACAAGCTCTCCAAGGCCCTGGGCCTTTCGCGCCAGGACCTTATGTGGCACCTAGGAAAGCTTTCTGTGGCCGGCCTCATCACAACGGTTCTGGACGGAAGGTTCCGACGCTACAGCCCGTCGTCCCTTTTCGATGAGCGTGCACGAGAGCACGCGAAGCGGATCGGCCGTTTCAAAGGTGCCTTGCTGTCGGCCCTGAAGGAGGACGGCACCTCCCCATCCATCATCAAATCCCTTTCCAGCTCCTTGCTCCTTCGTATGGCCTCCGGGGAGGGCTCTTGTGTCCTAGAGGTGGTCACGGATCCCTATTATTATATTTTGAAGCCCAGGGAAAGCGCAAAGAAACTAACTAGACAGGAAAAATGAACGAAAGTAACCCATATAAAGATATTATAATATCTTAAGGACCAATGGCCGACGAGGAAAAGGGACCATTGGGACCTGATAAGGAGCCCCACCAGAACGGCTTCGCCCAGCGCTTCAAGCAGCACTGGGACAAGGCCAGCATTGGAGGCCCTGATACTTGCAAAAAATGCGGTACAGCCCTGCCTCCGGGCGCCGACAAATGCCCCTCCTGCAAGACCCCCGTCGCCCAACCAACCATCTTCGGACCCCCCAAGAAGCCCAAGGGCCTCGATTATGATGTTCTACTGGACGACAACATCGCTCCCTCCAGGCCCGACATGAAAGAAAAGCTCGGCGAGGTCGCATTAAAGGCAGCGAAGGACCGGAAGGCCCGCACCGACCTCGCAACCGACAGTCTCATGTCAGATCCGCTCGCAAGGCTCGCGATCCTCAAGGCGCGCATGCAGGCCAAAAGCAAGGAAGCCCCCACAAAGGACATCCTGGGCGTCGGTTTCTCGGAAGAGACCCGCAAGGCCCATGGGGTGGAGTTCAAAGGCGACGAGGAGGCCCTTAAAAAGAAGATGGTCAAGGGTATAGAGGCCGTAATCGCCAAAGGCTCCCTCCTCGAGCATCTGGGCCAGACCATGTCGAGCTCTGCCCAGGCAATGGAGCGCGCCAAGGCCCAGACCCGCGACAAGGTCTCCCGAGACCTCAAGGCCCTCAACATCCGCGGCTTCGAGGTCCAGGCCCGTGACATCTGGAGGGCCCTGGAACGGGGCCGAGCCTTCGAGGCCGAGAACTCCCTTGTGAAGCTCAAGCTCGACATCCGCGCTAAGCGCGCCCAGGACTATCTTTCCGTCTTCAGGGCCAAGGACATGGCCGAGCGCATGGACCGCGTCGGCCCCCTGGAGGCCCACGCAGAGGCCATGGAGGCCACAAAAGAACGGGTCCTCGAGGAGCTCAGGGCCGTTCCCGACGAAGAGCTCCCCCAAAGAAGGGCCGAGATCTCCAAGGCCTTGGAAACGGGGGACCCGCTCAGGGCAGAAGAGCTCCTGCTGCAGATGAAGCTGGAAATTGCGGCCAAGAAGGAATGGGACAACTTCAAGAAGGACCGCGAGGGGCGCATCGAGAAAGAGATGAAGCACAAGATAAGCACGGCCCTCTTCGGCACACCGCCCGAGGAGAAACCCACCGTACCGGCCGTAGCTGACAAACCTGTCGCGATATCGCCCCCCGTTCCTGTCCAAGAGGAGCTTCCAGAGCTCGAGCCAGTCCAAGAAGAGGTCCCTGAACTGGTCCCCTATGCCGAGGGCGAGTCCTATCCGGAGCTTGAACCGGTCGTGGAAGCGACCCAAGAGGAGGCCGCGCTTCCGACGCTGGAATCAGTGCAAGAGCCGACCAGCGAGCGCGGACCCGAGGACCTCGAAGAACTACCCGAGCTAGAGCCTCTATCCGATGTCGAGGCCTACCCGGAGCTCGAGCCCATCCACGAAGAAGAACCAACTCCGAGGCTCGAGGCCGTCGGTGCCCACGAGACCGAGGCCCCTGCCGACGAGCTCGACGACCTGCCCGAGATGATACCTGTCGTCGAGGAACAACCGGTGGTGCCGGTCCAGGAGCTCGAGCCAATCGATGAAACATCGGTCCTTGAAGCGATACCGACGATAACTGAGGAAAAGCCAACCGAGCCGGTCACCGAACTACAGGCCCTTGAGGACAAGGCCTTTGAAGAGATCAAGGCGTTGACAGAAACCCTCGGGACCGAGGTGCCCTCCGAGACACCTTCAGAACCTATCCTCGAGGCGGTCCCCCAAGTTACCGCTCCGCCGCCCCCGGCCCTCACTCAAATAGGCCCCACACTTACACCCCAGCAGGAGGATGCGATCCTCCAGGCCCAGCAAGGCTACGAGCATTACGTCAAGGGCGAGGTCGGCCTCGCAATGGAGCATTACGACAGCTCCATCGCGGCTTTCCCGACCTTCGAGGCCCTGTGGTATAAAGGCAACGCCCTGCTCGAGATCGGCATGACCCGCTCGGCTCTCAACACCTTCGAGGCCGCCCTTGATGTCGACCCCCAGAGGATCGAAGGCTATCTTTCCAAGGCCAAGGCCCTTCAGTCCATAGGTAACATAGACGCGGCCTACCAAGCGGCCCTCAAGGCCCAGGCCCTGGCCCCGTCCTCAATTGCGGTCCGAACATTATTGCAAGACATCGTCGACACACTTTCCACCGCCTTAGGCCCCAAGGTCGCCCCGACAGAGCCTGAGAAGCCTGTCGAGGGCGAGGTCCTGGAAATGGTCGAGGCCCCCGAGGTGCCCGCAGGGGAAGACGTCCTCGCAATGGTGCCCCTCGAGGACGAGCTGGCCGAGATGGAACGCAAGGAGCTTCGCGTCAAACGCAGGCTCAAGCGCGTGGCCCTGGGCGACGCCCACGGGCTCGTCAATGGCCGTGCCCTAACGAACGGCAAGGGCCTCGTGAACGGACGCGGACTTGTAAATGGCAGAGGTATGGTCAACGGGAAGGGGCTCGTGAACGGCCGGGGCCTTGTCAATGGCAGGAGCGGCCTCATCAATGGAAACGGGATGGTCAATGGCCTGGGGATACCCAAGACAGTTGCGAGGATCCGGCGCAGGAGCAATATCCGCGCGATAGCGGCCGTCCTGATCAGTGTCTCGCTCTTGATCACGATACCCCTGGTAGTCCTGATCTTCAATTCCACACCCGGCATCGTCATAGACGGCTCTTTCTCGGACTGGTCCCGTGTCCGCAAGTTCCAGGACACACCCAACGACCAGCTTGACAATCCAGACCTTGACATCACGGATTATGTAATGCGGTCCCAAGACGATTCTATGAATTTCTATGTCCGGGTCTCAGACCAAGGACGTATGCTCAACGGCAAAGACCTGGGTGTGGACATCTTCCGCGCCTTCCTAGACACCGACGGAAATGCCCATACCGGATATTCCATCGGGAGCCTCGGGGCGGACCGTATGCTCGAAATCTATGGATGGGATGGGCATGTCCAATCTGCCAATGTGCTCACTTTCGACACATCCCGAGGAACCGATGACTGGAACGGCTGGACCGACGCGGTGGGAATCCAAGCGGCCGCCGGGCCCAAGGCCCTGGAGTGCAAGGTCTCGGACGCGGCCTTAGGCCAGATCTCCAAGGGCGGCCCCCAGGCCCTTTTCGTGATGTCCAACACCAAGGGCCTCAAGGACCTCGGTGACGCCATCATCTCGAGCGATGGGGGGGCCCTTGTGGTCGATGTGACTCCCACAGGCACGGCCTCTCTCGCGATAGGCGTGGCCGACCAGGCAGTGCTTGCCTTGACCTTGAGCTCTTTAAATGCGGACGAGAAATTAGCCTCGGTCTCGCTATACATGTCCGGGGACCTCGATCAAGGGATACAAAAGGTCTCCCTGGTCATCGATAATGGTGACAAGGCCTTCGGCAATGGCGATATCACCCTTGCCAATGCCACCCCGTCGGCAAGGACCCTCGAACTGACGCCCGACACTCCTTTGACGGTAATGCCCGGTTTCCCCCTTACGCTCTTCGTCGTAGTATCTACGACCGCGGACGCTCCTCGATATTCCACCTTCGGGCTCGGTCTGGACCGGTCGGGCCTTTCAGTGCCCTCGGGCGCGGTCACAGTGAACGGCGGCGAGCCAGTGCGCAGGTATGTGGGCGCTGTCCCGACCCAGATAAAGATAGACGGGGTCTTTGATGACTGGGCCCAAGTGCCATCGAACCTCGACAGGCTCAATGATGTGCGGGCCCAGAATCTCGACCTCAAGGATTACCGCACGACCTCCGACGGCAAGTCGACCTTCTTCTACGTCGAGACCTCCGGTCAGATGATGTACGGCTCCTTCATGCCGGGCGGCATCGAGGAGAGGCCGATACCCGGGCCTTCGAACCCGGGCCCGTCTACACCACCGCCGGAGCTAGGGGTCCTCAAGGGCCAGGACGTCCTGCTGGTCCTCATCGACACTGACCGCTCCAACAGCACCGGATACCGGCCCAACTGGTCCAAGATCGGCGCGGATTACGAGGTCGAGGTCCAAGGAAAGGGCGGCAAGATCGATTCTGCAGAGCTCTATTCGTGGGGCCCCACCGGCTGGACCAAGAAGGCCAACCTCCCGGCCGACAAGGGCCTCAAAGCGATCGAGCTGGGCGTGTCAAAGGACCTTCTAGGGCTCGGACCCGCTGGGGCCTTCGACGGGGTCTTCTTCATGTCCGACTGGGACGGTCTGAACTACGATTCCTCGGACGGTTCGGTGCAAGGGGACCCTGCCCTGGCCCTCGTTACGGACGGGAACGGTAAAAACGGCGCGGACCAGTTCGGCTACAGCGTCGCCAACGCCGGTGATGTGAATGGCGATGGGTACAACGACATCATCGTCGGCGCACCCTATAATGACAACAACGCCACCGACGCCGGTGCCGCCTATATCTTCTTTGGTCGCCAGACCTTCAACCTCCACAACGACCTCGACGCCTCCAAAGCCGATGTGAAACTCACAGGTCTAAAGGTCGGCGGGCACTTCGGCTGGTCCGTTGCCGGGGCTGGCGATGTCAACAACGATGGTTACAAGGATGTCATCGTCGGCGAGCCTGATGCGGGCCCCGGCCATGCTTATCTTTTCTACGGCAAGAACGGCTGGAAGGGGAACTTCACGACCGCCAAGGCCGATATCACCATCGATGGCGAAGCGCAAAACGACAAGTTCGGTTACTCGGTGGCGGGCCCCGGTAACGTTGACGGTAGCGGCAACGACGATCTACTCGTGGGGGCGCCCTATCACGATCAGGTCATCGGGGGTTTCAGGTTCAACATCGACTCGGGGCGCGCCTATGTACTCTACGGTGACGGGACCATCCCGACGAACGCCACGAACGCCGATGTGCATCTGGACGGCGAGCTAGCCTACGACAACTTCGGTCACTCCGTCGCGGGCGCTGGGGATGTCAATGGCGATAATACCCCGGACATTATAATAGGCGGCAACGCGACCTTCGGGGTCGGCAGTTCCAATATCTTCTATGGTAAAAGCCTTGAGGACACCGTCATGGCCGCCCAGCCAACCCACAGTGGCGTGATCTACCAGGTCGATATTGCCAATCTGGTCGCCCAGTCCTTTACCCCGAAGACGGACGGGCGTGTCCGGTTCGTGGACCTTGCGGTAACGGACACGGGAGCCAACAGCCCTCCTGCGGCCGGGCCAATCACCAATATCTTCCAGCTCGAGATCCGGACCGACAACCTCGGGGCACCTAGTAACGTCAAGATCTCGTCCACAGAAGGCTCGGACTTCCCACAATTGCCCAATGCAAACTTCCTCCGGTTCACCCTCAACACACCAGCTCCCGTCGTTGCCGGGACCAGGTACTGGATCGTCGCCACATGTCCCGAGGCCGCCAACAACGGCTATGGCTGGCTTTACAATCAGAACAATGTCTATGCGGGCGGTTTCGCCTCGACCTGGAACAATAATGTCTGGACCGCCCAGAACAGCCAAGACATGATGTTCAATGCCCTAGTATGGCCCGACGTCATCCACAGGGGCGAGAACTACGGTGACGGCTTCGGCTTCTCCGTCGACGGGGCCGGAGACACCAACAGTGATGGAAAATCCGACGTCATCGTAGGCGCTCCCTACAACGATGCCGGCGGGGCCGACGCAGGTAGGGCCTACATCTTCAATGGGAGCGCCGCTATGCAAGACAGCATGTTCGCCTCTATCGTTAACGCCTTCCCGCCCGGCTACGGGCGGCTCGTCGATGCTTCTTGGTCCCAGGCCCAGTCCTTCACGACCCCGGCGGGCGGTATTTTCCTGACCCATATCTGGTGGGCCGGGTTCGAGAACCCCAACAACGCGAACCCGGGGCCCTTGACGATATCGCTGCAGACCAACAACGGCGGCGCGCCAAGCGGCGTCAACATCTGGTCGGTGGTGGTTAACCCGGGCGTCAATCCCGCAGTCGTGGAATCCTTCTGGCTCGACCTTGAGCTCAGTCCCAACGCGAAGCTGAACGGGAACACCGTCTACTGGATCGTCGCTACCAACAATAATCTGGTCAACCAGGGTTATGCATGGTTCGAGCACGAGAACAATCCCTATGCCGGTGGCGCCGGTGCCGTAAAGAACAACCCCAACCCCTGGGCGGCCGCAGGCTACGAGCTTCTCTTCATGGTCCGCGGGCGGCTCGAGACCAAGATAACAGGAGGCGCTGCGGGTGACAACCTCGGCTATTCGGTCGCCGGCGTTGGCGACATCAACAAGGACGGCAAGGCAGACATCGCGGTCGGAGCGCCCTATGCTCATAATGGCAACACGGCCGACTGTGGGGCCGTCTACACCTTTTTAGGCCCTGTTTCCTGGAACACCACGGCCGCCAACGCCGACTACACGAACTACGGCAGCAATGCCAACGACCACTTCGGATGGTCCGTGGACGGCGGGGATGTCAATAAGGACGGGTATTCAGAGGTCATCATCGGTGCCCCAGGCTTCGACACGCCCGCCCAGGATGCGGGTCAGGCCTCGGTCTGGAGAATACCCGAGTTCAAGGACATTCTGGTACCGCTCTTTGGGACAATGCTCATCGTTTTGCTCATCAAACGCAAAGGCCGGTCAAAGCACAGACGGGGAGCCCACCCCCGCCGGGCCAATTAAATTAATAAGGTTTTGGAATTTTGAACAAGAAATCATATATATACTTCATAGTCCACGCGTTCATGTTATAAAGTTCTAGTACATATAAGCGTAGTAGCTTAGATTCCCAATAGTCCCAGATAGGTGAGAACCATGACAAAATCCCTTCAAGCCTGGCTTGCGGTGATGCTGTGCGTACTGATGACGATCGGCGGCCTGAACCTAGGTGCCCTTGCGGGCCCCGGGTCTGGACGCGTGACGGGCCCCCGTGCCATCTTGAGCACGACCACAACGAGCTTTTCGGACTGGACCTCCGGTGGTATCAATAACCTGTCGGTCTTCAACCAGAGCGGCGGCGAGCTCCGGATAAAGGGCTTCGAGACCTTCACGGTCCCGGCCTTCATCAACGGCGTCACCGACCTGGAAGTGGACGCCCGCGGGGACCTTTTGATCTCGGTCCAGAAAGGCACCATCGCAAAGGTCGACGCTGTCACCGGGGCCATCTCCGACCAAGGCTTCATGGCCCCCGAAGAGGACAACACGATAAGCCTCAGGGTCGACAAGAATGACACCCTATGGTGCGGCGGCAGGTCCGGCGACGTGTCAGGCTTGGCAAACCCCAACCGCGGCGGCGTCATCTCGAGGATGAACCTGACCACCATGCGCTACGACCAGGACTGGCGTGTCACCATGCCAGCGCAGTCGACCAGGGCCCAGGTCCGGGGCCTCACCGCGGACAAGAACGGGACCATCTGGAGCGGGACCATGAACAACTTCGACGCGACCACCGCAGGGTTGGTCGTCCGCATCAATCCGACGACCGGTGTCATGACCCGCATCAACGGCAACAACCCGATCATCAACGGCTACGGGATCTACACCATGACGGCCGGCAACAACGGGTTCATCTACGGCGGGACCCTCATGAACGGGGGCAACGGCGGTCATGTGTTCAAGGTCGATCCGACCACGAACACACCGACGGTCCTCAACGGCGGCAACGGGCTCATCAACAATGAGATGATCATGTCAATGACGACGGCCAAGAACGGCACCATCTATCTTGGGACCGCCATGACCGCCGGGGACCTTTTCATGCTCGACCCGAGCACGGACACCTTCAAGAACCTCGGCAAGCCCATCGCAGGCGACGGTTCAGTAAGCGACCTGTGGCCAGCCCCCGACGGATCGGTCTGGGGCATGGCCGGCTCCAACGTCATGCCACCCCACCTGTTCATGATCCAAAACGGGACCGGCAAGCTCTTCGACATGGGCATCCCGATACCTGGGAACTCCTTCCCAGGTATGATCGCCATCGCGCACGATGGGACGATCTGGGGCTCGGTCCAGGGGACCAAGATCTTCAAGTTCAGCCCGGTCTACGAGAAGCTCCCGACGGTCCGGCTGGACAGGAGCCAGTCCGGGCGCATCTTCAGCGACAACTGGGAGCTCGGGTCCAACGACTGGAACCCCACCAGCGGCGTGTGGAGCCGGTCCTTGGACAACGGCCGCCCAGCGAACGACACCGTCATCTACCGGCAGACGGACACGGCCAATCTAGGTGCCTTCTCCAGGGCCGGGGCCTTTGGCAACATCGCTGCTGATCCTTACACCTTCAGCCTGACGCCCCAAGGGGTCCTTGAGCTGCAGTTCAGGTTCGATGTCGCGGACGCAGGCAACAGCCCCAGGGCGGTCCGCCTCTACATGGGGGACAATGGCGGCGGTGGCGCCTACGGCCTGTTCTTCACCGAGGACACCAACCAGATCGTACTGGAGCGGGACTGGGCCTGGTGGAGCAATAACTACGTTACGCCCCTGGACCCAGGATACTGGTACGATGTCAAGTGGGAGGTCATTCAGCCCACTGCCGGCGGTTCGAGCACTACGGCTAATGTCTGGTTGAACGGGACAAAGATCTTCGACTCGATCGCAATTCCGCTCCCGAACCGTGACGGCGGCGCCATCCAGCTGTCCACGCGTCATTACAACGCGAGCTTCGACAACCTCCGTCTGTATCGGGACCTCAACATCGCAGTGAACGGCCTCACGGCCGGCCAGAACGTGAGCCTGCATGCCAAGAACGGGACCCTGCTCTCGAGCGCGGTCGCCGTCGGCGCGGCGGTCACCCTCCCGGTCACCAGCCTGAGCTTCCCGCTAGCCGGGTACTTCAACGTGACCGGCACGGATGGGTCGACCCTTGTGCTCAACAACATCGCCTACAACGACATCTATGGCGGCGATGCCTACAGCTTCGTCACGCCGGCCAACACCTGGAACTATCTCGCCAACGGGACCTTCCTCAGTAAGCCCTTCGACGCGCAATCAAAGGTCCTTTGGGACAACATCAGCTGGCACGGCGCAAGGCCCGACAAGACCAACATCACGATTCGCACAAGGACCGCGGCCACTTCCGCAGGCCTTGGGGCCGCCCCCTGGAGCGCGCCCTATGTGAACAACACGGCCATAACCTCTCCCTCCAACCGTTGGATCCAGTTCCAGGCCTTCCTCAACACCTCCGACCCGACCGTGACCTACGAGCTCCAGGATGTTACCATCAAGTACAGCGTCTTCCCCAACTTCACCTTCGCGATGGTCCAGAGCAAATCCGGGGTCTATCCCACGGATATCCTCGATTACACAATCTATTACAACCAGACCGGCAACGGCCTTGCCAAGGACACATGGATAACGGTCAATTTCCCCTCGCAACTGACCTTCATCAACAGCTCGGACGAGTCCCACCGCTCAGACAACGAATGGCACCTGATGGCCCTGAGCCCAGCTTCGAACGGGGTCTTGAGCGTCCAAGCCCGCGTGAACGCGGATGTGGCCGATCAGACCCGCATCTGGATGAGCGCGGACCTAAGGTTCACCGACGAAGCCGATACCCAGATCGACACCATGGACACAGGCCTCCTTTTAGCAACTGTGCACAGGCCTGTCCCCGGCCTCGGGCTCAAGGGTCCCGCAACGACGGGCCCGGGCGAGACCATCACCTACACGATCGATTACAACAACACCGGTACTGGTGTCGCAAAGGACCTGTGGCTCAACCTGACCGTGGACAACAATCTCACGGTCACCGGCAGCAGCGCGGAGGCCCAAAGGACAGGGAACTCCTGGCACCTGACCAACATCGCAGCGGCCGCAAAATCCAATATCACAGTGCAGGCCCTCGTCAACTCCTCCTGTGCTGACAACACCTCCTTGCAGTCCTCAGTCACGCTCGATCACATCATGCCCAACGGATACCAGAGCGCGGGACTAGCAGCAGGACCCGTCACCACAAAGGTCCTGCGGCCCGTGCTGCAGGTCTTCAAATCGGTCGACAAGGCCACTGCGCTTCCAGGGGCCATCCTGACCTACACCATCGGTTTCAACAACACCGGCTCCGCGGATGGGAAGGTCCAAGTAACGGACATACTGGCCCCCGAGCTCGAGCTTTTGAACAGCTCCTCAGAGGCCAACCGGACCGGCGGCACCTGGTCCTTCGGCATAGTGAAATCCGGCACCCACAACCTCCTGTCCGTGACCGCGAGGATCCACAACGACACCATGGAGAACATCTCGATAACCAACACGGCCTCCGTGAACCTTACGACGCTCACGGGAGTGTCGCTGGGGCAGCTCGACACCAACACCGTCTCGACACATGTCGGCTTCATACCAGTGCCCAAGATGACGGTCGCCATGACCATCAACAAGGTCCTTGCCCAATGGAACGAGACCGTCAATTTCACGATTTACTACAACAACACCGGCGACGCTAGCGCGCCCAACGCCAAGATAAAGGCCCAGCTCCCAGCAGCACTGGTCTTCGTCTCCTGCGACGCCGAGTCCGCCAGGACCGGCAACGTCTGGAACTTCAGCGCGGTAAGCATCGGCGCCCACAGCCTCAGGATTACCGTGAAGGTCCTTTCAGGGACGCCCAACAACACCGTCCTTACGAATGTTGTGACCCTGACCTATACCGACGCCCGCGGCAGGGCCGGAACCCTTTCGCAGGCCAACGCCTCCGTCAAGGTCAAGGCCCCCGTGATCCCGCCGCCCCCCAAGGACACGACGCCGCCGACGATACTGAGCAAGAGCCCGGCCTCGGGCACCAAGGACATAGCGGCCAACGCGACCATCAAGATAACCTTCTCTGAACCAATGAACCGCTCCGAGACCGAGAAGGCCGTCACGCTGTCGCCCAACCTTTCCGGGAAGTTCTCCTGGTCGGGCAACACCCTCATCTTCACGCCCGACACGCCCCTGAAGGCCGGACAGAAGTACACCATCTCCTTCCAGACAGGCGCAAAGGACCTTGCAGGCAACGGCCTTGCCAACGCAACAAGCTGGTCGTTCACTGTTAAAGGCACCACGACCACCGGCTCCGACAAGTGGGCCGGATTGTGCTGGCCATTGCTGATAATCGTGATCATCGTCGGTGCGATCGTGGCGGCCGTATTAGTGGCGAGCCGCCGAAAGCCCAAGGCCTCGAAGATGGAATACGTCGAGAAGAAGGCGCAAGTTCCCTCCACGAAGGCCAAGGCGCCCCAAGAACCCAAGACCGAACCGGTCGAGGAAATAATCAAGGAGCCCGTACCGGTCCCGGTCGTACCCAAGGTCGAGGAGCCCCCGGCTGAACCACCCCAGCCAAAGGAACCCGAAGCGCCCAAGGCGGAGCCCGGCCCCCCGACGCCCACCGAGGCCCCCAAGGAGGAGCCTGTAAAGCAGGAGCCTCCCAAGGAGGAGCCCCCGAAGGAGACCCCTGTTAAAGAGAAACCGGCCGAGCCGACCAAGTCCAACAAGGACATCGACGACATCTTGAGAAAACTGAAGGACTAAGACGGGCGGCGGCCCTAACACGCCGCCCGTAATAGGATCCAAGATGGGCTAATCCTAGGACCACTTCCAGTAGGGATACCGTCCTATAGCTCTTTTTCTGACTTAATCTTCTAAACCAAAAACTCTTTATTACACAAGGAAATAGAGGTTCGTTACCCGACGGACTTCGAGGTTAGGGGGAACACCAGGTGATAACCATGACGGCCCTGCAGTGCGACGCCGCTGCCATCTATGACAAGAGAAAGGACAACCTGAGGTTCTTTTTGGACAACCTCCCGACCCATGCTTGCCACGTCCAGCCGAACTTCAACCTATGTACCGTTTGCTTCAAGATCAATCAAGATATCGCAAAGTCCTGCCAGGTCTACCAGCGCTTCAACCAGGGCATCGTCGGCTCCAAGGTCAACGACCCGCTGCATGTGGACCTCGCCCGGTCCTTTGACATGGGCCAGCCCCAGGTCGAGCAGGAGACCCCCGAAGGGCTCGACCAGGAGTTCCCGCTCTTCGAGTTCTCCACACCTTCCGTTCACAGGTCTATCCTCGATGAGGAGCCCGAGGAAGAAGAGGAGGTCATCGACGCCGAGGTAATTGAGGCCGAGGTCGTCGAGGAGGCGCCTCCCAAGCCTGTCGTAAAGCCAGTGCCTAAGGCCCCGGTCCTAGAAAAGAAGCCTGAGCCCGCCCCGGTCCTAGAAAAGAAGCCCGCGCCCGCCCCGGTCCAGGCCCCGCCCGTCGTCAAGACCATCCGGAAGGTCAAGATGGTGCCCAAGGCCCCAGTCGAGGAAAAGAAGCTCGCACCGGCCCCGGTCGCACCAACTGCGCCAGCAAAACCCGAGGAAAAGAAGGCACCAGAGGCGGTCATGCCGACCCAACCAGCGGCCCCGCCAAAGCCCGTCATCAAGAAGGTCAAGATGATCGCGAAGGCGCCAGCACCGACGACGAGCTCCATCAAGCCCATGCCCTTGACCGCTCCAAAGCCCGGCCCCTCGGCCGGCATCAAGGCGCTTCCCACGGGCGGCCCAGGGGACTCGCCATCGCCGGGCCCCCAGCCCCTCGAGCCCCGCCCGGACATCACACCTCCACCGCCAGGACCCTACCCCGGGCCCAGTCCCGAGCCAGATGACGATGACGATTACGATGCTGAGGACATGGCCCTCCTGAAGGACCTCGACAAGAAGGCGCTCATGAGACCGCCCCCGCCGCCCCCGAGGGTGGAGGCCAAGCCCACAATGCCTCCGGGACCACCCAAGGCCATCCCGCAAAAGGGAGCCGTCCCGCCCCTGTTCGCCACCTTGGGCAAGCTCGAGACCAAAAAGAAGCCTGATGAATAGGCGCTCCAATCCTTAGCCAAACTGTTTTATTGTCTCAACCCATACTCAGGTCCATCCTCCGATGGAGGGATCCCCATGGGCGAGCTCGATATAATCTTCAAGCCAAGATCCGTGGCCGTCATAGGCGCCTCGAACAACCCCGGCAAGCTCGGCTGGTACGTCATGAACAACATACTGACCTACGGCTTCAAGGGAACCGTCTATCCGGTCAACCCCGATTCCCAAGAGATTCACTCCGTCAAGGCCTACCCGTCCATCTTAGCGGTCCCCGACCCGGTCGACCTGGCCGTCATTGTGGTCCCCGCCAAGTACGTGAAAGATGTCTTCCTCGAATGCGCCAAAAAGGGCGTCAAAGGCCTCGTCGTAATAACCGCGGGCTTCAAGGAGGTCGGCGAGGACGGCAAGAAGCTCGAAAAGGAGCTCAACCATCTGGCCCACCAGGCAGGAATGCGGTTCTTGGGCCCCAACTGCATGGGCATGATAAACACGGACCCCGAGGTCCGGCTGGACACGACCTTCGGGACGACACCAGCCATCCCCGGCCGGATAGCCTTCATGTCCCAGTCCGGCGCCATGTGCGTTGCCATCCTCAACCACGCCATGGACGAGATGATCGGCTTTTCCAAGTTCGTCTCCATGGGCAACAAGGCCAACATCTCCGGTAACGACCTGTTGCGGGACTTCGGCGAGGACCCAAATACCGATCTAATATTGATGTACATGGAGAACTTCGGTAACCCCCGAAACCTCACCCGGCTGGCCCGCGAGATAAGCAAGCGCAAGCCCATCATCTGCGTGAAATCCGGCAGGACCAAGGCAGGAGCCGCCGCCGCAAGCAGCCACACCGGATCGCTGGCCGGCATGGACGCCGCCGCCGAGGCCCTCTTCAAGCAGTGCGGCATGATGCGGGCCACCTCCGTCGAGGAGCTCTTCGATTACGCCATAGCTTTCCAAAGCCAGCCCCATCCGCGCGGAAAGCGCGTAGCCATCTTGACAAATGCAGGTGGCCCTGCCATAATGGCCGCCGATGCCACCGAAGGCATAGGCCTTGAAATGGCCCAGTTCGAGCCAGAGACCGAGGCCTATATGAGGTCGGTCCTTCCCAAGGAGGCCGCGACCCACAACCCTGTCGACATGATCGCTGGGGCCACTCCCGAGATGTACCGCAAGTGCCTCAAGGCCATCATCCGGGACCGCAACGTCGATGCCGTCTTGGTCCTCAATGTCCCGCTCGTCCTCAAGGCAGAGATGGAGTCGGCCCGGGCCATCGTCGATGTTTCTCGCTTCTCGAGCAAGCCGGTGCTCACATGCTTCCTCGGAAAGCGCGAGGACTCGCCAGGTGTCAAGTACCTGACCGAGAACAACATCCCGACCTACCGCTACCCTGAATCCGCAGTGCGGGCCTTGCGCATGCTCTACAACTACGGCACTTGGCTCCACAAGAGCAAGGGCCATGTCCGTGAGTTCGAGGTCGACCGCGCTAGTGCGGAGGCCCAGATACAGAGCGCCCGCTCCGCTGGACGGAGCTGGCTCGACCCCAAGGAGGTCCGCGCCCTCTTGGAGGCCTACGGCTTCAAGACCACAAAGAGCCTGCTTGCAAAGAGT
>Ga0209777_10002928_pt1 | contig 21745 bp, 35 predicted proteins | sample FrelakmetHBP12HB_FD_187147 | JGI IMG/M metagenome (GOLD analysis project Ga0209777, IMG submission 187147) | Freshwater lake sediment microbial communities from the University of Notre Dame, USA, for methane emissions studies -HBP12 HB (SPAdes)... | ecosystem: Environmental > Aquatic >...
TGCTGGGCCTCACATTCGTCTGGGCCATAATTTGTGTTTGGATCACGTGGAAAGCCGTACAACTGCCGACCTCGGCCGGTGTTCTGGGAGCTGCCGGTGTAGATACCCTGCTGGGTGCCCTGATATCCTGGAACGCACTCATCATCCAGCATTATTTCAGGAAGAGCGTACCGGAGGATAATCCGCCCAATACCACTACCACCACGGTAAATTCAACAGAGACTACTCCGACTCCGCCTACCGTCACTTCGCCATTAAGGAGGATCACTTAATGACTACTGACCAAACCCAATATGTTGGCTGGTTTTTAATCCTGCTCATTAACATTATCGGTTGGTGGCGGGCAGCGGAAAGTGCAAAGAAATCTACGTTGGAGACTGCCCGTGTAGCCAAAGAAATTACCATCCAAGAGATAAAAAGAATTGAACATACGTTGAGTGATTTACCGTGTGAAGTAGATAGAGAATATGTGCTCAAACAGGGTAAGCTCATTCAAAAAGTTAATGATATGGATGAAACACTGAAGCGGATTGAAAAGAAACTGGACGCAAGAAATAAGTAATTCTAACTCCGGGATCTGGATACTGTTCGGCCTGCTGGGCCTGGGTGCGCTGCTGCTTTTAAGCCAACGTAATAACCCGGTGCAGCAACAGGGCGATTATGCCGACCGTTCAGATCCATATTTCCCGCCGGAGAATCGACTGCATTTTATACCCATTAACCGGACACCGGCTTATCAACCTCCGGTACAGGCGACCAATGCTTATGATAATGAAGAAGTCAGGGAGATAACCTACAATGACGACGGATTACCGACCAGAATCGTTATCCACCGACACGCAAAAACCTCTTGAAGCGGAAATAGAGCTGAATGGAGAGCGTGTTTCTAATCTGCCCGAGGTAACCCTCAACGGGCAGCGCGTCGTCATGACTCCGGAAGTATCCGAAATTTACGCTTTAATCAATATGGCTAATATCGCCAAGATGCGAAAACTGGAAGAAAGCAAAGTCGCCAAGAGCTCGCGCATGATCCAGCTCGATGCCAGGCCTAACATCCAGGAGGCGGTCCGGCAATATGCACTTCACTCGGCGTCGTCTTCCGCTGCGGCTTTGAACTCTCACAAAAGGGATATTACGGAGAAATAGGGCCCCTGGGACTGAATTACTATTGGCAATTTGCCGCAGAAATGGACGCTTATTTTGCCAGTTATACTTATTACGGCGGGCGATACGTAGAGCAATATTCATCGCTAAAAACATTATTGGAGGGTTACATGGCAGCTTACATTTTCCAACCGAGTCAGGCGAAGACCGCCAAACTTCCCTTGAACCTGGACCCCAGCCTGGTAGGGCTGGCCTTGACCGCCGAATTATTCCTGTCCAAAGACGGTGGAACGACCAAAGCGGCGACCTCGGGCAAGATACCCTTTACCGCGGCCACTACCCAGAATATCACCATGCCAATCACCATGCCGGCCGCGGCTGGCGCTTACAAAGCGTACATCGATATCCTGTACGGCAACGCCTTCTTCTTGGGTTTTGTGGATGTCAATGATATACTGATCCCAGGCGGCAGCGTCGGTCCTATCGTCTGGACGTAGGAGGTAAACATGGCAAACAAAGGGCTGGCTATCGGTATTGGCATAGCGGCCATCGTAGCCGTGGTAGTTTTGGCTAAACCAGCCGAAGCTGCCAATGAATACATCTGTCCTTACGATGGCCTGGAATTTCCGACATTGGGTGAGCTACAGGACCACGTCATGGCCGTCCACCCCGGGCAAAGAATCCCAATCAGTATTCGCTGGAGCTGATATAAGTTTTTTCTTATATTGAGCTTGAAAAGCAAAGAAAGACCGGTCGAAGCTCCGGTCTTTCTTTTTGGGTAGGAAACCAATGCAGGCGCCATACCAAACATCTTCACTATAAAACCGTCACCGCTTTTTGTCAAGTAATTTTCCTGCCTAAACTTTTTATTGAGCGTAAGTGTGACATGTGGGACGATGGCTATATGGGCTTTCAGAAAATTATTTATTTAGGGTAAACGTCACAAAATGACAAGCGATTATTACGCTCGAATTTTTAATTTCGTGAAATACATTGACAAGCATGTAGAAACAGTCTATTCTTTGTGATGGTAGCGAGACGCGGAGTGGAGCAGTGGTCAGCTCGCCAGGCCCATAATCTGGAGGTCGAGGGTTCAAATCCCTCCTCCGCTACCATTGACAAAGGGAAAACAAAGTGCTAATCATATCGCATGATGTGGAAATTAAAGAGTTGCCCACGCTGTCTGGGAGGCGATATCTACCTTGAGAAAGAGGAATATGAGGGGTGGATTGAGCATTGCATCCAGTGTGGATATACATGCGCCGTTGAGGTGCTGTCTTGGCAATTAAGACCACTCTCACCCCTGAAGAAATCAATCGTATGCTTGGCGCCGCCCGGTGCCAGCGCGACCAGCTCATTGCCCAATTTTACGCCGATACTGGATGCCGAGAAAGCGAGCTCCTTGCCATCACGGTCGAGAACATCGACTTTGATGCTGGAACGGTCCTGATCCCTCACTTGAAACACGGAGCCAAGAAACACTGTCCCAAATGCAATAAGTCAGCCGGCCGATCTACGCCATGGTGCAGCCATTGCGGGGCAGATCTGAGAAAAGTTCAGCCAGAAGGTACGCTCGTCCGGAGCCGTATCATTACCCTGGGGCAAGACACTTTGGATATGCTTCGAGATTTTACTGCCGGCATGGCCAAGACTGACAGGGTCATCAACCTGTCTAGGCAAAGTGTCTACAATATAATACGTGAGTTAGCTGATGCTGCGGGGCTTAATGGAAAGTGCCTGGTCAACCCGGAGTCCGGACGAAAGCATTTCATCCACCCACATATTATGCGAGCAAGTTTAGCGGTCGACTGGTTGAAGATTGCGGCTACGGACGCCAACAAACAGAAGGCGCTGCAGGAGCATCTCGGCCATGCGGATTTCGGTACCACCATGCGTTATAACAAGTTGTCTCCCAGCGAAGTTCGAAAGGTGACCGATGAGGTCCGCCAATCTAGATTTAAGAGGAAAGCCTAAATGCCTAAAACACTGGTGGAAAGATTTTGGTCTAAAGTTGATAAAACTGGTGATTGTTGGTTTTGGCAGGCTTGTAAAAATCAAGATGGTTATGGTCAAATTTCGCATCATGGTAAGATGCTTTCTGCGCATCGGATTTCTTGGGGAATAGTTAATGGACCTATACCCGATGGATTAAACGTGCTTCATAACTGTGATAATCCGCCTTGTGTAAATCCAGCGCATCTTTTCCTTGGTACTAATATCGATAATATTCAAGACAGTATCAATAAGGGAAGGCACGTTGTACCTTATAATATGGGAGAAGCACATCCTCAAGCTATTTTGAAGCTTGATCAGGTAAGGGAAATTAAAAAATCTACTCTTTCGCAGCGTAAATTAGCTAGGCAATACGATGTTTCTCCTGGCACTATTCAATGTATAAAAGATGGCAGAAATTGGAGGTACGTGAATGTCTCCGATTCCTAAATTTGTTGGTCGTGGTGGGAACCGTCACCCAATCCCGCTCGGGTACTTTATCCGGGATATATTATCTTCTGGAGGTCCTACCTGGGGCAGTAATATTTACCGGCAGTACAAGGAAGCCATCCAGGCTGTTCCGTATAAAGGGAAACGCGGTGGAGAGCTTAAGAGCGGGCGTAAACGGCGGGCGGGTAGTTATGACTACTTCAGTCATTTTATGCACGTAGCAGAGAAGGTAGGTCTTGTTAGACGGATTGAGGGCTTAAGTCAGCCTGCCGTTCAACACACTGCGGGCGGTTATGACCCAACAGCTCCTCCATTAGGTATACCAGGTTTTCAAGATGTAACTTTTTGGGAAATCGTTCCAGGCAGAGAGAATGCTTCGGAATGGAGCGATGTGTGGGGCTCCGCTTATCCTAGTTCGAGAATAAGGAAATGAATAACAAGAATAAGGTAAGGAGAATAAATGGAAAACGTACCTGAAGAACCCAAACAAGAGCTCTCATTATTACTGCCGGTGACTCACGATAAATGCCCGGTATGCGGCAGCACCCGGCGCCTTGGTGAAATCAAGGTCAACGAAATTAAGAAAGCCGGTATCCTCCCGCAGGATTGGTCCTATAAAGGAATGACCCTGCAAGCGCCCTTGGTTGATCAGGCGCATCCTCCCAAGATAATTGGAGCTATGGTCACCGTAAAGGTAATGATCATGGTCTTTGACGTTTGTGCTGAACCCGAATGTGGCTGTATGTATTGCACAGAGTTTAATGTAGTAGATACCCCAGCGCAGGTCCAGCAGCAACCGGTTTCTCCCCAAAGGCCCGGTTTTAGGAATTTCCCTGGCGGTAATTTCAAGCATAATTAACGATATCCCTTGACGGAGCGGTCCTCGCACTTTATACTTTCCATTAAAGCAAATGCGAGAATTAGTTATCGCTCCGAACCCCGTTCTCCGCCAACCGTGCAAGCAAGTGAAAACGGTTGATAGCTATATTCGTGCTTTAGTGGAAGAGATGTTCGCCTTTCTTCGGGAGAATAACTCTCTTACTATGCGATCTTATGGGATCTCAGCGCCCCAGCTGGGGGAATCGATCGCCGTTCTTGTGATTGACACACCGGCAATAGAGCTGGTCGCTTTGAACCCGGTGATTACCAAAGAGTTCGGTTATCATACCTGGATAGAGGGCTGCCTGTCACTCCCAGGGCTCTTCTATGCGGTCCAACGGCCGAAGCTTATTAAGTTCCAATATCTCGGCCTGGATGGTCAAATGCACGCCGAGAAAGCGCACGATGATTTCGCTGGTGTCTACCAGCACGAAATCCAACATCTTTCGGGTATAATGATAGATAGTATCGGGCATCCCGTCAGTAGGCAAGCCATTTACGAGTAAAATCCCAGCAAGCGGATAGCCCCGATAGGTTGTCGAAGGATACCCATCGGCTACCACGACAGATTTCCCACGCTGTCGCCGGCGGAAGCCTACGCTTGTCGGGTCTGGAAACCAAGCCAAAGCTAGGCACGACACACTTACGATTCAATGTATTACGTTGGCTGTCTTGCCAACCCCAAAAATTTTCCTCTGGTTGACAAAAGTAGCTATTGTAAAGTTAGTAGAAACACGTGTTTCTACAAGGCTATTACTTGACACGACGACAGGCATACTGGTAGTATTGGGTGAGGCTACCACAGCCTCAAGCACGATTATCGTGCGTAGCACTTTAACAGAAACCCGCCGTCGTAGCGACAGCCAACTGTCGCAGACGTGGTAATAGGCGAAAGCCAAAACGACATAGGAGGAAACCAATGTCGAAGCATCAGTATCAACCTATTTCGCAGGCAATCCAACCAGCGAACCAGACCCCGAAACCGGCGGAGATCGCGACAGAAGCCCCGAAGCAGATGTTCGTGGTCAGTTCCATCGCCGACCTCATCGCACAGGTCGAGAAAGCAGGTGGGACACTCTCCACAGAGGCGAAAGCAGAACTGGAGAAAATGCGAACCGCTCAGGAGACGTTGGAAGCACCAAAACGTCTCGCCGATGCAGAAGCCGAAGTAACCCTTGAACTGCCGAAGCTTCTGGAAGCTATCTCGGGGAAGCACAAAGTCAGCTTCTCCGGTCGAAAGGTAGTCATCGTATTCAAGGCGACCCCGAAAGAGGGCGAGCCAAACCCTTTGGTGAGCTTCGGTCCCGAAGTAGAGGTCATCGCCTCTAGTGGAAAGAAGCGTTCGGGCAATGGAAAGGGCTTCAAGTCTCACGGAGAAGTGGTGTTCGTCCCGGAAGCGGGAAAGGAAATCCACTTCGGTAGCTTCGGTGCTATGGCGAAGGACAAGGGCTGGAAGATGGAAGGGCGTGCGAACGCCACCGTCGCTATCACCAACCCGACGACCCAAGCCGAGTGGGATAAGATGGACTCTGACGCCCGAAAGAACTTGCCGACCCTGTATCGGGTAGAGCCGAAAGTCACCGACGGCAAGACAATCCAGTACGTTTATCCCGTCGAAGCCAAGTAGCTTCCAAGCAGGAAACACACCGAGAGCCGACCACGAAGGTCGGCTCTCTCTGTTTCCAGAGTTGGATAACGAAGATGGAGATTGACGTAAAGTGGAAGCCAGCCCGAGGGCATTATCGGGAAACCAGAGTGATGTGGGACTCGGATGAGCCGAACTACCGCATCAATCCCGGGCGAGAACCAAGCGAACAAGAACAGTCATCGTGCCCGAAGACATTCACCTGCTTCGCCTGTGGCGATAAGCATCCAGTCCGAGAGCTGGGCGGGAGATATCACGAACGATGGTTCTGCGAGTTCTGCATTGAATTCGTAGACGAGTGGACGGCGGGAACGATGGTGTGGTGGGAGGAGAAGAGGCACAAAGCTATCCCGTAGTACGAAAGAGGCGAGCAACAGACCGAAAGGCGAGTTTAGCTCGCCTTTTTCGTTTTCCGGGATTAGTTATCTCGGGAAAGAGAATAAAAGGAGGCTCGTTATGGAAAAAGAACAGACGATGCAACAGATGGAAGCCGATGCAGCCTTGGCGAAAGCTGAACTTGACCCGAAGATGCTTAACGCTTCCCCGGATGCCGTCAAAGGCGTCGCCAACTGGATGAAGAAATGGTATCTCAAGGCGGGATACAAACGGCTATCTCGGATCCTGATCGAGTTAGCGGACTGATAGGAGGGAAAATGGCACATCTATCTGGAAACCTAACGGCTCTCCTCAAGCCCGAATATGCCGTGCAAGGCTATCGGCTGACTGAGGATGAGGACTTCGTTTACTTGTGGAAGCCGGGGAATACTATTCCCGCCGTCTTTAGTTCGCACGGTGCGACCATGGAATCGATTGAAGCCAGTATCAAAGCAAATCCAAAATAGGAGGCGCGAATTGAAAGGGGAATACTGGGTCGCCCTTATGCTTGGCATCCTAGCTCTAGCTATCTGGATCTTCGATGCCATTGTTTTCTTCTCGTCAATATAGGAGGGAAGATGAAACAATTCATCGGTAAATCACGTTTTGTCGGGGACAATGCCCTCCCGGAAGGAGGGCTAGATATCGAATTGCCCAAAATAAAGTCGAAGGAGGCTAAAGAAAATGGCAATGCGAGCACTAAAAAGCACCACCGTCCAATTCGGAATGGTGGTAATGCCCGTGAAGATTTATCCGGCTACTTCCGATAAATCAGTCGGGATGTTCAATCAAATTCACTCGGTCTGTGGGAGTCGAATCAAGATGCCGAAGACCTGCCCGAAATGCAACAGGGCGGTCGAAGCCGGCGAACTGGTCAAGGGCTATCCCCTGGGAAAGGTCAAGGGTGGCGAGGAAAAGTACATCATCGTGACCGACCAAGAGTTGGAAGCTCTGCCGTTGGAAACGGCGGTCAACATCGCCATTGACGGCTTCGTGCCTATGGCGAAAGTGGCTGACCCGCGATGGTTTGAGTCGTGTTACTTTCTCGCCCCGGAAGAAACTGCTGTCCGGCCGTTCGTGATGTTCGCCAAGGCTCTGGAAGCCTGTGGCAGTTATGGCGTCGCCAAAGTCGCCTTAAAGGAACAGAAAGAACACCTGTGCGTCGTGCGTCCCTTTGAAGGGATGCTGATGTTGCAGACCCTCCATTGGGCGGATGAGCTGAGAGATTACACGGAACTGTCAGTATCCGCCAACGTCAGCGAGAAAGAACTCGCCCTGGCGAAGCAACTGATTACGGCGATGACCAAGGACATCAATCTGGGCGAATACCAAGACGAGTATCGCAAGGCGGTGCTGGAACTGGTCGCTGCCAAGCAGGAAGGCAAGGAAATGCCCGTGGCGGTCGCTGCCCCGAGAGTGGTGCCCGATATGGTGGATGCTCTTCTAGCGAGCCTCAACGCCGTCGGTGCCACCGCGAAATAGTTTAATTTCCCTAGCTAGGGAGAAGGGTGTTCGCTTCCCTGCCTTTCTCCCCAGCAGGGGACACTAAACAAAGGAGGTCGAAATGGTTATGTTTCCAGAGTTAGCGGAACCAAAGACCCTGCAAGACGTATGCGAACTGAAAATAGTTCGGGTGATTACGAGCCTGCAGGGAGTCGTACGCTCTTTTGAGTGCGTCGATGTGCACGGAGAGCTGCACGAAATTACCTTTAACCCGATCGATAAACCGTACACCGCCGTCGTGCTGGACGGCACCGAAGTAGCCAGTCTAATCAACTGGAAAGATTAAAGGAGGGAAAATTGGGAAGCAAAGGGCAACGAACTGGAAAATCTTATAATTCGGTTCATCGGTTTGTTGCCGAATTGTATGGGAAACCTAGTCTCTGCGAGGTTTGCGGTTCCACCTTTGCAAAGACTTACGAGTGGGCAAATGTAACAGGAGTTTATGAGATAGCTCGTGAAAATTGGAAGCGGCTGTGTGGTTCTTGCCACGCTAAATTCGACTTCACCGATGCTCATAAACAAGTATTACGTCCGAAAGGGAACCCAAGTCTTAAAAGAAGCGAAGCTTTACTTCTAGCTTGGGAACAAGGGCGAAGAAAGTTAAATAAACGTGGGAGGGATGGAAAATTTGAAAATTAAACCGATGCTGGCGAGGTTAGAAAGTTCGGACTGGTTAAAAACAGTCTCGAATAACGATGAATGGATTTTTGAAACCAAATACGATGGCGTGAGGGCTATCGTAGACACGAAGACAGGCATAATTCAGAGTCGGTCCGGGAAAGACAAGACCGCCAACTTCCCGGAGATAAAGCCGAAGACGGTCAAGCCTGCCATTCTGGATGGCGAAATCGTCGCCTATGCGAACGGCAAGACGGATTTTAATACCATCCAGCACAGGGGAACATCAAGCGATATTCAGTTTCGTATGAATGAATATCCCGCTCAATACGAGGTATTTGATGTTCTCGAGATCGATGGTCTTGTGGTCGCCGGCTATCCTCTTTCAGACCGCAAGAAGTTGCTCGCGGCGTTGCTTGTTCCCGATCAGCGGGTGCATCTCGCCGCCTACTCACAGGACGGCGAGGCTCTTTTTGCTTCCGCTGTGGCTAACAAATTGGAAGGCGTGATAGGAAAGAAACTGAATCAATCCTACCGTCAGGATGCCCGGGAATGGGTCAAGGTCAAGCTCTCCCAGGTCGATAATCTGGTCGTCTGTGGTTATACACAGGGAACAGGTTGGAGGGCGCCAACTTTCGGCGCATTGGTACTTGGAAAGTTCTTCCACGATAGGCTTGATTTCGTTGGTGAGGTAGGAACGGGTTTCAACGACCGTGACATCGACGAAATATACACCCAGCTTCGGCTGACGATCAACGGTCAATGCCCGTTCGTAGCTAACCCTTACACGAACGGCAATCAGCCGACTTGGGTTGTTCCCGGACTCCAAATAGTAGTCAGGTATCTGGAATACACCAATGACGGGAAGCTACGGTTTCCCGCATTCAAGGGAGTTGTACGATGACCGTAAAAGTGATTGTCGGAGTCTACAAGGGCGAGATGGTCATTGACGAGATTGATAGCAATATCAAGTGCCCGAACTGCGACCAGCGGGCGGGCGAAGAAATGACTGATCATCCCGGTGCTTTCGAATGCGTCGCCTGTGGTTATTTCTGGACAGACGCACCAATCAACGCCGACATGATGGATTACAGGGAGGATAGATAATGGTGAGCGGAACTTATAAAGGTGTCCGAGGCGTTAATGGTGTGGTCAATGGTCGACCTTACAGGCGTCAGTTCGTGGTTCCTTCAGAGTCGTCCAGCAGCGAATACATAGTTACGCAATTTGCGGATGAGCCGTTCGACCCCGAGCACCATCCGGAATGGGCGTGTGCCTGCATCGGCTGGACTCGCCACTTCCCCCGGCGGGATTGCAAGCATATTATGTACGCTCAATCGGGCGGAGCTACCACGTTTGAGGAAGCCATCGCCAATAAGCTGGAGGGCAAAACATTAGATTAAACCAGAGGGAAATTACCCGCTGGAAGGCAAAACGATAACCGTAAATCAGAATTCGGGGACTTGATTAAGGGAAATCTTAAGTCTAAAATTGGATAGTTTCTACAATCAAGTCTCTGGGAGTGGATAGGAAGGGGAAACTGGCGTCGGATGGATTGACCGACTTTTCGCCCCCTCCCGTGAGTCGCCAGACGTAATCGGGCTGGTTCCTATCCACTCCCGGGGAAGAACCCCGAATAAAAGGAGGCGCAAATGCGACCAAGAGATGTGCGAAAAGCACTCGAAAATGCACTGGACGCCCCAGTTCCCGTGCAACCTGTATTCCTCTGGGGTCCTCCGGGAGTGGGCAAGTCAGCCGTTCCCAGGGAACTGTGCAAGGAAAGAAATCTGACTTTGGTAGACATCCGGATGAGTCTGCTAGATCCGACGGACCTGCGAGGCATTCCGGCGGTGGTGGATGTAAAGTGTGATGCCTGCAACGCGACCGGTGGCGAAAACCACACTTGTCCGACCTGCGGTGGAACGGGCGTCCGGACCATCGCCAAGTGGCTGGAGCCCTCCATGCTGCCGACCACGGGCAAGGGTTTCATCTTCCTGGATGAACTGACGTCGGCTCCACCTCTGCAACAGGCGACGGCTTATCAGCTGACGCTGGACAGGCGGATTGGTGAGTATGAAGTTCCTGACGGCTTCTACATTCTCGCGGCCGGGAACAATCTTACCGACCGAGCCGTGGTTTATCCCATGAGTACCGCTCTTCGGAACCGCTTCACCCACATCAATTTCGAGTACAATCTCGATGATTGGCTGGAATGGGCCCGAGGCGCCGGCATCAACACCTACATCCAGGCATTTCTGACCTGGCGAGGCGGCGAGCTTCTATTCAATTTTAAGCCCGATGCCACGGATAAAGCTTTTGCCACCCCGAGAAGCTGGGAGTTCGCTTCCAGAGTGATGGGTTACTTTGACCCCTCCATTCAGCGGGAAATGCTGGACGGCACCATCGGCGCCGGAGCCGCGGCGGAGTTTATGGGTTTCCTGAAATTGCAGGAACAGATTCCGTCCATCAGCAAGATCTTCGCCGGTGAGGACATTGTGCCCAAAGATATCGGGCTCAAGTACGCTCTCATCTCCGCCCTAGTCTCTCATGCGGAGAAAGCACCGCAGTTCGACCGGTTGTTAGGTTATTCCCTGACCTCCGGGCTTCCCAGGGAGTTCAGCGTACTGCTCGCCAAGTTGCTCATTTCCAAGAACCGAGCTCTCACCACAGCTCAACCGACCTATTCCAAATGGGCTAAATCCCATCAGGATGTTTTGTTGGTGAAATCGAGTTAAGGAGGCTGTATGGCGAAAGATAACGCTGAAACCAGAATGGAACGTGCCCGCATCCAGCTGTTGCTGGAACAGCCTTTCTTCGGGACGCTCATTCTGTATCTGACTCCGGTACTTCGTAAGCCGGAAGAGATGCAGATCCCGACAATGAGTACGGACGGCACTCATCTCTACTATTGCGAAGAATTCGTAATGGGTTTGAACCCGGAATGCCTGAAAGCCGTCTTAATCCACGAGGTCGGTCACATCGCTTTGAGCCACATCTCGAGGCGTAACGCCCGCCATCCCATGAAATGGAATTGGGCGGCGGACTTCGCGGTCAACGACCTGATTGCCAATACGACCGATAATCAGGGTAAAAAAGTATTCCAGCTTCCGCCGGGAGTCTTGCTCAATCCTGCGTGGCACGACCAGAGTGCGGAAGAAATCTACGGTCATCTTCCCGACCCGCCCGAGGGTGATGGTGGCGGAGGCGGTCAAGGTCAGGGAGGGCAGGGCAAGAAACCCGGAAAGGGTGATATTCCCGGCCCGACCCTGGACGACCATGGCGAGTGGGATAACTGGGAGAAAGACCAGTCGAGCCAAGCCAAAGAGCAGGACTGGAAAGACCGCGTCGCCCGGGCACAAACCGAAGCCCGTACCCGAGGCAAGATGCCAGGCGGATGGCAGACGGCGATTGATGATTTCCTTGAGCCTAAACTGGATTGGAGAACAATCATCACGGACGTGATGGTGTCCAATGCCAAGAACGATTACAGGCTCTACCCACCGAACAAGAAGCACATCTGGCGAGGCTTCTACCTGCCGAGCATGAAAGGCGAAGAAATCAACGCCATGATCGGCATCGATGTATCAGGCTCAATCAGCGATGAAGAGATACACGAAGCCCTGTCCGAAGTCAAAGGGGCGTGCGACCAGTTCAGCGATTATACGCTCTACGTGCGAAGCTTTGACACCCAAATTCACGACCGGTGGGAGTTACATCCCTTTGACCCCATTCCGAGGGTAGTGACCGGACGAGGCGGTACGGATTTTCAGGAAATCTGCGACGAAGCCGCCAAGACTCCGGGCATCAGCACGCTCGTCATCTTCTCAGACCTTGAGGCGCCGTTTCCGGATGAAGTGAAGTCGGTACCTGTCATCTGGTTATCGATCACGGAAAAGAAAGCACCGTGGGGACTCACTATTGCCTATCCCCGCAAGGAGAAATAAATGACCGACGAAGAAATCATGGAAGCCACGACCGCGGTACTGGTGGGGAAGAAACCTTGCCTGTCTCGAGATTGAAGCTTCCAGCCGTGAAGAAGCGGCGAATATTGCCGAGGCAAAACTGAAATCCGGCGAAATCGAATTTGAAATCGTCAATGTAGAACCAAAGGAGGTGGATTAGTGAACTATGCAGAATGGCTTCGGGCGTTGGCACAACTGCCGAAGAGCGCCGAATTCTGTCTGGCGGATGTCACCGAGCGGATCTCGTCAGGCAACCACGTGATTAATTTCCTCATCACGGAAGCTAAAGGCTCGGACCTGGACACGACTTTACGGCGAGGGCAAAAGAAAGAAGTTTGCCGGGCTCGCACCTATGTTACCTATTATCAGGATAGAGAGGGAATAGAGGTCGTTGATATCAATGACCCGAACGGCGGGCGGGTGGAAATCACCGAACCCATCGTCGAGGTAGAGAAATCGCTGGTGCGTGCCTACTCTTTCTCGTTGCACGAGTTCTTTCTCTTGAATTCGAGGCTGTGCCTTTCGGTACTGGACTCGCTCACGAACAAGATAAGCGTTATCAGCGAGCACTCTAAAGCCGTACTGGAAAGCCAGCTCGGTGACGAGATTGTGAAAATGGTTACCAAGCGTCTCGCCGGCGGTGATGAGGAAGGCGCCAGTCTCAAGGAGATGCTGATATCGCAAGTTTCGGACAAGATGGAAAGATACCTTGTCCGCCCAATGCGTCGTGCCGTTGGCGCCGATGGGCAGGTACAAGAATTAGCTATGCAGGACGGCGATCTATTCTGGAGATACCAGCACGTCGATAAGATGGATATTCAGCTTAACTGGAAAGGCGTGCAATTACACTGGGACGGTAAAGCCGGCTACGTTACGAACAATAAAGAAGTTCTCTGCGTCCGAGATACGTTCCTGTGCCTAGTGAATTTGCCCAGCTTCGGTGAGATGATCGCCGGGAAGCTGGCAAAGATAGTATTCCGAGATTCATAAAGGAGGAATCTATGACGATGACTATGGAAAGGGAAAACCAGACGGTAGAACTGGAAACTACCGCCAAGCTCGCGGGGGTCGAGCTGCAGACCAAAGCGATCTGCGACAAGTGGCTTCTATTGTGCTACGACATGCCGCACAGCGAGGCCGGGGACAAGGCTAGAGCCGAGTTCCTGGTGGAAGCCAAGAAAATCGGAGCCTGCAAAAATACGGAGTCGGTCTATCTAATTCCGTATTCCGCGGCGGCTGGAGAAGCTATCCTGAAACTGGCGGTCGTGGGCACGGTTCGCGTGTTCACCTCCCAGAGCCTTGAACCGATTCAGGATATCGAGCTGACGCACAACTACGACCAGGAAATTAAGGACAGGCTCAAGGAACTATCACACCGCGTCGACCGTAGCCTGGAAATGGTCAAGGAAGGAAAGCACAAGGCGCTGGCTAATTATCGGGTTATTACCGATGAACAGATGGCGAGTCTTGGTGAAGCTATCCGGCGCCGTGAGTCACTCGACCTGACCATCATCTACGAAGCCATCAAAGCCCGATACGTTTATGCGTAAACGGGACTAAAAGAATAAGGAGGAACCAGATGGTAACATTTATCCTGGTAAAGGGGGGCGAAGTCTGCCATACAACCAGCGAGAAGAAACGGCTCGCTCTGGAAAAGAAAGGTTGGAGGTACGCCATCCACCTTTCAGCGTGGAACGCCAGTTTCGGATACGTATATGCTTCAAATAGTTGATACCGTCTCCGTGGCGGCGAGCTGTCAGGTTTGCCGTATGCGGATTCTGGACAAGAAGAACGTAAAGTCGAATTTAGGCTCGGGAAAGTATGCTTACCACTACCATATCGACTGTTTCAGGCACGAATATGGTCAAGTTATCGAAGATATTATGAAGTCGCACAGCGAAGTTGACCCTGTGCTGACCGCCCGGGCGAATAAGCCCAAGCCAGCCTGGACTATCAAGCGAAACAAGAGCCAAATGACCGTGCGAGGTCCGGAATGCCAAAGTACCCGCTGGATGGATTGCCATTCAGATACGCCCAAACTCGATAGCGAGCTGCAAACCACCGCCCAGCTCCTTGGCTTGCCATACTACGCCGAAATTTGCGAGCAGGAACGCCTGGATAATTCTGTATTTATTGCCGAATTTATCGCTGAACGGAAAATCACTCATATCGGTTTTGTAAACGTCTACGCAAAGCCTGACGAGTCACTTTCTCCGAAGGCTGTTTATTTAGTAGAGGGAATAAGAAAAAAATAGGAGGAAACCAATGACAACAAACGAGCCCAAGAAACCAGAAGAGATGCAGGCGGCATCTCAGCCACCGAAAACCGAAGAGAAACCCAAAGAAATCGTGCCGAAAGAGCGGATATTTATCTATGACGGGCGTGAATTCCAGGACCCAGACCCTAAAATGACCCCGGATGAGATCCGCCAGTATTACACCACTTTCTTTCCCGAGCTGGCAAATGCGGAGATCCTGGCACCGGTCGCTCGGCCCGGCAAGACGCCGGCTGACCCAGGCAGGAGCGCCATAGAATTCAAGCGTCGGGTGGGTACTAAAGGAAGGCAATGTCTTGATCCGAGACACCAGTCACCTTGCAATTATGATGGTTGTCCTGCTTGTCAGGAAGAATGTGCTTCACCCGAGGAACTGAAAGCTAAAGAGATGTGGAAAGCCATGGACAAGAATGAACAGGCAGGCGTGCGGTTTGGGATGTTGCCGTATCACAAAATGATGGAAGCTGAGAAAGCCGGCTTCGATGGCAGGAAGTTAGCCGTTTCTTTGATGCAGTGCGCTAAAGATAACGGTGGAATGGTTGCGTGAGCAGCGTCGAAGAAAAGGTGACGGCAGCTCTACTGGGAAAGAAAATACGGGAAGCCAAGGGAACGGTTTTCCGTGTACCCAACGACCCCGGAGGTGACGGAAAGGCTTTCATCCGCGCCTGCAAGCAGTACCTGAACAAAGACGATTACCGTCTTCGGGTACGCTTCCGGGGGCCTCGCAAGGGGCAACCGAACCATACTGTGAAATCTAATGCCAGGTCGTTCTCAATCTATCTGGATAAGAAGTGAGGGAGTTATGGAACTTTTGTCAGAACACGTCTCTGGCGAGAAGCGATTATATGAGTCCAATGGGCTCTTCAGTGCCCCCAGCCCACCGCCAGAGCCACTAATGACCGTTCGTGTTGTCGGCAGTCCATGGCGGGCGTCGCTGGTGGCGCCGATGACTCTGGAACAATGGAAGAAATGGAAATCCAAGACCGGCAATTCGCTGGCTCACAATTTTGGGGAGTCGGAAACCAGCTACAAGGCGCGAGTTTTGATAGCTTACGCCAAGTATCTTCGAATTAAGTACGGGCACGCGAGTGCCTGCGTTCGAGCTTTTATGAAAGCTACGAAACCAATAAAACCAAAGGAGGCTACGAATGTCAGAACGCGAAGACATCAAAGCCGTCGTCCACATCTTGAAGAGAGTTCCGGCCAAAAGCCTGCGGATAGTGGAGCTCTTGAACCAGATTCCCGTGGTTCACGGCGACCTGGATCTGACCGTGTTGGAGCGGTTGGGTAGCGAAATAGAGGAAGCCAAGAAAGAGGCGGAGGGATATAAGCACGCTACGGAAGAGGCGGTGCGGGCACTCCTCAAGCTTGATAACCGGGATGATGATCTATGAAGACCTTCGAGGCGATGTTCAAGAAGCTTGAACGCAGTCATCCGCCCAGCCTGACCGCCATGCTCGAGACTTTTGATACGGCCGAATACCTGACCGGCTTCGTGGACCTGATACATCGATATCTGCCCAAGAAAGAGGACGATATTTTGCGTCTGGTCGGGGCCGAGAGCCGCTGTCAGGAATTCGTCAAGCTGTTTTCCGAGGAGTATTTTGAGCTGGCTGAATTCGATTATAGCGATGAGGGCTACAATCAGCTGTTGATGGCGGTTCCCATACCGCTGGAGGGTTTGGGTTACTCTGATTACGAGGAATTTGCCAACAATTATTCGCCGGAATGGATAGCAATGGCTTCCCTGGTTTGCTACCCGTTCTACCGGCCCGAGGGTCAAGATGGCGCCGAAGACCGTGTGGCGTTAATGGAAGCCGCGGCCGACCTGGTCGGCGTCAATACTACCGGTCGCATTCCGCCGGCGGGTTTCAAGCCGGAAGAGTTGCATAAAAAGCTGGATAAAACCAAGTACGAGGGCCTGGCTTGCTTCGCTGACTGGCTCTGCAGTGACACGGGATGCTGGAAACTGGATGTGAATTATGAGGATAACCCCGAGGGTCCGGACTGGGATGAAGATACCGTGGCCGAGCTGGTGAAACAAGAGCCCATCAAGCTAGACATCCAGAAGAAAGTAACCCTACTCGAGGTGTGGCTACACGAAGATTTACGAAGTCATTTTGCGGAACTGGTTAACGCTGTGGTGGGCAGACCGGTGCCGAAGGAACAATTAACTTTAATGGAGGTATTTGATGACTAAAAAGACCAAGGAACCCGGCCTTGAATGGGCGGTGCCGAAAGAGCTGAAGATTCCCGCTGACCCGCTTCAGCTTCGGGTCGACTTTCACCAAGCGGCCGTCGTGGTTTACACCTATGACCGTGATATCACCACCCGCAAGGTTGTGAGTGCGATGGACATTGTTCACGCGCTCGCCAGCGAGCTGACCTATTCAAGCGGGATTTTACCGAAGAACACGATATGGTGGGCAAACACGTCTGAAGGACCTAGCTACGCCATCTTCGAGGAACCGAAAGTCAGAAAGCTGGCAATACAGTTCGAGGCGAACAAAAGCCCGAAACGCTACAATCTTCCGGTACCGCCGACCCTCTTTGTTTGCACCCCGGGACATGCGCCCCGCGTCTTTGCCGTGAAACGTCGCCCGACGAGACTCGGTGAAGCTATTTATCATGCTCCGTTCCCGAATATGTCGGGTAATGGGACAAGCTGTGCCGGGACTAACCAGTACCCGACGGATCCAGGCAAGATCCCGGAGAGTTTTTGGTTGAGTTTCTTCACCGCCCATGGCGAGCTGGAGAAGCGGTCAGTAAAATTTCCCAAGAACCTGATTCGCCTCTGGGAATATCTGGAAGAAAATCCCACGTTAGGCTATCCGTTAGACGACCTGGTGCAATGCGGCACGGTGGCTGACATCACGAAAATATCGAAATGGAGGTAAGGATGAAAAATCCGATTGGTTACATTATTAAAGATCCCGGTGGGGAAACTATTCAAGGTGGTTTCGGTGAGCTCTATGACTACATCTGGGCGAAGAACGGAGTCTTTATCGAGGCTGAAAATCAGCACTTGTCTGCGCGTATACCGGTGGCGGTGGGCGTGACCCGAGGTTTGGCTGATTTGAAAATGGGAGTCACGCTCAAGCATGGGAAGATTCCCCAGAGGTACTTCGACTGTATTTTAGACGATATGCTTCTGACGCCCAAGGAAGAGGCCTATTACGCTATTGTCTGGGAAGAGGAACGCTACAAAATCAAGAAGCCAGCCCAGGCGGCAGGCGCAGATAAAGTCACTTACGAGCAACTGGACAACGTCGTGCTGGAAATTCACAGCCACGGCGACCATAGCTACCAGTTCAGCAATCAGGACGATGCAGACGAGCTGGGGCTCAAAGTTTACGGCGTTGTCGGGCTTTTGACGCACCAATACCCGTGCGCACTGCTGCGGGCGGGAGTTTACGGCTACTTCTATTTTATCGACTGGGAACACGTTTTTGAGGGTGAATCTACCCGGGTAAACTGGCAGTTCGCCCCGCCGGATTCGATAAATGAAATCGCCGCCAATATCAAGGATTACTGGAAACATCTCGGGAACGCTGATTAAGGAGGCGCTATGTACACAGCTAAATACGATCAGAAACGAATTAACAACGATGTGCTGGTAGTGGGTTGCGGCGGCACCGGTGGCTTTGTGGCTGAAGGGCTCTGCCGCATCCTGCCGGAAGATTTCCGTATTGTCCTGCAGGACCACGACCGGGTCGAGGACCGTAACCTCATTCGCCAGAATTTCTTTGCCTCCGACCTGGGAAAATTCAAGAGCCAGGCGCTGGCAGAAAGGCTCTCCAATAATTACCGGCGGGCAGTCGGCTATAAAGTTTTCCCGTTCGGGCTACATTACTCTAATATGTACGCCGTGCCCAGTATCATTATCGGATGCGTTGATAATTCCGAGGCCCGAAGGCTTATTTCCCTAGAGCCGATGGGCTTGATGTGGTGGATTGATGCCGGCAACGGGTATCACTCTGGTCAGGTTCTGGTCGGCAATATGAATAAGAACGGAATGGTAGGCTCGTTCCTGCCCAATTCCGGCATCGCCAGAGGCTTACCTTTACCCAGCGTTCAGCTGCCTGGCATTCTTGCCCCTGTGGCGGCTCCGCTTCCAGATTGTGCCACCGCGGTGCAACAGGAAGAACAGAGCAAAATCATCAACCAGATGATGGCAACGCTCGTTCTCCAGACGGTTGACTCTCTGATCCATAACCGCCTGACCTGGATGGCGCAATACGTTGATCTGGAGAACGGTACGTTGACCACGGTCCGTATCGAGCCTAAAACAATCGCACGTTTGCTCGGGGTGAGGGTCGATACCCTGATTAACGATAGCGAACCAGAAAAGGAGGAAGATCAAGGTTGCCACGCCGGCAACGTCTCCAGGCTAGAGTAAATAATTAAGGAGGAAACCAATGGCAAGGTCGCAAAAAGTAACATATTATAGTCTTCCAGAATTTCCGGGCATAGAATTTGCCCGGATACCGGTGCCAATTAAGGAGTCAATTCATAAGCCTCGGGTAATTTTACCCGAATATATTCAAATGGAGGTCATACGCGCTTACTTAAATGGTGTGAAAGACGAGCATATCCTAAAATTCTTTAACATCAGTCCGGGATATTTGTACACGATTCTACCTAACCATAAAATTCTGCTCAATCGTAATTATGGACAAGCAGAATTGCTCGAGCGTAATAATCTGAGAAAAGCTTGGGATATGTTCTATGACCAGAACACTAAACGCTGAACAGAAGCGGGTCAAGGAGATCCTGCGGGCGTACAATACCAAAATCGTCCTGCATCCGGGCGGTTGGGGGACCGACCTGCCGGCGATGTGGAACAACAGAGTCATCCGGCAGCGCATTGAGATGATTGACAATGGCGGGTGGGATAAAGCGACCGATACCGAAATCGCAATGTACCTGTCAGCTGCCAGCGGTATTGCCCCGCTCGACCGGGACTGGACGGATATCTTCGTCTATGAAGTCTCGCTGCTGATGGGCCCGCAGGTCTATGATATGCTGAACGAGCAAACCCGCGAGCTTAACGATTATCAGAAAATGGAGGTGAACGACCTGAAACACAAGATCCGGAACAGCCAAATAAAAAACGAGAAAAATAAAGGAGAAACAATGCAAAAGACCAAGATCGTCATCGATGAGCGCGAGGATGGTGTCCTGTTGGGCATCACCCGCGAGGGAGTCGACCCCTTCGTAAAGAAGATGGACCTGACCCTTTCCCAGATGCTCGACCAAATGCCTTTCGTAAAAGGTGTGATGGGCTTTGCCGAAGCCCAGTGGGCGGTTGCCCCGAAGAACCCTGTCTACGATGCCCCAAAGGTCGAGAAGCCGGCCGTCGCTAAAGTGGAGAAAGCCAAACCAGCGACCAAGAAACCTGCCAAAGAAAAGCCGGTTGCCCAGGCCGCCCTGACAGAAACCGCTGTTATTCCGGTCGAGCCCGTCAAGGATGTCAAGGTTGAGCTGATTCCGGAAGTAAACCCTGCACCGAGCGTGCCTGAGCCTGTGACGATTGCCCCTACGAGTACCCCAATTACTGAGAAGAAAACCCGGGTGAGCGGCGACGTTTTCCAGTACAAGACCAAGGACGGTAAGGGTCCGTTTGCCACCGTGCAGGAAGCGATGGACGCTCTAGGGCTGGACAAAGCTACCCGCCCGACCCACAACCGGTATGATCGCCTGTCCAAGAAACTGCAGGAGGAAATCATACAGGAGAAGAAATGAAGCGCGGTAAGAAACCGCCGATTGATGTGAAACGAACCCTGACACGGTCTGAGCGAATGGGCAAAGCCGTGTTCAGGGTCAAGTTCAGCCCTCACCTAAGCTCGCAAGCGGAAAGCTGGATGAAGATTAACTGTTTTCAATGCCGGCACCAGAATGTTGAGCGTTTGGTCGAGAGCAAACTACTCGGCGAGGAAATGTACTGGCAGCATATCTGTTGCCACCCCGGGGCGGTGAAACTGGTTGCCATCACCTCCCGGGGACAGGGCATACATAATTGTTCGGGCTTTGAAAATTCCCCAGAAACTTCCCTTGAAAAGCCTTGACAAATATCTAATAAAGTATAATAATGTTTAATTGTCTATCTCACGGTGAGGTGAAAAAATGAGAGTAGCACTAACGAAAATCGGCGGATCTCGGGCAATTATCTTGCCATCTGTTTGGTTCAAACAGCACGAAGACGAGCCGGGCACAATGCAAGAGGTCGAAATGGAAATAAGCGAAACCATAACCATTTCCCCGATAAAGAAAGAAGGAGGAACCAATGGTAGTGCCGAGAAACCAAGCAACGCCGACGGCAACGAAGCCGCCGACCCAACCGCCAGCGCCGCCTAAAGAACCAAAGTCTATTCAGGAAATGCAACTCGAAGCCATGCAAGAAACCGTCAAACTCGTAAAATGGAAGATGGGTGTGCTTGCACGCTACGACCTGATTCACGGTTCGTTTGATGCGGCAACCGGGGACTTGAAATCCTTAAGTCTCCCGCTCGAGGAACAACTACGCAAAGACCAGGACGAGCTGGTGAAATTACAGCAGGAAGAAGCCAAATACAAGAATGCCAACCGCGGGTTGATGGCAGGGGCGGGCGAGGATTGTGCGATGGTCAAAGCACAGCTCGCCCTACTCTGGATAGACGCCCCAACCCTGACGGCTGATGCCAAGAAACCCACCCAGGCAGACAAAGAAGCCTGGATGCGAATTCAACGAACGGAAAACAAAGAACTCGCCGGGCTCATCACTGACCAGATGCGGGTCCTTGCCGGTATTGAAGATTTTCGCATTAACATCGAGAATGCCAAACGAAAAGTCGATATTGATCTCGCCATTATGCATGGCCGCACTGCACAAATAGAATTTTTAGGGAGGAGTGTCTAAATTGGCAAAGGTTATCGTTATTTCAGATGTCACCACACAAGAA
>Ga0209777_10002929_pt1 | contig 21743 bp, 26 predicted proteins | sample FrelakmetHBP12HB_FD_187147 | JGI IMG/M metagenome (GOLD analysis project Ga0209777, IMG submission 187147) | Freshwater lake sediment microbial communities from the University of Notre Dame, USA, for methane emissions studies -HBP12 HB (SPAdes)... | ecosystem: Environmental > Aquatic >...
GGAACGCTCTGCGAGAAGTTGAATACAACGAATACACTATTCCCTGGTTCCAAGCTTCGCCTCGTTTATGGCGTCAAGGAGCACGCCCATGTTACACAAAAGTGAGTCCCTATGTCAGGAGTTCTGATGTTAGACTAACTTTGATGAGGGCACAGGCAGGGTCAGAAATGGCTCTGCCTTTTTTGTTGGTCCTCCATTCAAGACTTCCAGGAAAACTAAAATAGTACCGTAGTCCCCCACTGCCATTATTCGCAATTGGGGACGGTTCTCATTAATAGTTGGAATATCGATCCGTTACAAGACAATTTAGTGGTGGTATCAGGGGCAAACAGGAACTGAAGGGGAGACCCTTAGGTCAGGCTTTGGATCTTTGGATTTGTCGTGATGCCTTCCGATCTGCGTGGTAAACCTCCAAATGCGGATGAAAGTGGGGCTTCGCCCATCAGGGTCGGACCAGGATAATGGGTTGATACTGTGAATGAATTATGAAAGAAAAGGGCTGATTTTTGGCTTAGAATTGCAATTTCGAGGGCAAGAATGAGGGTTTAAAGTGAAGCCGATTGATGGGGTCGATTAATACCCCCTCGACTTCCCGCTCGGTGTTTGAGATTTAAGCTATACAAGCTTGGTGAAGGATGAACTTAAAAGAGCTAATCAAACTGGCTGCTGACGGGGAAAATGAACGGGTGGAATTCAAAGCCACCACCGGCCAGCGAACCCAGGCCGCCAAAACGGTCTGCGCCATGCTTAACGGGCTTGGCGGTTTTGTTCTTTTCGGTGTCGCCGATAAAGGCAAACTTATCGGCCAGCAAGTTACAGCCAAAACACTTGAAGATATCACGACAGAACTGCGCAGAATAGAACCGCCCGCCTTCCCGGATATTGAAACCGTCAGCCTTAAAAAAGAGGCATCGGTTATCGTGCTGCAGATTGCCGGTGGCGGCGGCCCTTACACATACGATGGCCGTCCTTACCTTCGACACGGACCGACCACGATCGTCATGCCGCGGGGCGAATACGAACGGCGGCTCATGGAGCGGCTCCATGCCACCCGGCGCCGGGGAAATGAACCCGTTACCGATGGGGTTTCCATGAAGGATCTCGATGCCGAGGAAATTCAGATCACGCCGGACAATGCCGTCAGACTGGGGCGCTTAGAAGCCATTAACCGACGTGATGCCGTATCCATTCTTCGTGGCTTGGAGCTGATCCGCGGGGGTAAGCTCCTGAACGCCGCCGTGGCGCTTTATGGCGAGAGCGACCAACTCAAGACCCTTTATCCGCAATTGGGTATCCGTTTGGCCCGCTTTCGGGGAAAAGATCGCCTGGCCGATTTTGCCGACAACCGCCAGTACTGGGGCCATGCCTTCACGCTTCTGCGCCGAGCCGAATCCTTTTTGCTGGACCATGTGCCTATCGCCGGTCGTGTCGTGCCGGGAAAGATGGTCCGCGAAGACCAGCCATGGTACCCGCCACGCGCCACACGCGAAGCCCTGGCCAACGCTTTGTGCCACAGGGACTATATTATACACTGTTCCCGGCGGCGCGGTGGCCGTGGCCGTGGCCATGTATGATGATCACCTGGAAATCGTCAATCCGGGCGATCTTCATTTCGGCATAACGCCTGAAAAACTGGCAAAGCCTCACGAATCGAGGCCCTGGAATCCGATCATCGCCAATGTCTTTTACCGGGCTGGCATCATCGAGCGATGGGGTATGGGTACGCTGAACATCATTGACTGGTGCGCCGAAAACGACAACCCGGCACCGGCTTGGTCGGAACAGGCCGGTTCGGTGTATGTGACATTTCAGCCTGCCGCTTTGCCTGCCGCGAAGCGAGGCGCTGAGCAAGTCACCACCGAAGTCGCACCCGAAGCTACACCCGAAGTCTCCCCCGAAGTCATGAGGCTGCTGTCTGCGCTGAAAGGCGCCATGGACCGCCAGTCTTTGCAGCGCAACCTGGGGCTCAAGGCCGAGAAGAATTTCCGCTTAGTATATTTAAGGCCGGCAATTGACGCCGGTTTGATCGAGATGACCATTCCTGATAAGCCGCGCAGCAGCAAACAGAAATACCGGTTGACGGGCAAAGGACGGGATGCATTGCGGCTAAGAAACGATTCGTAATTTCTGTTTCAGAGTTGCAGAGAGGCAAATATGCGTGAGTCTGGAAATATTGGCAGGGACGTTGCTCAAAACATTCAAAACTTGCCCCGAGAATTTGGGAGGAGGGCGTGCATCGGGCACGGGTTCCACGATTTAGCGTAACAGTTCTATGGGTGAGAGTTGTGAGAGACATTCCTATGGCAGACGATTCCTTTAAGGAATTCGACGGATATATTATGTCTGATGGAGAATTCGCCTCTTTGGATGATTCTGACAGGGTGCTCGCCAGAATGAGTAAGCTCTGGAGTGACAAAAAGAAAATCTTTAATCAGCTCGGTAGATTCGTCCTGGAGTGCTCCAATAAGGGGAAAGATGTCTCCGCTCATGCCTATGCCGAGAAGATGCTCCTCTATGCAGAGACAGCGGGAGAAAAGGCCTTTTGCCTTCTTTGCATGGGGCAATTGAAGGAAAGGGTGAGAGATTACGGGGAGGCGCTGAAGACATATCTCTCAGCCATGGACCTGGCCCCAGAACGAAATGATATCTGGTATTTCCTGAACAATAACCTTGGAGAACGGCAGGGTCAGGCAATCGTAATAAAGTATTTGTGTTCTCACTTCTGCCCAATATAGGTATCAAGTGGAGCGAGGGCAGAAAGAAGGGGGTCCTTGACAAGGGACAGAATCCTAAAAGGATACACAGAGGCGCACTTAAATTATTCCGGGAGTAACTGCGTGCGGGGAGTCTCAGGCGGCAAGTCTTGGAATCGAATCGGAGACGGGTTCGTATTTGGATTGATTAACTCATGGCAACCATGATTCCAAATGATGTTGAGGAGTTCCAGACCGAGGGCGAGAGGGTCTTCTTTCGGTTCCTCCAGTTGGTTGCCAGGCCGGATTCCCGGTACGTGGCGTGGTATCTCCCCAACACTAACGGAAGGAAGAAATAGGGAGGTACCTGACTGAATTTTTCAGTCAAACGGACACCTTGGTAACATGAGTTAAGTGATGCCTTCGTTCCCAGATTAAGAGAGCCCATTTTGGGTTGACAAACACTTCAAAATTAATAGATAATTCTGTCAGATAGCAGCCTGTCTCAATACCTTCGGAGGTGTTCGTATGAAAAGTAAAAACCAGAAAAAGGCTCCCGAGATTGTTTTCCGGGGAGGTAAACCGGCAGCAGTCATCCTGGATATTGAAGAATACAGAGAAATGCTGGAGCGTTTAGAAGACATGGAAGACCTGAAGATGCTGGAGGAGATGAGAAAACGGCCACTCAAATTTAGGAAATTGGAAACCTTTTTAGAGGAGTACCCCCAAGGTGCATGAGATTTATCTTGAGAAATCGGCCGAAAAGGATCTCAGAAAGCTCCCTGTGTCCGTTTTCCGACGAGTCCTTGTCCATCTCAAGGCTCTGACTATAGATCCCAGACCGCCTGGATGTCATAAAATTACGGGTTCAAAAAATGATTGGCGAATGAGAATTGGGGATTATCCGATGATCTATGAGATTGATGATCATGCGAGGACGGTTAAGGTCATGCGAGTGAGGCACCGAAGGGAGGTTTATCGATAATTCGAAAGAATACCTTTTTTTGGAAGTTGCCATCCTCTATGCTGCCAAGACACCCTGGAACATGCCCGACGAGACCCTTCCACAGTTGATTGAAAAGGCTCTGGACACAAAGGGAGTCCTCTATAAGTGGGCCTCGGAGGATTACCGGTCGAAAAAAACGTATGACGTTACAACAAACAGCGTTACCATCTCGACGATTCACAGCGCCAAGGGACTCGATTTCTTCTGCGTCTTTCTGGCCGGGTTGGATTTGATAGCCCCCCAAATGGCAGCCCTGGAGCAGACAAAGAACCTGGCCTATGTAGGCATCACTCGGGCAAGATACCGTCTGGTCATCCCGTATCTGTCCAGAAACGAATTGATTGATCAGTTGCTGCGGTCAGCCTAAAGCATAAGGGTTTGATTTAATAGAAACTGCAAGGAAGGTTCGCCTGCATCAATCAACGTCATTGGGAGAAGGAGGCAGGCAGGAGAAGACAATATCGAATAAGGAGATGGTTATGTCTAACTATTCATACAGCAGGCTAACCACCTACGAGAACTGTCCGCAACAGTACAAACTCAGGTACATTGATAAGCTGGAAGTTCCGGACGCAGGAGAAGGGATTGAGGCCTTCCTCGGTCACAGGGTCCATGAGGCCCTCGAGAAGCTTCATAGGGAACTCATCCTTACAAAGCGTAACGATCTTCAAGCTTTGATCGATTACTATGGGCAGCAGTGGGATAAGAACTGGCATAGAAATGTTCTCATTGTCAAGAAAGAGTTCACGAAGGAGCACTACAGAAGAACCGGAGAGGAAGCCCTAACGAATTATTACAGGCGCTATCAGCCGTTCGATCAGTCAAAAACCCTGGCCACTGAATACGCGCTTGCTTTTAGACTCGAAGGCTACAGCATCCGCGGGGTCATCGACCGTTTAAGCCAAACGCGAGATGGAGTTTATGAAATTCAAGACTACAAGACCTCCGGACCTCCGGGACACTTCCCACCCAGGAGAAGATCGAGAGGGACAGGCAGCTTGCCCTCTACCAGATCGGGATCAGGGAGAAGTTTCGGGACGCCAGAAGAGTGAATCTTGTCTGGCATTATCTCGTTTTTGACAAGGAATTTACCTCAACACGGGGCGAGAGAGAATTGGGTGATCTCAAGAAAGAGATCACCGGTCTGATTAAAGCCGTTGAAAAGGATGAGCGGTTTGCCACCCGTGAAAGTTCCCTTTGCGATTGGTGCGAATTTCCGCCATTCTGTCCTGCAAAGAAACATATCACTGCCGTGGAGAGCCTGCCGGTCAACCGCTATCTGAAGGACAAAGGGGTGACGATTGTCAACCGGTATGCCGCCGTCGCAGCCGAGATCAAGGATCTCAAGTCGAGACAGGCACTACTGGAGGAAGAGCTGGAGTTAGTCGCAGAGGCAGCGGTAAAGTATGCCGCCAAAGAAGGTATCACGGCGATGACGGGAAGCGACTTCGTCTTGAAGATTATTGAGAAGACGGAACTTCAGTTTCCAAGAACGAACGAGGAAGGCCGGGAAGAGCTTGAGGCTCTGATCAAGAAGTCGGGGATATGGGGGCAGGTATCTGCCTTGAGCCTATCAAAGCTATCCAAGGCAGTTGATGAGGATGCTGTTAAGAGGCAGACCAAAAATCGGCTCATGAAATTCGCAGAGGAGGTGACTCAAACCTCTGTCAGGTTGTTAAAGAAACGAGCAGAAGACGATTAATCTCTCAAACCCAGGGAACTTATTCGTCTGTTGGAGAAAGGGGGGTGTTCGTCTTACAGGGAAGGCAAAGGAGACCACTCGATATACGTTCGGATTCTTGGAGGCCAGAAGAGGGTGGTCCCGATTGATATGGGTGCGAGAGAATTATCCCCGCCTTATGTCCTCCGGATTTTGAGACAATTTGGTTTCACGGATGGTGGTAGATCCGGAGCGTTTTGAGAATGACAAAGATGAGGAAATGGCAAAGAAGGGCATGGGGGCGATTTACACGAAGACATCAGATGGGTGGAACCTGAGAATGAAGCCCGGGAAAAAAGAGCGGGAAGAACTGCTGAAAAGATTCTATCGCCCATATCACCAGGCAATGGAACAGGAGGTGGAGGACCATTCGAGCCTGATCAATACCCCGAGAGACCAGATATTTGTCTCGGAACGGATGCGTTTCACACGCCTTCCGCGCTGGTGGCAGCTGCTGGGTGACCCCGGCTTCGGGTTCAGCCTTCACCTCATTCTTGATTCAGCCCGTCTTTGAGGAAAGAACGATCTTCAGCCTTTCGAGAGAGATATTCCCTCCGGATAAGATCAATGCGACCTTCTTGCCCTTCAAACGGTCTTTGATTTTCAGGGCGGCCGCCAATGGTGAGGCGCCCGCTTCCTCCGTAAGATTGCGGACGAGTTCAAGGTAGATCAGGATTGCCTGGACCATCTCTTCCTCGGAGACAAGGATGAAGTCTGAAAGCTCATCCCGGAGGATCTCCTGGGTAAGTTCGTATCCGACTTGCGTTGCCAGGCCTTCGGCTGCTGTCTCCACCCGGTCCGTCACAATCCTTCCCGTCTTCCAGGAAAGGTAAGCGGCCGGCGCTTTTTCGGCCTGGACGGCGATCACCTGGGCGGAGGGACGTACAGTCCTCTGAACCAGGCAGCAGCCCGTGGCGCCGCTTCCTCCGCCGATGGGAACGATGATCATGTCGAGATCGGGTACCTCCTCGAAAACCTCAAGGGCATAGGTGGCAACGCCAGCGATAAGATAGGGCTCATTGGCAGGATGGATGAAACGGGCGCCCCGTTCGGAGGCCAATTGCTGGGCATAGGCCTTGGACTCATCGAAAATCTTTCCGTGAAAGACGATTTCGGCGCCGAAACCTCTCACGGCTTTCACTTTGACGGGATTGGCGCCCTCCGGCATGATAATCGTCGCCGGGACGCCATAGAGAGCGGAAGCGTAAGCGATAGACTGGGCGTGGTTCCCGGTCGAGGCGGTTACCACGCCCTTCTTCATCTGCTCGGAAGTGAGACGTGAGATAAGGTTGATCCCACCGCGGACCTTGAAGGCTCCGGTGGGCGTATGGTTTTCATGTTTGATGTAAATTTTGGCGCCGAGAAGCTGGTCGAGTTGAGGATAGTTATAGAGAGGCGTTCGTGGAAGGTATCGGCAGATGATCTTCCTCGCCTCCAAAACATCCTTAAATGTCGGCCGTTCAAAATTCATGATTCCCTCCTCTTCTTTCATTCATACAAAAAGAGTCCAGACTTCGAGAGGCTACTTCTGTCTGAGCTAAGTATACGGAAGGGTGGGTTACGGGTCAAGGGGAAAAGACCCGCTTTTTAAGATTCAAGTAATATTAACCCGGCGGGTCGGGTGTGTTACAATGAGTAGCGATAAAAGTCAGTCATTATAGTTACCCCGACAACTCTTTCCGGAAAGGAATGCAACTATGTCCAGGCTTTTCGAATCGACATCCATCAACAACATGGTACTTTCAAATCGGTTTGTCCGGTCAGCTACCTGGGAGGGACTTGCCAGCGACGACGGCACGGTCACCCCCGGGCTGGTTGAGATGCTGGCTCAACTCGCCCGGGGTGGCGTCGGGCTCATCATTACGAGCCACGCATACGTGAGACGGGAGGGGCAGGCCGGCTCCCGGCAGATCGGAGTTTACTCCGATGATCATATCTCCGGGCTTACCGAAATGACAAAGGCTATCCATGCGATCGGGGGTAAAGTCGCTCTGCAGATTGCTCATTCGGGGGCCCTTGCACCGTTGCGTCTAACCGGGATGGAACCGATAGGCCCATCGGTTACAGAAACAAAGTCAGGACCGGTTGGGCGGGAAATGACCCGCGATGACAGTGAAGCGGTAACAGAGGCTTTTGCCCACGCAGCAGTCCGGGCCCGGAAAGCGGGCTTTGACGGGGTCCAGATCCACGGAGCCCACGGTTACCTGTTGAACCAGTTTCTTTCTCCGTATTTCAACAAGAGGAATGATGAGTACGGAGGAAGCATCGAAAATCGGGCGAGGCTTGCCGTCGAGGTTCTGAAGGCGGTCCGCAATGCGGTCGGTTCTGACTTCCCCGTGTTCATCAAGCTCAATTCCGAGGACTTTCTTTTAGGGGGGCAGAGCGCGGAAGATACGCTCCAGGCCGTTGCGATGCTCGATGAAGGAGGTATCGATGCAATTGAAATGAGTGGTGGGACCTTCTTCTCGGGCAAGAACAACCCTTGTCGCCAGGGGAGACCCGGTCCAGAAGAGCCCGAGGCTTACTACGAGACCGCGGCCCGGCGTTACAAAGAAAAGATCCGCGTGCCTCTCATGCTCGTAGGTGGAATACGCACCTTTGAAACGGCAGAAAGACTCGTAACCCAGGGGGTGACAGACTACGTTGCCCTGTCGAGGCCCTTTATTCGTGAGCCCGACCTTGTCAACCGCTGGAAATCGGGAGACAGAAGACCAGCGTTATGCATCTCCGATAGCGGCTGTTTCAAGCCGGGCTTCGAGGGAAGGGGAATTTCCTGTGTCGTGGAAACCCATGAGAAGAGCAGGAATAATGGAATAGTGGAATGATGGGGAAGGTCAGAAGTCAGAGATCAGAAGTCAGAAGGTAGAGATCGGAAATCAGAGATCAGAGATCAGAAGTCAGGGGAAAATGGGATGTCGGAATGATTGGAGAGAAAACTGGAACAATGGAATGATGATGAATTCGTAAAAAGTCGAAAAGGGCTAATGACCGTCATTCCGGCGAAAGCCGGAATCCAGTGATCTTAGATAGTTGTGAAAATACTGGACACCGGTTTTCACCGGTGAGACGACTTTTTACGAGATCATCAATGATGGAATATTGGGAAAACAAGGGAGGGGTTCCTACTCACGCTCTTCGGACCAGATCAGAACCCATTTCCTCGTGTGACAGAACCCGCCCAATGTCGCCACCGGAATGGAGAGGAACAGCGATAACAGGAAGATCGCCTCTGGAGCTTCGGAGATGAAGAACAACCCGAACAGAATTCCAATCGCTCCGACGATCCCCGCGTTCAACAGATTTCCTGCTTTCGATATCCTCGCAGCGACATAGCCTCCCAGGAATGTAAATCCAGATCCATACAGGAGTGACAGAGCCATACCGGGAATGGATTTGGACCATTCGATTAGGGCCAACTGGATCTCTTGCTGACTTAATCCCTTAACGGCAGCCATTATCCCGAGACTCACTCCGGAGGCAATGGTAAATGCAAAAGTACCTAACCAATCCACGAGACAGCCGATAAGGATGGCCTTAAGATTTATTTTCCTCATCTCAGACCCTAAAAAATGTCAAGCTCCGTCCTGCAGGTCGGGCAAAGATCAATAAAACGCTCTCCATCGGATTCTTTAAGGTAGTCGTCCGCCTTCTCATCAAACCGGCACCGCACCTCAATCACCCTGATGATCTCATCCAGAGGTGTATTACATTTTGGGCATTCCATTCTCGGCATTACTGACTCCCCTCACAGAGTTTATCTCATATCATACTCTATTATGGCCCTCCTTTGCAATCTTCCTCTTGTCTCGTCCACCGCTCTTCTGTCCCTCGGAGAGATCACCGAGGACACGGAAGACGAGACTTCTTTGATCAAAAACCTTGGGAAAAAACGACCCGCTTGCCTACAAATACCCATAAGAGGCCATCTGACTTTTTGATAATATCCTGTTCTTCCGCCCAAGGCAGGAGCTCAGAAGCTAAAACCACAGGACAAAAAGGGGGTGTGTGTCAAACGAAAAGAGGTGGGGTCTGCCTTGGGGGTTTACTGCAACGTCAAGATGAAAATGGGCGATACTTCAGTGCGGGTTCGAGAATTCAATTAAGGGTCTCAAAATTGAATTGACATAGACATTGGAAAATCTCCCCTCGCCCCTCTTTGCCAAAGAGGGGTAACTCCTCCCTTTGGAAAAGGGAGGTTGGGAGGGATTTTGCAGATTAATGTCGTTATTATTATGAGACTGTTAATAAGTGCAAAACCAAAAAAGCGAGGCAATTCGTTACCAGAGAAGCCCGGGTCTCACGCCGGGCAGGATCTCCGGTTTCTCCCACTCCCTCCAGTTCAAGCCGACCTTCTTCCAGTAGGATTCGAAGCGAATGGCAAAGAAGCCCCTCATCCTCCGGGAACTCTTCCTACCAGGCATGTGGCTGTTTCGTAATATATTCTCCAGCAAGGGAACAATCTCTCCCAGTTTTTCTCTCGGCAGGCAGGCCCAGCCCGTCATTCTTATACGCTCCCTCAGGGCCTCAGGGATTACGGCGTAGACGGTGAGGATGGCGACGGGAAAATTCTGGCCCATCACCAATCCCAGAAGATCCGAACCCAGCGCGCCCATGGCATCCAGGATAACCAGGTCATACGTCCTGGAAGAAATCTTTTCGACCGCTCCCTCGTAGGTCATTGCCTTCTCGAACCTGCAGCTCGGACAGGCATCGAGGATCTCTTCCTGCAGGACCGTTAAGACATCGGGTTCGTCATCCACAGCCAGAATTCTCTTGCCCCTGAGAATGGATTCCTTCATGATCGTGTCCCCCAGACTGTTAAAGTTTTCCTCACTCCTGCCACCCCGATCCGGTCTTTTTCTCCCAGTCCGACTCGAATCCTCCGGTAAGAAAGGTCTTTACCCTTGTGGAGAGGACCTTCATATCTGCTGCAAGGGTACCATGATTCGTCAGGATATATTCTTTCATCTTTAAGGCCCCCTGTTTTGGTTTCTACTGGATTTAGATATAGCAAACTTCGTTCCACGAATGAGTATTTATTGAAGACATGGAAGAATGACGCTGCTTCTGAACTGATCCGACATCGCACATCCGAAGAATAGTCCTTTCATTTCAATGAGATTTTCGTGACCGGAGAGGCTGGGCCAAGAAATATGAGGCGCGGCTTGGGAGGAAACAGCGGGAAGAGACGCAGCCGTCAGAAGGATGCAACAAAAGTTGACCACATTTTCAAACTTATCGATAACCGGCTGAAATCATTTATTTTGTCAGCGAGCAACAGAGATTGACCGCGCAAAAAGAGTTGCACCCCAGGATGAGCCGGCAGCCTTATTGTTGGAGGAGCTTCAATCGCTTATTGAGGGCCTGGCGTGTGATTCCCAGTATCAGAGCGGCAGTGGCCTGGTTTCCGCTGGCACGCCTCAGGGCCTCCGAGACCAGCAACTGTTCAGCCTGCTTGAGCGTGGGGAGCTGTTCAGGAAATGAGACGGAAGATCTGTCCTGATCAGGGGACTGCTTTGATCCGGCCTCCGCCGGTGGCTGTTTTTTCCAGAGATAAGCCTTAAAGACATCGAGCGAAAGCTTCCCCGATTTATGGTTGCTCACGGCATCGAAGATCATGGACTGGAGCTCCCGGATGTTTCCGGGGTAATGGTAGGCTGAAAGAAGGGCAAAAAGCTCTGCCGGAGGGGTTGGTTTCATTTTTCCGAGGGCTTTCGATGCCTTTTCGAGAAAATGCTCCACGAGAAGAGGCAAATCCTTGAGGCGTTCACGAAGGGTCGGAATGTGAACATGGTGGGCGCAGAGCCGGTAATAAAGATCCTTTCGGAATTTTCCGGACTCCTGCAGCGCCTGAAGGTTCTGATTCGTTGCAACCACTACCCGGGCATCGGAGCGCTTGGCAACATCCGACCCAAGAGGGAAGTATTCACCATCCTGCAGGAGGCGAAGAAGTTTCACTTGTGAAGCAGGGCTGAGATCTCCGATTTCGTCCAGGAAAAGGGTCCCACCCGATGCCTGTTCGACGAGGCCGCTGCGGACCTGGTCTGCCCCGGTGAAAGCGCCTTTTCTATGTCCAAAGAGGGTGTCGGCAAAGACGTTGTCGTCGAGGCCGGCCACGTTCACCGGAACAAAAGCCCCTTTCGGCCGGCTCAGATTGTGAAGGGCCCTTGCCGCCAGTTCTTTGCCAACACCTGTTTCCCCGGTAATCAGAACAGGATGGGGGCTGATGGAGATCGCCTCGATGTATTGAAACACAGATCGTATGAGGTCGCTGTTTGTGATGATTTCGGAAAAAGCCTCCGGGTGTTCAAGCCTGTCGGAGAGGACATGATCCCTCAGCAACCTGTTCTCCCGCTGCAGTTCCCGCAGTTCGATCGCACGCCGCACGCCTGAGATCAGCCTGCTTTTCTCAACCGGCTTCACCATGTAGTCAAAGGCCCCCCACTTCATACATCGGACAGCCGTTTCCACATCGTTCGATCCCGTGATGATGATCACGGGAACTTCCGGGAAGTCCTTATTCACCATGGAGAGCAGTTCTTCTCCTGACATGTGGGGCATCGAGAGGTCGAGCATCATTGCCTCGATCTCCTGGCTGGAGAAAATGGGCATCACCTGGCGACTGTCCTGACAGCAGATGACATGGTTTATGTTCGCAGAACGGAGGGCGATTTCAAAACTATTCAGTGCCTGTTCCTCATCATCTACCATCAGGATGGGAAAATGGGGATAGGGTGACGTCATCTTCCTTTCACCTCCGTCATTCCGTGATCGACCCGGGGGACAGGAAGGACGACCTCCGCGACGGTTCCCCGGCCCGGCTCTGAGGTGAGCGTCAGGGTACCACCGTGCTCTTTTACGATCCTCGAAGAAATGGAGAGGCCCAACCCGAGACCTCCGGCGTCGCGTTTCGTGGTGAAAAAGGGATCCGTAATATGAGGCAGTGTTTCTGCCGGAATCCCTGTTCCCTCATCCTGAATGCGGACGATCAGGGTCTCCGTCTCCTCACTGTAGGAGGTTGATATAAAAATACCCTTTCGAGGATCCGGGAGCGCCTGACAGGCGTTCTGAATAAGATTGATCATGACCTGCTCAAAACGCTGGGAGTTCCCCTTTATACTCGGGAGGGCCTCACCGTACCTGATCGAAAAGCGGGTCGTCGATTTCATGATCATATTGGAGAGAAGAGAGATGGAGGACCTGAGCACGGCATTCATATCCACCCGTTGATTCATGTCAGAGGTATCCTGCCTCACAAAATCTTTCAAATCCTCGACGATCTGCTTGATCCGTTTCGATCCGCCCATGATCCCGGAAAACAACGAAGGAATACGCTCTCGCATCTCCTCGAAGCTTAAGCCTCCGATGATAAAATCGCCGTTGGCCTCATAGTACTCTTCAAGGATCGGCAGGGCGCTTTGCCATGCCTCCAGAAGGATCGGGGCGTTCAGCATGATGAAGTTGTTCGGATTGTTGATCTCATGGGCCACACTTGAAACGAGGGTCCCCAGGGCGACCATCTTCCCTGCTTGCATCAACTGCTGCTGATGCAGCCTTGCCTGCTCCTCGGCCTGCTTTCGTTCGGTGATGTCCCGTCCGATTCCATAGAAACCGATCGGCTCTCCTTCTGAATTTCGGGCGAGGGAGACGGAGGTCTCAAGGGTCCTCTTCGAGCCGTCCTTTCGAATCAGCACCCAGTCAAAGGCCTTTGTGGGCTTCCCTGTCTGATAGACCTCGTTGAAGGTCTGATACACTCTCTTCGCTGTCTCCACATCCATGTACTGCCGGTTATTCATTCCCATCAATTCATCTTTCGTGTAACCGAGAATCCCGGACATGGGGTCATTGAAAAAGGTGAAGCTTCCAGTGAGATCGACCTCGTAGTATCCCTCCTCGATACTGTGAAGGATCGTCCGGTACTTCTCCTCACTCTCCGGCAGGGGCTTCTTCAGGGGCTGCTTCGTTCTTGGGGAGGGACCCTTCCTAACCACGAAAGACACTAGAGTCATTTTCCTGACCTCTGGAACTCAGGGAGGCTGGTCTGTCATAACGCTACCATTATATTAAGGTTCTATGAATTGTCAAGCTAAAAACGGGACTGCCCTCGTTCATACTGGAAAACAGACTTCGGATGTATTACGTGTTGAAGAGAGGTAACCATTCATCCGTAAATGGTCGTCGTCGATTTATATGGTGTTTCATCAAAGGTTTCGCCAATTTCTCTTTCCCTCCATCACGCCCGGATTTCTCATAAGAGTCTTATGTGTCGGGGTATTCGCATATTTTTTCTTTGCCTATGTCTGCACGCCGCTCCGCATCAAGGGCTCCAGCATGGAGCCAACCTATCACGATGGAGGGTTTAATTTCTGCTGGAGGCCGGGTTATCTTTTTTCGAAGCCTAAGAGACACGATGTGGTGGCAGTGCGATTTGCCGGGAGAAGGGTGATGCTTCTCAAGCGGGTGGTTGCGTTAGAGGGAGAACAGGTTGAGTTCATCGAGGGAAGACTCTTTGTAAACGGGAAGGAAGTTGCTGAATCTTATGTCCGCTATCCGTGCCATTGGAATCTTCCGCCACGGCTTGTTGAAAAGGGCTCTGTCTATGTGGTGGGAGATAATCGCGATATGCCCATTGAGCATCATTATTTCGGGCAAACTTCGGCAAAGCGAATCGAAGGGACTCCATTATGGTGAAGGTCAAATACATATTCGTTGCTGCCTTGATCGTCGCTGTCGGGGGAATCGCCGTATCCTATCTCTTCCCGAGCGAGGAAAAAAAGATTAAGAAGCAGTTTGCATTGCTCTCGGAGTCGGTATCAAAGGACTCTGATGAGAGCCCCTTCGGGATGGTGCAAAAACTCCGGAGGGTAGGGTCACTCTTCAGCGAGAAGTGTGAAGTGAAGACCTATCTTGAGTCCCTGTCGGGGAGTTATTCCCCCGATGAGATATCGGCTTACGCCAGCCATGGTCGCGCGCTTTTTTCCAGCCTTCGCCTGCGGTTTTCGGACCTCAAGATCGAGTTCTCAGAGATGGAAACGGCGAAAGTGACCCTGACGGCGAGGTTGACAGGCAGACTGACGAACGGAGAAAATGTGGATGAGAGCCATGAAATGGAGTCGGTCCTCAGTAAAGCCGGGAAGAAGTGGCTCTTCACGTCTTTCGTCATGGTCGAGGTTCTGAAAAAATAGGAGGGGCAGGATAAGGATAAGGTTAAGGATAAGGATAAGGTTAAGAATGAATAAGTGCAGGGTGCGTTTCCCGAACGCACCGGTGGACCGGCCTGGATTAAGGAAACTGTAGAGAGGTACTGCAATGCGTCTCTACAAAGCGGTGCGAACGCAACCCTGAAGGGTTGCCCTACGAAGAATGATGGATTCCTATGAACGCAATGGAGATGGCAAGATGATGCTGGAATGTATTCTTTTTGACCTGGACAACACCCTTTACCCGAGGTCGATGGGCATCTTCGACAGGGTCGTTGAGCGCATTCGAAATTATATGAAAGACCGGATGGGCCTCGAAGAAAGCCTTGCCCGGGAACTTCGTCAGGAATATATCCGAAAGTATGGCTCCACGCTGCGGGGCCTCATGATCCACCAGAACGTCGATCCGGAAGAATATCTTGATTATGTCCATGACGTGGGGGTCGAAAAGGTGCTTTCTCCTAACCCACCCTTGCAGGAGCTTCTGCAATCCATTCCACTCAGGAAGGTCCTCTTTACAAGCAGCCATCGTCCCCATGCTCTGAACGTCCTTCGTTGTCTGGGCGTGGAGCAGTACTTCCCCTCCATCTTTGATATTACCCTGACCCGCTATATTCCCAAGCCCAATCTCGAGCCTTATCACCAGGTTCTTGAAACACTCTGTATTGCGGGAGAAAAATGCATGATGATCGAGGACGTGGCTGCGAATCTCCAGACGGCCAAAGAGCTGGGTATGACTACGGTGCTTGTTGAGCCGCTCCCCGATGCAGTCGATGGATTCGTAGACTATGCTATTGGAGATATTTTGGACTTGGGGAAGGTACTAAAACAACTGCAAATAATCGCTTGACCATCCGCGAGCCGTGAAAAATGCCCTACACTTCCCCTCTCCCTTGATGGGAGAGGGTGCGGGTGAGGGTGACGTATCCAGGGTTGTCATCTGGATACCAGATGCGCGGGCATCTGAACGGCAACGACTTCGCCCCGGGCGCAAGTCTCCCCTTTGGCTGAGAGCGTTGTCGTCACAACAACTTTACGTCCTTTTATTTCCTTCACCCGAGCCCGCAGTTCCACGGGCACCCCTAACGGGGTTGGCTTCAAGTAGTCAACATGCAGGGAGGCCGTTATGAATCGGAATGGCGGCTCGGTATCCATGCCCCGGCCTTCCGCCCGATACGCCGCCGCTGCCGCGGTCCCTGTGGAATGGCAGTCAATGAGGGAGGCGATCAATCCACCATAAACGTAGCCGGGGATGGCGACATGATACGGCTTCGGATCGAAGGTGGCAACGCTTTCATCGCCGTCCCAGTAGCTTTTGATCTGGTGACCATATTCATTCAATCGACCACAGCCATAACAACTTGCCAGATCATCCGGATAATAGTCCTGAAATGCCTTTTCGGTCATATGATCACCTCTGTCGGTTTTCTGTGAAGCAACGTGTTGGTGTCCGTAATCCGTGTTCGAAAGCCTCCGTAAAAACATCCCCCAAACTACCTCCTCTCCCCCGCGTGGGAGAGGATTGAGGTGAGGGGGAAACGGATTGCCAGAAGAGTTGGTTCTGAAGCAATTCTTATCACAATCCCCTTCTTGTTGTAAAGAGATGACGGCGGGGGAGTCGCCGGGGAAACAGGGCTTTGACTTAACCGCGGGGAAAGGGTAAGCTTCTTGAAAAGGTCATAACGGAGGCAAACCCATGGAGGCGATGGAGGGGATTCTTACACGGAGAAGTATCCGGCGGTACACGTCCCAAAAAGTCTCTGATGAACTCATCAAAGAAATCCTCCAGGCGGCCATGAGCGCTCCTTCCACGGGAAACGGGCAGCCCTGGCATTTCGTGATCATCGATGACCGCAGAATCTTCGAGGAGATTCAGAAATTCCATCACTATGCCTCGATGTTAAAAAAGGCCCCTCTGGCGATTCTCGTATGTGTCGATCGGAACGTGAATCAGGAAGGGTTCATCGTGCAGGACGGATCCGCGGCAACTGAGAACCTCCTGCTCGCGGCTCACGCAAAAGGGCTCGGAGCGGTCTGGTTGGGGATCTATCCTTTGGAAGAACGGATTGCCGCGATGCGAAAGCTTCTTGCCCTTCCCGACACTATCCTTCCCCTTGCCCTGATCTCCATCGGGTATCCTGCAGAAAAAATCCGCGGTCAAGATCGCTTCAAACCAGCTCGAATTCACAAAAACCGCTGGGAGGGATAAGGTTACTGTTGAGTAGGTTAAGGTTAGGAAGCCGGTTTGGACCGTAGGGAACGGTTTCAAACCGTTCCCTACAGGGTTATGGCGGAAGAATTACAGCTCTTAAGCGAGGCATTGACAATCAGCGGATCGTATCAGTGTTTTTTGTGGGTGGGGAGGGAGAGCTGACGTCCCGAATCAGAGTAAGGAATTCCAAAATGCTGGTAGGCCAATTCCGTGGCCCTCCTTCCGTTCTGCATCCTTGCCACAAACCCGATCTTCAACAGGAAGGGTTCGACCATATCCACCAGGGTATCTGCCTCCTCCTGGAGTGTTGCAGCAATGGCTTCCAGGCCAACAGGTCCTCCTCTGTAATACCGGATGATCGTCTCCATGAACCTGCGGTCGAGGCTGGTCAGCCCGAGCTCGTCGACCCCTTCCAGGCGCAAAGCCTCATCGGCAATCCTCTTATCGATTTTTCCTTCCCCCCGGATCTGGGCGTAATCTCTCACCCGTTTGAGTAAACGATTGGCAATCCGAGGGGTTCCTCTGGAACGCTTGGCAATCTCCTCTGTTCCTTCTTCATCTGTGGGGACTTCCAGGATGGCTGCCGAACGCTTGACCACCCGGCAGAGCTCCTCCACCGTGTAGAAATCGAGAGTCCTCAGAATTCCGAAACGTTCCCGAAGGGGGGCCGAAAGAAGGCCAGCCCGTGTTGTAGCACCTATGAAGGTGAAGCGCTCCAGACGGTACCGATGGCTTCTTGCATGGGCGCCCTTGTCAAAGATGAAGTCGATGCAAAAATCTTCCATGGCAGGGTAGAGGAATTCTTCCACCACTTTGGGCAGGCGGTGCACCTCATCGATGAAGAGGACATCCCCGTGCTCCAGATGGGTGAGGATGCTGATCAGATCGCCCCCTTTCTCGATGGCAGGCCCGGAAGAAGTCACAATGCGAACGCCCATCTCGTTGGCGATGATATGGGCGAGGGTCGTCTTCCCAAGGCCTGGAGGTGAATGAAAGAGGATGTGATCGAGAGGTTCTCCCCGCTTTTGGGCGGCCTGGATTGCGATCTCCAGAGTCTCCACCACCTGTCGCTGACCGATATAATCAGCGAGCCTTCGCGGCCTGAGATCGAGAAAATCCTCAACTTGAGGACGATCCTCCTCGGCGGTCTCTCTGACTTCCGGTTCTTCATCAGCAATCTGTTCGGATTTCTTCATTCTCCTTCTCTCCTAAGACAGATCCGCTTTTTGTCCCCGGTAGACCTCTTCAAATAACTCCTCAGGTGTTGAGATACTCGGATTTCTGAGTATGGCCTCTCGGACCAGTCTCTGGGCCTCGCTTAACTTGTGACCCAGATCCTTCACCAGGACGTCCTCCACTTGTTTCTTGAAATCGAGAACCTCCACGTCCACCGGGATTTGATCTTCCCGCATCAGGGCAAATTTACCGACCTTCCCCTGAAGGGTGGCAATGATTTTATCTGCTGTCCTCCTTCCGACGCCCTTCAATTTCTCGAGGGTCTTCGAATCCCTTTCTTCAATCGCTCTTGCGATCCGGGGAATTGGCAGCGTCAGGGCCTTGACCGCTGTGGGCGGGCCGATATCTTCCACCTGGATGAATTTTTCGAAAAACTCCTTCTCCGGCTCGTAGTTAAATCCGATGAGCAGAGGCCTGGGTTGCCGCTCGGTCTGGTGATAATAGATAAAGAGTTTCACCATCTCGCCGTCTTCACCTGCCCTCTTGGTGTTGAAGGTCTGTCTGACCATGGCAGGGAGAAGGATTTCGTAGCCCACGCCATTGGCAAGGACCACCACCCTGTCCTCTTCTTTCTTCAGCAGTTTCCCTTCAATGTAGCGAATCATCGTTTTCTCACTTTGATTTCTTCCTCCGCGCTCTCAGCGTCTGCGGTGAGACCTGCTCTCAGTTTACCATCGAAAGTTCTCACTCCGGGAGAGGCCGGTCAAGGCCAGAGCGAGGGCATCTCCGGCATGGCTTGAATCCAGGGCCTCCTCAATTCTCAGAATCCGACGAATCGTCTTCTGAACCTGTTCCTTGTCGGCGCGGCCGCTTCCGGTTAAGGCACTTTTCACTTCGGTCGGCCTGATCTGCATCACAGGAATCTCGAGTGCCTGAGCAGCGAGGTAAACCACTCCACGGACTTCTCCGAGTCGGATAGCCGCTTTGGGGAACTGTTTCAAGACGAAAACCTCTTCCATGACGAGGACACCCGGTTTCCACTTCTCAAGAAGGAGGTTCAGTTCATCGTAGATCGTCTTCAAACGAAGAGGCATGGGACTCTCCGCTTTCGTTCGAATCGTCCCCCAGTCGCAGGCCCTCCCTCCACGGGATAGGCTCTCTACGACCCCAAAGCCTGTCATGGCCAAACCCGGATCAATGCCAATTGATTTCATATGCTTATAAAAAAAGCCACCCGCGAGCGTCGATCCGACATCGAGGTGGCTTTCCATTGAACGATAGGAGGGTCATCTATGCGCTGAGCCGTTCCATCTCCTCATCGGCGATATCGAAATTGGCATATACCTTCTGGACGTCGTCAGAATCCTCCAGCCCTTCCATCAACTTCAGCATCTGCTCCGCGTCTTTTCCGGACAACCGGACGGTGGTTTGAGGAACCATCGTCACCTCTGCAAAGCTCGATTTGAGCCCTGTCTCTTCGATCACCTTCTTAACGCTTTCAAAGCCTGACGGACTTGTTATGACTTCGAACTCTTTCCCGTTATCTTTCACATCGAGGGCCCCTGCATCCAATGCCACTTCGATCAGGCGGTCTTCATCGACCCCAGCATTATCGATCAGGATCAATCCCTTCTTTTCAAACATCCAGGCGACACAACCGCCTTCCCCCAGGCTCCCATTGTGCTTGGAGAAGGTATGGCGGATGTCGGCAACGATCCGGTTCTTGTTATCGGTCAGGACTTCCAGTATCATGGCGACTCCGCCGGGGCCGTATCCTTCATAAGTATATTCTTCGTAGTTGACTCCTTCCAGTTCTCCCGATCCTTTTTTGATCGCCCGATCGATATTATCTTTGGGCATGTTCTCCGCTTTCGCGGCCAGGACAGCGGTTCGAAGCCTCGGGTTGGCGTTGATGTCTCCTCCACCCATACGGGCAGAGACGATGATCTCTTTGATGACCTTCGTAAAGAGTTTTCCCCGTTTGGCGTCAGCCGCCCCCTTCTTTCTCTTGATCGTGCTCCACTTTGAATGTCCGGACATATCCTTCCCCGTCTACTTCATACATTCAGCCTTCCAGAAACGATGTCCACTCCTGAAGCGGTGAGCCCCTTCGTGCGTAGCAGAACCGAAAACCCCGCACAACGTATTGAAATTTAATGGTTATCTCCAAGTTCAACGTGAACACATCATATAACATTTACTATAGAAAATCAAGCATTTTTTGGAGATAGATAAAAACTTATCCCAGACGTTTCTTGAGTTCCTCGAATTGGTTTCTCAACCGCCCGGGCAGACGATCACCAAATTGAGAAAAGAATTTCTCCATCTTCGGAATTTCCCCCTTCCAGGTTTCCGAGTCGACTCTTAACAATTCTTTGATATTTTCCGAAGGCAGGGTGAGTCCTCTCAGATCGAGGTCCTTCTCGTTTGGCACATAACCGATCGGGGTCTTCTGGGCCCCGGCCTTCCCGTCGACTCGCTCGCACATCCATTTGAGGGCCCGGCTGTTCTCTCCAAATCCGGGCCACAACCATTTGCCATCACGGCTCTTGCGGAACCAGTTCACATAGAAAATCCGTGGGGCCTTACTTCCCAGCCTGTCACCCATGTCGAACCAATGCTGGAAATAGTCAGCCATGTGATACCCGCAAAAGGGAAGCATGGCAAAAGGATCGTACCGGATCCCGACATCATCGAGAATGGCTGCAGTAGGCTCAGAGGCGGCGGTTGCACCGAGAAAAACACCATGGTCCCAGTTATAAGCCTCGGTGACCAGTGGCACGACGGTAGTTCGCCTCCCCCCAAAGATGAAGATGTCTATGGGGAGTCCTTCAGGCTTTTCCCAGTCAGGAGAAATAACAGGGCATTGAGAGGCGGGCGCCGTGAAACGGGCATTCGCGTGGGCAGCAGGCTCCTTACTCCCGAAGGTCCAGTCACGGCCCTTCCAGTCGATGGTATGAGCGGGAGCCCCTTCCATTCCTTCCCACCAGATATCTCCATCGTCGGTCAGGGCACAGTTCGTGAAGATCGAGTTCTCCTTGAACGTGTCCATGGCCATGGGGTTGGATTGATAGGACGTGCCTGGGGCGACCCCGAAGAAGCCGGACTCCGCATTGATGGCGTACAAACGTCCATCAGGCCCTATCTTCATCCAGGCAATGTCATCACCGATGCATTCGCCCTTCCACCCCGGGACCGCAGACTGGATCATGGCCAGGTTGGTCTTACCACAAGCGGATGGGAAGGCAGCGGTAATGTGGTATTGCCTGCCTTCCGGGCTCGTCAGCCTTAGAATGATCATGTGCTCCGCCATCCACCCTTCACGCTTGGCGATGGCTGAGCCCAGGCGCAGGGCAAGACATTTTTTCCCGAGAAGGGCATTGCCGCCATAACCGGAACCGTAGGACCAAACCGAGTTCTCCTCAGGAAAATGGCTGATATATTTCTTATCCATGGGGGCACAGGGCCAGGAAACGTCCTTTTGCCCCTTTTCCAGCGGAGCGCCGACCGAGTGAAGGGTCGGTATAAAATCCTCTCCCTTGTTAAGAAGGTCGATCACCTTCCCCCCGACGCGCGTCATGATATGCATGTTGCAAACAACGTATGGGCTATCCGTGATCTCAATGCTCAGCTTCGCCACCGGTGACCCGACAGGCCCCATGGAGAAAGGGATCACATACATCGTGCGACCCTTCATACAGCCCCTGTATAGAGCCGCCATGGTCTTCTTGAGCTC
>Ga0209777_10002930_pt1 | contig 21742 bp, 17 predicted proteins | sample FrelakmetHBP12HB_FD_187147 | JGI IMG/M metagenome (GOLD analysis project Ga0209777, IMG submission 187147) | Freshwater lake sediment microbial communities from the University of Notre Dame, USA, for methane emissions studies -HBP12 HB (SPAdes)... | ecosystem: Environmental > Aquatic >...
TACCCACATAAAAATTCTTTTTTAAAACCTTCAAAGAAAAGGCGCCAAGAGACGAAAAAGCGCAGCGTATCCATGCCAGAGAAAAAGTCGTAGGGAAGCGGAGATGAAAGAAAAATATTTTATCCAAGGGGGGAAAAAGGAATAAAAAAACAAGCAAAATATTTATCTGAGCCTGCTTTATTGATGGCATGGATATTTCGGCTTAAAAGCGCCGGCAGGTTTTAAAAAAGAGAATTTCTTTTTAAAAAGAACAAAAGAAGAAACAAAAAAATGTAAGGAGATAATTTGATGGGGTTCGGGGAAGAATTAAGGGGATTACAATCCCTTTAGAATACCTTTCCCGAAAAGAAAAAAAGCAACACGGGTGGGAATAATAAACGTGTAGGCGTGAAAGGGCTGTATTTGTGATTAGCTGAATAGGTGTGTTGATTATGCAGCGGCGTGATCTGAGCTGCAAGCCAGAGCAAAAGCCGCGAAATAAGCGGCACACTTTTTCAGCGGATATAATCACAAATGTGCAGACAGCCTTATCATGGCTATACCAACCTTAAAGTAGGGCGGGAAAAAGGGAAGGGTACATGCCTAAAATCAGTTGAATTTTCAAAACGAAGGGAGTAGAAAAAGTAATACCTTTGTTCCGAAAGGAAAATGCGATGGCGAAACAATTCACCGGGAGCGATGGCTGAAACTATTAAATGACAAAGGCACCATGAGGTAAGTGAATGATTAATATTCCCATAGACGAAATTGAAAAGACTGATATTGAAGAATTAGTTATCAACAAAACTACAGAAACAAAGACACTAGAATACAAAGAGGATTTACCTAAAGGTACTGATGGACAGAATAAAGAATTCCTAGCCGATGTTTCATCATTTGCCAATGCTGCAGGTGGAGATATTATTTACGGAATAAAGGAGGAGCGAGACGAAGAAAATAGGAAGACTGGCAAGCCAGAGGCGGTTGTCGGCATTGAAAATATATCTGGTGATGAGGTTACATTGAGATTTGAAAATATAATTAGAGATGGGTTGTCACCACGACTTAAGGTTCAGATTAAATGTATAGATGGATTCCAAAAAGGTCCAGTAATTATTCTCCGTATACCGCAAAGTTTCTCTACGCCACACATGATATGTAAAGGAGATTCACGTTTTTATTCACGAAACTCTGCGGGGAAATATCCTCTTGACGTGGGAGAAATACGCTCGGTTTTTCTCGCTTCTGAGACGTTACCAGAAAAGATTAAGCGGTTTCGAGAGCAAAGACTTGCTGAAATTACAGCAGATCAAATACCAGTTCAGCTATTATTAAAAAGGCGGTTTGTACTACACATAATTCCTATCACCGCATTTTTGCATGGCGGAAATAGGCCTGAAATAGTATTTTCTGCAGATGCTAAAATTAGGATTGGTAAAGCGGTATCGGAAGGTAATTTTCGTAATAATATTGATGGATATATTGGTGACTCTGGGAGCAGAAACGGAAAGTGTGAATCGTATTTTCAAATCTTTAGAAATGGCATAATTGAAAATGTCAGTTGTTCTCAACTCACTCCGAAAGATGCATCTAATCATATCCCAAGTGTTGCTTTTGAAGAAAGGATAATGGAAAAGGTTACAAAATATTTTGAGTTGATGAAGTATTTGAATATAGAGACACCAATTTTAATTATGATAAGTCTGTTGGCTGTTAAGGGGGTCAAGATGGGGCTATCCAGCATTTATTCTTTGGACTCTGGTGAATGTATAGATAGAGATTCGATTATCCTACCTGATATATTACTGGAAGACTACGCCATCAAGACGGAGACTGTCTTAAAAACAGCTTTTGATTCAATTTGGCAGGCATGTGGTTTAGACCGTTCTTTAAACTATGATGAACAAGGCAACTGGAGATCTCATAAGAGATACTAGGATTCGCTGGGTGTCTTATCTTTTATGATAAATAATTTGGTTGTGCTATATTGATTGAAAAGCCGAAAATAATGAGTTCGAATATTAAGTGTTAGTCCTATAAATAAAGCGATAACCCCGCCCCAAAACGCATGGTGTCTGTGCTGGGCTGAAGCACAGGCGAAGGTAAGTGTAAAACTTGTAGAATCATTAAGAAGCCATTTGGAATAGCAACCATATGAATATCAATACCGACATAAATATTTTAGGGAGCATATTAGATCTTACTATAATCAGTAAAATGCTTAACGTAGGTGAAAAGAATCTATCCGAAAACGCTAACACTCTTTTAAATACAAAGCTAAAAACAACCCGATCTCTCGAGAGATATGAAAGGGCCATAAAGAATACCCTTATTTTATTCAAAAACGATGAAATGAAAGATTTATTTGTGTCTGTTTTTGCCAATGAAGGACTTTCAGAAGATTGTTTAGCTATACTTTTTTTAAACGCATCATTCAACAATGATTTACTGGATTATTTAAGTCAAAGCATTTATTTCCCCGCCTTTTTCAGCGGCAGGATTGCTATAAAAAAAGATGAAATTATTGCCTGCATAAATGATCTTAAGCAAAGTGAAGACGCGGTAAAAAAATGGTCTGATTCTACCATTGATGTTATGGCTCGAAAGTACTTAGCTTTATTGGGAAAGTTTAATTTGCTTGAAGGTGGTCGGAATAAATCTATTAAGTACAAATACATTAATGATAAACAATTAATTATTTTTGTATACTGGTTGCTTATAATCGAAAGCAAATCAAACCTCCTTGAAAGTAAATGGCTTGCCTATTGTTTTTTGGATAAAGAAACTTTTAAAGAAAGAATACTTCAGAAAAAATTCATAAAATATATAAATGTCAGTTATACTGGCGACTCGATGAAATTCGAAACACTAATCTCATATAAGGGTATATATAATGAACTTACGAAATCCTGACGATGTGATACAAACGGCTAAAAGACTGGTTGAAGCAGACAAGCGTTCAGAGATCAGGCTTAATGCCAACGGTGGTAACTCAATCCTTATTGTGTGTGAACCAAACAGGGAATTGGAATATATCAAGTCCATAAACTGTCTTATGACAGAAGAAAACTATGAAATTATCAATTTAAATGATGTGCTTAATAATTATGTTGAATCAAACAAAGAGGGCTTATCGGACAGCTTTGAACTGTTAAAAGGCTCTCTGAATCAAATATTCAAATCCCCTGATGGAGAAGATGGGAACGATCTATTTTCCCTTATAATCAACAGAATTTCTTCCAGTATGTCCGTCAATAAAATCCCTGTTTTAATACATACCGGCTCATTATTCGGCAGCGGGATAGATAATATCCATATAATGGAGAATGCGCTGATAATGAAAGCGCAGTTGCCTCTGATTATTTTATACCCTGCGACGAAAGATAAGGATGTGATATTTTTTTTAGGGAAAAGACCCGCATCCAAATATAGATGCATGATTGTAGAATAACCGAAATAAGGAGCTTGTGATGTTGATAAAAGAAATACTCACCATAGATCTCTCAGAAGATATAAAAAATGTCATTGACCTGGAAGATATGTCTGAGATCGAAACGAAAGCTGAAATTGAAAACTATATCGTTACTGATGGCCTGGCAAAAGAGTATGCAGATTTTGTTGCTAAGTTTACCTCTAATATAGTGGAAACCGGTGTTTGGATATCCGGATTCTACGGCTCCGGAAAATCCTATTTTGGTAAGCTTTTGGGGTATATGCTCAGCAATCGAAGCATTGCCGGCACTCCTGCAAGAGATCGTATTCTACAACGGTTTACTGGCATTAAGGATGAAGCTTTGATTAAAAACTCAATATCAAGATTGAGTACCGAATCTTGTCGAGTGGTTTTTTTAGATGTTGCCAAACAGGATACTTCAAAAGGTCTGGCTTTTACGCTTTTTAGAAATTTCCTAAAATCTCTGGAATTGCCGGAAAATGAGCATGGGTTTTTCTTATTCCAGCTTCTTATCAATGATAATACAATAAGTATTAATGAATTTATTTCTAAAAATACAGGTCAAAAATGGACTGATATTAAAACCCGTTTAGTTGAGTATGCAAAGGTGATCAAGTCAACTTATATGCAAAAGGGGAATAGTGAAAATGATTATAATAATTTAATCACTACGATAAGACGTGATATTGATCAGTTTAGTGCTACACGGTTGAAAGAAGAGTTGGATAATTATCTAAAAATATCAAAAAATGAAAAAGTAATTTTCCTTTTTGACGAGGCGAGTGAAGCGATCAATCAGAAGAAGTTTAACCTGCTTGATTTAGAGGGTATCAGCGAAGCCCTTTCTGCATTGGGCGGTAAAGTCTGGACAATGGCTATTGCCCAGGAAAAGTTAGACGATGTAATCAATAACTCTAATGTGAGCAAGGCACAACTGATAAAGGTTACCGACAGATTTAAAACAAAAATTCATCTGGAAGCGACAGAAGTAGATGTCATTATTCGCAGTAGCTTGCTCAAGAAAACAGATGCTGCCGTAAAGAGTTTAAAAGATCATTATCAAAAAAACTCCGGTAAAATAGGAGATCATTCTGGTTTAACTGCCACAGGACTTGCTAAAACAGATACGGCAGATTCATATGCAACCTATTATCCTTTTTATAAGTACCAGTTTGATTTACTGCAGAATTTTCTCTTTGGTACAAAAGGCTCTGCCTCTACCAAGGTAGCGGCTCGTGGTATGATTATTACCACCTATGATATTTTAAAACATGAACTGCAGAAGAATTCTTTGTTTGAAATGGCAACCGGCTGGCAAATTGCTAAAGAGGCACAGCCGCAACCGCCTGTGCGATTGGTTCATAGATTTGATAATGCTGAGAGAATCCTTCGGGAAAACAAATCATTAATTTCCGGCAGACAGTTGTTGGAGACCATCAATTTTCTGGTAGAAGCGGAAGTCGTTCCTGCAACAGTAACAAATATTGTAAAAGCTTTTATTAAAGACCCTGAAGAGTATCACAAAAATGAAGAGGCTGTTTCAACTGCTTTAAATAGTTTAGTGGAAGCAAAAGTGCTCCTGTTTTCAAATAATTCCTACAGGATTACATCAGACATTGAACAACGCTTGTTGGATGAAATGAACGGCTATACCGTACAAGGCTTTGTTAAAAAGAAACAGATTGTAACCTTTTATAAATCATCGCAGTATATCAAGGCATTGAGCCGCATCAGTGACACAAATTCACAGTACGACTTTTATATTATCACAGATAATGATGACGAACTAACTAATCCAGGGCAAAAACAACTGAAATTGAAACTCAAAAGTGTCTATAGTATCAGCGATGACCGGTCTGCCGATATTGAAGCTTTACGGGTGCAGCATCAGAACGATAAAGACCTGATCTGTCTAGTACCTGACAACAGTTCTTTTAAAGAAATTGACAAGCTGATAGATGACATTGAACGGACTTCGTATCTTGAGCAAAAATACGGCAGTTCACAATCTGATGAAGGGCGGATTTTACGCAGTTTTTCTTCTGCCAAAACTGAGAAAGAAGCACGACTTAAAATATTGACAGAAGAATCTTTACAAAAAGCAACTTCAATCTATTTGTATAATTTACTTCAGTTAGATAAAAATAATTGGCAAACAACATTGCAGGGACAACAAAGACAAGTTGTGCAAAATGTCTATGATAAACGACTGGATTCTCAATTGAATGATACCATAGCAGTGAGTATCATTAAAGAAGCTACAGGAACACGGCTGAAACAATATTTTCACGGGAATGATTTCCAGTTCTTTGATGATCAGGGAAATTTTATTGGAGATAATTTAAAAGTTACCGAAGAGATCATATTTAAAATCCGCAATACATTTGTTGATGGCGTAACCCTTGAAAAAGATCTTGAACAGCCTCCTACTGGTTTTACTTTTGGAACGGTAATTTCTACAGTTGCGGCTCTTATGCGCGCTGGTAAAATCATGGCAAAACATAATGGGGGTGAAAAGTTCTCATGGCGGGACGAAGGGGTTAAGGAAATATTTGGTGCCGCTCGTGAGTTTCGTAAAGCTTCGTTTAAAGCGATTGGTAAGGCTCTCACTACGCAACAAAAAATTGATATCGTAACCGCTTTGCAGAATCTGAACTGTGAAGAGCATACCGGAAAAAAAGTGGACTATAATACCAATGATTTTGATCTGATTACTGCTATCCGTGAACTGGCAAAAAGATTCTGTGACAAAGTTGATGATATGCGCAAACAGAACAAAGATTTTGATCAACTTTTTGCAGGCGTCGAGTCTAATAAGAATATATTAAGTGGTTTTACCGGCGCTGTGAGTGAATCAAATTATATAGATAAGGCAGACAACTTTCTTGGCAGTATGGTTTCCTATTCAGACGCAGTTCAAGATATTGAAAAAGTGGAAAAATTTATCCGTACTAATCTGCCCAAATTGCGAGAATATAGAACCTTTGTTACCGGTGTGAATGATGAACTTATCAAATCGGCGCAGCCGAATGCAGTGATTACCAAATTAGATGCAGATTTTAATAAGCATTACCAGAGCGGCGTGGTTAAAGACTTTTCAGTTATTCAACAGAACGCTCAAAAAATTAAAGACGAATATATCAAGTTGATGCAAATCGCTATTACTGAAATGGCAAAAAGATATTCCATTTTGAAAAGTGAGGCGGCGGCGCTTATTAAAGAAATAGCGAAACTGCCGGCAAACTTAAATGATACAACACTTGAAAAGGCAAAAGCCATAGCCAGTTATGCGGAACAACGTACACAAACAAAAGTTGAAATTGACTTTGATATAAAAGACAAACATTCCCGTTTTACCTATTCAGAACTATTATCCTTTATAGATCTCTATAATAGTAAAAAAACTGACCTGGAAATACTGAAAGCAAGTTTGATCAGGATTGCACCGGCCAAACCAGAAACTGGCAAGAAGCCGCCACCAACCATCAAGACTTTCACTACTAAAATGCCGGCTTCGAAACTGAAAGTGAGCGATTATAAAAAATGGCTTGGACAGGAAATGCAGAAGATAGCTGGCGCAGATGATAATGATGAAGTCGATATACAAAATAACTAAAAAGAAAGTGCGAGCATGAAATTAGCAGACCACGCAGAAAATATACGACAACTTATTGATAAAGCCTTTCGTAATCGCTTGGGGAGAATGGGAATAACTGACTCTACTTTACAACCTTTAAATGCTATCCCTGCTGAATATCAAACAGATAGAATGCGCATTGAAGGCATTCGTGAAGTGTTGATTGCTGAAACCGGCAATGCTGAAGACGCATATGAAAAACTGGTGGAAGAATTATCTTTCACCTTATTTAATAGGATTGCCGCGCTCAAGGTAATGGAAGCTCATACCCTACACCCTGAAATTATTACCCGTAGAAGTCAGCATGGTGATCGTTCTTTTGCCCATCTTCATTGGCTGGAATCAAATCCAGCAGGGCGTCAAGAAGAACAGGAAGGTCTATTACGTTTTATCGAAGATCAATTGGCTGCGCTTTCTGGTGATATTCCTTTATTTAGTTTACAGCACCCTTACCATTTAATGCCCACAGCAATTGAACTGAACGCCATTATCAATGCTTTCAATCAGGTGGATACGGATCCGCAGGTTGAAAACGATATATGGAAAAGCGATGATGTGCTGGGCTGGCTTTACGAAAGTTATAATAACGCTAAAAAGGCGGCTCATAAAGCGAGTGGAGATAAAACCGAATACAATAAAGTGAGTATCCAAAGTCAGGTGTACACACCCCGCTGGGTAGTCAAGTTTCTGGTGGATAATAGTCTCGGCAAACTCTATCTAGAAATGTTTCCTGATTCTGAAATCAAAGAAAAATATAAAATTGCCAATGCTCCCAAAACGCAAACAAGGCAACCAAAACCACTCACCGAAATTCGTTTGATTGATCCGGCTACTGGATCAGGCAATTATCTGCTCTATGGTTTTGATCTCTTTTACGACATTTATTTAGACCAGATAAATAACTACGATGCTGCCTATGACGAAAATAAAATACCTGAACTCATCATCCAGTATAACCTGCATGGTGTGGACTTAGATGACCGCGCAGTACAATTGGCTCAGCTTGGTCTTTATATAAAAGCAAAACGAAAAAAACGAAGTGCCAAAATTGAGCATTATAATATTGTTAGCTCCGACTTCTTTTTACCTGATTACAGCGAAGTAAAAGATCTTTTTCAAGAGAACGGCAAAAGATTAGATACAGAACTTGAAAAAATAGTGATGGATCTCTGGAAGGATTTACAGCAGGCATACAAGTTTGGATCATTGATACGTTTAGAAGAAAAGTTTAATGCACAGGTAAAAAAGCTGGAGGAAAGATATTCCAAAGATCAATTAGATTTCCTTAAAGAAGACGAGACTGAAAAGTATAAAAATTTCAGCCAATCATTTTTCGGTTCGCTGCAAAAAGCTGTTGAACAGAACACCGCCAAACAGGGGGTTACTTTTCTCAATACAAAAACACAGGATGCAATTACCTTTTTACAGCTATTGACTCAAAAATATGATGTGGCTGTAGCTAACCCGCCTTATACCGACAGCAGTGACTATGGACCTGAACTAAAAGAGTTTATTGAGGACAATTATAAAAAGCCATATAAGTTTAATACTAATCTGTATGCTACTTTTATAAAAAGATGTTGTGAATTGATAGATGAAAAAGGGAAAGTTGCTTTAGTTCATCCTCCTACTTTTATGTACATCAAAACCTTTGAAGATGTTAGAAAATATATGGTTGAAAAAATGCACATCAGTCTTTTTGTTGAATGGGGCTACTTAGGTATGTTCAATCCAACAGCTCGGGTTGACAGTGCTATGTATATTCTTGAAAAAGAAAAAAAAGAAGTTCATACCAAGTTTATAAAATTGAGTGATCTATACGAAGGTAAAAGATATAAAGCTTTGTTTGAAGCCTATGATGGTCTACTCGAAAACCGTCCCAACAAACACAATTATGCCCTCGACCAATCCAAACTCAAAATCATTGAAGGTTGGCCGTTTATTTATTGGATAAGCGATGGGTTTAGGGAGAAATTTAAGGAGAAGGCTTTAGATGAAGTTCTTAATCCGAGGCAAGGTATTGCAACCGGAGACAATAATAGGTGTGTTAGATTTTGGTGGGAAATAAAAGATGATGATATTTCTGATTTAATAGATGATGGTAAAAAGTGGAAATTTTATTCAAAGGGCGGACCATACAAAAAATGGTATGGAAATTTTTGGGCAGTCATTGATTACAGCCCTTCAGGGTATAATTTTCTTCTAAATAGTGGCAACCACTTACCAAGCCGTAGTTTTTATTTTCAAGAAGGTGCAACCTATTCAGCATCTGGATCAAAAGGTGTTTCATTCAGACTTATGCCCATAAACCAACTATTTGATGTTGGAGGTTCGTGCATTTTTATGGGTGAATATACAAATGTTTTTTACTCTATTGCATTTCTGAACTCAAGACTCTCATTTTATATTGCAGATTGTTTAAATCCCACGGTTAATACCCAAGTTGGTGATTTGAAGCGCATCCCATTTGTTAAACCCACGGTCGAATTCGAAAATAAAATTTCTTCATTAGCCACAGAATGTATTGAAATAAAAAAACATCTTTGCTCATTCCACATCATTGAAACCAACTTTGATAAAACTCCGATTACTGCTTATTCAGAATCGAACTTGAAGGAAAGGGTTTTGTTTTATTTCAACTACGAAAATGCTCGATTAACTCTTGTTCTGCTCAATGAAGCTATCATCAACGAATGTATATTTGAAGTGTATGAATTGAGTCCCGAAGATCGTTTGCAAGTAGAGACAAAAATGGGGAAACCTGTTGGCGGATTACCTATACTGGCAGAATCACGAGATGCATATTTGTCATCAACTGCAATTGAGAATGAAACTGTTAAGAAATTTATCAATGATTTGGAAATTACTACCTTTGATGAAACTAAAATGCGAGAAATCATAGACGGTTTCTCAACCCTCTATCAATCAAACAACGATCTCGAAGAGTTCTGTATCCGCCATCAGATCAACCCTATAAATATATGGTATTGGTTCAAAGTGGCAAAATTATTACCACAAGCCCGCGCCGTCGAGATTGCTCTGGAGTTTATCGCAGACAGTATCCGTACCATTTTAGCCAATGATGATGACGGCATTATTCCTCTGGTGGGTCAATTGGGTGAAGAGAAACTTCTTGATCGTTTAGAGAAACACTGTATTGATAATGGTTTTTCTTCAGCTCAATTTATGCAGCTAGACGGGCTTTTAGGCAGACCGCTTGATGATTATCTTGAAAATAACTTTTTTAATGATTTAAGTAATCATTTGAATTTGTTTTTGTACCTTCCGAAAACTCCCTTTATCTGGCATCTATCCAGCGGGAAGTATCAAGGATTGGAAGTATATATCAGCATTTATAAATGGAGCAGGGATAATCTTTTCAGACTTAAAACATTCTATATCAGCAAGCGGATTGAAAATCTGGAGTACCGGCAGATCCAGCTTAAAGATAGCGATACAGCTCAGGCTCAGACAGAGAAAGAGACTATCCGTTTGCAACTGCAGGAGATTGCAGAGTTCTCCAAAAAGATAGATGAACTGATTGCCGAAGGGTATGACACTAAGCTTGATGATGGCGTGGGTAAGAATATTGCACCTTTGCAGAAAAAAGGATTACTACGTTGTGATGTGTTAAACGCAAAACAGTTAGATAAATATTTAAAGGCGGATTGGTGATGATAGATAAATGGTTTTTAGAAGATATAGAACATCAGCTAAAACTTCGCAAACGGGTTGTCGTACTTGATCCCAAAGCGGAGTGCGGGTTTCTATTATCAGTGTTGAAAACCAAAGATTATACCGTTATTAAAACAGATAGTGCTTTAACCGAGGATTGGCAGACAGTTAAAGAAGAGCTTTTTCTGCGCCACGAAGTTGAAACAAAATACAAAAATAAAAATGTAATATTTTATATCACCAGAGAACAGAAAAAACTCAGTTTCCTATTTGACTACTGTTTTACTCATGGCTGTCTTGATTTAAGTAATCCCACAGAATGGTTAAAAAAGAAACTCTTCGCCAATACAGGTTTGCAAGTGCAGATGGACAGTCCGATGCTTTTGATCGCAGGAAAATTGGGTATAGGAAAAGATATCGCTTGGTGGAAAAAGATCATTCAGAACCTAGAAGGGCTGGTGAATATGGAAGATGAACTTATTCCTTTTCTGCACGACCCTGAAGTTTATCTCACTTCAAGAGACATTGATATTCGTAAAATGTTCGAAGTAAAACTCTTTGAACTATTAGAACAGCCTTATTTGAATAAACCACCAAAGACATTGGCAAATGAAGTAGTAAAAAGGATTTTTGATGGCTTGCTGACCAATACAATTTCTAAAGATTTATTACAGCTTTATTATCGTTGGGCAGATAGTGAAAATTACCGCAGTTCGTTAGAGGATTATTTAGGTAAGTTTTCCGTAAGCAATAAGGCAGACCAATGGAAAGTTCATCCTGATCATTGTTTTAGGATATTAGATCACAAGGCAATTATTGATATTTCAAACAATCTTCGAGACAATAAATATGTAACTGAAAAAATGGCTTTAATTAAAATCCGCACCAATAGTCAAAAAGTAAAGCGGTTTATTCCTTCATGGTGGCATGATGTGATAACCCTTATGGAATATGACAGCAAGCAGCTATCCACTTGTAACAGTTTTAATAAAGTTGTGGAATTTTATACATCGCAATTTGCAAAAGTTGATAGAGCCATCCGCAACCTGTATGCAAACTTTTTACAGGAAGAATCAATCATTCGTCCATTTCAGGAATATTATGAAAGTCTGAATCAAGAATTACTGCATAAATGGTTTGAATATGCAGGTGAATATAAAACAGATCAACAAGGCTACTTGGTAAGCTTATTTAAAAAAGCTAAACTGGGTATTGCTGTTATTGTGGGAGATGGAATCCGCTATGAAATTGCAGATCAGATAGCGGCAGCATTACAGAAAAAACTTAAAGTTGAAAAACAAATAATGCTGGCAGATATGCCTTCCGATACAGAGAATAACATGAGCGCATTATATGTTGGGAATAAAGAAGTTGTTCCTGTTCATAAAGACCGTGAAAAAAGATTGTTAGCTACTACTGGCAAACAAATCACCATCATTGATTTAGATCATTTAAGCTATGGCGAAAAGGCGGATTATTTGGTGCTTACCTATAAAGATATCGACAGCACCGGTGAAAAACTGCAACACGCAGCCATTAAGCTATTTGAAGAGTTTGAAACAATTCTACAAGAAAAGATCATTCAGTTGATAAATATGGGTTATAGAGAAGTCCATTTAGTAACCGATCATGGTTTTGTCCTAACAGGCTTGTTAACTGAATCTGATAAAATAGATCCTACAGTAACGGGGATAAATAAGCCGAGCGAGCGATACATTCGGACAGTGGACAAACAGAATAATGCCGATTGGCTGGTATTTGAAAGACCCTATGGTGAGTATAAATATGTCTATACGGCTAAGAGCCATAGACCATTTAAATCAAAAGGCATGTATGGATATTCTCATGGTGGTTTTACACCGCAGGAGATAATTATTCCAAGTTTTGTATTTAAAAAACAGAGCTCTTCAACTTCCAATCTGGAAGTTTCTATTATAAATAAAAAAGAGCTGTCAGAAGTTACCGGCGAATTATTTGAGATCAGATTGCAATCAGGTAGCAGCGCAGATTTATTTGCATCAAGTCGCAAGGTTCAAATAATACTTTATGCTGGCAAATGCAAATATTCCAGCAGCAGTATTCTTACTATTGAAGCGGGCAGTACCCTATCAGCCGAATTTTCATTTGATGGTAACTCTGAAGTATTGGCAGTGCTTTTAGACGCAGAAACACAGGAACAATTAGATACAATAAAGATAGGCAAATCAAACGCCCGTGATTTGGGTGGTTTATTATGATCGGAGGCAATTGATGATATTAGATGAATTAGATAGAAAGACATTAGAGCATTTCCGGGGTTTTGTAGTAAGGAAAGATCTTGCAACTATCATCAAAGGCGGCGCTAATGTTCCAGCTTTTGTTTTAGAATATCTATTGGCAAATACTTGCAGTACCGATGATGACGAAAAAGTAAAAGAAGGAATAGAAGGGGTAAAAAAAATCCTTCATGATCATTATGTAAATCCGGAAGAAAGTTCCTTAATACAATCAAAAATAAGAGAGAAAGGTCGCTATAAGATAATTGATAAAATATCAGTGGATCTTGACCCTCAAAAAGACAGATACTGGGCTTCCATCTCAAACAGCAATATTAAAAAAGCCAATATCAGCGATGACCTTGTAAATCATCATGAAAAAATACTGCTAGGCGGTATCTGGGCTATTATTGAAATGGAATATGACCCGATGATCACTGTTGGATCAACAGTGTATCCGTTTGTAGTAAAGGATATTAAACCAATACAGCTTTCAAGTTTTGATGGCAATAAAATTGTAGAAAAAAGAAAAGAGTTTACCAAAGATGAATGGCAAACTTTATTATTGAGAAGTGCCGGTTACGAACCTGAAAGTGAAGGATTAGATCGCAGGAAACAGACCCTTTTATTAATGCGACTTATTCCATTAGTGGAAGCCAATTTTAATATGGTTGAATTAGGTCCACGATCTTCCGGTAAATCCTATATCTATAAAGAGATTACGCCTTATGCACTTTTAATCTCCGGTGGTCAGGGGACTGTAGCCAAGTTATTTGTCAATAATTCTACTGGAAGAGTTGGATCTGTTGGCGAATGGGATGCGATATGCTTTGATGAAAGCACCGATAAATTATTTAAAGACAGTGATGCAAAGCCCTTGATGAAAGACTACATGGAATCAGGGTCATTTTCAAGGGGAGGGAAAGGTGGCGAAATAAGCGGGCATGCTTCAATTATTTATAATGGGAATATAAATCAACCTGTCGAAACAGTGCTACAAACATCACATCTATTTAGTCCTCTTTCCGATGAAGTCAGTAATGATACTGCTTTCCTTGATCGTATAAACTTATTCTTGCCTGGCTGGGAAATCACAAAGTTTAGTCCCGCTAATTTCACTGGTCATTTTGGATTTAGTACGGATTTTTTTTCGGAGACCTTAAAGTATCAACGGAAAACCAATTACAATGACGCTATTGATAAGTATTTTTCTTTTGGCCATCATATTAAGCAACGCGATTCGAAATCTATTCGTAAAACTGTATCCGGATTTATTAAGCTGTTACACCCGGATGGTAACATTTCCAAAGATGATATCCGTGAATATTTGATTGTGGCAATGGAGATGAGAAGACGCGTAAAGGAACAGTTGAAGCGCATTGGTGGCATGGAGTTCTGGGACACCAATTTTTCTTACATAGATAAAGAGACTCAGGAAGAAATATTTGTTGGACTGCCTGAAGAAAGAGGTAGCAACCTGATTGAAAAGAACGCTTTGCCTCCCGGTGTTTGTTATACTGCTACCAGTAATGGAGATAGTAATTGCTTAGTGAAGATTGAGGCTGTTGCTATACAGGGTAGCGGAAAATTAAACATAACCGGTATTTCAAATAGCGAAGTAAAAGAAAATATAAAAAATACCTATAACTATTTAAAGGCGAATGAAAAAAGCATTCTTAATGAGCAACATTCGTTAAAAGGTTATGATATCAACATTCAGATTACCAATCTCTTGGGCGCAAATATAAGTGATGGTATTGGCAGTGCTGTCTATGTTTCTATTATCTCGGCAATATATAAGAAGAACCTTAAACCTGGCTTAGCAGTATTGGGTAATATCTCTATAGGTGGTGCTGTTGAAAGATCCCTCAATTTTGCAGATAAGGTAACTATTTTATCAGAAAATGGTGCAAAAACGGTTCTTGTTCCAATAGAAAATCTCGGTGAAATGACAACATTACCTGCAAGCATACTAGGCAAAACTGATGTCCCATTTTATGGGAATGGACAAATGTTATTGCAAAAGGTTGTTGAGCTGTAATTAAAAAAGATCTTGAATATTCTAGACGAAAACGGCCACACATTCCGGAGCAAAGCAGGCCACTTGCACCAAATCGAAGATGAAATTTGTTTTATTCTGTTGCTATTCATTTCATGTATTATAACTTTTGTCGGATAAATAAAAGCTTAAGGATTGCTCCGGCAATGGAAGCAGGGATAGCAGATCATGTTCGGACGTTAGAAGAAGTTATAAGTCTTTTTAAATCGTAAAACATTACCCTTTGTTTTCTTGTTTTATCTCTATCATATAAAAATTCAAAATCGTTTTTTTTATAAAAACTTATTACACGCGGAGCATTGTAAGCGTCGAGAGTAATGAGACGACAACCTGTTCTATTGTTAGTTATGAATAATTTTTTAATTATATTTATTGCATGACTGCCTATGCCACTGCCTTGTAGTCCTTTTACAATTCCAAACCTTGCAATTTTAACAGCTGGATAAAAAGGATATTCTTTTTTTGTTCCTTTGAAACCAAGAAATTCAATTATGTTTTCTTTTTTTACAGAATCATTACATAAACTAATTAAGGCCACTGGGGGACGATCATCCCCAACAGTGGCCTCACGTAATGCATATGTTTCGCTTAATAATTCTTGTTTATGTTTTAATACATCTTTTTGGAAAAATTCATTTAAGTCTTGTTCTTGTTCTTCGTCCCCACAATTAAAAACTTCTAATACTGAATAATCGCTAACTTTTCTTAATATCCAACCGGAATCTTCAAACTCATTTCTTTGCTCGGTTAGCATATTCAATCGCCAGTTTACGTGCTCCTTCAAGATTTGGTGTTGCAATTAGAGTAGTTGGTTTATTTAAACCTTCTTTTATTCTTCTATCAAACTCTCTAGCATCCTTGCCTCGTAAAACCGGAGTTGGCGTAATAGGTAAGGCCATATTTCGTTTCCTCCTTTTTTCTTCTCTTCTTTCTATTAGGTAAACATTAAAACACTTGACTTCTGGTCACATATCTTGAGTTTTTATAGCACAAGTGAAATATTAAGTGTTAGCTTTTTTTCAAAGTATTTTAACTGTATTTCAGTTACTGAATTTTCATTCTTAAGCCCCAACTGGAGTAAATTGAGAAACTTTGTCAAATAAATCACTGGAAGGCACTTATCTTCCAGAAAAGTCAATTTTTGACTATTTGTTTGATGTCCTATATAAAATAAATTTACATATAGGAAGAAAAAATAGATTTCAAACTGAGACACAGCCCAATTATCGCTTGCAATTACACTCCACAAAAGATATCTTAGGTATAGTGATTTAACCATTAACAGGGGTGAACTATGAATAATATGCTGTCAAAGTCCAACCAAAAGGCTATATCTAATAATAAAGAGCTGGTTGTTATCCCGAAAACCGCACCGGACGGCCTCCGGATTTGGGCACAATGGTACTTCGATCACGCCGTGACAACGATGGAAAGATCCCGGAAAGAACAGCGCCGTGACCTGGATTTGTTTTTAAAATTTATGGAGCTGAACGAAAAAAGTGATGCCCGGCCAAAATGGACACCCAGACTTTCCGAGGCGTTTAAAGAGCATTTAAGAAGCGCGCTACATGAAGACGGTTCCCGTCAATGGAGTGACCGAACTATTAACAGGGTCACAACTCATTTAAAGACATTTGCTAAATGGGTGCATGGATTAAGACCTTTTCCATTAGGTAATCCTATGGTGAAGATTAAGGCGATCCCTGTTACGAATTCCTTAGAAATAGAAAAAGCAATAACCTCCGGTGAGCGAAGAAGGCTTCTGGATGCATCAGACTTACTTTTACAGATCGGGGGGCAGAGCAAGTCCCGGCGGCGTTATGCCGGAGAAATAGAACGTCCAAAGCGGAAAGGTTACCGGCCATACCGGAATAGGGCAATCATCTATGCACTAATTGAAACAGGCATGCGGAGGAGGGCGGTAACGGCGATAAATATTTTAGATGTTGACCCGGACAAACGCAAAATCACCGTGGAAGAAAAAGGCGGCATGCGGCACGCATATCAGATCAGCAGGGAAGGGATGACGGCGATTTTGGATTATATACAAAAAGAAAGAGGCCTGGATAATGACAAGTGGAATTCTCCGGCTGTATTTCTTTCACCTTGTACCAATCCTCATGGCAATGGACGTTTAACGGCCATTGTTATTAATCAGATTTGGGATGATGTTTGCAAGGTTGCCGACGTAAAAGGCAAGACTCCTCACAGTGCCCGTCATGCCATGGGAAGATACATTATAGAGAAGACCGGTAACGTGGCGGCGGTACAACGGCAGCTCGGTCATAAAAATGCTGCCTACTCTTTACAATATGCCCGGATAACGGATGAAGAGTTAAATGTAGTATTAGATGGGCGATAAGTAGGGTTAAGATTAAATAAATAAGTCAGAGCAATGTTTAGTTTTAACCATAATTCACGAATCGTTGCCATAGTCCCGTTTGAAACGCTTTGAAGACAGCCTCTTATCATAAACCGAGCTGGCTGTGCGAACCGAGACGCACCAGATCGAGATGCTCATCGTCGGGTTTGCGGTAAATAAGTATGAGATCGGGCTTAACATGGCAGTCACGATGATCTGACCATTCACCAATAAGCGGATGGTCAACATTGCTTTTTGGTAAAGGCATATCGGCGGCGAGTAAATTCACAATCTTCATCAAGGCGGCGTTGATGATTTTGCTGTGCCGCCCTGATTTTTCCCGTTTGTAGTCACGCTTAAAGCGGGCTGTGTATCTAATCTTTCGCATTGAGTTTTTCAAACAGGCGCTCAGGGGTTCCTGCTGTAGTAAGCTCGCCGCGACGGGCGGCCTTCATAGCCTCAATAGTTTCATCATTGGGGATGAGAGGATCAAAAGGCAAGGCCTTTTCTTTTGCAATGCGAATCATCATCATACGGAAAGCATCCGAAACAGTAAGCCCGATAGAAGCAAGCACCGCTTCGGCTTGCGCCTTAACGTGATCATTAATACGCGCACGGACAACTGGGTTTGTAGCCATATATAATTACCTCCATTGGGCTACAATGTAGCACAACATGGAGATAAGGTCAAGTATTTTTAATAGGCCTATTTGGTGTGGTTACCCCTAGCTGTCAGAAAACATGTGTTTTCCGACAGAAGAAGACTTGCAATTCAGTTTTTAAATGCCCTATGATCATCCATAAATTTGTCGCACATCCTAAATGTGCGGTGAATATAGACTATAATCTCCGCATGAGGTGCGAAGATTGAGTGTTTATATCCATTAATCCATCCTCCGATTGAATTCCCTTTCAAAGCCACTTACAACGGCAAGTATTTCATCAAAATCGGGCAAGGCACCAAAGAACATCGCTCCACGCATCGCATTGTAATCCTGTCGCCATGTCATAATTTGGTCTTCACGTGGCATAAGACAAAGTGAACCAGGCCGAAGCGTATTGTAATCCATCCAATTTTGATTGAAAAATACGGCGCGATGTTCGGCTACACCTGAAAACAGATCAGGATTCTCCATTGCTCGTTTGGAAATACCCTTTTTAATGAGGCACCACAGGTCATAATAATGCCTCGCAAGACGTGCTTTTCTGGTCTTCTGTGTGGGACGGAATGTTTCTTCGTGCAGCAGCATAGCCTTTTCCCAGAAGGTTCTTTCCGGAGCAACAGCCTGGACCGGAAATTTATCGATGGCAAAAATATTTGGAAACGCATCTGCCAGATAAGGCTTAATTATGGGTGTTTCAGTAGGCCACGTATCCGATCTGGCTCCAAGTTCAATCTTCACCCGGGGATACAAATAGGATGAACTACTTGAAAATGTGCCCGGATATTCAAACAACAAGGTTTGTCCATCCGGATCTTCTTCGAGCGAGGCAATATTCAATGACCATTTCATATCCGATGGCAGTGAATCCAGGAAACATTGTTCAAGCGTCGGCTTAAGCTCAGTCTGAATTCGTAACTGGCAAATGTCCTTGAGCGCCTCAAGACGTTTTTTACGCTTCTTTTTGCTTGGTTCCTTTTCAGGACTTTCATTACCTCCAAAACCCAGGAAATCTCGATTGATCACGATATCGATGTCTTCGGAAAATCGCTCAATCAAGTTCCAACATTTAGAAAGCGACGTGCCTCCTTTGAAAACTAAATGGCTTCCCCATCCGGGAAGAGAAAAAAGCTTCAATAGCGTCCATGATACCCAAAAATCCTTCTCGATGCTTGCCGGCGGCAAGCGGAGCCGCGATTGTGCCTGTTCAAAATAAAGATGCATCTCGTTTTGGTATTTTTTAATAAAAGCATCCACTATTTATTTACCTTTGGGCATGGTCGCATGCCGCATGATATCTGCAATCCAGGCCGGGGCATATTGCAAGTCATTTATAAGCTGTTTTTTATCATTGTCACTAAGGCGGCTTTTCAGGGTATTCAAAACAGCGTCATCAACATGCCTTTGGCCAAGATGCCTTAAAGCTTGTATGACTAGGCCGCTGGTCCGACCTGCCGTGGCCATGTTACGAGGGGTTGTTCGCTTAAGGATGATTTCCTGTTTTCCCAACTGAACATGTTTTGAGGGGCCGTCTGTAAGGAAGACAACCTTCATCGGAACTTGATCAGAAAGACCCAGAAGATTGGCCGCGTATGCGCCGGACGGTTGCAAGCGCGTAGCGTCACGCCCCTTCAGGGCATTTATAATATCGTCTATAGAAGGCGACAAAAGCCCAATCTGGTCATGCTTACGGGGGTAATCGTAAAGGCCATGCGCTAACCGGCGTATTGTGCCTTTGCGGCAGAGCCGGGTAAGTACAGTCCCGATAACACGAGGATCTCCAAGTGATGAAAAAAGACTTGGTGTAAAGACGAACCCCCTGCCATAACCATATATCGTTGAAACTACTTTATTATCAATGCTTTTCATATACAATCTACTCACATTATGATGAAAATACTATATATTATTTTCATCATAATACAACGTATTTTTACATCAGTTTGTCTAAAATGCGCTACGAAATACAGGAATCTACTCTAAATGTTTAAATATATTCATAAATGTCTACTGTGGGGAGACAATTAAGATGCAATTCAAATAGATTATTGATTTATGTTTATTACTTTGCTAAATGGGAACTATTGCACGTCATCGGTAATGTCTAAATAATATCAAGGCGTTATGTTTACATAAGTTAACTTATAGGACCTAATGGCACTTATGTATTTAATATCATTAAAGAATTAATGCTAACTAATTATTTGCTTTATAGTAACTTACTGTTACTTATAGTTTGTATGAAGTGCTTATGAATGAAGAACTTCTCTTAGATCAACTCGAAGAACTGGCTGAGAAGCTTGGAATATTAGTTCGTGATGAAAATATAAACATTGAAGAGTCGTCGAGCACCGGGGGGCTCTGCCGCGTTGAAGGGAAATATGTTCTGATTCTGAACTCCAAGGTTACAGAGGCAGAGAAAATTCAAGTCATGATTAAAGCATTACAGCAATTTGATCTTAGTGACTTTTACATAAAACCGGTTATCAGGGAATTATTGGAAGGAAATGAGGAATAATATTTTTTCCAGAAAACCTCGAAAAAGGCCTGGTACTTCCCTTTGCCCTGTCGTGCGATCGCCCTTTATAGGGCATTTAAACGCATTGCTTAATCACCGTTCTTTTCAACCAATATGCAATACTTCACATTGTATTCATTAAGGCTGATCTTGTTAAATTCAGGTTGGGCGGGACTTTCTAACATCTACAACTACACACATATGGTGATTAATATATTTTGAGGATTTGTGTTTGAAATGCTTGCTAACGACGAAATTGGCTTGTGTTCTGTGCGTCAATTTTATTTTAGCGAACTAAGGGACATTCTCCCCCGCACGGGTCAGTTTGGCTGAGCAGAAGTCACTGAAATTCCCCCTGGAGGTTAATGATTCGGACCAAGTGAGTTCGACTTGCAGCAGCTTTGTTTGCTCGTCCTCGAATACCCATTGATAGATGCGCCTTCTATCAACCTGAGCTCGTGTATGGTGCGCTGGATGTGCCCTCATTGATTTATCATGCTTGTCTGTGTATGGATTTATAAAATCAGCGTCTAGAGTTGGATTCCCTTGATTATCGAGGTCTTTCCAGTCCAGCCGAAGTTGAACTTTATATCCACCACATATGAAGGGTTCAAAGAATTGACAGGTACTGCGATCATTTTTTGTCTTTAATTCCTGGACTTCCCCAATCAGCAAATCCGTAGCCTTGGCGCACACTATACCACATTGCAGGTCATTAGGTGAAAGTGGTATCATTTCGTGATCCTCACGTTTATAAGTGAAACATTGCCCCAACAATTAATATCCTTGCTTGGTATTTTCCGATAATTTATGCGATCCTATATTAATTCAACAATAATTAAAACAAATAAATGGTTATATAATCAAATATTCCTTTTCTATTCGCTAGTTTGCCTGCTCACTGACCTCGGAGCGCAATAAGCCGGAAATCCACGCCGCTGCCGCTTGAGTTTTACAAAGTGTTCATCCCAATCCTCATCAGAAAATATCATCGGGAGGAAACAGCAACGCGAAACCCGAGCCTGCTGTCCCGGAAGTCCCCAAAGTCCGGATCGAGCCTGGACCAGGCCGCCGCGCGGGAGGTCTGGGCATTATCGTCCCAACTACCGCCACGCAGCATTCGCCATTCGCCAGAAGCTGG
>Ga0209777_10002931_pt1 | contig 21738 bp, 15 predicted proteins | sample FrelakmetHBP12HB_FD_187147 | JGI IMG/M metagenome (GOLD analysis project Ga0209777, IMG submission 187147) | Freshwater lake sediment microbial communities from the University of Notre Dame, USA, for methane emissions studies -HBP12 HB (SPAdes)... | ecosystem: Environmental > Aquatic >...
AAAGCCCACCGTGAGGCAGTCAGCGGAGAGGCCCACATAGAGGCGCCCGGCGTGGCCGCGGTCGTGGCGCCCGTCGTAGAAGTAGAGGTAGTAGTTGGGCTTGTAGGGTCGCTTGTCCTTGCTGAACCGGATGTCGCGGTTAATGCGGGAGAAATTCCCGTTCGTCTTCCCTGCCGTCTCGAAGTGCGGATTAAGCCTCAACAGGAACGGCGTGAGGGCCTCCAGCAACCCACGAAACGCCCCGACAACGTACCGGTCGTAGCGCTCACGGTTCTGGTCAAACCAGAGCTTGTGATTGTTTTGGTTAAGCTCCTGGAAAAACCGAAAGGACTCGGGTGTGACGCCCGAAAAGGCATTGACCACTTGTCTCTCCTGAAGCCGTGGCTCGTAGGTGCGAACCGCGCTATTATAGGGCAACTCGCTCCTGACGGCGCACAGAGAAAAAACCCGCTCTCGTCATGCGTTGAATCTCTCATATCTCTAGTACGTTCCGGCACTTCTCAACCAGGCTGCCACCCCCTAAACCTCGGGAAACTGACACAAAGCGGGAAGTTATTGAGACAAAAGGGCCTTTTCTGAAGGCTGCCTTCCGGTTCTGCCGAGGCCAACCGTAATTTGACTTCTGGCAGGGCGATTGCGGCGAGAAAGTCGGAGGAGTCTTGTATTTCGTCGTGATAGGAGGGGAGCATGGCCATTCCCCAACGTATCCGCGACTACCTGGATTCCCATGATGTTGCTTTTGAGCCACTCCACCATTCCCAGGCCTTTACGGGTCAAGAGGTTGCGCACTCTTTGCATGTTTCAGGTAGAAGGCTGGCCAAAACCCTGGTGCTCAACGGAGACGGGAAGCTACTGATGGCGGTCATCCCAGCCTCTCACCGACTGAATCTCCAGGACTTCCGGTCGACTGTGGAAGTTAGTCGCTTGGAGATGCTGCCGGAAAGCGAAATGACTAAGTTGTTTCCGGACTGTGACCTGGGCGCAATCCCGCCTTTCGGGAGACTGTACGGGCTCGCGGTATGGGTGGACCGAGCAATTAGCGATGGGGAAGAAGTTGTATTTTGTGCCGGGACGCACGAAGACTGTCTGCGGATGAAATACGGCGACTTCGCCAAGCTCGCGATGCCGCGCCTGGGACGGTTCTCGGAAGTCTGGGCCGCCAAGGCCGCCTGATCACCCTGGGTGATCGCGTGGCTCGATATTTTCAATCCTGCCTGCGCCGATCTGCCCAACGCAGGAGACGCAGGCAAGGCGATCAAGCTAAGGCATGTTCAAAATCGATACTTAGGGAGGATTTCATGCTCGCACTCAAAGAAAGAATGGCGCAGCAGATTCCCGAGTTACGGGAAGAGCTGAAAGCGCTATCGAAGAATCATGGAAACACAGTCATCTCGGAGGTGACGGTCGGGCAGGCATTCGGGGGAATGCGAGGGGTCAAGGGCATGATCTGCGACACCTCCGTGGTTGACGCCGATACGGGCCTGGTCGTCCGCGGCATCCCGATTGGCGACCTGGCTGGCCGTTTACCAGAGGAGATTTTTTACCTGCTCTGCACCGGCGAACTGCCGGACAAACCGGCACTGGATTCGCTCCAGGCCGATTTGCGCAAGCGCGCGCAAGTGCCCTCTTACGTTTGGAATGTCCTGGAGGCAATGCCGGAAGATTCCCACCCCATGACCATGTTCAACACGGCGATTCTGGTGCTGGAGCGCGAATCGATTTTCCGGAAGCGGTATGAGGAAATGCGCAAGGAAGAGTATTGGGAAGCCGCACTCGAGGACTCCCTCGATCTTATCGCCAAACTTCCCAGCATCGCGGCGCACATCTACCGGATGCATGCGCGGAAGGGCGCGCCCATCGCCTCCAATCCCAACCTCGATTGGGGTGGAGACTACGCGTCTATGCTCGGCCTGCCGGACCCCGGAGGCGAATTCTCCAACCTCATGCGCCTCTACCTGACGCTGCACTGTGATCACGAGGGAGGCAACGTAAGCGCCTTTACTTGCCACACGGTAGGTTCGGCGCTTTCCGATCCTTACTACGCGGTCTCTGCCGGCCTGGACGGCCTCGCCGGCCCGCTCCATGGGCTGGCCAACCAGGAGTGCCTGCACTTTGTTCTCGGCGTCCGCGAGGAGTTCAAGGGCGTGCCAACTGATGCCCAACTGCGCGAGCACGCCTGGAACAGGCTCAAGGCAGGGCACGTCATTCCGGGCTACGGCCACGCCGTCCTGCGTATTACGGATCCCCGATTCACGGCGTTCCACAAATTCGGCGAGAAGGTCTGCGCCCAGGATGAGGTCTTCAGGATCGTGGACCGGATCTTCGCCATTGTGCCCGACGTCCTGAGGGAACAAGGCAAGGCGAAAGACCCCTGGCCGAACGTGGATGCCATTTCCGGGTCGCTGCTCTACCACTTCGGATTGACGGAGTTCGATTACTACACTGTCTTGTTCGGTGTCTCTCGCGCGCTCGGTATGTGCGCGCAATTAGTCATCAACCGTGCGCTCGGCACGCCGATCACCCGGCCGAAATCCGTAAGCACCGAGTGGATCAAAGCCACCGTCGGCAAGGCCCAACGCGCCGCTTAAGTCTGACGCCACCGCAGGGGGCCTGTGCGCCCCCTGCGGAGATTCCAGGGCACACCTTCTGCCCAGAGGAGCCACCCATGGGACCCGGATGTGAAAACTGTCCCGTCCTCAAGACTGCGCTGTTCAGTAGCTTGTCGCGCGACCAGATCTCCCGCCTCGGCTGCGTTTTCCGGCCGGCCCACTACCGGAGAAACCAGATTCTGTACTTCGAAGGAGGCTCCGCCCTGCACGTGTTCGCCTTGCATTCCGGTCTGCTTAAACAGGTCAAGTCCCTGGAGAATGGCAAAGATCGCATCACGGGCGTCCTCTTTCCGGGTCAAATGTTCGGGCTGGAAGCTTTGTCGGAGAAGCTCTACCCGCTCACCGCGGTCACGGTGCGTGATTCGGAGATTTGCGCGGCTCCGCGCGAAGAGTTCGTGGAGTTCCTGCGTTCCAACCCTGACATCGCGCTGGGAATGGTCCGCTTCCTGATTGGTGAACTGGACCGAACTCGCACCCAACTCACCGACATGAGCTTCAAGGACGCCCGCATGAAAGTGGCGACTTTCCTGCTTTCCCTGGTTTCCGTTGATGCCGCGGGGGGCAACGGCACCTTATCGCTCACACTGCCGCTCTCACGCCAGGAGATCAGTGAGGTCCTTGAACTCTCGCCTGAAACCGTGAGTCGCACCCTGACCTCCTTCCGGCGGGAGGAACTGGTAACAGCCCGAGGCCGGCATATGGTGATCCAGAACCGCCTGGGACTGCAGGCGGTCGCGCATCGGTAGGAGCGGAATTCCACGCTACGTTCGTCGGCTCACGGATTTCTCCAATCTACCTACAAGACCAACACATAGAAGGGAGTCTGCCCGGGATAGCCACTTCGCCATTTTATGTCCCCTCTTTAGACTAGTTACCCTCACCTCTACCTGGGATACAACGGAAACAAATCAGTTACACACAGGCTTTTGACGCCCGTCAACCACATTTTTGCGTTTCATCCTCGACATGGGGTCCCTTTGGTAGTTAGCCTGCGAGTCGTGTAGCGGCGGGTCTTGGGTCAAGGGGTCCTGTGGAGAAAACCCCGACGAGCCGCGTTCGCGTTCCTAAAGGCTGGCTTGCTCGACCCCGAGGGGAGAAAACCCTCGAGCCCGAAACGTCTTTGCAGATGATGTCCGCTATGCAACCTCTCGCTCGCGGCTGCCTACGGCGCCTATCCGTCGCCCTTGCCATCCCTTTGACCGTCTCGACGCTGGCAGCACAAATCCCGGCGGGAAAGAGAAATGCCGCGCGTCCAGACTTGGTCTTTGTCCAGGCGCCGACCGTCCAACCGGGCAACCTCGCGGAGCGCTTTCCAGAAGGCAGCCGACTCGTTCGCCTTGATCGCGAAAGCTCGTTGCCCGTCAACCTTACGCCTGACTTGTTTGCTTCTGCCGACCCGCAGGTCTCGTTTGACGGCAGCAAGATCCTCTTTGCGGCGAAAGCAGAGCCCACGTCTCGCTGGCAGGTCTGGGAAATGAACAGTGATGGTTCAGCGAAGCGCCCATTGACGCACTGTGAGGGAGATTGTGTGCGCCCCGCCTACTTGCCGCGAGAGGAAATCGTTTTCACGGCTCTGACCAAGGAAGCGACCGCTCCGCTTTCACAACTGTACGTCAGCAAGCGAGACGGGTCGGAGACTCACCCGATCACCTTCGGCCCGGGCGATTTTCAGGTGGAGACGGTGCTTCAGGACGGCATGATCCTGGCGTCCGCCCGTGCGCCCTTGTTGCCTGCCAGCGAAGGTAACCCACGCGGTAAAGAGCAAGAGCCGCGTGAACTCTACACTCTGCGCCCGGACGGCTCCGGGCTGCGTACATTTCGCTGCGATCACCAGCAACCCGCCGTGCGAAGTGAGGCGGCGGAACTGGACGACGGTTCCCTTGTGTTTTTAAAGCGCCCTCTGGCGAGCCCGGCAATGGACGGCGAGTTGGCGATGATCCGTCGCGGCGCGCTCCACAACTCACCCCTGGGGAACTCGCCCGTAATGGCTTACTCATTGAAGCAGCTCAGTGGAGAAAAGTTGGCCGTCGCCTGCCTGCACAGCCCCGCCGGCCACGCCGCAAGAGACGGCAACGCCGCAGCGAAGCTCGATCTTTATGTGTTCGACACGGAACAAGAAAAACTCACGGGGATGATTTACCAGGACCCCAAACTCTCCAGCCTCGCAGCCGTCCCGGTGGCAGCCCACGCCCCGCCCCGGTGGTACTGGAGCACGCTCACCCCGGCGCTCGAGATGGGCTATTTCATTTGTCTGGACAGTTCTCTTTCCGACCTGCCCGCGCAGGCAGGGGTGGCAGCGGGAGGCCGCTTGCCAGCGGCCGCGTCCAAAGTGCGGGTGCTGACCCTGGACCCCGCCACCCGCCAAGAACGCAGCCTCGGCGAGGCGCCCGTGGAGAAAGACGGTTCGTTTTACATTGCTGTGCCGCCCGACCGGCCGGTGCGCTTTGAACTGCTCGAGGCCGGGGGCCGGGTCGTGCGCGCGCAGCGGAGCTGGATTTGGGCGCGGCCGGGCGAAGAGCACGGCTGCGTTGGTTGCCATGAGAATCGAGCTCTGGCACCCGAGAATCGCTGGCCCCTGGCACTTCACCGGCTGGATACGCCCGTCGGCCTGGGTGTGAAAGGAGGCTCGCAAGTTGTGCATGAGTAGGGACGCCACGCGCGCCGCACCGACCGCGCCAAGCGAGAGACCCATGACCATTCGCCTCGCCCGACAAATCGCAATCCTCCTGGCGGCTGCCGGCTTGTTCAGCGTCGGCCTGCGGATATCCGCCCAGAGTCCTTCCGCGAAGACTTCCCCGCCCCCTCCGGCTTCCCTTCCCACTTTCGAGGACGTCACGGAGAAATCCGGCATCCAGTTCAAGCACTCCTTTGGTGAGCAGAAACTAAGCTCCATCCTGGAAGCTACGGGCTCCGGCTGCGCCTGGATTGATTACAACAACGACGGATTGCTGGACCTCTATGTCGTGAGCGGGCGTTACCTCGACGGCGCAACGAAGTTCTCGAAGCCGGATGGCGCGGACGCCACGAACCACCTTTACCGCAACAACGGAGATGGCACGTTTACCGATGTCACCGCCCAGGCGGGCGTGGGCGGCAAGGGCTTCGGGATGGGCGTGACGGTGGGCGACTACAACAACGACGGCTACGAGGACATCTACGTCACCAACTGGAATTCCGCCATCCTCTACCACAACAACGGTGATGGGACGTTCACCGACGTCACGGCGAAAGCGGGGGTGGACAACCCCCACTGGGGAGTGGGCGCGGCTTTCTTCGATTATGACCGCGACGGCAGGCTCGACCTCTTCGTAGGCAACTACTTGAAATTCGATCCCGACGCCAAGCGGCTTTATTTCACCGCCGACGCTTTCCCGGGCGTGCTCGACTACGAGGGCAGCGCCAGCCGGCTGTTCCACAACAACGGCGACGGAACGTTTACCGACGTCTCCCACCAAGCGGGAATCGACAACCCCGCCGGGCGCGCCATGGGCGTGACCATCGGCGACTTCAATAACGATGGCTGGCCGGACGTCTACGTCGCCAACGACACCATGGAAAGCTACATGTACCGCAACAACCACGATGGGACGTTCACCAACGTGGCGCCCGACGTGAACACCGCCTTCGGCGCCAATGGCGAGGCCACTTCCGCCATGAACCCCATCTACGGCGATTACGACAACGACGGCTGGCTTGACCTCTTCGTCTCCGACATGCGTTATCACCGCCTCTTCCACAACCCCGGAGCACAAGGCTTCTGGCTCGATACCACGGTGGAGACCGGGGTCGCTCAGGTTTCCGGCCAGTACGTGGCCTGGGGCGACGGCTTTTTCGATTTCGACAACGACGGTTGGAAGGACATCTTCGTGGTGAACGGCGGCCTGCACTGGTTGATTCCCATGGAGGACTCGCTGTTGCGAAACAATGGCGACGGGACCTTCACCGACGTCTCAAACCAGGCGGGCAACTATTTTAAGTTCAAGAAGGTCGGTCGCGGCGCCTGCTTCGCTGACTACGACAACGACGGCTACATCGACGTCTTCATCGTCACCCTGGGCGGCAAAGGCATCCTGCTGCATAACAATCCCCCTGCCGCGGGAAAGCGTAACCACTGGTTGACGATTAAGTTGGTGGGATCCAAGAGCAACCGCGACGGCTTCGGGGCACGGCTGGAGGCGATAGCGGGCGACTTGCACCAATACGTCGATGCGACCTCGGAGAACGGATACCTTTCGCAAGGCGATCCCCGGCCGCATTTCGGCTTGGGCCAGCACACGGAGGTGGACAAACTCAGTATTCGCTGGCCCAGCGGGATCAATCAGGTGCTCGAACATGTGAAGGCGGATCAGTTCCTCACTGTCAAAGAGCCGACGGAAGGAGCCCCCTACGTGGGAGGGAAGAACCGATGAGGCAGGTTCTTGCAGCGCTGGCCATACTCGTTCTACTGGGCGCCGTGCGTCTGCGGCCAAATTACGCCGCCCCCGCGCAGGGCACCGAGTCCGCCGTGGGCGGGCCAGCCGAGCCCGAATACTTGACCCCCGTGGAGCTAAAGATCTCTTCCGACGGCCGCACGCTCTACGTTGTCTGCGAAGGCGACGATTCGGTTCTGAGGCTCGATACGCTGACGAAGCATGTCACCGCGCGGGCAAAAGTAGGACATAAACCCAAAGGCCTCGCTCTCTCGCCCGACGGCAAAACGCTTTACGTGTCGAACGAATGGAGCGACACCGTCAGTGAGATCGACGCAGGGTCGTTTGCCGTCCGGCGCACTTTGAAGACCGGCTGGGGGCCTGTTGGACTGACCACGGACCGCGTGGGAAAAACACTTTACGTCGCCAACAGCATCGCCAACAGCGTTTCGCTCCTCGATCTGGCCACGGGACAGGAAATCAAACGGCTGCGCACCGGGCGCTACCCTTCGCAAGTCCTACTCTCGCGCGATGGCCGCCGCGTGTACGTCTCCAATGTTCTGCCGCTCCTCCGGCCGTACGATCAGCCCCCTGTATCAGAGATTCTGGCCGTGGACACCACAAAGCAAGTTACGGCGGAGCGCATCCTCGTCCCGGGGGTCATCGAGTTGCGTCATATAGCCGAAGCCCCGCCGAGGCTCGGCAGCTACCTGCTCGTCCCTCTTGTGCGACCTAAGAATCTGGGACCCCTGATCAGTGTGGCGCAGGGCTGGGTGCTCACGCACGGCATGGCGGTCGTGAACCCGTCGCGGATCGATCAAGCGGGGTCGTCTTCCCGGGTCCTTCAAGTGCTCCTCGACGATATCGACTACTACTACGCGGGCGGCTACGGCGTCGCGTTCACGCCGGAGGGGCGATATGCGCTGGTGACGGCGGCGGAATCCGACGTTGTCTCGATGATCGACACGGCACGGCTGGAACGCCGGCTGCGTCAGGTGAACCCGGAGGAACTGCCCAACCGGCTCGATTCGGCCCAGAGCTTCGTGGTGCGGCGCCTGCCCACAGGCCGCAACCCCCACGCGGTGGCCGTCTCGCCCGACGGCCGTTTCGCCTACATCGCCAACCGGCTCGACGACACGATAAGCGTTCTGGATCTTGCCGGCCCGAGGATGGCCGGGACCATCGACCTGGGCGGGCCCAAACAAACGACAACCCTGCGGCGCGGCGAAATCCTGTTCAACTCCGCGCGCTACTGCTTCCAGGGCCAGTTCGCGTGTGCCACCTGCCACCCGAACAGCCACCTCGACGGCTTGGCCTGGAACCTGGAGACGCCGAAACTCGGCCGCGATCGCGTCGCCAATCGCACCTTGCGGGGTATTAGCGATACGGGGCCTTTCAAGTGGAACGGGAAGAACCCCGACCTTGCCACCCAGTGCGGTCCCCGCATCGCCAAGTTCCTGTTTCGCTCGGAAGGCTTCAACAGCGAGGAGCTGGAAGCTCTGGTGGCTTATATTAACAACATTCCGCTGGCCCCAAATCGGCATCTGGCTCCCGACGGTCAATTGACCGAGGCGCAAGAGCGTGGCCAGGCTTTGTTCTACCGGCGACAAACCAACGACGGCCGCGCTATCCCCATGCATAACCACTGCAACTTCTGCCACGTTCCCCAAAGGCACTACACGAACCAGCACAACATGGACATAGCGTCGGCAACATCCTATGACACGATTAAGGGTTTCGATACGCCCCAGCTCGACCGCGTCTATGAAGACGCGCCTTACCTCCACAACGGTGAGGCGCTCACTTTGGAAGAGATTTGGACGGTGTTCAACAACTATGACACCCACGGCGTCACGTCGGATATGAGCAAGGAACAGTTGAACGACTTGATCGAGTTTCTAAAAACGCTTTGAGAATTGCCGATTTTCGATTGTAGATTTTCGAATCGGGTTTTGATTTCGGAATCTTGAATTCGGAATTTCTGATTTTGGATTGCGAGTTTCGATTTGCGAGAGTACCCCATGACTCATAAAGCAGCCGCACGGATTCTGGCAGCTCTGGCCGTGCTCATCGCGACTGGCGCGCCCGTCTGGGCGCAGCGGCCCCACCTCATTACCCGCTGGGAAAACTTCACCACCGCCGACGGCATGCCCGACGCCAAGGTTTTCTGCGTTGCCGTGGACGGCGAACGCGTCTGGGCGGGCACCGAAGACGGTCTGGTACTTATCGAGAACGGCCGAGTCCGGAAAGTCTTCAAACCCGAAGACGGCCTGGCGAACCGCGTGGTCATGGGCCTGGCTGTGGACAAGAAAACCGGCGACCTCTGGATTGCGACTTTCGGGGGAGTCAGCCGCTACGCCGGCGGGCACTTCGAGAACTTCGCCAACCTCACCAGCGGCCTCCTGAACGACGTCTGCTACGGAATCGCCATCCAGGACACGTTCGTTTGGGTGGCAACCACCGCGGGCATCAGCCGATTCAATACCGAGTCCGGCGAGTGGACCAATTGGAGTGAAAAGAACGCCCCCTTCCACGAGCCGTGGGCCTACGGGATCACCGTCGCTCAGGACATCGGCAAGGTGTACTTCGCCATGTGGGGCGGCGGCCTGATCGAGTACGACCTCGCCAAGGGCTACATGAAGGCCTATACCGACCCCGACGAAGAAATGGAAACCGTACTCTTCCGGAACCAGGGGTTGATTCACATCATTGTCAGCAATGTTTCCTATGATCCGGACAGCAAGATGGTCTGGGCCTCGACTTACTTCGGCCTAAGCGGATACGACGGCCGCAACTGGCACAACTACCTCGTGAAAGACAGCGGCCTGGCTTCTGACTTCATCAACGCCCCCAAGGCGCGCCGCAACGAAGTCTGGCTGTGCACGGACAAGGGCCTGAGCTACTTCGATTACAAGATCAATACCTGGGTCAACTATCGGCCCAACAAGCAAAACGGACACGGCGAGATCGAGATTGTCTGGCCGGACGGCAAGAAAACCAAGCTCGAAACACCCACGGCCCTCGCCCACAACTACATCCTCAACCTGGATTTCCAGGGCGAGGACATCTGGGTGGCCACAGCCCGCGGGCTGAGCCACGGAATTCGCCAACCTGAAAAGGAGACTCAACTTTATGCCTCTGCCAGCAACCGTCGCCCTAGAGCGGAAAGCGCACAAGCGCATCCCCAAGAAGGCCGTTAGCGCGCCGCAGACCTTGAACGAAGCTTATAGCTACTCCAAGCCCTCGTCGTTTTCGCGTGCCCTGAGGCTGGACATCAAAGGTGTAACCATCTTGCTGATTTCCGGCACCGCCAGCGTGGACGAAAACGGAAACACGGTGCACGCCGGAGACTTCCGCGCCCAGACATGGAGAACCTATCAGAACATCACCGGCCTCCTCGAGGCCGAGGGCGCCACCTGGAAGGACATTGTGCGCACCACCTGCTACCTTCGGGACATCGAGCGCGACTACGAGGCCTTCAACGAAATTCGTACTCAGTTTTTCCAAGAGCAGAGGCTCGATCCCCTTCCGGCGTCCACCGGCATCCAGGCCATCTTGTGCCGCCCGGATCTGTTGATCGAGATCGAGGCCATAGCGATTTTCGAGTCGGACCGAGGGCCGGACCAGAACGGCGAGCAGGAAAGCGCCGCGGCGTGACGGGGCCTAGGTCCTTTGTGATTGGCCCCTTGTTATTTGTCCGCGGTCCGCAGCCCGTTGTCCGTTGCGCGAACTCTGGTGACTAATGCTGGGTTCTGGGTTCTGGGTTCTGGGTTCTGGGTTCTGGGTTCTGGGTTCTGGGTTCTGGGTTCTGGGTTCTGGGTTCTGGGTTCTGGGTTCTGGCTGCTGCGTTCTGGGTACCTGATCTCTGATGTCGGATGGGCGATTTGTAATATGAAATTTCAAATCTCAAATTTCAGATTTTCCAATTTCCAGTCTCGAGTTTCCAGTTTCTGATTTCTAGTTTCGAGTTTCTAGTTTCTATTTTCGAGTTTCCAGTTTCTATTTTTGAGTTTTTTGTTTCTTCGAAGTGCCGGGTCGGATGAAGGAAGGTTTCCCATGAAAATCGCCGGACAAGTCAGCCTTGATGATATGCCGCGGATTGCCCCGCTGCTGAGCCGGGCAACCAACCCCCAGTACGGTGACCACCAAACGCGCGTGGTCGAGGTGCGCGGGGTGCGCTTTGGCGGGGACCGCTGCGTGGTCATCGCCGGACCGTGCGCCGTGGAGTCGCACGAGCAGACCCTCGCCGTCGCGCACGCCGTGCGGAACGCTGGCGGGGACATGCTCCGCGGCGGCGCCTACAAGCCTCGCACCTCGCCGCACGACTTCCAGGGATCAGGATTGGAAGGCCTCTGTATCCTAAGCGTCGCGCGCGAGCAGACCGGCCTGCCGGTGGTCACGGAAGTGATGGACCCGCGGATGGTGAGCGAGGTTGCCAAGTACGCGGACATGCTCCAGGTGGGGTCGCGCAACATGCAGAATTATCCCCTGCTCGCCGAGGTCGGCCGCACGCACAAGCCCGTCCTGCTGAAGCGCGGCATGGCCGCCAGCCTCTGCGAATGGCTGGGCGCCGCCGAATACGTCGCCCGGCAGGGCAACCTCGATATTGTCCTGTGCGAACGCGGCATCAAGGCGTTCCCCTCCGGCGAGTACTCGCGCTACGTCCTGGACTTGAACGTCATCCCGGCCGTCCAGGAGCTCACGTTCCTGCCGATCATTGTGGACCCGAGCCACTCTACCGGCGTGTCCGCCATGGTGGAGCCCGCCAGTCGCGCCGCGCTCGAATTCGGCAGCCACGGGCTGATCATCGAGGTGGCGGCGTTCGAATTGGGCACGCCCCTCTGCGATGCCGCCCAGGCCATCGACAAGCAGACGCTGGAGCGCATCGTGCAGTTTGCTCGGGCGCGCGCGGAACGCACCGAGGAAGCGATACGCGCCGCCGCGTAGGGGCACGGCGACCCGACGCGACCGCGAGCGATGCCCTACGGGAGAGGGAATCATGATCCGACGATTTGCTATGCTGGTGTTGATTGCACTCTTGGCCGCCCCCGCCTGGCCACAAGCTGCCCAGCCGGCGAAGGACCAGCCCAAAACCGAGCCTCGTTACGCCAATATGCCCGACGAGGCTGTGCCCTACCGCCGCTTTACCAAGCCTTACTTCGACTGGTTCGTCCAGGAAAACACGGTCGAGTACAACGGCGCAGCGGATCAGCGCCCGGACGGCGACCTTTCGAAGTTGAGCGAAATCGCCATCGGCTTTTTCGCGCCCGTCGAAAACAATCCCGAGTCTGTCTTCGGCGTTCCCGCACTGCACGGAGGGCAGTTGGCCATCGAGGAGGCGAACGCCCGCGGCGGTTACAAAGGAAAACCCTTCGCGCTCAAAATCCACAACGAGTCGGCCCTCTGGGGCGCGTCTTCAACCGAATTGCTGAAGATGCTCTTCGACGAAAACTGTTGGGCGATGGTGGGATGCATTGATGGCCAGAACTGCCACATCGAGCTGCGGGTCACGCTGAAGTTGGAAGTGCCTATCATGGACATTGGCACCACCGACCGCACCGTCACCGAGACCCGTATTCAGTGGCTGATGCATAACTTCCCCGACGATCGCCAGCAGGGCTACGCGCTCGCGGACTATGTCTTCAAGACACAGAAGCTGAAGCGCCTCGGTGTGTTGCGCACCCAGACCCGCTACGCGCGCATCGGCATCGGCGAGTTCAACGATGAGGCGCGACGCATGGGGCACCAGCCGGTGCTGGAAGTGAAGTTCGAGCGCGGAGACAAGGACTTTTCGCGCCAGCTTGGCATGTTGCGCGACGCGCGCATCGAGGGGTTAATCATCTGGGGCGAGGCTCCGGAGGCCGGCCTGATCCTCAAACAGATGCGCGAAATGGGAATGAAACAGCCGGTTTTCGGCGGAAGCCGGATAGCCTATCAGCAACTTCTCGACGTCGCGGGGCCGGCCGCCGAAGGTCTGGTCGTTACCACGGCGCTTGACCCCACGCGCCAAGACCCCAAATGGTTGAAATTTCGCGATGCCTACCGGAAGCGTTTCAACGAGGAACCGATCGATTACGCCGCTTCCGCCTACGATGGCATGAATATTCTTCTCTCCGCGATCCAAAAGACCGGACTCAACCGCGGGCGCATCATGGACGTGCTGCGCGATTATCAGATGAAGACCTACGACGGGGTGATGGGCACAGACTACTTCGACCGCACGCTCAACAACATCTCCGCGGTCACCATGGCGCGGGTGGAAAGCGGCAAATTCGTGTATTGGACTGCGCCGCGCCAGCGCGGGCATGAAGGCCCCACAGCCGGCGGCGGACAATGATTTGTAGGGGCGACCCTCGTGGTCGCCCCTCCGAAGGACGAATCCGCGATTTGTAGGGGCGACCCTCGTGGTCGCCCCTCCGAAGGACGAATCCGTCAACTGACGGATCAGCCGACGGATTCGCCCCTGCGCCGCTCTCCTGCTCGCGGAAGGCCGCCTGCTTGCTCCGGGTTTCGAGGATGCTATCTCTTTCCAGATTTCAAGGCGTGATGCTGCTGGTCACGACTTTGGTTTTTGTGGCCACGCCGATTCTCGCCCAAGCGCCCCCAACACCCTACGCTGCCCTTGACCGCAACGCCGTCAATTACGCCGGCCCCGGAGGCGATGCGGCGCATGACCTCGCCGGCCCCGAGATCAAGATCGGCCTGCTGGTGCCACTTTCAGGACCGCGTCGAGCCGAAGGCGAGGCCTTGATCCGAGCCGCAAAGCTGGCGCTCGAGGACGAAGCTGCAACTCCCCTGCCCGACGGTCGCCGCCTCGCCCTCGCGGCGCGCGACGAAAACGGCCCCTGGGGCCAGGCAGCTTCTGAAGTGGTCCGCCTTGTAGAAGACGACCGTGCCATTGCTCTGATTACCTCCTCCGAGGGCGCCGCCGCGCACCTGGCGGAGCAGGTGAGCACTAAACTCGGCGTGCCGGTTCTCACACTCTCAACTGACACGACCACGACCCAAATCAATCTTCCCTGGATCTTTCGCTTGGGCCCCTCGGATCTGGTGCAGGCGCGCGTATTCGCAAGAGATATATACCTCCGGCGCCGGCTGAAGAGGGTGGTGCTGGTGGCCGAACTCAACCACGATGGTCGCGTCGGTGGCGAGGACTTTGAGAAGGCGGCGAGGGAACTGTCACCTGAGTCGGCCCCCGCCACTGTGCCCGTCCGCGTCGCTGTCGACGGCACCGTCCAGGATGCCCCGGCCGTTGCACAGGAAATCGCTGCTCAGAATCCGGAGGCGCTGGTCTTCTGGACAGGCCCTCACACCGCCTCGGAACTCCTCGGAAAAATCCACCTTCCTTCCGTGCCCATTTACCTTTGCTGGAAGGCTGCCCAGGGAAGAACTGAAGACACCCCGCGACCAACGTGCCGCAGTTGTCCGGTAGAAAACAATGGCATCTTAACCGTGGGCGCCGATGTAGAGACGAGCGACGGTCAACTGACCGATGGGCTGGGGTCGAGCATTGAAAAGACCGTGGGAATCTGGACCGTAAGCACGGATTCACCTCAGAGCGCCGTCCGTACGAACTTCGAACGGCGCTACCGGGAACGCACTGGCAGCGCGCCCTCCGAGGCCGCAGCCCAGGCCTACGACGCCGTGCGCCTCATTGCTGCTGCGCTCCGCCACGCCGGGCCCAACCGCGCCCGCCTGCGCGATGCTCTCACCGACACTCGGAACTTTGCGGGCGCATCGGGACCGATCACCTTCGACCACGCGGGCAATGATCTCTCCAGCGTCAAGCTTGTGAACACCCCCTGAATACGTTTAGAGAAACCGGGGGGAACGGTGGGGGAAACGGTTGGATTCTCGGCCGTCCAGGCTGACGTGGACTGGCCTAACCCTGTTCGTCAGCGACAGGGCGTGTGCATGACCGAATGAAAATCACATCGGGCTGCAAGCCCAGTTTTTCAAGCGGCCGTGATTCGTGCTCCCCTAGCCGGCCAAAGGTATTATGATACTCCTCAAGTTTTTTCGTCGCCTCCTCCAGCCTTCCCAACTTCGCTAACGTGACAAGGACATTCTCAAAGGCCACTTTGAAAGACAGGTCGGCACATCCCTCGTTGTCTCCCTCCAGGCGCCTTTCGTCCTTCCTAGCCGTGTCTTCGAGGTTACAGGCCATTTCGAACCACCCCAGCGCTTGTTCGTACTCTCCTCGGCGGTAGTGTTCCCAGCCTATGTTGTTCAAGCTATCGCGGTGGCAATCGAAGCAGAGAGTGTTGGGGTATTCGAGGGCATTTGTAAGGGCTGTCAAGGCCTCCTCGCGCATGTCGAGTGCGTAGAGCCCAAAGCCTAATTTGGCATGTTTTTCACCATTGGTCGGGTCTTGAAATACGGCCTCCTTCAGCGCCGGGAGGTTTTCCTGTGCTTTGTTCAACGTCATCATGCAAATTTCCACCGTTTCGATCAACTCCGCGATCAGGGATAGCGGCGCGTCCTCTTTGCATAATGCAAGCTCAGCAACGGCGAAGTTGAAGCCCTCGACCGCGGATCCGCCGTGTCGCATGGCTCGGATTTCGAGCAGAGGGTCCTCGACATTGGCTGAAGTCCAGGTCAGGACCAATTGCTGCAGATGCTCGTAGGTCCTTCCCATGCTCTCAAACAAGCCCCTCAGGTAATCCCTCGACCATCTGTTTTCGAGCATTATCGGAGCCCCCATCGTGGAGTCGGGTCGCCGCCCTAGGCCCTCAGCAAGAGCTTGGCCGCCAGGGCGCTGTGGTCGCTGTAGCGCTCTAGACGCAACTCGTGAAGATACTCGCATTGCTCAACGCGGAAATCGGGAGATACAAAGATGTGGTCAAACCAGCGGGCCTGGCCGCGCGTGACGTGGGACACCGCCAGGGTTCCATGTCCGTGGACTTGCCAATAGGCATGCTGGAGCCTGTGTCCATCGTGCTCATCGAACAGCCATCGAACAGCGCTATCCCACTTCTTGCCGGGATGGCATATACCGCTGCGGTCCTCCAAGCGTTTCAAGCAAACAAAACGCCCACGTGCGTCCTGCTCCTGCCCCCAGGTCACAATGCGCCCATCCTGGAGAGTGTACTGAGGTTCGTTGAAGTCTCCCGCTACGACCCAAGCCTTGCCCTTGGCCTCACGTACCACATCGTTCAGCGCCTCGAAAGTGTCGATTTTCTTCCAGCCGTACCCTGAGCCATTTGGGATGTGCACGCTGATTACGAGGAACGCGCGACCGTCGACGGACACCGAAGCCTGGACCAGCGCCTCGGGCAATCGCAGGTTCTCCCTGGGGTAGCGCGGCTTGTTCGGGTCGAATGTCAAACGGCTGCCGATGGCAATTAGGTTGCCGTAGTCTTTGCCACCCGTACGGCGATGGCTGTCGGGAGAGCAGTCGAATCCTCTGTTCCGAAGGTACTTTTTGAAGTCCGGGCGATGGTCGTCCGTGATCTCCTGGAGGGTAAGGACGTCAAGCTGAGGGAGGTCCTTGAGCGCGTCTAACACGGAGGCTTTTCGGCGGTTTACGTTCCAGGTCACGACCTGAATGGGGATGGATTTCTGGGGCATGGGTCACCTCGCTGAAGTTGGCAGTCGCGGGAACAACCTTTGGTGGCTGCGATGATACTATCCGGAACTTCTGTTATTGATTTCCGGCCCAGCCGGTACGATACGCCTGACCATTGCTCGAAGTCGCCACTGAAATCGATTCCAAGCCACCGACCATGCGACGTCATTTCGCCTCCATCCAATTCCGACCGACGCCGAGATCCACTTTCAGGGGCACGCGCATCTGGAAGGCCCCTTCCATCTGGTTCTCGACCACTTCGCGGGCTCTCTCCAGTTCCGCGTCCGGCGCCTCGAAGACCAATTCGTCGTGGACCGTCATAATCATGCGAGTCCGCATCTTTTCGCCCCGCAGGCGCGCGTGAACCTTCACCATGGCCAGCTTCATCAAATCGGCGGCTGTGCCCTGGAGCGGGGTGTTCATCGCTTCGCGTTCGGCGCGGTTGCGTGCCGCCAGGTCCTTACTGTTAATCTCCGGGATGGGCCGCAGCCGCCCGAAAAGCGTACGCACGCGGCCGGTGCGGCGCGCTTCCTCGATCAGTCCCTCCAAATATTCCTTGACCTTGCTGTAGCGGTCAAAATAGGCGTCGATATACTGCTGCGCCTCGGTCTTGCTGGTGCCGGTGCGGCCCGCCAAGCCGAACGAGCTGAGGCCGTAAATCACGCCATAGTTGATGGCCTTCGCCATGCGGCGGTGCTCGTGGGTCTGAAGCCCCGGGGGCACGCCAAAAATCTCCTGCGCCGTGCGCGCGTGGATGTCTTCGTTGCGCGAAAACGCCTCAATGAGCAAAGGGTCGCCGGCGAGGTGTGCGAGCACTCGCAATTCGATTTGGGAGTAGTCCGCGGAAATCAGCTTCCAGCCCGGCTCCGCAACGAAGGCCGAGCGGATGCGCAACCCAAACTCGTCGCCGATAGGAATGTTCTGCAAGTTTGGATTCGAGGACGAAAGCCGGCCAGTGCGCGCCACGGTCTGGTTAAAGCTGGTGTGGACCCGCCCCGTCTGCGGATTAATGAACTTCGGCAGAGCGTCGATGTAAGTGGATTTCAGCTTGGCGCGGGTGCGGTATTCGATGATTTGCCGCGGCAGTTCGTGCTTTTCGGCCAGCCCTTCCAGGACCGCGGCCTCCGTCGAGTATTGCCCGCTTTTCTTCAGCCGCCTCCCGCCGGGTAACTTCAGTTTCTCAAACAGAATCTCCCCGAGCTGCTTGGGCGAGTCAATATCAAACCGCTGGCCGGCCAGATCGTAGATGTGCCGCGTCAGGTCAGTAAGTTCCTTGTCGAACTCCCCCGACATGCGGGCCAGGATATCGGGATCAATCCGCACGCCCACAGCTTCCACGTCCGCCAGGACCGCGGCGAGCGGCAACTCGATTTCGTCATAAAGCTTCTTCAGGTCCTCACGCACGATCTCCGGCACAAACAGCGCTGCCAAGTCGCGGGTGCGCTCCGCGGCTTCTCCCAGCGAGCTTGGGGCGAGCTTGCAACCCTGGCGGCGCAGGACCACTTCCGCAAGCTCGTGACCGGAGGCCAGCGGCTCCAGAAGGTAGGAGTAAAGCATCGTGTCGTCTGTAATTCCCGCAAGCTCCACCTGGGCCTTGCCCAGCAAGAGCTGAAGCAGTTTCGAGTTATGAACAGCTTTCGGGCGCTTGGAATCGCTGAGCACCGCGCCCAGCGCGCTGTGGAGAATCGATGAGTCCACGGAGACCGATGCCAGCCGTTTGCCATCGGAAAGACCCAGGCCGGCCAGTCGCCCCGCGTAGCCTTCCTCTCCCTCCGCGCCCAAAGCGACAGCCAGCGGCGCGCCAGGCACCTGCGCCAGGGGCAGAAGCCATTTCGCGACCTCCTCCGCCGTGCGAAGTTCCTCCGATTTGAAGGCGGGTTGCTCCTCCGGCGGCACGGCCGCCTCTTCCAAAAACTCACGCAACAGCGACGTAAAACCCAGTTCCTGGCAGAGCGCCTTCACCTCCTCGACCTTAAGGTCTCCGAACTCGAGCTGGTCAAGACCCGCGTCGAGCTGCACGTCGGTGCGGATCGTCGCCAAGTCGCGGCTGAGCAGCGCCTCGGCACGGAAGTCGTGGAGGGCGTCACGATAACGCTGCTTCTTGACCTTGTCGTAATTGTCGAGTGCTTCCTCCAGCGTCCCGAACTGCTGAATCAGCTCCGTCGCTCCCTTCGGCCCGATGTAGCTGCGCTTTTTTTCTCCTTCCGCCAATTTCGGCTCGTGCCGCGTAAGTGGCCGCGCGCCAGGAATGTTGTCACTGGGATCGCCGGTCAAGGCCAGCCAGTCGACTACTTTTGTAGGCTCGACGCCCAGAATCTCCTTGACCTTCTCGGCGTCGCAGAGCGTTTCTCCTTCGCTTCCGCCTCGTGAGGGTTTGAGGACGCGCACCCGCTCGTTGACAAGCTGGAAGAGGTCCTCGTCACCGGAGACGATGTACACTTCCCTTCCGCGCTCGGCAGCCTGCTTGGCCAATGTCCCAATCACATCGTCCGCCTCGTAGCCTTCTTTCTCGATGAGAGGAAGCCCGAGTGCCCGGCAAAACCGCTTCACATAGGGGAGTTGCACGCTCAAATCTTCGGGAAAAGCCGGGCGATTGGCCTTGTACTGTTCAAACAACTTGTCGCGGAAGGTGGGCGCCGCCAAGTCAAAGGCCACGGCGACGTAATCGGGCCGATGCTCCTTCAAGAGCTTGCGCAGAGTGCGCACAAAGATGTAAACCGCCTTGGTGGGCAGGCCGCCCGGCGAGACCAGCGCCATCTGCATCGGCGCAAAGAACGCCCGGAAGACTAGCGACATGGCGTCAATCAAAAAGACCTTCTTGCCCTGGGGAGCTTCAGCCAAGTTTCCCTCCGACATGTACTGGCGACGGCCATTCTATCCCAGGAGCGGTGGGGATGTCCGTGGTCCCGAGTAATTGCCGATGTTCGATCCCGCAGTCGCGGGCTCCGTCCTGCTGACAGATTAGCAGCTCTTAGTTGACAACCCCATCAATCGGCATTCGGCAATCGTCAATCGGCAATCCATCGGCTCTTGAGTTTCAAGAAGCGAGGGTGTATTTTCTTGGGCTGAGTTTCAATCGGGGTGGGGCATGTCAGATTCTTCAAATCGCCGCCGCAGCACGCGACTCTCAATCGCCATCCCGATCCGCGTCCAGGGAACTTCCGTTCAGGGCCGCGCTTTGAACGAGACCACGCGCACACTCGAGATCAACCTCCATGGCGCGAAGATACTCCTCAGGGGTGAGGTAAATCCTGGGACGATTCTTCAAATCGCCAACATCGCCGGCAATTCCACAGCGCCGTTTCGCGCCCTGCGACTCGAAAGGCAGAGTCCTCTGGAGGGCCAGGGCAGAGAGTGGGCGGTGGAATGCCTGGACGATAAACGCAACATCTGGGGAATTGAATTCCCTTCCTGAACTACCGGATTTTAAACTCAACCCTCACCAACAAACCGGGCTCAACCTTCGTTACTTAGGGCCATCCTGAAGCCTCCAGCCCCCCGTCCAAGTGGTTTAGCGTAGACGTTTTTGTTGTACGTTTACCACAGTCGGAAATGGATCCAACTTCCCCTCAATTCTGTAATCTATTGAGGAAACGTGGTTTAAATAGCGGTCGAGAAATGGCATGCTGAGTGCTGCAACACTTGCGAGGACCAGAGCTTGACTCTATCTTATCAGCACACCATCGCCGCCCCCGTGGCCATTAGCGGAATAGGGCTGCATACTGGCGTACCTGTCAGCCTGCGACTCTGCCCCGCTCGGGCGAATACGGGCATCGTCTTCAAGCGCACCGACCTGGAAGGTTTCACCATCGAAGCGCATTCCCGTTATACAGCTCGCGTGAGTTATGCCACCAGCCTGATGCGGAAGGGCGTACTCATCTCCACCACTGAACATCTATTGTCAGCGCTGGCCGGGATGAACATTGACAATGTGAGCGTGGAACTCGATAACCTCGAATTGCCTATTCTGGACGGGAGCGCTTTGCCGTTCGTCGAGCTGCTCCAGAAGGCGGGAGTTCGACGCCAGCGGGCGCGGCGAACTTATGTGAAAGTCCTGCGCCCCGTTGAGGTCGTCGAGGGCGCAAAGCGTCTTGCTGTTTATCCATCAGAGAGCTTCCAGATCACCTACAAGATCCTCTTCCCTCATCCCTTGATTGGCGAGCAGACCCTGGAATTCGTTTCCAACCCAGACGACTACATCTCTGGAATCGCTCCCGCCCGGACGTTTGGCTTCATCGAAGAAGTCGAGATGCTCCGCAAGAGCGGGCTGATCCGCGGCGGCTCGCTCGAGAACGCTGTGGTGTTGACTCGGGAAGGTGTGCTCAACCCGGAAGGGTTGAGGTTCTCGGATGAGTTTTGTCGCCATAAAGTACTCGACCTGATGGGGGACCTGGCTTTGCTCGGACGCCCCTTGATCGGCCATGTGGTCGCCGAACGCGCCGGCCACGCGATGCACGCTCTGTTGGTGTCGCGGTTGCTGCAAGACCGCAAGGCGTGGATACTGGCAACCGAAACTGAAGCCCACGTGTTGAGTTCCCCGCAAGTACCTTCCGAAGTTTCCGCGGCAATTCTGTAGAGTGGACCTCCGCTCCTGTGATGTCCCTGGCTCTTTTGTCCTAATCACACTGCGACGCTGCCATTGTGGCAAGTGCAGATCTCATCTCACAAGCAGGAGGCCCGCAGTGTCCTAAGATCCCTTCAGTGTCGTTGGAATACTCCCATCAAATGGCCTAATTCCCAAGCCCTCCGGCACGCTATCTCCTTTCCCCACAACATGTTAGGGCAGGTCTGCGGCTCGGCGCTGCGTGTGCTCGAATGATCGAGTGTGCGTCGGCACAGGCATCGCAATGGTGAGTCAATCGCACATACGGACCACTAATGCGGCTCGCGATCCGCAGTTCGACGGGGGTGCACAGTGGCTGTGACATGCAGTCCTCAAGTGAGCTTGGCGAGAATCGTGGTCAACGGCAACCCCTTGCACGTTCGACAGCATGGAAGCCTTCTGGCTGGCGTCGAGAAAAGGGCGTTGGTGTGGATGGCTGAGCGCCTCCCCCTCTGGGTGAGTTCCGACCACTTGACCCTGCTGGGTTCCGCCGGCACGCTCATGGCTGGAATTGCCTATTGGGCAGCCAGCCGGAACAAGCTGGCGTTG
>Ga0209777_10002932_pt1 | contig 21724 bp, 16 predicted proteins | sample FrelakmetHBP12HB_FD_187147 | JGI IMG/M metagenome (GOLD analysis project Ga0209777, IMG submission 187147) | Freshwater lake sediment microbial communities from the University of Notre Dame, USA, for methane emissions studies -HBP12 HB (SPAdes)... | ecosystem: Environmental > Aquatic >...
CTTCCGATCTCGCGGGGCGGTACCTCGACCGCCTGGGGCGCGAGCTGGCGCCCCTCCAGTCCTCGCGCGGCGGGCCGATCATCGCCGTGCAGGTCGAGAACGAGTACGGCTCGTTCGGCAGTGACTCCGTCTACATGCGCCGGATCCAGGGCGCCATCGTCCACGCGGGCCTTGGCGAGGTCCTGCTGTACACCGCCGATGGGCCCGACCAGTTCGCCGGCGGTGCGCTCCCCGGCGTGCAGGCGGTGGTGAACTTCGGGCCCGGCGACGCCGACACCGCCTTCGCGCGGCTCCGGCGCGTCCGTCCCACGGGGCCGCTGATGGCGGGCGAGTGGTGGGCGGGCTGGTTCGACCAGTGGGGGGAGCGGCACAACACCACCGACGCGGTGGCCGAGGCACGGGAGCTGGACACGATGTTGGGCCGCGGCTACTCGGTGAACTTCTACATGTTCCACGGCGGCACGACGTTCGGCCTCCTGAACGGCGCCAACTACGACCGGCAGGGCGGCTACCGCCCGCAGACCACCAGCTATGACTACGATGCGGCGCTGGACGAGGGGGGCCGGCCCTCCCGGAAGTTCGCGCTCTTCCGCGAGGTGATCGCGCGGCACAGCCCCGGCGTGACGCTCCCCGAGCCGCCGGCCGCCGCTCCCGTCATCGCCATCCCGCGGTTCACCCTCGTCGGCGCCGTTCCGCTCGCCGCGTCGGGCCTCCTCGGCGCCCCCGTGCGCGCGGAGCACCCGCGCACGTTCGAGGCGCTCGGCGTGGACTTCGGCTACGTGCTCTACCGGACGCACCTCACCGGCCCCGCGCAGGGGACGCTGGCGCTCGGCGGTCTGCGTGATTACGCCGTGGTCACGCTGAGTGGGCACGTCGTGGGCACGCTGGATCGGCGCCTCCGCCAGGACTCGCTGACGCTCGACGTGCCCGCGGGTGGCGGTGTCCTGGACATCCTGGTGGAGAACACCGGCCGCATCAACTTCGGCGGTGAACTGGTGCGGGACTGGAAGGGCCTGACCGGCGCGGTGACGTTCGCGGGTCGCCCGGTGAACGGGTGGGCGATGTACCCGATCCCCCTCGAGCCCCTCGGTGGCGTCCGGTTGGTGCGGGCGGCGGGCCGGGCAGCTTCGGCCGCCGGGGCGCCGGCGGGTGCCACCGCTCCCGGCGCTGCGGCGGGCCCGACGTTCTTCCGCGGCTCCTTCACGCTCCGCGACGTGGGCGACACCTGGCTCGACCTGCGCGGCTGGGGGAAGGGCGTCGTCTGGGTGAACGGCCACAACCTCGGCCGCTTCTGGCGCATCGGCCCTCAGCGCGCGCTCTACCTGCCGGGGCCGTGGCTGAAACGCGGGACGAACGCGATTATCATCCTCGACCTGGAGCCGCAGGGGAACGCGACGCTCGAAGGTCTGACGGGGCCGGTGTTCACGGCGCCCGGCTCCCGCGACTGACTCGCGGGCCGACGTCCAATGAGGATGCGATGATCGCGCTGAACGCCGTCCAGGCCGATGCCGTGCGGGAGATCGCGAACATCGGCGCCGGCCACGCGGCGACCGTGCTCTCCCAGTTGACCGGCACGCCGGTGATGATCGACGTGCCGCAGGTCCGCCTCTCGGCGCTGGCCGATGTCATCCCCGGACTCGCGGGCCCCGACGGCACCCTCATCGCGATCTCGCTGCGGATGATGGGCGACCTCACCGGGGACGCCGTGTTCGTGCTGAACGACGCGACGGCGCGCCGCCTCGCCGGGGTACTGATGCATCGCGCCCCCGACACGGTGGACCTCTCGACGCCGATGGTGCAGTCGGGGCTCCAGGAGGTCGGGAACATCATGGTGAGCGCGTTCTTCACTGCGCTCGCCACGTGCCTCGGCATCCTGCTGATGCCGTCGGTGCCGACTTACCGGACGGGCAACCCCGATGCGCTCCGGGGTCAGCGGGTGTTCGAGGCGACGGACGAGCCGGTGCTCGTGATCGAGACGGCGTTCGTGCCGAAGGACGAGGGTGCGAAGCGGGAAGGGTTGGGCGGCGTGCTCCTCTTCCTCCCCGACCCGCCGTCGCTCGATGCGATGCTGCAGGGGCTGCCGCGGGTGTTCGGACGATAGCGGAGGGGCCAGCCCGCCGAGCATCGAAGTGGGACGTGCGGAGTGGGCAGTAGTGGGCACACGCGCAGACGCGCAGTGGTACTACAGTGACGAGTGACCAGGCGTCAGTCGCTCCGACGTGAAGGTGGGCTAGTACCCAGTGCTGCACTGGACACCAGCCCACCTTCGGTTCGTGACAGACCGACTACCGACTTTCTTCACACCACTGTGCGTCTGCGCGTCTGCGAACTACTTGGCACTGCCCTCCGAAGACATGGGGCTGTCCGGGTTAGTTCGCAGGCTCCCAGTCCCCCGTCGTCAGGTACTCGTGGATCCCCTGCGCCGCCTTGCGTCCCGCGCCCATCGCGAGGATCACCGTGGCGCCGCCGGTGACGATGTCGCCGCCGGCGAAGACGCCGGGCTTCGAGGTCTTCAGCGACTCCGGGTCCGCCACGATGTAGCCCTTCTCCCGCGTCTTGAGGTCTGGCGTGGTGGACTGGACGATCGGGTTGGCCGACGTCCCGGCCGCGATGACGACCATCGAGAGGGGGATATCGTACTGGGAGCCGGGGAGCGGTATCGGGCGCCGGCGCCCCGAGGCGTCGGGCTCGCCGAGGGTCATCTTCACGCACCGCGCCGCGACGAGGTTCCCCTTGTCGTCGCCGAGGAACTCGACGGGGTTGGTGAGCATGTGCAGCTCGACGCCCTCCTCCTTGGCGTGCCGCACCTCTTCGACGCGCGCCGGCATCTCCTTCTCCGAGCGACGGTAGATGAGGTACGCCTTCCGGGCGCCGAGGCGGAGCGAGGTACGGATGCCGTCGAGGGCGGTGTTCCCGCCGCCCACCACCGCCACGTCCTTGCCGCGACAGTCGAAGGTCGGCTCGTCGTACTCGGGGAAGCTCCGCGCGTTCATCAGGTTCACGCGCGTCAGCCACTCGTTCGCCGAGTAGACGCCGTTGAGGTGCTCGCCGGGCACGCCGAGGAAGTTGGGGAGCCCCGCGCCCGTGGCGACGAACACCGCGCCGAAGCCCTCCGCGAACAGCTCGTCGACCGTCACCGTCTTGCCGACGACGACGTTGGTCTCGAAGACCACCCCCATCTTCCGCAGGTTGTCCACCTCGTTGCGGACGATGTCCCTCGGGAGGCGGAACGCCGGGATGCCGTAGACGAGTACGCCGCCGATCTCGTGCAGCGCCTCGAAGACGGTGACGGCGTGGCCCTTCTGGATGAGGTCGCCGGCGCAGGCGAGGCCGGCGGGGCCGCTCCCCACGATGGCGACCTTCTTGCCCGTGGAGGGCGCGATGGGGGGGAGGCCGATGCTGTTGGACTTCCGCTCGTAGTCGGCCACGAACCGCTCGAGGTGGCCGATGGCGAGGGGCGGGACCTTGGCGTTGAGGATGCAGACGCCTTCGCAGGCGTGCTCCTGCGGGCAGACGCGGCCGGTGACGGCGGGGAGGACGTTCGCCTCGCGGATCTTCGCGGCGGCGCCGAGGTAGTCGCCGGCGACGACGAGGTCCACGAACGCGCGGACGTCCACGCCCACGGGGCATCCCTGGGTGCACTTCGGGCTGGCGCATTCCAAGCAGCGCAGCGCCTCCTGCTTGGCGAGGTCGAGCTCGAAGCCGAGGTTCACTTCCTCGTAGTTGTGCGCCCGTTCGTGCGGATCGGCCTGCGGCATTTCCTGCCGCGGGATGGCCATCCGCTCCTTCGGCTTCAGCGGGTTGCGGCTCGGCGTGCGCGGGCTCATCGGGCCGCCTCCCCGTCCAGCGCGGCGACCGCGGGATTCGCCTCGGCCAGCCGGCACTGCGCGCGGACCCGTGCCACTTCCTCGTCGGCCCGAGCCTCGAACGCAGCCAGCGACTGCCGCTCCGCGTCGCGGTAGGCGGTGTTCCGCCGCGCCAGCACCTGGAAGTCCACCTCGTGCGCGTCGAACTCAGGGCCGTCCACGCAGGCGAACTTCGCCTTCCCGCTGGTGATGACGCGGCACCCGCCGCACATCCCCGTGCCGTCCACCATGATCGAGTTGAGGCTGACGATCGTCCTGATGCCGCGCGGCCGCGTCAGCTCAGCCACCGCGGCCATCATCGGGACGGGGCCGATGGCGAGGACCAGGTCCACCGTGCGGCCGGCGTCGAGGAGCGCCTGGAGGCGCGTCGTGACGAACCCCTTGTCGCCGTAGGTGCCGTCGTCGGTCGTGATGAAGGTCTCGTCGCTGACGGCGCGGACCTCCTTCTCGAGGATGACGTACTCCTTCGAGCGCGCGCCGACGATCGAGACGACGGTGTTCCCCGCCTCCTTCATCGCCTTCGCAGTGGGGTAGGCGATCGCCGTGCCGACGCCGCCGCCCATCACCACCACGGTGCCGTACTTCTTCACCTTCGAGGCGTGGCCCAGCGGGCCGACGACGTCCAGGATCGCGTCGCCCTGCTCGAGGCGGTTCATCAGCTTGGTGGTCTTGCCGACGCCCTGGACGATCAGGACGATCGTGCCGTCGTCGGGGTTGGAGCCGGCGATGGTGAGGGGGATGCGCTCGCCGTGGTCGTGGAGGCGCACGATGACGAACTGCCCCGCCTGCTGCTTCCGCGCGACGCGCGGCGCCGCGATGCGGAAGAGCTTGATGTCGGGGGCGAGAAAGCGGGCTTCGCGGATCGGATACACGGGTTGAGTCTCGCGGCCGTTCGTGAGGGTTCAACTGCGCGACGCACTTTGCCTTAAGAACTATTCGCAATTCTCGCGCCAGCGGCGGGGAGCGGCGCACGGGCGCACCGTGGAACGGCGCACGGTGGAACGGCGCACCGACCGCTACTTGCCGGCCGGCTCGCCCCAGAGGCGGCGGGCGTCCTGCAGCACGGTGAGGGTGTCGGGTGGGGTGGAGATGCGCTCGACGGGGTCGCCCGCGGCGACGTCCCCCTCCTCCAGCACCCGGCAGTAGAAGCCGACCCGGCCGCTGGCGAGGAAGGTCTTCCGGAAGTCGGGAAGGCCCATCCGGGCGATCAGCTTGTAGCAGGGGGAGCGCGGCTGGGTCACCTGCAGCACCGCGGTCCCGAAGCGGTAGATGTCGCCGATCTTCACCTCGGTCTCGACCATCCCCTCGACCGTCAGGTTCTCGCCGAAGGCGCCGTGGGTGAGGTCGCTGCGGCGCAGCCTGCCTTCCCACCAGAGGTAGTGGTCGTGGGAGTAGCAGTACACCGCCTGGTCGAGCCCCCCGTGGACCGTGAGGTCGCCCTGGCTGTCACCCGCGAGGCCGAGGCGCCCCACCGCGACGCGGCCGCCGGCGGGCAGCTTCCGGATGCCAGAGAGGACCTCTCCCTTGGCCGTGAGGAGCGGCGTTGGGACGGCGACGTTGACGGAGACGATCATGAGGGAAGTCTACAGGGGTCAGGCGCCAAGACGCCAAGGAGCAGAACAGCAGGGGCCAGACGCCAAGACGCCAAGGAGCGGGATTGTCCCGGCGGGCCGGGAAGGGTTACAATGACCGGTCTCCGTCTCCGGACCCTGCCATGACGCCCGACGAACGCTCCAAGCTCATCCGCCAGTACGCCGACGGCCCCGAGGTCCTCAAGGCCGCGCTCGCCCGGGTGCCCGTTCAGGCGACGAAGTGGCGGCCGGCGCCGACCAAGTGGTCGGTGCACGAGGTCATCTGCCACTGCGCGGACAGCGAGATGAACGGGGCGCTGCGCCTGCGTTACCTCGCTGCGGAGTCGGCGCCGCGAATCATCGGCTACGACCAGGACGCGTGGGCGCGGACCTTCGACTACCACGCGCTCGACGAGGTGCTCGGTCTCGAGATCGCGGAGGCGGCGCGGAAGTGGACGGTGCCGCTCCTCGAGCGGCTGAGCGGCGAGCAGTGGCTCAAGGAGGGGACGCACTCGGAGCGCGGCCGGTTGACGGCGGAGGACTGGCTGCAGACCTACGCCGGGCACCTGCACACGCACGCCCGGCAGATCGACCGCAACCTGGCGGCGTGGAAGGCGCGGCCGTCGGGGGGCGCGACGAAGGGGTCCATCGTCGCGTAGCAGCACGCGCGGAAGGTGACTTCCCTGAGGGCGGCCCCGGTGGCCGCCCTTGGCGTATCCGGCCGCTGGACTCCCTATGCAGGGTGGACCTCTGAGCGGCGAGCCAGCGTGTCCAAGCTACGGGGCGAACTTGCGGTACGGTCATGACAGTTACATATTGCAATCACTATGACACTACGCTCACTGACCATCCGAGGGCTTCCGGGTCCCGTGCTCAAGGCGTTGCGGGCGGCGGCGAAGCGCAACCGCCGCAGCCTGAACGCGGAGGTCTTGGTGCGGCTGGAGGCGGGGGCGGGTTCTTCCGGCGCTGGAGGGTGGGCCAACGGTGGTGTCGGCGCGGGCGTGGCCCACGCCGCGTCGGCCGGGTACCCGGGGCACGCGGCGGCGCGCGTCCGCGAGCCGGCGGAGCAGCCGTACGAGGTGCGTCGGGCGTTCGAGGAGGCCGACCGGTCGCGCCTGCTCTCCGACCTCGCGCTCACGCCCGAGCAGCGGGTCCACCTCGCCGAGGAGCTGGCGCGCACGGCCGACTCGGGGCGCCCGAGGCCGCGGTTCCAGCGGGTGATCCAGTTCGACCGGTACGAGGACTACCTGGACTGGAAGCGCTTCGCCGAGCGTGGATCGTGACCGGCCGGAGCCAGCTGGCGACGGCGTGCGCGCTCCTCAACGAGGCCCAGGCGCGCTACGTCCTCGTCGGGGGCTTCGCCGTCCAGTTGTGGGGATCCGCGCGCGTCACCAAGGACATCGACATCCTCATCGAGCCTACCGTCGAGAATGCGCAGCGCGTGCTCGATGCGATCGTGCAGCTGACCGGCAGCTGGGGCCTGGCGCGCGATCTGCTAGCCAAAGAGGTCGCCCGCAAGCCGGTCACGATCATCGGCGACATCCCGCGCATCGACATTCTCACCGTGGCGCACCGGCTCTACTACGCGGATGCCGCGCCCGAAGCGGTCGTCTTCGATGTGGATGGCGTGAAGATCCCGACGGCGTCCATCGAGCATCTCATCGCGTCGAAGCAGACGGGTCGCCTGCGCGACGCGGCCGACGTGGAGGAGTTGCTGGACATCCGCCGCGAGCGCGGCGGCATGTGATAGCATATTGGACGCATTGCTAATAGGTGATTGGACGGTTAGATACTAGCACTATGGACGCATCCCCCGCGTGGCTCCCCAGGCACAGCGCCGCCCCGCTCCGAGAGGCACTCGCGGATACCCCCGTGGTCTGCCTCCTCGGCCCGCGGCAAAGCGGCAAGTCCACGCTTGTCCGGCGCGCCTTTCCAGGCCGCCCGTATTTCACCTTCGACGATGCCACGCTGCGCGAGCGGGCGGTCGCCGACCCGGTCGGCTTCGTAGCTGGTCTCCCGAGGACGGTCACGCTCGATGAGATCCAGCGGGTCGCCGCGCTTCTGCCCGCGATCAAGTTGGCGGTGGACGAGGACCGCCGGGCCGGGCGGTTCCTGCTGACCGGCTCCGCCAACCTCTTGCTGCTGCCCTCCGTGAGCGAGTCGCTCGCCGGCCGCGTGGAGCTGGTCCGGCTCCATCCGCTTACCGAGGCGGAGAAGGAGCGCGCCCCAGGGCGCCTCCTCGCCACGCTGCTCGCGGGAACGCTGAAGGGCGGCATCCGACCCGGCACCCTCGCCCCAGCCGCGCTGATGGACCGGGTGCTTCGCGGTGGGTATCCCGCGGCCTTTCGCCGAGCGCGCCTGGCGCGTGTGCGGCGGTGGCACCGCGACTACCTCACGGCCATCGTCGAGCGGGATGCGCGTGACGTGGCGAATCTCCGGACCCTCAGCCACCTCGATCGCTTGCTGACGTTCGTCGCGCTCCAGACCGCGCAACTTCTGAACATCGAGACACTGGCCAAGCACTTGGCCATCCGCCGCGAGACGCTCCAGAACAACTTCGCGGCGTTGGAACGTCTCTTTCTGGTTCGGGCGCTCCCAGCGTGGCACACCGATGACGCCCGGCGCTTGGTGAAGGCCCCCAAGCTCCACGTCGTGGACAGCGGCCTCGCGAGCACGCTCGTCGGGCTCTCCGCCGACGATTGGCTCACCCATCTGGACCGGTTCGGACACGTCCTCGAGTCATTCGTCGTCCAGCAACTGATCGCGCAGGGTGGCTGGACCGACCCGGATATTAGGTTCTGGCACTACCGCGACAAGGACCAGGTCGAGGTCGATCTGGTCATCACTCGCGGACGGGAGACGTGGGGCGTCGAGGTCAAGGCCGGTGCGACCGTGACGGCGTCGGATGGCCACGGCCTTCGGCGTCTCGCCGAGCAGTGCGGGACGAGCTTCCGGGGGGGGATGATCCTGTACGGAGGGGCGAGCACCTTCTCCACGGCGGACCGTCGCGTCTTCGCCGTTCCCCTCGGCGATCTGTGGACCAGGTGAGGATGCGCCGCCGACATCGAGGGACTGCCGGACATCCGCCGCGAGCGCAGCGGCTGAAGGGCGGGCCCTACGGCGCCACTACGTCGATCGCCGCCGCCATCCCCCGCTTCTCGTTGACTGAGAGGAGGATCAAGAACCCCACCACGAGGAATCCGATCACCGTCGCCACGCCGTAGCGCTGGCCGCCGAAGGCCTGCGTCGCCACCCCCAGCAGCAGCGGCCCGAAGAACGACGCCAGCTTCCCCGTGAAGGCGAAGAAGCCGAAGAACTCCGCCTCTCTGGTCTTCGGGGTGAACCGCCCCATCAGCGAGCGGCTCGCCGCCTGGTTCGGCCCCGAGAAGATGCCGATCAGGATCCCGGCCACCCACAGCCACGCCCTTGTCGGCGCCAGCACCGCCATCGCCGTCGCGATCACCAGTGCCACCAAGCTCACCAGCACCGTCCGCTTCCCGCCGATCCGGTCGTCCACGAACCCGAACGCGAGCGCGCCGAGCCCCGCCGTCACGTTCAGCACGATGCCGAAGACGAGGATCTCGCTGAACGACATCCCGAACGTCCCCGCCGCGTAGATCCCACCGAACGAGAAGACGGTGTTGAGGCCGTCGTTGAAGAAGAGACGCGCCAGGAGGAGCCGCGCCGCGTCGGCGAAGTGCCGCACCTTGTGGAAGGTCGCCCACAGCTCGCGGAAGGTGCCCCGGATGTCCACCCGCGCCGAGCCGCGCACGACCTCCTTCGGCGCCAGGACGAAGAAGGGCAGGGCGAAGACGAGGAACCACGCCGCCACGAGGAGGTTGGTCGCGCGGATGTTGAACCCCGCCGCCCGCGTCATCCCGAACCACGGCACCGCCGGCTGCACGAAGCCCACCAGCGCCACGACCAGCGCTCCCAGCCCGCCCACGTAGCCGATCGCCCAGCCGTAACCCGAGATGCGGCCGATGCGCGCCGACGAGGCGATGTCGGGCAGGTAGGCGTTGTAGAAGACGATCCCCAGCTCGAAGCCGACGTTCCCCGCCACGAAGAGCGCCACGGCGTAGAGCACGGCGTGCGGCGACCCCGGCATCACGAAGGTGAGGGCTACGCTCGCCACGATGCAGAGCGCGCTGGTGAGGATCAGCATGGTGCGGCGAAGGCCGCCGCGGTCCGCCATCGCGCCGAGGATCGGCGAGAGGAGCACGACCACCAGCGACGTCAGCGACACCCCGCGCGACCACCAGGCGGTGCCGAGGACCTCGTTGGGGGCGATGGCCTTGGTGAAGTAGGTGGCGTAGACGAACGTCACGACCAGCGTCGTGAAGCCGGAGTTCGCCCAGTCGTAGAAGCACCAGGCGAGGATGGTCCGGAGGTCGTCCCGCCGGGCGGCGGCGGCCGTCACGGGGCGTCGGTCAATGGTGCGCCGGTGCGCGGCGCGGCGTCGCCGCGCTGAGGTGCGCCGCTTTGCGTGCGCGCTTCACCGTGCGCCGCTCCACGTGCGCGCTTCCCTGTGCGCCGCTCACTGCACGCCGGTCATCCGATTCGCTCCAGCCAGGCGTGCCGCCCCTCGAGCACGTGCTGTGCCAGGCGGTAGGTCCGCACGTCGTTGTTCCGGAACACCCGGCTGAAGGCGTGCTGCGCGCGGCCGCGCGCGTAGCGGCAGAAGATGTCGGCCACCTCGACCGCCTCGGGCTGACCCTGCTTCCGGAGCATCTCCGCCCGCACGCACGCCGCGGACATCGCGAACAGCTCGGCGCCGACGTCCACCAGCCGGAAGAGCACCATCTGCCGCTTCTCGAGCTTCGGGCCGTAGCGGAGCATCGCGTGGAAGGTCGCGCGCGCGAGCCGGCGCGAGGCGCGATCCGCGAACCGCACGTGCGTCGCCAGCCGCCCGAACTCGCCGTACCTCGGCCAGCGGCCCCAGCCGAGCCAGCGGGCCGGATACCACGTGGCGTAGAACGCCGCCCCCCGCGCGAGGGCGGCGAGCTTCTGGCCCGCGGACGAGCGCGGGTCGGCGAGGGCGCCCGCCACCTTGAGGTGCCGGTCCACCGCCTCGCGGGCGATGAACAGGTGCATGATCTCCGAGCTTCCCTCGAAGATCAGGTTGATGCGGAAGTCCCGCATGATCCGCTCGACGGGGTGCGGCTTCTCTCCCCGCGCCTTCAGCGAATCCGCCGTTTCGTACCCGCGGCCGCCGCGAATCTGCACGGTGTCGTCGATCAGCTCCCAGGCGCGCTCCGAGTTCCACAGCTTGGCGATCGCGGCCTCGAGGCGGATGTCGTAGCCCCCGGTGTCGGCGAGCATCGAGCACAGCTCCGCCACGGCCTCGATCGCGAAGGTGTGGGCCGCCATCCGGCCGATCATCTGCGCCACGGCGTCGTGCTTCCCGATCGCCTGCCCCCACTGCACCCGCTCGCCGGCCCACTCGCGCACGATGGCGAGGCAACGCTTCGCCGCCGCCGTGGCGGTGGCGGGGAGGGTGAGGCGCCCCGTGTTGAGCGTCACCAGGGCGAGCTTCAGCCCCCTTCCCTCCTCCCACAGGAGGTTCTCCCGCGGCACCCGCACGTTCGTGAACCGCAGGACCCCGTTCTCCATCCCCTTGATGCCCATGAAGTCGCAGCGGTGCGTCACCTCCACGCCGGGCCACGACCGCTCCACGACGAAGGCGCTGATCTGCTTGCGCGGCTTCCCCTTCACTACCTTGTCCGGCGTCCGCGCCATCACCACGAACAGCTCGGCCACGGTGCCGTTCGTGCACCACAGCTTCTCGCCGTTCAGGACAAACGCCCCCCCGTCGGAGGTGGGCTCGGCGCGCGTCTCGATGGCCGCCGGGTCGGATCCGACCCCCGACTCCGTCAGCGCGAACGCGGAGATCGCCCCCTTCGCCAGGCGCGGGAGGTACTGCGCCTTCTGCTCCGGCGTCCCGAAGAGCTTCACGGGGCCCGGCACGCCGATGGACTGGTGTGCCGAGAGGAGCGCGGTTGTGGCGCCGCAGACGGCCCCCACCATCTCCATCGCCCGGATGTACGAGAGCTGCGAGAGGCCGAGGCCGCCGTACTCCTTCGGGATCTTGATGCCGAAGGCGCCGATCTCCTTCAACGCCTGCACGAAGGCGGGCGGCAACGTGCGCGTGCGATCCACCGCGTCGGCGTCGAGGTGCTCGTCCATCGCGCGCTGGAGCGCCGCGTAGAACGGCGCGGCGGCGGCTGCGTCGGCAGGGTCGGGCACGGGGTGCGGGTGGATGAGGTCCATCCGGAGCCGGCCGTCGAACAGCTCCGCGACGAAGCTGGGGCGGGTCCACTCGGTCTCGCGGGCCGCCTCGGCGACCTCACGGGCTTCCTGGGCCGTGACGCGGGGTGCCGCTTGAGGGGCGCTCATGAGGCAATAATACCCCGCACTCCGGCTTCTCGCCCTTGCGCATTCCGGGGTGTAGAATAGGCGGCCAATGCTAGCGGTCCTCCTCGCCGTCGCCGCGGCTCTCCAGGCGCCGCCGCCGTTCCCCGCTTCGGCCATCACCGAGCTGCGGACCGGGTGGCGCTTCGCCGTGGGAGACAGCGCCGTGTGGGCATCGCCTGGCTACCCCGACGGCACCTGGCGCGCGGTGCAGGTTCCCGCGCCGTGGTCGTCCCTCGGCCTTGCGGGATACCGGGGGTACGCCTGGTACCGTCTCCGCTACCAGATCGACTCCGCCGTCACGGAGCCGATGGGGCTCCGGTTCCAGAGCGTCGCCACCGCCTACGAGGTGTTCGTGGACGGCCGCCGCATCGGCGGCTTCGGCGACTTCCCACCCCGCTATCGGCCCCGCTCGGGTGTGCCGGCGACCTTCGCCGTTCCGGCGGCGGCGTTGGCGCGCGGTCAGCACGTCCTCGCGGTGCGCGTGTACTCGGGCGAGCGCGTCGGCGGGATCGACCTTCCGGTGCTGGCAGGCCCGACGGAGGCGCTGCGCGAGGCGGAGATGGAGCTGTCGGCCTTCCTCCTCGGGGCCGCGTTCCTGCTCCTCGGCCTGTCCATCACGCAGGCGTTCTTCTGGGCACGGCGCCCCGAGGCGACGGAGCACCTGGCGTTCTTCGGGTTCGTCGTGGCGTTGGCTCTGCTGTTCATCCTCTGGGTACCGCCGTTGCGCGCCGCGGTGAGCGCCGGGATCGACTTCTACCGCCTCTACCTCCTCTTCAGCGGCCTGGCGGCCGCACTCTTCTGCTTCGCGATCCGCCGCTCGTACGACCTGGAGCACAGCCGCCTGCTTACGGTGCTGGGCGTCCTCCTGACGGCGATCGGTGTAGTCGGGCTCGCCCTGCCGGGCTGGGACGAGCTGCGCGCGGCGGGCCGGTACCTCCTCAATCCCTGCCTAGCCGTCACCGCCGTGGCGGTCACCGTCCTCGCGGTCCAGCAGGTGCGCCGCGGCGTGGAGCACGCCCGGACGCTGCTCTGGGCCATCGCCATCCTCGCGATCGCTCTCGTCCACGACCTGCTCGCGGATTGGGGCGTCACGCACGGCAACCCCGGGACGCCGTGGCTGCTGGGCGGAACGGTGGTCTTCGTGCTGATCGCCTCGTTCGTGACGACGCGGAAGATCGTGGACACGGCGACCATCGCCCTTTACGACCGGCTGACGGGGCTCTACCGGCGCGAGGTCGTCCTCGACGCCCTGAAGCGGGAGATCCGCCGCGCGGCGCGCACCCACCAGCCGCTGGCGCTCATCATGATGGACCTCGACCGCTTCAAGGCGGTGAACGACTCCTTCGGGCACCAGGCGGGGGACCGCGTGCTGGGGGAGGTGGGGCGACGCCTCGCCGAGGCCGGGCGCGCGGTGGACTGGCTGTGCCGCTACGGGGGCGAGGAGTTCCTCGCGGTGCTGGCGGGCTCGGACACGGAGGGAGCCCGGCTGGCGGCGGAGCGGTTCCGCCTCGCGGTGGGCGCGCTCCCGATCGACGCCGGGCGGGCCTCCCGCACCATCACCGTCTCGGCGGGGGTCGCCGCCTACGACGGCGGCCCCGAGTGGCCGACGGTGGAGACGCTGGTGGGCGCGGCCGACGCGGCGCTGTACCGGGCGAAGGAGGCGGGGCGGAACCAGGTGGGAACCTGAGGCCTGCCCGCCCGTCGTCCTGACAGTGGGCAGTGCGAAGTGCCAAGTAGTGTGCAGACGCGCAGACGCGCAGTGGTGTGAAGTGCTTCGGTAGTCGGTCTGCTCCGAACCGAAGGTGGGCTAGTGTCCAGTGCAGCACTGGCTACTAGCCCACCTTCGCGTCGGGGGCGTCTGACACCCGATCCCTTGGCACCGTCGTACCACTGCGCGTCTGCGCGTCTGCCCACTACTGCCCACTGTCCCCTTCATACTGCAGGGGTTCCGGGATCAGGGCGTCCACGCCCTCCCCGGCTCGTACGTGTCCTTGTAGATCGTCCCGCCCTTCATCACCCACCGCACGCGCTCCAGCTCGCGGATGTCCTGGAGCGGGTCGCCTGCCACGGCGATGAGGTCGGCGAAGCGCCCCACGGCCACGCTGCCGATGTTGTCCTGCTGGCCGAGGAGCTCCGCCGCGACGGTCGTCGCGGACCGGATCGCCTGCATCGGCGTCATCCCGTACTCCACCATGTAGCGGAAGTCGCTCGCCACCGGCTCCGTCCAGGGGAACCCGCCGGCGTCGGTGCCGTACGTGATCTTCACGCCGGCGCGCAGGGCGCTCGCGAAGGCGCGGCGCTCCTGCGCGATCATCTGGCCGTAGATGGGGTTCCCGTCGGAGGAGCGGCCCGGGGCCACGTAGATGTTCACGAAGATCGTCGGGCACCAGTACACGCCGCGCTGCGCCATCACCTGCGCGATCGAGTCGGTGATGCCGTAGCCGTGCTCGATGGTGTTGACACCGGCGCGGAGCGCGGCCTCGACGCCGTCCTTCCCGACGGCGTGCGCCGCCACCGGACGGCCGAGGCGGTGGGCCTCGTCCACCATCGCCCGCAGCTCCTCGTCGGTGAAGTTCACCCAGCTGCGCAGCGCGCCGGAGGCGTCGAAGAAATAGCGGCGGTCGGCGTAGAACTTGATGAGGTCGGCGCCGTTGCGGACCTGTTCGCGCACCGCGCGGCGGATCTCATCTGGGCCATCCACGACCTGCACGCCGTGCGGCAGGTCGAGCTCCCAGTTCGGCGTGGTGATGGGGTACATCCCCGTCGGGGCGAAGGCGCGCGTGGAGACCCACAGGCGCGGCCCCGGGACCTCGTGCGCGTTGATCGCGCGCTTGATGTCCACGTCGGCGTACATCGCGCCCTCGCTCTCGAGGTCCCGCAGGGCGGTGAACCCCTCGGTGAGGGCGTGGTAGGCGTTGCGGGCGCCGAGGATCGCGCGGTACGGGGTGGACTGCCGGAGGAGCTGGTCCTCGTACGAGGCGGCGGTCGGGTCGCCCTGCAGGAGGAGGTGCACGTGGTCGTCGATGAGGCCGGGGAGGACGGTGGCGCGGGTGAGGTCGATCACCCGGGCGCCGGGCCGCTGGCGCCGCGCCTCGTCCCACGGGCCGACGAAGGTGATGCGCTCGTCGGTCACCACGATGCCCACGTCGGTCCGCACCTGGTCGGACACGCCGTCGATGAGGCGGCCGGCGTGGACCACGGTCACCGACGGCTCAGTGGTGACGGCGGCGGTCAGCGTGGCGGCGTGCGCCTGGCCGGGCGGCACTGCGATCGGCGCGGGCCGCTGCGCGGCGAGCACCGCGGGGAGGACGAGGAGGATGCAGGCCGCCAGCGCGGCGGGGGTGCCTCGGGTGGTCATCGGTCGGTCCTCCGGGGAGCGTGTCGCCGGCGCGGGAGGCGCGCGGCAGGTCAGAGTTCGCGCAGCAGCGCCCGCACCGGCGCGGCGTCCATGCCGGTGAGGCGGAGCGGGAGCGCCATCAGCTCGTAGGTCCCGTCTGGGACGCCGTTGAGGACGAGTCCCTCGAGGATGACGGCGCCGCGGCGCCACAGCGCGTGGTGCACGTCGAGCGCGGCCGCATCCTCGGGGTCTACCGACGCAGCGTCGGTGCCGAGGAGGCGGAGGCCGGGGAGCGCCTCGACCTGCGCGAGGGATGGCGCGCCGCCCGCCGCGCGCACCAGCACCCGCTCGTGACCCGCGGCCTCGGCGAGACGGTCCAGCTGCAATACGACACACGGGCCCACGCACGCCTGGAGCGGGACCTGGTCCACGGTGGCGCCGGTGAGCGCGAGATGGAACGGCGCGTCGATGTGGGTGCCGGCGTGGCAGCTCAGCGAGATCGCGCCCACGTTGCAGGGCGCGCCGTCCTCGAGGCGGGCCGTCCAGGCGCGCTCGAAGGGCCGGTCGCCGGGCCACGCCGGGATCCCCGGCGCGAGGGGACGCGTGATGTCCCAGATCCGCCGCATCGGGCGGACTGATACGCCTTCTCGGCCGTGCCGTCAACCTGTTAGCTTGGTGGACCCTCGTCCCAGCTGGAAGGACACCGATGCGCCGGTCCGCCGCCTTCGCCGCCGTGGTGTGCGCCTACGCCCTCCTCGTCGCCGCCCCCGCCGGGGCGCAGCCGATCGCCCCGGCCGGCACGGGGGGCGTCGGCGCGCTCGAGCGCATCCTCGACCGGCTGACGGGGAACGGGCGCGTCCTCGTCATCGGCGCGCATCCCGACGACGAGGACACGGAACTGCTGGCGTACCTCTCGCGGGGGGCGGGTGTGGACGCCGCCTACCTCTCGCTCTCGCGCGGCGAGGGCGGCCAGAACCTCATCGGCCCCGAGCTGGGCGACGCGCTGGGCCTGATCCGCACCGGCGAGCTCCTCGCGGCGCGCTCGGTGGACGGCGCGCACCAGTTCTTCTCGCGCGGCTTCGACTTCGGCTTCTCCAAGACCCTCGACGAGACGCTCCGCATCTGGCCGCGTGATTCCCTCCTCGCCGACGTGGTGCGCGTGGTGCGGCGGTTCCGGCCGCAGGTGATCGTCTCGATCTTCAGCGGCACGCCGCGCGACGGCCACGGCCAGCACCAGGAGTCGGGCGTCCTCGCACGCGAGGCCTTCGAGCTGCTGCGCGACTCCCTCTGGGGCCCGAAGACGTTCTACCGTGCCGCGCGCTTCGACACCGCCGGGGCCACCATCACGCTGGCGTCCGGGGCGCTCGATCCGGTGAGCGGGAAGTCGTACCACCAGCTGGCGATGGCGGGCCGCAGCCTGCATCGCTCGCAGGAGATGGGGCAGATCCAGGGGCTCGGAGCGTCGGTGACGCGGCTGGCGCTCGTGGAGACGACAGGCACCGGTGACCAGACGCCAAGACGCCAAGGGGACCTCTTCGCTGGCATCGACACCACCCTCGGCCCGGGGCTCGCGCGCTACGTGGCGCTGGTGGATTCCGCCCGGGCGCTCCTCACGCCGCGGGATCCCTCGCGCATCCTGCCGCACCTCGCCGGCGCGCTGGACGAGCTGCGCCGCAACGCCCCCGCGGACGTCCGCGCGGCGAAGGAACCGCTGCTCTCCGAGGCGATCGCAAACGCCGCCGGCGTGGTCGTGGACGCGTACGCGGGGGCGGGCCTCCTCGTGTCGGGCGATTCGGTGCCGGTGACGGCTGCGGTGTGGGGAGCCGGCGAGGTGCCGGTCCGTGTGGAGCGAGTGGCCCTCGCGGCGCCGCACGGGTGGACGGCGGAGGAGCTGTCCGCGCCCGCCGCCGGCGACGGCACTCCCGCCTTCTTTGGCGTCCAGCAGGGGAGCGTCGCCACGCGCCGGTTCACGCTGACCGTCGCGCCCGAAGCATCCCTCAGCGAGCCGTACTTCCTGGCGCGGCCCCTCATCGGCGCGCTCTACGACTGGAGCGGCGCGCCCGCCGACCTGCGCGGCGAGCCGCTCGACCCGCCGCTCGTCACCGCACGCTTCGATCTGACGATCGCCGGCGCGGCGGTCACGCTCGAGCGCGAAGTGGCCTGGCGCCGGAACGAGCCGGCGAGCGGCGAGGTGCGCAAGCCGCTGTTCGTGGTGCCGGCGGTGGGCGTCGCGGTGAGTCCCGACCTCCTGGTCTGGCCCCTCGCGTCCCGCGACGCACGGACGGTGACCGTGGACCTGACCGCCGCCGCGCCAGGCCTCACCAGCGGCACCGTGCGGATCGAGGTGCCCGCCGGATGGCCAGAGGTCACGCCGCGGCCGTTCACGCTCGAGGGTCGCGGCACCCGGCGGAGCTTCACCTTTCTGGTGCGCGCGCCGCGCATCCTCGTTGCCGGATCGTACCTGATCCGTGCCGTCGCGGAGGTCGGCCCTCGCCGGTTCGACCGGGCGAGCGTCGTGGTGGACTATCCGCACATCCGGCCGGTCGCCTACGTGCGGGAGGCGCTCGCGCGCGTGGAGGCGACGCCGCTCGTCCTGCCGCGCCTGGCGCACGTGGGCTACGTCCGCGGCGCCGCCGACGTCGTCCCCGAGGCGCTGCGGGCCATCGGCCTGCCGGTGACGGTGCTCGGCCCCGACGACCTCGCGCGGGGCGACCTCGCGCGGTACGACGTCATCGTGGTGGGGAGCCGCGCCTACGAGACCGACCCCGCGCTCGTCGCGAACAACGGCCGGCTCCTCGACTACGCCCGCGCCGGTGGGCGGGTGGTGATCCAATACCAGCAGTACCCGTTCGTCACCGGGCACTTCGCGCCCTTCCCCCTCACCATCGCCCGGCCGCACGACCGTGTGACCGACGAGTCGGCCCCGGTGCGCGTGCTCGTTCCCGACGACCCGCTCTTCCGGGCGCCGAACGCCATCGGCGACGCCGACTGGCAGGGATGGGTGCAGGAGCGCGGCCTCTACTTCGCCCACGACTGGGATCCGGCCTACACGCCGCTCCTCGAGACGGGCGACGCCGGCGAGCGGCTGCGGGGCGGGCTGCTCGTCGCGCCCCTCGGCCGCGGGCTCTACGTCTACACCGGCCTCTCGTTCTTCCGGCAGTTGCCGGCCGGCGTCCCGGGGGCGTACCGCCTGTTCGTGAACCTGCTCGCGCGGCCGGCCGCCGGCGGGGGGCGCCGCGATGTCCCGTAGCGGGCACGGGGGCAGAGGCGCACGGGCGCACAGCGAGCGCCCGGTGCGCCCGACCGTCGGACCGTCGGACCGTCGGGCCGTCGGTAGGCAGGTCCGTCGGTGCGTCGGTACGCCCGTGCGCCGCCTCCTCCGTGCGTCCGTGCGCCTGTGCGTCTGTGCGCTGGCGGTGGGGTGTGGCGGGGGGAAGACCCCCCTCGTCGTCTACTCGCCCCACGGCCGCGACCTCCTCACGCTGATGGAGCGGCGGTTCGAGGCGGCGCATCCGGACGTGGACGTGCGCTGGCTCGACATGGGCTCGCAGGAGGCGCTCGACCGCGTGCGCTCCGAGCGCGCCAACCCGCAGGCCGACGTGTGGTTCGGCGGCCCGGCGTCGCTGTTCGCGACCGCAGCGCGCGACTCGCTCCTGGCGCCCCTCGCGGGCGACTCCGTCTTCTGGCTCTCCGTCTACCGCACTCCGGCGGTCATCGCGTACAACCGCGCCGTCGTGCCCGACTCCGCGGCGCCCCGCGACTGGGACGACGTCCTCGCGCCGCGCTGGAGGGACCGGATCCTCATCCGCGACCCCATGGCCAGCGGGACGATGCGCGCCATCTGGGGGATGGTGTTCGAGCGGAGTCTGGCGGCCACGGGCGACACCGCCCAGGGCGCCAGGTGGCTCCGCCGCCTCGACGGTCAGACCCGCGAGTACGTGCAGAACCCGGCGTTGATGACGGAGAAGCTGGTGCGCCAGGAGGGGTGGATCACCCTCTGGGACCTCCCCGACGTGCAGATCACCATCCGCCGCGGGCAGGACCTCGGCTACGTCTTCCCCGCGAGCGGCACGCCGGTGATCGACGACGCGGTCGCGGTGGTGCGCGGCACCCGCCACGCCGAGCTGGCGCGCGCCTATGTCGAGTTCGTGCGCAGCCCGGCGATGCAGATCCTGGCCGCACGCGAGGCGTACCGCCTCCCCGCGCGGACCGACCTCCCCGCCGACTCGCTGCCGGCGTGGGTGCGGCAGGTGGACGCGACGATGAAGGCCGCGCCGATGGACTGGGAGCAGCTTGACCGGAACGGCGCCGCGTGGATGGCCTACTGGGACCGGCACATCCGCGGGACCGGGAGGGCCGGGACGTGAGCGACGGCGCGTTCCTCTCCCTCCGGGGCCTCGGGAAGACCTATGCCGACCGACCGGCGGTCTCCGGTCTGACCCTGGACGTCGGCCGCGGCGAGGTGCTGGCGCTCCTCGGCCCGTCGGGGAGCGGCAAGACGACCACGCTCCGGCTCCTGGCGGGATTCGAGACGCCCGACACCGGCCGGATCGTCGTGGCCGGCGAGGACGTCACGAGCGTGCGCCCCGAGGCGCGGCGTTTCGGGATGGTCTTCCAGCACTACGCGCTCTTCCCGCACCTCGACGTCGGGGCGAACGTCGCCTTCGGCCTCGCCCTCCGCGGCGACGCGCTCGCGCGCCGGGTGGCGGAGGTCCTGGCGATGGTGGACCTGGCAGGGTACGAGCGGCGGGCCGTGGGCGAGCTCTCGGGCGGCCAGCAGCAGCGCGTGGCGCTGGCGCGTTCCCTCGCGCCCGAGCCGCGGGTCCTCCTCCTCGACGAGCCCCTCTCCAACCTCGATCCGTCGCTGCGCGAGCGCACCCGCAAGGAGCTGCGCCGCGCCATCACGCGGGTCGGCATCACCACCGTGTTCGTCACCCACGAGCAGGAGGAGGCGTTCGACCTCGGCGACCGCGTGGCGGTGCTGCATGCGGGCCGGCTCGAGCAGGTCGGGACCCCCGACGAGCTGTACGACGCGCCGGCGACGCCGTTCGTCGCGCGGTTCGTCGGCCGGGCGAACGCCATCGCGGGCGAGCGCGCGGGGGGCGCGCCGGGGAGCGTGGCGCTGGTGCGTCCCGAGGCCCTGCGCTTTGCGGCGGACGCGTCCGCTCCCCTCGCGGGCACCGTCACCGAGCGCCGCTTCGTGGGCGACCGGGCGTACTTCGTGGTGGAGGAGGCGGACGGCACCTCGTTCGAGGTGCTGGCGCCGCACGGCGCGGCGGCGGTGGGGCACGCGGTGCGGGCCGTGGTGGAGCGTGTCCTTTTCTGGGAGAACGGCGCGCGGTGAGCGCCGGCGGCCGCGGCCGCGGCGCCCTCGCCGCGGCACTGCTGGTGGCGCTGCTGGCCTGGGTGGTGCTCTATCCGCTGCTGGTCGTCGCGGCGGACGCGCTGCGCGCCGACGTCGGGGCGGTGCTGCGCTCGCGGGCCGAGTGGGTCGCCCTGTGGGACAGCGTGTGGATCGCCGCGGCGAGCGTGGCCCTGGCGGCGGCCATCGGCGTCCCGCTCGCGTTCCTCTTCGAGCGGTTCGACTTCCCCGGACGCGGCGTGCTCGGGGCGCTGATGGCGCTCCCGGCCGTGCTCCCGCCGCTCGTCGGCGTGATCGCCTTCCTGTTCCTCTACGGCGAGACGGGCTTCGTCGCGCGGGCGGCGATGGCGGTGTTCGGCCTGCGCGAGGCGCCGTGGCGGCTCCAGGGCGCGGGTGCGATCCTCCTGGTGCACGCGTACTCCATGTACGTCTACTTCTACCTCTTCACCCGCGCCGGCCTCGCGCGCCTCGACGAGTCGATGATCGAGGCTGCCGCGTCGCTCGGCGCCGGACGCTGGCGCACCATCCGCCGCGTGATATTGCCGCTGCTGCGGCCGGTGCTCGCCAGCGCCGCGCTCCTCACCTTCATGACGGCGCTCGCCTCGTTCAGCGCCCCGTATCTCTTCGGCGGCGGGTTCCGCGTGCTCACGACGCAGATCGTCGCGACGAAGCTGAACGGCGATCTCCCGACCGCGATGGTGGAGACCCTGGCGCTGACCGTCGTAGCGCTGGCGGGCTTCGCGCTGCTCCGGCTGGGCGAGGGGGACGGCCTCCTCGTGGCCGTGGGGAAGGGCACCGCGCCGCGGCCCCGCCGGATCGCGAGCCCGGCGCTCCGCCGCCTCACCGCGGCCGCCGGCTGGGGTCTCGCGGCGCTCCTCCTCCTGCCGCACCTCACCCTCCTGCTCGTGGCCCTGGTGCCCGACGGCACCTGGACGACGCAGGCGCTGCCGCCGCGCTACACCCTGGCCAATTTCGCGACGCTCGTGACCGAGGCGGAGCGGCTCCGTCCCCTCCTCAACTCGCTGTGGATGGCCGCGGTGGCGTCGGCGGCGGCCGTGGCGACCGCGCTCCTCGCGGGGCACCTCGTCGTGCGGCTGCGCGCCCGGCTCGCGCGCCCCATCGAGTGGCTCCTGGCGCTCCCCTGGGTCGTCCCGGGGACGGTGCTGGCCATCGG